>Ga0105237_10000124_pt1 | contig 107409 bp, 117 predicted proteins | sample KBSC24metaG_FD_81520 | JGI IMG/M metagenome (GOLD analysis project Ga0105237, IMG submission 81520) | Corn rhizosphere microbial communities from Kellogg Biological Station, Michigan, USA - KBS C2-4 metaG | ecosystem: Host-associated > Plants > Roots > Rhizosphere > Soil | place: Michigan...
CGCTGATGGATGGCAATGCCGTCATCGGCCTCAAGGGGCCGGCAGGGGAGGGCGCCATTTCCCTCGAGCCGGGTGGCCAGTTCGAACTCTCCGGCGCGCCGCTTGAGACGCTGCATGAGACGGCCAAGGAGACGGCGCTCCACCTTGAGCTCGTCAAGTTGCTGGCCGCGCCCCTCGATATCCATTTCCTCGGGCTAGGCGTGACCCCGCTGTGGGCGGTCAAGGACATCTGCGCGATGCCCAAAAGCCGCTACGGCATCATGACGCCGTACATGGAGAAGGTGGATACGCTCGGCACCTCGATGATGTACCGGTCGGCGACGGTGCAGGCCAATCTCGACTTTTCGAGCGAACCCGACATGGTGAAAAAGCTGCGCGTCAGCCTCGCGCTACAGCCGATTGCCACGGCGCTCTTTGCCAACTCGCCCTTCGTCGACGGCAAGGACAGCGGCTACCTCAGCTTCCGCTCGCACATCTGGCTCCATACCGACAACGCCCGCACCGGTATGCTGCCCTTCGCCTTCGAATCCGGCATGAGTTTTGAGCGCTACGTCGACCACGCGCTCGACGTGCCGATGTACTTCGTCATCCGCGACGGCAAATATGTGAACGTCGCCGGCGAGAGTTTCCGCGCCTTCCTGCACGGCCACCTGCCGCAGCTCCCCCGCGACCGGCCGACCGTCGCCGACTGGGAAAACCACCTGTCGACGTTGTTTCCCGAAGTGCGCCTAAAACAGTTTCTGGAGATGCGCGGCGCCGACATGGGGTCGGCGGAGTCGATCACGGCGCTGTCGGCGTTCTGGACCGGGCTGCTCTACGACACGCCGGCGCTCGACGCGGCTTGGGATCTGGTCAAAAGCTGGACGGCGGCGGAACGCCAGGCGTTGCGCAACGAGGTGCCGAGGACTGCCCTCTCGACACCGTTCCGCAAGGGCACGGTTTTCGACATCGCCCGCGAAGCTGTCGCCATCGCTACCGCCGGCCTCACCAACCGCGGGCGCCTCGATGCCGAGGGCAACAACGAGGCGATCCATCTCGCCCCGTTGGAGCAAACGCTGCATCTGCGCAAGACGCCGGCCGAGCGCTGGCTAGACCTGTACCGCGGCGAGTGGGGTGGCGATTTGAGCAAGATATTCGAGGCCGCCGAATTGTAGGCTTTACCGCGTCTGCGCCCGCAGCACGCGCTGCCCGATCCAGGCGCCGACAATCACCAGGATCACCGCGAGCACACCGCCGATCGCGATGATCGGGTTGCCGAAATCGCTGCGGAACACGGCTCGCAGCGCTTCGACGATGTGCTTGAACGGGTTGAAGTCCGAGACGATCTGCAGCCATTGCGGCGCCAGCGCCATCGGCAGCAGGATACCCGACAGCAACAGGATTGGTAGCGCGAGCGCGTTGACCAATGGTGCCAGGGCATCCTCGCTCTTGGTCGCCATGCCGATGGCGTTCGAGATGAACGAGAAGGCAGCACCGAGCAGCGCGATCAGCACCAGTGCGATCACCACGGCCACGGCGGGTATGCGCAAGCCGAAGAAAAAGGCGCAGATGATGAGGATGATCGCCTGAGCCACGATCACCACGACGTCGCGTAGCGTCCGTCCGGCGATCAGCGATACCCGGCTCGCTGGTGTCACCATCTGCCGGTCGATAACGCCAGCCCGCCACTCGGCGATGATGCCGAAACCGACGAACAGGCCGCCAAAAATGCCAAGCTGGACGAGGAGACCGGGCACGAACACCTGCCAGGCATCGCCCTGAAAACCCGAGCTCGCCGCGACCGTCTGCAGCAGCGGCCCGAACAGCACGAGATAGAGGATCGGCTGCATCAGCCCGATCAGCACCCACATCGGCTGCCGGAGCGACAGCATCATGGCGCGCGAAAAGATGATCCACGTGTCGCGAAAAAAGGTCATGCCTCGATCTCCGTGCAAATGGCGGCGGCCCGCGCAGCGGCGTAGTCCCAGGCTGAAAAATTGACAGGCGGCAGGTCAGGCGGCGTCTCAACGACAGGATCGTGACCGAGCGAGAAATACTCTTCGAGCAAGTCGTCGGCGCTCATCTCGGGCCGATGCAGTTTGGCCAGCGCGGCGTCGACCAGCTTGCGGCCGGCCGCAATGGCCTCGGCGGCGGTCTCGAACCTGCCGTGCTCGGCCCGCCCACCCTTGCCGGCAAAACTAAAACTGTCGTCGATCAGGACGCGATAGGTCGGCATGGCTAATCCCTCAAGCTCCGCCCGGTCAGCGTCAGAAACACGTCGTCGAGGGTAGGGCGGTTCACCTCGACGCCGATCGCTTCGATGTTCGATTTAACGAGGTCGCCGAGCAGCACCGGCAGCGCCACTGCACCATCCGGCACGTGGAGACGCACGACGTTCGCCTCGGCGATTGGCTTGTCGGCGCCAGTGAGTCCGGCTGCGATTTCCGCGGCTTTGCCCGCGTCTGCCTCGGTGCGGAGCGTCAGTGTGATGGTGTCGCCGGAGACGCGCTTCTTGAGTTCGGCCGGCGTACCTTCCGCAACAATCTCGCCCTTGTCGATGATGAGAATGCGGTCGGCGAGCGAATCGGCCTCGTCCATGTAGTGCGTGGTGAGGAACACCGTCGTGCCAAGCTCGTCGCGGAGCTTGCGGATATGCGTCCAGAGATTGGCGCGGCTTTGCGGATCGAGTCCGGTCGAGGGCTCGTCGAGAAACACCAGCTCGGGCTGGTGGATGAGCCCCATGACGATATCGAGCCGACGCCGCTGGCCACCTGAGAGCGAGCCGCATTTGCGTTCCCAGATGTCCGAAAGGTCGAGCGCCGCGAGGAGGTCTTCCGCGCGTTTCTTCGAAACCTCCGGCCGGATGCCATAGAGCCGGGCATGGCTGACGATCTCCTGGCCAACCAGCGCTTCGGGCGAAGTCGAGCCGGCCTGGCTGACATAGCCGATCTTGCGGCGCACCCCGACCGAATCGCGCCGGAGATCACTCCCGGCAACGGTGGCGCTGCCGCCCGTCGGGTCGAGCAGGGTAGTCAGCATCTTGAGTGTCGTTGTTTTGCCGGCCCCGTTCGGCCCAAGAAAACCAACGATTTCGCCGCGCCTCACCGTGAGGTCGACGCCGCGTACCGCCTCGATGAGCTGCTTGCGCGCCTTGTAGGTGCGCTTGAGCCCTTTGGCCTCGATGATCAGCTCGCCCGTTGCAGACATGACCGGTCCCCTTTATCTCCCGTCGACTAGCCTGCAGCCGGAAGCGGCGCTTGATCGCGCTTGCGCTGGTAGACATCTCAGGATAAAAGTATCTTATGGATCAAGATAGTCATTCGTCAAGGCAAATGTCGCCCGAGCTGGCGAGGCGTCTGATGAACGCCGTGCGATCGGCGCAAACAGCCGATGACATGTTTGACGAAACGGTGGTGGAATTCCTCGGCGTCAGCCGCAGCGACGGCCGCTGCCTCGACATTGTCGACCGCCTCGGCAAATGCACCGCGGGGCGGCTGGCCGCCGAAAGCGGACTCACGACCGGCGCGGTAACCGCTGTCGTCGATCGCCTCGAAAAGGCCGGCTACATGCGTCGCACCCGGGACACCGACGATCGGCGAAAAGTCTGGATCGAGGTGACGGAGCAGACGAGGGCGTTCAACAAGCAGCTTTGGGGCCATCTCGGCGTCGTGCTGCCGCCCCTCTTCGAGCGGTTCACGCTCGACCAGATCATGGCCATCGTCGACTACATGGAAGTTTCAACCTACATCAACCGTCAGCGCGCCGCCCTGCTGCAGGAGCATGTGGTCTCAGGGCACATCACCGTAGATGAGCGCCTGGCCCAGGCCACCGCCTTCGAAACGGAGGCGCACAAGCTCGCCAAATGCATCGGCGATCAGATTCGCCGCGGCGAGGCCCCCCGCGACTTCGCCGATCCGGAGGCCGAGGACGTTTAGCTGCCGATCTTACTCCGCCGCCGTCTTCACGCCTTCACTTTCGAGATTGCCCATGCTGGCGACGATGTGCTGCGCCAGCGCATCGTAAATACCGCCATAGGCGTGGCTCGCCCGCATCAGCGCGATCTGCGCATCGTTGAGCCGCGGCAGGCCCGGCGCCTCCGAAATCACCTGCATCCCCGGCTGTAGCGCGCTCTCGGGCAGAAAGCCGACCGCAAGGTCCGACATCACCGCGCTGGTGATGGCGAGCGCGTTCGACGACGTGTAAGCGACGCGGAAATCGCGGCCGATGCGGGTCAGCGCGTCGAGGGCATTGGTTCGCCAGCAACAATTGTGCGAGCCGGTGGCGAGGGGCAGGGGATCAACGTCGAGCGCGCTGCCGCCCTGCGAGGCCACCCAGAACACCTTTTCGGTGCGGAACAGCTCGCCGAACTCCTGATGCGTGCCCTGCGTGAAGACGATGACATCATACTTGCCGGCCTTCATCCCCTCGAGCAGTTCCTCGGAGGGCTGGCAGCGCACATCGACCGCGATGCGCGGATGGGTCTTCTGGAAACTCGACAGGATCACCGGCAGCAGACGGACCGCGTAATCGTCCGGCACCCCAAAGCGGATTGAGCCGGCCAGATCCTCGTCCGAAAACATGTCGACGATCTCGGCATTCAGCCTGAGCATGCGCCGCGCCTTGGCATAAAGCGCCTCGCCCTGCTCCGTCAGCACCACTGTGCGCCCATCACGCAAAAACAACTCGTCGCCCAGCCGTTCTTCGAGCCGCTTGATCTGCATGGAAACGGCGGATTGCGTCTTGTTCACGCGCCGCGCCGCCTCGGTGAAACTGCCGCAATCGGCGATGGCACAAAAGCTCTGCAACTGGTCGAGATCGAGCGGTGCGGACAAGTTTCCCTCCATCACCAGAATTGATAAGCAGGATGAAATCTATTTGTTGGCCTTATGGACAGCAAGCGCGCATATGTCAGACAAAGCGAAGCATCCGCATCGCTTGATCGTGCTGGAGCCTCCCTCCGGTGCCCTGATTTTGGAGATCTGCCATGGCTTACTCGCTCTCCGGCGAGCGGCCGACTGCTGCCGCTTGGCCGACCGCTCTCTTCGCCGCTCTCGTCCGTGTCGTGACGCGCGCCGGCAAAGCGCGACGGCAACGCGTAGCGCTGGCTGCTCTCCTCGAAATGGACGAGTACCGGCTCTGGGATCTCGGCGTCACCCGCGCCGATCTCGGCCGCGCGCTGCGCTCCGAAGATTTCGACATCGAAGCCATCCGCGACCGCCGTCGTGGCCTCGACGTCTGGCCGCCGCGCTAACCCGGCGGCAATCGCTTTCAGTTCCTGACGACTGGCCGGGCCAACGCCCGGCCTTTTTTTTTGGCCGAAGGCGCCGGTGAGGTTGGCTACAACTAAGCTGGTGCGCCGTTAACCGCGATCGTTCGATTGCCGATCAGCGGCAGCTTGTAGGCGAGCCGAGCTTCCTCGAGTTGATCAAGCGCGCGTTCGGGGTCATTCCACGAGATGGCCAGCCCAGCATCGGCTGCGGCCGGCAGGTCGAACTGCCACCATCGAAAGGCCAATAGCCTCGCGATCGTTTTCTCGGGGAATCGATACTTGACCACGCGGGCCGGGACTCCTGCCACGATTGCGTAAGGCGGAACGTCCTTGGTAACGACGGCGCCGAGTGCGACGATGGCCCCGTGCTGGATCCGAACTCCCTCCATGACGCAGGATCGGGAGCCGGCCCAGACGTCATGACCAAATTCAATCGGCTTGACGAAGTCGAAGCCGAGTTTAGCCACGTCTGCGTCACGTCCCTGCGCCAATGCCTTCCCGTACGGAAAGCCGTGGGTGGTGAGCCAGTTGGTCGGATGGCGCCCAGGGCCAAAGGCGCAATTGTCGCCGATACTGCAGAACCTGCCAATGCTGGTCGCCCGCATAGAAGTGCCGACGTTCACCGTCGTATACGCCCCGATACTGCAGTCCCGGAGAATATTGTTCCCATACAACTCTGCAGGCGTTTCGAAGATGTTGCGGCCGTTTAGCGCCACGCCGGCGCCGCATTGTATTCCTCGCTTCGCCAGTTCCGTGTAGTCTGCCAACACCGCATCCTAAATCAACGAAATAGGCGAACGTGGTACGACGAAAAGGCGCGAGCGCCAAGCCTTGGTTAGCCTTTGCTTTTGCCCGTAGTAAAGTCCCCACCGAGCCTACGCGCCGTTCACCGCGATCGCCCGATTGCCGATCAGCGGAAGCTTGTAGGCGAGGCGAGCAGCCTCTAGCTCATCGAGCGCTCGCTCGGGCTCGTGCCATGTGATCTTGAGACCGGCCTTCATGGCCTCCGGCAAGTCGAACTGCCACCACCGGAAGGCTAAAAGCCGCTCGATGATCTTCTCGGGAAACCGGTACTTCAAAACGCGGGCCGGCGAACCGCCGACGATGGCATAGGGCGGCACGTCCTTCGTCACCACCGCCCCAAAACCGATAATCGCACCATGCTGAACCTTAACGCCGCCCATAACGCAGGCCCGCGTTCCGACCCACACGTCGTGGCCAATCTCGACTGGTTCAATGAATATAAAGCCGCGCCGCGCCAGGTCGGCCGGATCGCTGTACTTTATCTCGTCGTAAGGGAAAGCATGCGTCGTCAGCCAATTCACCGGATGTCGGCCGGGGTTTATCGCGCAACTTTCCCCAATGCTGCAAAACCTCCCGACATTGGTCGAGATCATGATCGTCCCGCCGTTGAGTGAAGAGTGCGCGCCTAGGCTGCTGTCGATGACGTAGTTTCCTCCGAACAACCTGCTCGGCGTTTCGAAAATATTGCGCCCCGCCAGCCTGACATTCGGACCGATTGATATTCCGCGTTTTTCCAGATCAGTGTAATCAGCCAAGCTCGACCCCCGAACAAAAACGCGCGGACACTAGGCGCGAAAGTCGAACCAAGCCACCCCTTGCGCCGCCGAGAACGAAATGACCGTCACAATCTACCACAATCCCGATTGCGGCACGTCGCGCAACACGCTCGCCATGATACGGCAAAGTGGCGAGGAGCTACAGGTCATCGAATATCTGAAGACGCCGCCGCCCCGCGCTCGGTTGATCGAGCTTATCGCCGCGATGGGTATTTCCGTCCGCGACCTGCTGCGGCGCAAGGACACGCCTTACGATGAACTCGGTCTCGCCGATCTGAAATGGACCGACGCCGAATTGCTCGATTTCATGTTGGCGCACCCTATCCTGATCAACCGGCCGATCGTTGTAACGCAAAAGGGCGTCCGGCTCTGCCGGCCGTCCGAAATGGTGCTGGAAATATTACGGAACCCGGACATTGGCCGGTTCGTGAAAGAGGATGGCGAAGTGGTAACGGGCCGCGGCGGCAGCTAACGCCTAAGGCAGTTGCGCGAAACCGTCGCCAAAGCCCTTCAGCGATACCGGGATGCCGATGCCTTCCTCGGGGGTTTTGAACACCACGAAGATCGCGCTCTTGCCGGTCGACAGCGTCTTGATCAGCGCGTCGTCCATCGCAACCTCGGCCACGCAGCCATTGGGCAGGCATCGCACGAAGGCGACGCGACCCATGTCCTTGCCGTCGATATTGAGCCCGAGCCCGTTCGGCAGCAGCACGCCGAGCGGTGCAAGGACGCGCAGCAGCTTGGCCTTCTGGTCGGCGGTCTTCAGCACGATCACCGAGAGGCCGACATTGGGCTGGTCCTCGGCGGTGACGTTCTGGATGATGGCGCATTGCTGGGTGCTGGCGCCCGGCGGGGTGTCGCAGCTCATCTGCCAGTCGCCGTACTGCGCCTTGACGACGCCCTGCGCCATGGCGCCCGACGTTGCGACGATAAGCGAGGCTAGGACGAGGGCCGCGGCGCCTAGCACGCGCAACAGGACTGGCTTCACTTGGTCGGTCACTCCACGAACGGGCGGGGCCGGGCCGCCAACTCTCTATCTCAGTGAGCGGCGCGCGCTTGTCAATCGCAGCCGGTCGGCCCGTGCACCGGCAACTGGCGCGATTGGGTCGGCCAGAACTGCGGCGAGCATGAGGCGGCGACGGGCGGCGCGCCGATCATTTTGACGCATCCGAGGGGACAAACCGAGAATTGCCATGCTCCTCCGGATGTGGTTTAGGGAGCGTTGCGCCCGCGCGTTCGGGGCACGAGTCGAGGCGGCGGAAATGATCGCCGGCGTGCCCTCGGCCGGAGCCGGGTGGAAAATGGCCTGATCTCGAAAAGTCACGAGACTTTTCCGACGCGATCATGCATGACAGTGCGACACCTGCTCCGCTCTCGTTCGGGCGGAGAATGTATGGACGATCTCAAGGGGATTTTTAGGTGACGGGACAGTTTTTCCGCTTCTGGAAGGCCTTGCCGGCCCTGGGACTGGCGCTCTTGCCGCGCGTGGCGTTTGCCGCCGAGGCAGGCCAGCCGGAGCCTGGCCAGATCGGCTTCCAGACCTCCGTGACGCCGATTATGGATGAGATCGAATCTTTCCATAACAATCTGCTGGTCTGGGTCATCACCGCGATTGTTGTTCTGGTGCTGGCGCTGCTGATCACCGTGATCGTGCGCTTCAATGCCAAGGCCAATCCGGTCCCTTCGAAATTCACCCACAACACGCTGATCGAGATCATCTGGACCGTCGCGCCGGTGTTGATCCTTGTCGTGATCGCCATTCCCTCCTTCGGCATCCTGACCGATCAGGAGACGGTGCCCGATGGCGTGCGCAAATATCTCGGCGCTTCAATCTATAATTTTGGCGCGGTCGATGTCCCGGCGCCGGCGCTGACGGTGAAGGCAACCGGCAATCAGTGGTTCTGGACCTACGAATATCCGGACCTCAACAAGAAGCACTTCGACTCCAACATCCTTCAGGAGACAAGCGCCGACGGCAAGGATCGGCCGCACTTGAAGCCAAATGAGCCGCGCCTGCTCGCCGTCGATAATGATCTCGTCGTGCCGGTCGACACCACTGTGCGCGTCCAGGTCACCGGCGCCGACGTGATCCACTCGTTCGCCGTGCCGTCCTTTGGCGTCAAGATCGACGCGGTGCCGGGCCGCCTCAACGAGACCTGGTTCAACGTTCGCAAGACCGGCATCTATTACGGGCAGTGCTCGCAGCTTTGCGGCAAGGACCATGCCTTCATGCCGATCGCCGTACGCGTCGTCACGAAGGAACAATATGATACCTGGTCGAAGGCGCTTGCCGCTGGCAGCGTCAGTGCGGCCAATGCAACATTGCCGCCGCTCGAAGCAGCGAGTTCGTGAGGCGAGAGCCTCAAGCCTGACGTTAGAGTGAAGCGACTTTAGTTACCGGAAGAGACGGACAGCCATGGCAAACGCCTACGCCACCCACGACGACCACGCCCACGATGCGCACGCGCACGGTCACCCGACCGGCTGGCGCCGCTACGTCTACTCGACGAACCATAAGGACATCGGCACGATGTACCTTATCTTCGCGATCATCGCGGGAGTTATCGGTTCCTCGCTGTCTGGCGTCATGCGCATGGAGCTGCAGGAGCCTGGCATCCAGATCTTTAGCGGTCTGGCTCAGATGGTCTATGGCGTGCATGGCGACGCGGCGCTCGATGCCGGCAAGGAAATGTATCTCGTCTTCACCTCCGCCCATGCGCTGGTGATGATCTTCTTCATGGTCATGCCCGCCATGATCGGCGGCTTCGGCAACTGGTTCGTGCCGCTGATGATCGGCGCGCCGGACATGGCCTTCCCGCGCATGAACAACATCTCGTTCTGGCTGCTGCCGCCGGCCTTCCTGCTGCTCATCATTTCGATGTTCGTGCCGGGCTCGAACGGCCTGCCGGGCGCCGCCAACGGCTGGACCATCTACCCGCCGCTATCGACCACCGGTACCCCCGGACCGGCGATGGACTTTGTGATCCTGGCGCTTCACCTCGCCGGTGTTTCCTCGATCTTGGGCGCCATCAACTTCATCACGACGATCTTCAACATGCGCGCCCCGGGCATGACGCTGCACAAGATGCCGCTGTTCCCGTGGTCGGTGCTGGTGACGGCATTCCTGCTGCTGCTGTCGCTGCCGGTCTTGGCGGGCGCCATCACCATGCTGTTGACCGACCGCAACTTCGGCACGACCTTCTACGAGGCCAGCGGCGGCGGCGATCCGATCCTGTTCCAGCACCTGTTCTGGTTCTTCGGGCACCCGGAAGTTTACATCCTGATCCTGCCGGGCTTCGGCATCATCAGCCAGATCGTCTCGACCTTCTCCAAGAAGCCGATCTTCGGCTATCAGGCGATGGTCTACGCCATGGTCGCCATTGGCGGCGTCGGTTTCGTCGTGTGGGCTCACCACATGTATACGACCGGCCTCAGCCTCGACGTGCAGCGCTACTTCGTGGCCGCCACGATGGTCATCGCAGTGCCGACGGGCGTCAAAATCTTCTCGTGGATCGCGACGATGTGGGGCGGCTCGATCAGCTTCCGCCCGCCGATGCTCTGGGCCCTCGGCTTCATCTTCCTCTTCACCGTCGGCGGTGTGACCGGCGTGGTGCTCGCCAATGCTGGCGCCGACCGCGCCCTCCACGACACCTACTACGTGATCGCCCACTTCCACTACGTGCTGTCGCTCGGCGCCGTGTTCGCGGTGTTTGCGGCCTGGTACTACTGGTACCCGAAAATGTTTGGGTACATGTACAACGAGACCCTGGCCACCTGGCACTTCTGGATCACCTTCGTCGGCGTGAACGTGATCTTCTTCCCGCAGCATTTCCTCGGCCTCGCCGGCATGCCGCGCCGCTACATCGACTATCCGGATGCGTTCGCCTTCTGGAACCGCATCTCCTCGATCGGCTACTACATCACCTTCGTCGGCATGATCCTCTTCCTCTATATCCTCTGGGAAGCGGCATCGAAGAAGCGCAAGGCTGCCGACAATCCGTGGGGCGAAGGCGCAACGACGCTCGAATGGACGCTGCCGTCGCCGCCGCCCTTCCACCAGTTCGAGACACTGCCGCGCATCAGCGACGGCCCTTCGCACTGAGCGCTGCCAGACACGACGCGCGAAAGCAATTGATACGCCTCCGGGCCATCCCGGAGGCGACGCCTTAAGAAGGTTTTGACGCTTGGCCTATCTCGACAACAGCCGCACTGCCGCGCCGGAGCGCAAACCGGGGAAATGGCCCCGCTTTGCCAGCGCCGTCGCGCAGCCGGTCGAAATCGCCGGTGGCGCAAGGGTTGGGGACTATTTCGCCCTGCTCAAACCGCGGGTCATGTCGCTGGTGGTCTTTACCGCGATGGTCGGCCTGTTCCTGGCGCCCGGGCACGTCAATCCCGTAATCGCGGTGATTTCGATCCTCTGTATCGCGATCGGGGCAGGCGCCTCGGGCGCCCTCAACATGTGGTACGATTCCGACATCGACGCCGTGATGAGCCGGACGCTGAACCGGCCGATCCCGTCGGGCCGCGTCGACCGTAACGATGCGCTGACGATGGGCCTCGTGCTCTCGGGCTTTTCGGTGGTGATCCTTGGACTTGCCGCCAATTGGGTGGCTGCCGGACTCCTTGCCTTCACCATCTTCTTTTATGCCGTCATCTACACGATGTGGCTGAAGCGCTCGACGCCGCAGAACATCGTGATCGGTGGCGCGGCGGGTGCTTTCCCGCCGATGATCGGCTGGGCGGTCGTGACCGGCGGCATCGATCTCTCCTCCTCGCTGCTGTTCCTCATCATCTTCCTCTGGACGCCGCCGCATTTCTGGGCGCTTGCCCTCTATAAGCAGAGCGACTACGGCGCGGCCAACATCCCGATGATGCCCAACGTCAAGGGCGAGAAGCGCACCAAGATTGAGATCGTCGTCTACTCGGTGCTGCTCGTCGTAACGACGCTGCTGCCGGTGCTGACCGGCCTCGGTGGCTGGGTTTACGGCACAATCGCTGCGGCAACCGGCGCCTGGTTTTTGCTGCTCGCGGCGCGGCTGCTCTTCACCTCGGGCGTCGAGATGAAAAAGCTCGGCCGCAACCTGTTCACTTATTCCTCGGCCTATCTCTTCGTGATCTTCCTCGCGCTGATCCTCGACCGTGGTTTGCACCTCGGAGGGCTGATCTGATGCCGACAGAAGTCGAAGGGCAGGATATCGACCTGTTCCTGCGCCGCCGCCGCCGGCGCAACATCGCGCTTGGCCTCGTGCTCGCCGCGCTGGTGATTCTGTTTTACGTCCTCACCTTCGTGAAGATGGGGATGTATCACCAGCTATGACCGATACGCCGCATCATGAGCCTTTCATCTCACCGACCCGCAATCGCTGGGTCGCTTATGCGCTGACGGTGCTGGTCGCAGGCATGCTCGGCCTCGGCTTCGCCGCCGTGCCGCTCTATTCGATGTTCTGTAAGGCGACCGGCTATGGCGGCACGACGCAGCGCGCCGACGCCAACCCTAAGGGCATTATCGACCGTGAAATGACGGTTCGGTTCGACTCGACCGTCGCGACGGCGCCCTGGACAATTACGCCATCAGAGCCGGTGACCGCCAAGATCGGCACCGTTCAGACCATCAATTTCGTTGCCCACAACAACGCCGACAAACCCGTAACCGGCTACGCCGTGTTCAACGTCACACCGGATACGACGGGCTCGTACTTCGACAAGATCCAATGCTTCTGCTTCACCAAGCAGACGCTGCAGCCGGGCGAAACCGTGCAGATGCCGGTGGTGTTTTTCGTCGATCCTGACATCGCGAAAGATCATGACCTCGATACTATTCGCGATATAACGCTCTCATACACCTTCTACGCCGACAAACAGGGAAGCTGATTCATGGCCACTGTCGCCGCGGCCCACGCCAAGCCAAACCACGACTATCACCTCGTCAATCCGAGCCCATGGCCGGCGGTCGGTGCAGCATCGGCCTTCGTGCTCGCCATCGGCGGCATCCTGTTCATGCGTCACGTCACGCCGTGGATTTTGGCGATCGGCGGTGTTGGCGTCCTCTACACGATGTATGCGTGGTGGTCGGACGTCATCAAGGAATCGCAGAGCGGCGATCACACCCGCGTCGTGCAGATTTCGCACCGCTACGGCATGATGCTGTTCATCGCCTCCGAGGTGATGTTCTTCGTCGCCTGGTTCTGGGCCTATTTCGACGGCTTTTTCCGGCATGCCGACCCTGTGCAGTTCGCCCGCCTTGCGACGACAGGACTCGCCTGGCCGCCGACCGGCATCGAGCTCTTCAATCCCTGGCACTTCCCGCTGTTCAACACGCTGATCCTGCTCTGCTCGGGCACGACCGTTACTTGGGCGCACCATGCGCTGCTCGAGGGAGATCGCGAGGGGCTGAAGTGGGGCCTCGTGCTGACCATCCTCCTCGGCCTTACCTTCACCTGCGTGCAGGCGATCGAATATTCGCACGCCGGGTTCGCCTATTCGGGCAACATCTATGGCGCCACCTTCTTCATGGCGACCGGCTTCCACGGCTTCCACGTGATTATCGGCACGATCTTCCTGACGGTCTGCCTGATCCGTGTGCTGAGGGGGCAGATCACGCCAGAGCACCATCTCGGCTTCGAATTCGCCGCTTGGTACTGGCACTTCGTTGACGTGGTCTGGCTGTTCCTTTTCGCCTCTATCTACGTTTGGGGCTCGTGGGGCGTGGTGCTGCCCAAGGGCTGACCATCTCGCGCGTATAGGTTCAGGGGGCGCGGCCGATGCTGCGCCCTTCTGCTTTTGGAGGGCTGATGCCCGACACGTCGTCGCCATTCCTGACCGGCCTGCTGTGCCGCTGCCCACGCTGCGGCAGGGGCGGGCTGTTCCAGGGCTTCCTCAGCGTGAGGCCAGCCTGCGACATGTGCGGGCTCGACTTCGCCTTCGCCCACAGTGGCGATGGCCCTGCAGTGTTCGTGATCTTCGCCGTGAGCCCGATTGTGATCCTGCTGGCAGTTATCCTCGAAGCGCTCGCGCATCCGGCGCCTTACGTCCATCTGCTCGTCTGGATTCCGGTGACGATCATCCTCTGCCTCGCCCTGTTGCGGCCATTCAAGGCGACGATGATTGCCCTCCAATACCGCAACGCCGCCGGGGAGGGCCGGCTCGAATGACCGACACCACCCTTACCGCCCCGCATCCGGCGCGCCGCTGGCAGTTTTGGGTGTTCGTCATTGTCATGCTGGCGCTGACGGCATTCTTCCTGGGCCTCGCCAAATGGCAGTACGACCGACTGCACTGGAAGGAAGGGCTGATCGCCCAGGCCGCCGCCAATATGAAGCTGCCGCCATCGCCATTTCCGTCGCCTGCCGAATGGCCGAAGCTCGATACGGTGGCGTTTCAATATCGCCCAGTGACGGTGGCAGGACATTACCTCAACGACCAGGCGATCCGCGTCTTCGTCGGCCTCAGCGACGCAGCGCGCGGGCAATATTCCGGCCCGGGTTATTGGATCATGACACCCTTCGTCATCGATGGCGGCGGCGTGGTCTTCATCGACCGCGGTTTCGTGCCGCAGAACGTCGCCGATCAGTACGCGAACGACAAATCGGCACCCGCCGGCCCTGTGGCCCTTGCGGGCGTCGCAATCGACACCGAGGACACGGACTTCTTCACCCCGGCCCCGGACAAGACCAAGCGCATCGACTGGGTGCGTAACATCGATCGAATGAGCACCATGCTGGACCCCGCGCTCGGACCTGTCGCGCCGGTCTATATCGACCTCCCGGCCGGACCGCGCGGCGCGCTGCCGCAGGGTGGCGAGACGACCGTCGACTTCCCCAACAATCATCTCGGTTATCTCTATACGTGGCTGGGTTTCGCCCTGACCACCGTGCTGATGCTGGCTGAGTGGGTCCGCCGGCAATGGACGCGGGGCAGGGACTGAAGGAGGCCCAGGCGCCCAAAGCTTGCACCCGGACTCCGCTTTCAATAGGTTGCGCCAACTTCAAAGGGGCGATTTTCCACTGATGCGCTTCGTTTCGACGCGCGGGCAGGCGCCTGCGCTCAGCCTCTCTGACGCCGTGCTTACCGGTCTTGCGCGCGACGGCGGGCTCTATGTGCCCGAGAGCTGGCCGCAGGTTTCATCCGACGAAATTGCCGCGATGACCGGCACCTACGTGCCCACCGCGTTTCGGATTATCTCGCCCTTCATGGCGGATGACCCGGAGGCGCCGGACGCCGAGCAGTTATTGACCCTGCTCAATGAAGCCTACGCCACGTTCCGCCACCCCTCGGTGACACCGCTGGTCGAACTCGGGCCGGACCATTTCCTGCTGGAACTGTTCCATGGCCCAACACTCGCCTTCAAGGATGTGGCGATGCAGTTCCTCGCCCGCGTCATGGACCATATCCTCAAGGCCCGCGGGCAACGGGCGACCATCGTCGGCGCGACCTCGGGCGATACCGGCTCGGCGGCCATTGAAGCCTTTCGCGGCCGCGACAATATCGACATCTTCATTCTGCATCCGGAAGGCCGCACCTCCGAGGTGCAGCGCCGGCAGATGACCACGGTGCTCGATGCCAACGTCCACAACATCGCCATCCGCGGCACCTTTGATGACTGCCAGAATGCGGTCAAAGCGCTCTTCAACAATCACAGCTTTCGCGATCGGGTAAAGCTCTCGGGCGTCAACTCAATCAACTGGGGCCGCATCGTCGCGCAGATCGTCTATTACTTCAAAGCCGCTGCCGAACTCGGCGTCCCCAATCGCAAAATCGCCTTCACGGTCCCGACCGGCAATTTCGGCGATATCTTTGCCGGCTACGCCGCAAAGCGCATGGGCCTGCCGATCGAAAAGCTGCTGATCGCCACCAACGAGAACGACATCCTGGCCCGCACGCTAAAAACTGGCCGCTACGAGACGGGCGCCGTTACGCCAACCATCAGCCCATCGATGGATATCCAGGTCTCGTCCAATTTCGAGCGGTTGCTGTTCGAGGCCGTGGGCCGGAACGGCGCTGCGGTCAATTCGCTAATGCAGGGCCTCAATCAGTCCGGCGCCTTCACCATTCCCGAACCGGCCTTCGCCGCCATCCGCGCCGACTTTTTTGCCGCGACGACGGATGAGGCGACGACCCGCGAGACGATCCGCGAAACCTACGCCAAATCCGGCTATCTGCTCGATCCGCACACAGCCGTCGGCGTCAATATCGGCAAGCGCTTTGCCGCGGGTTCGACGGCCATGATCACCCTTGCGACCGCTCACCCGGCGAAATTTCCGGCCGCCGTGAAGGCCGCGACAGGTGTTGAACCGGCTCTGCCGGTGTGGTTGGCTGACCTTTACGGTCGCGCCGAGCGTTATGATGTCCTGGATAACGACCAGGCCAAAGTCGAAGCGTTCATTCTCGAACGCACCCGCGCGGAAGCCTAGCCGGTTGGTTAGGTGCCTGTTCTGGCGGGTAATGCGGCACGATATGGAGCAAAGCCCTGCGGCGAGCGGCTCCGGGAGGTACGAGTTTGAGCGTTAGGACGACGACCCTTGATAACGGCATGACGGTTTTGACCGATGACATGCCCCATCTCGAAAGCGCCTCGATTGGCATCTGGGTGAAAGCCGGCTCCCGCAGCGAGACGCTGCCAGAACACGGCATTTCCCACGTGCTCGAGCACATGGCGTTCAAGGGCACGCCCACCCGCTCGGCCCGCGAAATCGCCGAGGCTATCGAAAATGTCGGCGGCGACCTCAACGCCGCGACCTCGATCGAGCACACCGGCTACTTCGCCCGCGTCCTCAAGGAAGACGTCGGCCTCGCCGGCGATATCCTCTCCGACATTTTGCAGAATTCCCTATTCGACGAAAAAGAGCTCGACCGCGAGCAGCAGGTGATCGTCCAGGAGATTGGCGCGGCCCGCGATAATCCCGACGACCACGTCTTCGACCTGTTCCAGTCCGCTGCTTTTCCGGATCAGCCGATCGGCCGCACCATTTTGGGCACCATCGACTCGGTGAACAATTTCCAACCGGATTCGATCCGCTCCTACATGGATCGCAACTACGTCGGCGACCACATGGTCATCTGCGCCTCCGGCAATATCGAGCATGACCAGTTGGTCGATATTGCCAACGACCACTTCCATACCCTGCGCCGCAACGGCGCCCCCGAGCCGGAAAAGGCTCACTATGTCGGCGGCGAGGAACGCCTCGTTTCCGACCACGAGCAGGCCCATCTGGTGCTCGGCTTTGAAGGCCGCGCCTACAATTCCGATGGGTTTTATGCCGCGCAGGTGCTGGCTTCGATCCTCGGCGGCGGCATGAGTTCGCGGCTGTTCCAGGAAGTGCGCGAAAAGCGCGGCCTTTGCTACTCAGTCTATGCGTTCCATTGGGCTTTCGCCGACAGCGGCGTCTTCGGCGTCGCCGCATCGACCGGCGAGGAACAGGTCACCGAACTGCTGCCCGTCGTGCTCGATGAGCTACACAAGGCCACCGAGACGATCACCGAGGAAGAAGTCATCCGGGTCCGCAACCAGATCCGCGCCGGCCTGCTGATGTCGCTCGAAAGCCCATCCTCGCGCGCCGGCCAACTCGCCCGCCAGCAGATACTCTGGGGTCGCGTCATTCCGCTGCAGGAAACTGTCGACCGCATCAACCGCATCACAGTCGATCGGGTGAAGCAGGTCGCCAGCCAGATCTTCTCGAGCGACCGCCTGTCGGTTGCGGGCGTCGGGCCGGTCGAAAACCTCCCCGACTACGACACCATTTCCCACTATCTGAAGAACTAGCCCAAGCGCGATGGTGTGGCCGTTCGTTCCGCGCGACGAGACACCGCTGCTGCGGGGCCAAAGGGTGCTGCTTCGCGGGCCGCGCGCGCGGGACTACGTGGCCTGGCGCAATCTGAGGCGGGATAGCCGGGATTTCCTAAAACCGTTTGAGCCGCGCTGGAGCGAACTCGACCTGACGCGCCGTGTCTACATGGCGCGCCTGGCGCGTGGCCGTCAGGAAGCCAAGCAGGGCAGCGACTACAATTTCCTGGTTTTTCTGGCCGACGGCCGCCGGGAGCAACTTGTAGGAGGTCTTACCCTCTCAAATATTCGACGCCGCGCCGCCCAGCACGTCAATCTCGGCTACTGGATGGGCAAGGCCCATGCGGGGCAGGGGCTGATGACGGAGGCGGTCGGAACGATACTGCCGTTCGCCTTCAACACCCTTGGCCTGCACCGCATTCACGCAGCCTTCCTGCCCGACAATGCCGCCTCCCGCCGCGTCCTTGAAAAAAACGGATTTCGGGAAGAGGGCTACGCCGAGAACTACCTGCAGATCGACGGCCGCTGGGCCGATCACGTGCTCTTCGGCCTGACCCGCGAGCAATACGACCATCTGACCCGCCATCCACCGCGCTGAATGCTTGTCGCAGGCGGCAAACCCCGCTACCTGTTTGCGCCTGTCAATCCGGGACCCTCACCGCTTAATGCGTTACCTCGTCACCCTCGCGCTGAGCCTGCTGTTCGCGCTTGTCGGGGTTTTGCCGGTTTACGCCTTTCAGGTGATCAACGTCCCCGAGGACGTCAACGCGGTCAATCTGACCAACGTCATCGAGATTACTCACGGTAATAACGGCAAGGTCCAGCTTTCGACAGCCGCCGACTCCTCGGGTATTATCCGGCGTATCGAGGTGCTGGCCTCGACCCAGGGCACCAACCCGGATTGGGCGCTGTTCGCGCTCAAGAACAACTCCGATGCGCAGATCGAACGGCTGCTCGTCGCGCCCTTCTTCCGCCTGCCGGGTTCCGGCATTTTCCGGCCCGATCTTGGCAACAACCGCATCAAGGCGCTGACGCCGAGCCTGGGCATCCGCCCGACCCGCGTTATCGACGGCGAGGCCGACGTTTTTGACCTGACGCTCGATCCGGGCGCCACCGTGACGTTCGTTGCCGAGCTGTCGTCCGGCTCGGTTCCCGATCTCTATATGTGGAAGCCCGACGCCTATCGGGACTACGTCAACTCGTTCACGCTGTTCCGCGGCGTGGTGCTCGGCATCGCGAGCCTCGGTGCGGTATTCTTGACCATCATGTTCGCGGTCAAGGGCCGCGGCATCTTCCCAGCCACGGCGGCGTTCGCCTGGGCGGTGCTGATTTACCTGCTTATCGATTTTGGCGTGCTCGGCCGGCTGATCGGGGTCGGCAACGGCTCGATGCAGCCCTTCCGGGCCGCTTCCGAGGCGCTCATCGCCACGACTCTGTTCGGATTCCTGTTCATCTATCTGAACCTGCACCGATGGCATCTGAGGTTCATCCATCTGGCGTTGGCGCTCGCCGCCGTCTTCATCGCGTTGCTGGCGTTCGCGTTCTTCCAGCCGGCCATCGCAGCAACGGTGGCCAGGCTCGTGCTGGCACTGCTCGGCGTTTCGGGTTTCTTCCTCATCCTGCTGCTGGCGCTTCGCGGTTACGACCGCGCCGTGCTGCTGGTGCCGACCTGGATCATCTACATCGCCTGGCTGTTCTATTCCTGGCTGGTGCTCACGGGGCAGGTGTCGAACGATGTGGCACAGCCAGCGGTCGCCGGCGGCCTCGTGCTGATGGTAATGCTCTTAGGCTTCACCTCGGTACAGCACGCCTTCGCAGATGGGGGCGTGTCGATCGGTACGCTCAGCGAAGTCGAGCGGCGGGCGCTGGCGCTGACCGGATCCGGCGACTTCGTTTTCGACTGGAATATTGAGCGTGACCGCGTCAGCGTCTCGGAAGAGCTGGCGACCCGTCTCGGCGAACGGCGCGGCGCGCTGCGCGGTGCAATCAAGCGCTGGCTCGACCGCATCCACCCCGAGGATCGCGACCGTTTCCGCACGGCCTTCGATACGCTGGTTGAACTGCGGCGCGGCAAGGTATCCGCCGATATCCGGGTCGCAAGCCACGACGGCTCCTACCGCACCTTCCGCATGCGGGTGAAACCGGTGCTCGGCGGCGACACCCAGGTCAACCGCATTGTTGGCACGCTGCAGGACGTGACCGAAGATCGCAGCGCCCGCGACCGCCTGCTGCACGATGCCGTCCACGACAGCCTTACGGGCCTCCCCAACAAGCAGCTCTTCCTCGACCGGCTCGACCGCGCCTTGATCCGCGCCAAGGCGCCGGGCGGCGTAAAGCCGGCCGTGTTCCTCATCGATATCGACCGGTTCATCGAACTCGAGGAGCGGGTCGGGCACTCGGCCGCCGATTCCGTGCTGCTCGCGGTTTCACGCCGTGTGGCGCGTGTCATGCGCCCGCTCGATACCGTAGCGCGTATTTCAGGAGACCAGTTCGGCGTCATCCTCTCGTCCGAACAGGCGGCCACCAAGATTGCCGAAACCGCCGAGCAGATCCGCAAAGCGCTCAAGGCCCCGTTCAACTTCGGCGAACGCGACCTGACGCTCACCGCCTCGATCGGCGTCACAATCTACGACAACAATCCGGCGACGGCCGCCGACGTGCTGCGCGATGCCGAGCTCGCCATGTACTACGCCAAGCGCCTCGGCGGCGATCGCATCGAAGCCTATCGCGCTTCTGCCCGCACGATCACCGCCTACAACCGCGCCACCGAGGAAGACCTCGACCGCGGCCTCAGGCAGGGCGAACTGCAGGTGCAGTTCCAGCCGATCATGGACATCCACTCGGGCTCAATCGCCGGCGCCGAAGCGCTGATGCGCTGGAACCATCCAAGCCGCGGCATGGTCAATCCGGATGAATTCATCCCGCTCGCCGAACGCTCGGGGTTGATCGAGCGCCTCGGCCGGCTCGCCTTCGAGCAGGCGGCGACGCAGATGCGCGACTGGCTCAACACCCTGTCGCTGCCGCAGGATTTCTTCGTTTCGATCAACCTGTCGCCGAGCCAGCTCACCAACGAGAACATGCTGAGCGACCTCAAGGGCGTGGTGCAGGAGCATCGGGGCATCGCCTCGCACCTGAAACTCGAAATCACCGAGTCGCAGGCGATGACCAATCCCGAGCACTCGGCCTATATGCTCTCGGCGCTGCGCAGTCTCGGCGTCGGCCTGGCGCTCGACGATTTCGGCACCGGCCACTCATCGTTGAGCTACCTCCACCGCTTCCCGATCGACACCATCAAAATCCCGGCGCCATTCGTCCAGATTTCCGACGAGCGCGGCATGGCCCACACGCAGGTGCCGATTATCCGCGCCATCGTGGCGCTGGCCGCTGATCTCGACATCATGGTGGTCGGCGAGGGCGTCGAAAACCTCGACGAGATCGACCGCCTCCGCCAGCTCGGCTGCAACTTCGCCCAGGGCTTCGCCTTCGGCGCCGCGATGACCGGCGTGGAACTGCAAAAGAAGCTGCAGTCTCAGGCGGCGCGGTAGTTACGCCCGCATCGCCATCGCGCCGCCGAATGGCCCGTCATCGGGCTGCACAGGGTCGGGCACCTGGGCATAGTGATCGAAGCGCATCGAGAATTGCCCCCGGCCGCCGGTCAATGAGCGCAGCGAATTGATGTAGCCGAACATGTTGGCGAGCGGTACCAACGCCGTGATTGCGTAGGAAGAGCCTACGCCATCGGTGCTTCGGATTACCGCGCGACGCTTCTTGAGCTCGGCGATGACATCGCCGGCGCATTCCCAAGGCACGGTAAGGTCAACCGTCATGATCGGCTCGAGGATCTTGGGGCCGGCCTTTTCGATGGCTTCCTTGAAGCCCGCGCGGCCCGCCGCCTCGAACGCCAGCGCCGACGAGTCGATGTCGTGACAGGCGCCGTCCGTCAGCGCGAACGCCACATCGACGATCGGGAAGCCGATGGCCGGACCGGCGCCCATCACCGACTCGACGCCTGTCCGCACGGCCGCGATGTATTCCGCTGGCAGGTTGCCGGCGGGCACAACCGTCAGAAAGGCAAATCCACCGCCTGGCTTATTCGGCTCGATACGAAATTTTATCCGCGCGAACTGCGCGGGGCGACGGGCCTTGTAGTCCAACTGCCGTTTATGCGTGTAGTCGTGGTCGACGACGCGAGTAATCGCCTCGCGATAAGCCACCTGCGGCGCGCCGACGTTAAAGCCGACACCAAACTCGTTTTTCAACCGGTCGATGATGACGTCGAGGTGCAACTCGCCCGTTCCACCAAGAATGGTCTGGCCCGACTCCTCGTCGATCTTCATCCGAAAATCCGGATCCTCACCGGCGAGCAGTTCGAGGGCAGCTCGAAGCTTCCCCAAGTGCGCGGGGGACTTGGGCTCGATCGCGATCTCAATTGCCGGTACATAGTTTGCCGGCCACTCGGGCCGGGGCATTATGCCCGTCCCGCTGTCGGACTCAGCGTTGCCCTGGTGATGCCTAGCTTGGCGAGCGCCTTATCATAGCGTTTGTCGATCGGCGTGCCGAACAGCAGTTCGCGGTCGAAAGGGACGGTGAGCCAGCCATTGCCGCGGATTTCGCCTTCGAGTTGGCCCGGGCTCCAGCCGCAGTAGCCGAGCGCGAACAGCGAGTCGGCCGGAGCGTTGGTGAAGGCGACCGCCTTGAGCACGTCGAGCGTCGCGGTGAGGCAGATATCGTCGTTGACGGTATAGGAATTGCCGTCGCGGAAATAATCGTCGGAATGCAACACAAAGCCACGTCCGCGCTGCACCGGGCCGCCGCGCAACACCTCACGGTCGCGAATGCGGGAGGGCAGGTTGATGAGTTCGGTCTTTTCACCAAGCTCAAGTTCCTCGAGGATATCGCCGAAGCGCATGTCATCGAGGCTGTGGTTGACGACCAGGCCCATGGCGCCTTCGTCGCCGTGACCGACCATGAATATCACCGAGTCCTGAAAGCGTTCGTCGCCCATTTGCGGCATCGCGACAAGAAACTGGCCTTTGAGCGACTGCATCGGGTCTCCTTTCCGCCCGGAATTATTTTGAACCTTATCGCCTCGTCTGCCAAGCTGGAGGCTGTTCACGCAGCGCTGAACTGATGTGCGTTCCCCTTATGGCTAGCTTGGGCTATGTCCGCCGCATGCGTCTTCTTCTCGCCGCCGCTCTTTTGCTAACCCCGCTGCCCGCCTACGCCGCCGCGACACCGTGGCAGGATGTGGCGCCCGGCACCCGTCTGCGGCTCATTTCAAGCGATGTGCGGCAGCCCGATGGCACCACTTTGGTCGGCATCGAGCTCGACATCCCCAATACCTACAAGACGTATTGGCGGCTGCCCGGCGAGAGCGGCATTCCGACCGAATTTGACATTGCGGGCTCAGCCGGCGTCGCTTCGCCGGCCATCGAATGGCCATTCCCGACGCCGGAAGTGAGCGATGGCTACCTCGACTACGTCTATCACGGCGCAACGGTGCTGCCGGTCGCGATCAAGACGACCGGCGATGCGCCGGTTCTCAAGGCCAATGTCACGATGGGAGTCTGCTCCGATGTCTGCGTGCCGGTGCGGGCCAGCTTTTCACTGCCGCTGTCGTTTGCCGCCGCCGATGCCGGCCAATCGATCCGGTTGAAGCAGGCCGAGGCGCTGGCGCCGATCCCCTGGAAGGGCCAGGGCGAGCCGTTCGGCGGCCTCAGCTACGACAACGCCGCGCACACGCTGCATATCGAATTGGCTGATCCCGCCATCGATCCTGCCTCCGTCATTGTCTCGACCCCCGACCCCACGATCATCTTCGACGCGCCGCAAAAAAGCCCCGATGGCCACTCAATTCTGCTGCCGATGCGGGACACAAAGCTCGGGTCGGACTGGGCAAAAGTGCCTGTTCAGCTCACATTCATGACCGCCATGGGATCTTTCGAGGTCTCCGAGCCGGTGGCGCTTCGCCCCTGATATGGGATAGGTAATTCCCGGTACATGGCAGAAACTGCAGGAGTGCGTATGACGAGCCTCGTCCAGGTGGGAGACACCGTTCCATCCGTCCCTCTCAAGCTCGTCGACGCCTCGGGCATTTCGGATACCACCAGCGACGCAGTGTTAGGCCACGGACGCGTAGTGTTCTTCTCCGTTCCCGGGGCTTTTACGCCGACCTGCCACACCAATCATTTGCCCGGCTTTCTCGCCAATGCGGCCAAGATCAAGGCGGCGGGCGTCGACCGGATCGTCTGCGCCGCGACCAACGATCATCACGTGATGAAGGCCTGGGCCACCGCCTCGGAAGCGCTCGGAACCGTCGATTTTCTTGCCGATGGCAATGGTTTACTTGCCAAGGCGCTCGGCCTCGACAAGGATATGAGCGGGTCGGGCATGGGCGTGCGCTATGCGCGCAGCGCCTTGTTGCTGCGGGATGGGGTTGTCGAGGCGGTCTTCGTTGAAGACAAGCCGGGTGTCACGGGCAGTGGCGCACCGGCGATATTGTTGGCCTTGCAGGCAGTGCCTGCCTGAGCCGAATCGGTCCGGAGGAACGCGGGCAGGCGTCTCCGGAGGATGTTGGATCGTTGGCGCGACGGGGGGTCCGAAGCGTCCAGGGGGAATGCATAGATGACGACTGAACCGATCGCGGGTTTTTCGCGAGGCCTGCGTTTCATCGGAATTGGCGCACTGGCGGTGACGCTTTCCGCCTGCTCGATGGATATGTTCGGCAATGGTGGCGCCGCCAACGTTTCGCAGGCAGCCAATGCCAGCGCCTCGCCGGCACAGATCGCGCAGGGGCAGGCCAGCGCGCTGCCCGCCATCGCCACCGAATGCCCGCCGATCAAGGTCACGCCCGGCGCCGATGCGCTGTTCTACTACGGTGGCGCCAAGGCCGGCGACCCAAACAACCTGCACTACCAGGTCGAAATCGAGAAGCAGACGCGCAACTGCGTCGTCTCGAACGGCTTGATCACGGTAAAAATGGGCATTGTCGGTCGCGTGTTGCTGGGGCCAGCCGGCAAGGAAAGCTCGGTCGATGTGCCGCTGCGCTTCTCCGTCGACCGCAACGGTACGACGGTTTTTTCGGACAAATACAGCATTGCCGTGCAGATTGTGCCCCCGGCGCAGTCGCAGGAATTCGTCAAGGTCGTGGACAACGTCGCCATTCCCTATCTCGGTGGCGAAGACATCACCATCTGGGTCGGCTTCGACAATGGCCGTGGAACCACGACCAAAGTTGCACCAGCCGGTCCCGCGCCGACGGCCGCATCGCCCGGGACGCTGACCAACAACTGACGCAACACCACGCTGTGCGCCGTTGGCGCGCAGCGATTGACGGGCGAGCAATTCTCGCCCATCGTAGCTACGACTGCGGGAGAGACTGCTTCTCATCGAAGCGGCGCCGAAGGAGCAACCGCCCCGGAAACTCTCAGGCAAAAGGACCGCAGTCGGACCAAGATGGCTCTAAAAGGGCCATCGCTAAAGAGCCTCTTGGGGCTCACTCTGGAAAGCAGGCGGCCAGAATATTTGGCTCGGCCTCACCGAAGGAGCAACTCGCGCATAGGTCGCGAGGAAATCTCTCAGGTCAGCGGACAGAGGGGGCAGTGCGCGCCGGGGCAGGAGCCCTGGTGTGGGATTGCCTCTTGCCGCGAGTGACCCGTGACCGACACGCCCGCAGAAGACCTCAAGACTGTAGTGCTTGATGCGAGGCACCGCGCCGCCGGCGGCCGCATGGTGCCGTTTTCCGGCTATTCGCTGCCGGTGCAATACCCCACTGGCATCATCGCCGAGCACAAATGGACCCGCGAACACGCCGGCCTGTTCGATGTCTCGCACATGGGGCCGAGTCTGCTGCTGCTCAAGGAGAAATCCGGGGACGCGCAGAAGGATCACGAGACGATCGCCGCGCTTGTCGAGCCCCTGGTGACCGGCGATATCCGCGGGTTGAAGCCGGGCCAGATGCGCTACACTTTGCTGCTGAACGATGACGGCGGCACGCTCGACGACCTGATGATTGAGCGGCCCGAGAGTACCGGCTGGGGCGGCGCGCTCTACATCATCGTCAACGCCGGCACGAAAGAGGCGGACTGGGCGCGCATCGAGGCCGCCGTCGCAGGCCGGGCCACGCTTCATCGCGCCGACGACGGCGGGCTGTTGGCGCTGCAAGGTCCTGAAGCCGCCGCCGTCGCCGAAGATCTCATTCCGGGCGTGACCGCACTCGGCTTCATGACCGGCGGCAGCTTCAAATGGGGCGGCACCGATCTCATCGTGACGCGCTCCGGCTACACCGGCGAGGATGGCTTCGAGATCCTCGTCGATGCCAAGTACACGGCCCAACTCTGGGACGCTCTCCTCGCGGACCCCCGCGTAAAACCCATCGGCCTTGGAGCCCGCGATTCTCTCCGTCTTGAGGCCGGGCTGCCGCTCTACGGCCACGACCTCGATGAAACCGTTTCGCCCACTGAAGCGGGACTCAACTTCGCCATTTCGAAACGCCGCCGCGAAGCCGCCGATTTCCCCGGCGCGGCACGCATCCTCAGGGAATTCGCCGGCGACCTATCCCGCCTGCGCGTCGGCCTGCTGGTCGATGGCGCCCCCGCTCGCGACGGTGCGGATATTCTTGGGCCGGACGGCACCGCGATCGGCAAAATCACCAGCGGCGGCTTTTCGCCCTCACTCGGCCGCGCCATCGCGCTGGGCTTTGTGCCCAAGGCATTCGCCACCCCCGGCACCCGCCTCGCCGTTTCCGTCCGTGGCCGTTCCCAGACCGCCGAAGTCGCGCCACTGCCCTTCGTTCCCCATCGCTATTACCGCAAACCCGCCTGAGGACTTTTTCCCCATGACCATCCGCTTCACCAAGGATCACGAATATCTGCGCGTCGAGGGCAATTCCGCCGTCGTCGGGATCACCAATTTTGCGCAGGAGCAGTTGGGCGACATCGTCTTCGTTGAGCTCCCGGCCGTCGGCAAAGTGCTGAAACAGGGCGATGAGGCAGCCGTGGTCGAATCCGTAAAGGCAGCATCCGAAATTTACGCGCCCGCCTCCGGCACCGTCACCGAGGTGAACGCCGCCCTTTCCGGTGATCCCGCCCTCATCAATGCTGACAGCGAAGGTGCCGGTTGGATGTTCAAGCTGACGCTGTCGGCGCCCGCCGAAGTTGATGGCCTGCTCGACGAAGCGGCCTATGCGGAGATTTCGAAGTAAGCCATGCGCTATCTGCCTCATACCGAAGCTGAACGTGCCGAGATGCTGGCGACCATCGGCGTCGACGACATCGCCGCCCTGTTCGCCGCCGTGCCCGAAAGCGCGCGGCTGAAGTCGCCGCTCGATCTGCCGCCGCACTCGCCCGAATATCTGGTTGAGGCGCATATGCGGGCGCTGGCCGCCAAGAATCGCGCGGCCGGTGATGGCCCGTTTTTTGTCGGCGCCGGCGCCTATCGCCACCACGTACCGGCGACGGTCGATCACCTGATCCAGCGCTCCGAATGGCTGACGGCTTATACGCCCTACCAGCCGGAGGTGTCGCAGGGCACGCTCCAGATGCTGTTCGAATTCCAGACGCAGGTGGCGCATCTCCTCGGCATGGATGTCGCCAACGCCTCGATGTACGACGGCTCGACCGCGACCGCCGAGGCCGTGCTGATGGCTAAGCGCCTGACGCGTCGCAATCGCATCGTGCTGTCAAGCGGCCTTCACCCGCACTATCGCGACGTGGTGAGAACCTATGTCGGCGATGATCCGGATCTTGTGATGATCCCGCACAGCCAGGCCGGCACGCTGCCGCTCAATATCGACGACCAGACTGCCGCCATCGTCGTCCAGACGCCCGATTTTTACGGCTCGCTGCGCAACATCGAAGAATTGGCCGACCTTGCGCATGAGGCCGGTGCGCTGCTGATCGTGGTGGTGACCGAAATCGTCGCACTCGGCCTCATCGAGGCGCCCGGGGCGCTGGGTGCCGATATCGTGGTCGCTGAAGGTCAGTCGATCGGCAACGCCCTCAATTTCGGCGGGCCCTATGTTGGCCTGATGGCGACGCACAAAGAATTCGTCCGTCAGATGCCGGGCCGCCTCTGTGGCGAAACCGTCGATGCCGATGGCAATCGCGGCTTTGTCCTCACCCTTTCGACCCGCGAACAGCACATCCGCCGCGAGAAGGCGACGAGCAACATCTGCACCAATTCCGGTCTCTGCGCGCTGGCCTTTTCCATCCACATGGGGCTGCTCGGCGAGGAAGGGTTCACAAAGCTGGCGCGGCTCAACCACGCTCGCGCCTGCGCCTTGGCGAGCGCGCTGGAGAAAGCGCCGGGCGTCGAGCTCATCACCCACACCTTCTTCAACGAAATGACTATCCGCCTGCCCAAGCCCGCCGCCCCGGTCGTCGAGATACTGGCGGCCAAAGGCATTCTCGCGGGCGTCCCCGTAAGCCGGCTCGATCCGACACATCCGGATGTTGCGAACCTGCTCGTGCTGGCGGCCACCGAACTCACCACCGACGACGACATCGCGGCGCTGGTTGCCGGCCTGACGGAGGCGTTGAAATGAGCATGAACCCGATTGGCCGCCCCACCCATACCGGCACGCCTGCGACCGCCGGCACCGGCTCGTCGCTGCTCCCCGATGAACCGCTGCTGTTCGAAATCGGTGATACCGGCCATTCCGGCGTCGACCTTCCCGATGTCGAGATCGACGACGCGCGGCTCGGTGAATTCCGCCGCAAAACACCGCTGAACCTTGCCGGGCTCACCGAGCCCGAGGCGCTGCGCCACTATGTGCGCCTCAGCCGCCGCAACTACTCGATCGACAGCGGCATGTATCCGCTGGGCTCGTGCACGATGAAGCACAATCCGCGCCTCAACGAGAAGATCGCGCGGCTGCCGGGCTTCGCCGATGTCCACCCGCTGCAGCCGGTCTCGACCGTGCCAGGGGCGCTGGAACTGATGCAGCAGCTTTCGCACTGGCTGCTGACGCTGACCAACATGACCGCTGTCGCGCTGACGCCAAAAGCCGGTGCGCATGGCGAAATGTGCGGCATGATGACGATCCGCGCCGCCCACGAGGCGAAAGGGCAGGGGCATCGGAAACTCGTGCTGGTGCCCGAAAGCGCCCACGGCACGAACCCCGCCACTGCCGCGGCGCTCGGCTATGCCGTGAAAGCGATCCCCGCGCGCGCCGATGGCACCGTTGATGTCGCCGCAGTAAAGGCGGCGCTGTCGCCCGACGTCGCGGCGATCATGCTGACCAACCCCAACACGTGTGGGCTGTTCGAAAAACAAATCATCGAGATCGCGGCGGCGGTGCACGACGTTGGCGCCTACTTCTATTGCGACGGCGCCAACTTCAACGCCATCATGGGCGTGGTGCGGCCGGGCGATCTCGGCGTCGACGCCATGCACATCAATCTCCACAAGACCTTCTCGACCCCGCATGGTGGCGGCGGCCCCGGTGCCGGCCCCGTCGTACTGTCGGCCGCGCTCGCGCCATTCGCACCCGTTCCGTTCGTTCGCGAGGGCGACAAGGTGCTCGACCTCGTCGAGCACGTCGAGGGCGAGCATCTCGGCCGCATCACTGCGTTCGCCGGGCAGATGGGCATGTATGTGCGGGCGCTGACCTATATGCTGAGCCACGGTGGCGACGGGTTGGCGCAGGCCGCAAGAGACGCCGTGCTCAACGCCAACTACGTCAAGGCGCGGCTGCAGGATGTATTCTCGCTGCCGTTTGGCACGCAGGCCTGCATGCACGAAGCCCTTTTCGACGATCATTTCCTCGACGGCACTGGCGTCTCGACGCTCGATTTCGCCAAAGCGTTGATCGACGAGGGCTACCATCCGATGACGGTCTACTTCCCGCTGGTCGTCCACGGCGCGATGCTGGTCGAACCAACCGAGAGCGAACCCAAGCAGACGCTCGATGCCTTCTGCGACACCATGCTCGATCTCGCCGCCGACGCCAAAGCTGGCAACGCGGAACGCTTCACCGCGGCCCCGTTGCGAGCCCCGCGGCGCCGATTGGACGAGACGAGGGCCGCCCGTTCGCCCAAGCTCAAGTGGGAGCGGGAGACAGAATTGCCGGCAGCGGCGGAGTAAGTTGAATTACGGATCGGTTGATGACGGTTGGCTGTCGGCGCTAATAGCACCGGCAAAAATGTTGCTTAACAAATGGTTAATAGGTACATTTGTACCTGCGGCAGCAACGAAGAGGGATGAGCCCGTTATGAAGGTGATTTATCTCGCCACGGCTGTGGCGACCGTTAGTGCATTGGCAGCTTTCCCGGCGCAGGCGTTTACGTGGCCTGGGACCACGCACAGCGGCGGAAACAACATCACTCAGACGCAGCATTCGCCGACGAGCGTGTCTATTGTCGTTCAGAAGCCATATAGCGGCAACACAGCAAAGACTTACCAGAGCGGCAGCAACAACGTTGCCGTGATCATTCAGGGCGGCTCTGGCGACACAGCCACGATAAAGCAGTAGCCCACCCGATAAGTGACCAAACAAAAAGCGGGCTCATTGGCCCGCTTTTTCATTACCGCGCTTGCACAAAACTCAGTTGAGCTTCGCCGCAACGTCCTTGATGGCCTGCGATACCAAGGCTTCCCCCTTGGTCGCCATCTGGCTGGTCAGCAGCAGGCGGGCGGCTTCGACGGCGACGTCCGCCGAGCGGCCGCGTACTTCGGCGACAGCCTGTTGTTCGGCCTGTGCGATCTTTTCTTCGACCGCCTTCGTGCGACGGACGATCAGTGCCTCGAGAGCGGCCGCGGCTTCCTTAGCCAGCCGGTCGGCCTCTTCGCGTGCTGCCGTCACGATGCCGGCGGCTTCCTGCTCAGCCTGCTGCGCCTTGCCGGCATAGCTCTTGAGCAGGGCTTCGGCCTCGGCGCGCAGCCGCGACGCTTCTGCAAGCTCAGACTCGATCTTCGCGATTTGCCCGTCGAGCGACTTGTTCAGCATCTTCGGCACGCGCAGATAGAGCACCACGCCGATGAAGAGGAAGAGCGCAATGATCGCCCAAAATTCTGCATCGAATTCCATGGTCTACCCCTTCACCACGCTGGCGACCGCGGCCTTCGCCTCGTCGGCGGAAACCGTGCCGGTGAGTTGCGTCACCAGCGCCGCGGCGGTATCGGCGGCGATGTCGTCGACATTGCCGAGCGCCGCGGTTTTGGCCTTTTGGATCGAAGCCTCGGCTGCGCTGACCTTGCCCGCTAGGTCGGCTTCGACTGCCGCCCGCTTGCCGTCGAGTTCGCCCTTGGCCTTGGCACGGGTTTCCTCGGCGATCGAGTGCGCCTTGCCCCTGGCGGTGGCGAGGGCCGCCTCATAGTCGGCGATGGCCTTGTCCGTCTGCTTACGGAAGTTGTCGGCCGCGCCGAGGTCGCCGTCGATCTTGTCCTTCCGCTTGGTTACGATGCCGCCAATGCGGGGCACCGCGACGCGGGAGATCACCCAGTAGAGCACGCCGAAACTGAGGACGAGCCAAAGGATCTGCGAAGCAAACGTCGAGGCATCGAACGGCGGGAAGCCGATCGGCGCCTCAGCGGTCCCAACCGTCGCATGCGTCGTCGCAGCACCCGCGGCGTTGGCATCGGTGCCGGCAGCCTTGACCGCCTGCTCGACCTTACCCGGGGCAGCCGCCATTGTCGGTGCCGCGGTCATGGCCGGTGCCGTTGCAGCGGCAGGCGCCGCCGTGGTGGCCGGTGCCGCTGTCGCCGGCGACGTTGTGGTCGCCTGCGCGAGAAGCATTACGTCGGAGGTTTGACCCGCCATCTTCCTGATCCAGTCCAATGCGCCATGCCCCGGACCGCCGGTCCGGAGCCGTCAACTCGAAAGGCTTGCGATCAGACTGCGTAGAGCAGCAGGAACGCGATAACGAGCGAGAAAATGCCCAGAGCTTCGGTCACGGCGAAGCCGAAGATCAGGTTCGAGAACTGGCTCGCGGCTGCAGCCGGGTTCCGAAGCGCGCCCGACAGGTAGTTGCCGAAGATCACGCCCACGCCGACGCCGGCGCCGCCCATGCCGATGCAAGCGATGCCCGCACCGATCAGTTTTGCTGCTGCTGGTTCCATTATTTTCTCCTTAGGATCCGGATGTTGATTAGGCGGCCGTCAGTGGCCGGGATGGATGGCATCGTGGAGGTAGACGCAGGTTAGCACGGCGAAGACGAACGCCTGCAAACCGCCCACGAGAACTTCAAGGCCGGTCAGCGCTACGGCCATGCCTAGCGGCAGGATCGCGGCAACTGCGCCGAGCGCCCCAACCGAGGCAAGCCCGACGACCATGCCGCCGAACACTTTCAGCACGATATGGCCGGCCAGCATGTTGCCCCAAAGACGGAGGCTGTGGCTTACCGGGCGGCTGAGGAACGAGATGATCTCGATCGGTACCACCAGCCAGATGATGAACCACGGAATACCCGAGGGGACGAACAGCTTGAAGAATTTGAGCCCGTTGCGGGCGAAGCCGTAGATCACGACGATGAGGAACACCAATACCGCAAGGCATGCCGTGACGATGATGTGGCTCGCCACGGTGAACGAGTAGGGCAGCATGCCCAGCCAGTTCGATACCAGGATGAAGGTGAAGAGCGTGAACACCAGCGGAAAGAACTTCATGGCGTCGTGTCCGGCGGTCGACTCGACCATGTCACGGACGAAGCCGAAGAGCTGCTCGGCGATGAGCTGCCCGCGCGTCGGCACGAGGCGCTGAGCGGCGGTCGGGATCAGCAGGATGCCGCTGACCACGAGCACCGTGATGACCATGAGCAGGGCAGAATTGGTAAAAGCGAAGTGGGCGCCCCCGATATCGCCGAACGGCACATAATCGTGGATCTGGAACTGGTGGATTGGTTCAATCGGTTTTTCGGCCAATCTGCGCTCCAAGCCGCTTGGGCTGTTTAGTCGTCGTCATCGTCCGGCATCGCCGGGGTACCCGGTGGCACGGCACTCGCGGCGTTCATTGCCGCCGCCGACCGCACCACGTTCAAAACTCCAGCGGCGAATCCCAGCAGCAGCAGAATTACCATGGCCCAAGGCTTGGTGCCCGCGACCAGATCGATCACGTAGCCCAGCCCCGCGCCGACGATGATCGCCGCCACAAACTCGGAAGCCAGCCGGAATGCCCGGTTCGCCCCCGAAACGGTCCCGCCCACATCTGCCGGCTGTGCCACGGCCTTGGGCCGTTCAGCCTGCGCACGCGCGATGCGCGCCGCCAGATCGCCCGTTGGCGAAGTGCCGTCGTCACCACTTTCCGGACGCTTCGTGTCACGCGGATTTGCCATCGCGCCTGCCCCGTTTGCCCGTCATGCCGATATGTTGAGGATGCCCTCGAAGTCGCGCGCACCATATTCATCGAGGTGTGGCGTGTCAAGACGACGCAGGTACGTGTAACATGTTGATTGGATTGATATTTTTGACTTAGCTCATGGAGAGCGGAGAGAGTGTCGCAGATTCGGGGTGCGCCCTGCGGACTTATGTGCCGCCGCGACAGGCGCTAGCCAGAGGATGCGGAGGCAAACGACGATGCGGATAGCGGTGACAGGCACTCATGGGACCGGAAAGACGACGCTGATTGACGACTTCCTCGATGCCCACCCTGACTACGCGCATGAGCAGGAACCCTACTGGGCGCTCGTACAGCAGGGCGTGACGTTCGCCGATGGCCCAAACACCGCCGATCTCGAAGAACAGTTGGCGCAAAGCGTTTCGATGATGCTTGAGCTGCGAGGCGACCCGGATGTGATCTTCGACCGCTCGCCGATCGATTTCCTCGCCTACCTCGATGTCGTCAGCGAGGGGGAGGGGGCGCCGTGGGCACCGAGCGAAAGGCTTCTCGGCCGCATCGAAGAGGCGATCCAGTCGCTCGACGTGCTTGCTTTCCTCCCGCTGTCGCAACCGGACGAAATCACCGTCCGGATCGAATATCCAAGGTTGCGCTTGAACGTAGACCGGCGGCTGAAAGCCATAGTGCGAGACGACGAACTGGAGTTGCTTTCCGGGCCAACGCCTCGGCTACTGGAGATCCAGGGAGCACGTAAGCGGCGCGTCGCGCTTCTCGAAGCGGTGCTCCTCCCGAAGTCAAGATGAGGACCGGCCTCAGCTCGCCTCGCGGAACGATTCCGCCGTCACGAGGTCGACCGACACGAGCTGGCTGACGCCGCGCTCCTGCATCGTCACGCCGAACAGCCGGTCCATCCGGCTCATGGTGATCGGGTTGTGGGTGATCACCATGAAGCGTGTTTCCGTGCGCTGGCGCATCGTATCGAGTAGGTTGCAGAAGCGTTCGACATTGGCGTCGTCGAGGGGCGCGTCGACTTCGTCGAGGACGCAGATCGGCGCCGGGTTGGTCAAGAACACCGCAAAGATAAGGCTCATCGCGGTGAGCGCCTGCTCGCCGCCGGAAAGCAGGGTCATCGTCGCCGGCTTTTTGCCCGGCGGCCGTGCGATGATTTCGAGGCCGGCTTCGAGCGGGTCGTCGCTCTCGACAAACTGCAGCTCTGCCGTACCCCCGCCGAAGAGCGACGTGAAAAGCTCCTGGAAGTGCCGGTTGACCTTCTCGAAGGCTTCGGAAAGCCGCGCCCGGCCTTCGCGATTGAGGCTCTGGATGCCGCCTCGGAGTTTGGCGATGGCCGCGATCAGGTCGTCGCGATCCTTGGTCATCGTCTCGAGCTTTTCGCGAACTTCTTCGGACTCGCGCTCGGCGCCAAGATTGACGCCGCCGAGCCGCTCGCGCTCGGATTTGAGCCGCTCAAGCTTGCTCTCGACCGGACCTTCCTCGGGCAGCGCGTCTTGTGGCTTGATACCGGCTTCGGCGGCGGTCTGCGTCGCGTCGATGCCGAGGTTTTCGACCACCAGCCGCTCGATCTGCAGACGCTGCGCGATAAACCCTTTCGTCCGTTCTTCGACGCGCGCCAGCTCTTCGCGCGCCTTCGATAGCGCTTCGGCGGCGGCGCGAGCAGCGCGGTCGGTTTCGCGATGGAGGTTTTGCGCCACGGCAAGGGCATCGGTTGCCGCTTTATGATCGGCGCGCGCCGCCTCGATTTCCTCATCGAGTGCGGTGCGCCGGGCAGCAAACTGTTCGGGTACGGCGTTGAGGCTTTCGAGCTGTGCGACAATCTCAGCGGCGCGCTCGGCAAGCGTCGCAATCTGTGCCGCGGCGCTATCGCGACGCCTCTGCCAATTGGCAGTGTCTTGTGAGATTTGCGCCAGACGGCTGGAGCGCATCCGCGCCGACGTCTCGAACGTCCCGAGCTTCAGCCGCGCCTGGTCGGCCTTTTCCCGTACAGTCGAAAGCTGGCTTTGCTTCGCGGTCAGTAGTGCTGCGCTCGCGGCCTCATCACCGGCCTCGGCTAATGCCTTTTCTGCATCAGCCTTGATCGCTTCGGCCTCGGCAAGACTCGATCCGAGCCGCACCTTTGCTTCTTCGAGCGCGCTGCGCCGCGACACCATATCACCGATGGCCTTTTGCGCCCGATCGACCTCGGCCTGCGCCGCTGCGATCGCATGTTGCGCCAGCCGCCAGGCTTCGCGCTTCTCGCGTTCGACGCGCCGCGCCGATTCGAGTGCGGCGGCCAGCTCCGCTACGGCCATCTTCTGCCGCGCCTGCTCCCGCCGCTGGTCTTCGATCTCAGCATCGAGATCGGCGAGGCGGTTCTTCTGCGCCAGCCGCTCGGCAGCGGCACTTGGCGCATCCGCGGCAGCAACGAGTCCGTCCCAGCGCCAGACATCGCCAGCTTTGCTGACCAGTATTTGCCCAGCTTTCAACGAGCCGGCGAGATCTGGGCCGGCGGCCTTATCGACGAGGCCGATCTGGTCGAGCCGGCGCTTCAGCAAAGCATTGCCCGAAACGAACCGCGACAGCGGCGTCGCGCCTTCCGGCAATTTTGGATCGGCCGAGCCGTCGAGCGGGCCCATCCAGTGGATCGGCGCGCCGCTATCAGACGACGCATCGAGATCGTCGCCAAGTGCGGCGCCAAGGGCAGTTTCATAGCCGGCGGCGACTTTCAGCGAATCGACGATGGCCGGCCAGCGGCCCGTCCCACCCTTGCTGAGGATGCGCGCCAGCGTCGCCGCCTCGCTTTCGAGCCGCCCCAGCGCGCTTTCGCTTATCTGCAGAGCCGGCCGAGCTCCCTCATGCGCTGCCTCGGCTTCTCGTGTCGCGCCTTCGGCCGTTACGGCGCCGCCCTCGGCCATGGAGGCGCTTGCCTGCGCCCCCTCGAGTGCCGCACGCTTTTGCGCCAGCACAGAATCCGCCTCGACGCTCTGCGTCAGCTTGTCGTGCTCCGCCGCAACCTCGGCAATCTGCTGCGTGAGCCGGGCGACGCGGGCGGCCGCATCGCTGGCGCTCCGCTGTGCCTGTGCTCGCCGCGCCCGCAGCTGCGCCAACGCTTCACCCGCTGTCGTCGCCTCAGCCTCGGCCGCTTTGACGGCCTCGGCAGCAGCAGTCGCCGCGACCTTCGCAGCCTCGAAGGCTTCGACTTCACCTGCGGCTTCGGCTTCGAGCCGCTGCTTTTCGGCCTCGATACCCTGCAGCGCCTCGGCGCTTTCGGTCTGCAACGTCTCTTCGCGCGCCATGTCGCCGGCGAGCTGCGAACCGCGCTGTTCGAGTTCGCCACGACGCGCTTCAGCGCGCCGGGTTTCCTCGGCTAATTGCTCGGCGAGGATGGTCAGCCGCTGCAGGGCCGCACCCTGCCGTGCCTCGCGATCACGCGGCGCGGCGAGTGCGGCTTCCGCCTGCTCGAGTTGCTTTTCAACGGCGAGCGAGGCGTGCTGCGCATCGCCGAGCGCGACGATCATCCGGCCTTGGATGGCTTCAGTCTCTTTTTCCGCGACCCGCGCCGCAACCCACCTGAGGTGGAACAGCGTTGCCTCGGCCTTGCGGATTTCTCCCGAGAGGCCGCGATAGCGCACGGCGAGGCGCGCCTGCTTCCTGAGTGTTTCAAGCTGCTGCTCGACCTGCGCGATGACATCGTCGACGCGCTCGAGATTTTGTTCGGCGCCCTTCAGTCTCAGCTCTGCCTCGTGCCGTCGCGAATGGAGGCCGGAAATGCCCGCGGCTTCCTCGAGCAGCGCGCGCCGCGCAGTCGGCTTGGCGGCGATCAGCTCGCCAATCTGCCCCTGCCGCACGAGCGCCGGCGAATGCGCGCCGGTCGAAGCATCGGCGAAAAGGAGCTGCACATCGCGCGCCCGCACCTCGCGGCCGTTGACGCGATAGACCGAGCCCGCTTCGCGCTCGATACGGCGAGTGACTTCGAGCACGTCGGCAGTATTGAGCGGGGCAGGGGCGGTGCGGTCGGCATTGTCGAGCACCAGCGTCACTTCGGCCGAATTGCGCGCCGGCCGGTTGCCGGAGCCGGCAAAGATCACATCGTCCATGCCCGCCGCGCGCATCGCCTTGTATGAGCTTTCGCCCATCACCCAGCGCAGCGCTTCGACGAGGTTCGACTTGCCGCAGCCGTTCGGGCCCACGACGCCGGAAAGACCGGGCTCCAGATGGAGCTCGGTCTGATCGGAGAAGGATTTGAAGCCGTGGAGTTTTAGGCGGGAAAACTTCACCGGGGGCCTCCCCGGCGGGAAAGGCTAGCCAAGCAGGGGATCGATAGCCTTCGAAAGATCATCCAGAGATTGTTCCCCAACCGACTGCTTGCCATTGATAAAAAAGGTCGGCGTACCCGAAACCTTGAAGTCGTTTATGGCCTGATCCCGCGCCTTTTGTATCCGCGTCGGCCATTCCTGATTCGTCAAGGCTTGCTTGTAACTGTCCGCAGTAAAGCCGAGCTGCAGGGCAATTGCCTGGATGGCGTCGCCTTCTTTACCGGTATTGCCGGGATCGAATTCGGCGAAATCCCACTTATCCTGGTTGTCGTAGAACGTGTCGATCACATTGTAGAAGTGATCGGGCCCGGCGATTTCGGCGAGCATGAACACGGCGACGTCATAGACGTTGAGCGCGAACGGCCGGTAGATGAAGGCGATTTTGCCGGTGTCGATATATTTGGCCTTGAACGCCGGATAGGTGTCTTTGTGAAAGGCGCCGCAATGCGGGCAACCGGCCGAACCGTATTCGATCACCGTGACCTTGGCATCCTTGTTGCCGAGCACGTGGTCGGTCAGGCCCGCCGGGTCAAGCTTCATCAGCATGGCCGGATCGATCGTCACGGCGGCGTCTTGGGCGCGCGCCGAACCGAGACCGGCAAGGCTGACAGCGCCCGTCGCGGCGGCGAGCATCAGGGTGTTACGGCGGGAAATGATCACGGCGGCTGGCTCCATTTCTTGAGCAGGATCAGCAAAAGTGGACGCCACTTTTGCGGTTCGATCCTGCGACCACTAAAACACGCAGAGCCTCATTTTGATCTCATCAAAATGATCAGGCTCTGCTTTTCGGCGGCACACTACACGCGATTGTGGGGACAACAAGGGCCAGTTCGGTCACCCGCAATCAACAGGCGGTGAACAATTCAGCGGCGTTGTGTCGCAATTCGTAAACCAAGCGTCTTCAACGCTTCTTTCAAACGGTTGTCCTCGACCTTGCCGACGGCCCGCGCGACCACCGCGCTGCGGATTGGGTCAGCTTGCGGGGCAGTCTCGGGCTTCTCCACTGAACCCGGCCTGAACGGTTCGATCGACAGCCTCACCTGATCGACCAGCACATAGCCAAAATAGCGGTTCACCGCTGCCGCGATGCGTGGCGCCTCGTGGCTGAGCGCCAATTGGTGGCCCTCGGTGCATCGGAGATACAGCGTCGCGCCTTGCGCGCTCCGTTCGCCCCGCGGCCAGCTCAGCTTGTCCGGCACCGCCACCTGATCGTAGGGCTTTGGCGCCATCGCCCGCCAATTCGCAATAATATCGCGGCTGGCAAACCCCCGCCGCTTCAGCGCCGGATCGAGTGCCCCCGAAATCGCTTCGCCCAGCCCCACAGTGCGGTTGAGGCGCTTGAATTCTTTTAGCGCGCCATCTTTGGGAGCTTGGGCCATCGTCATCCTTGAATCTCGGACAAGCATAAGGTCATTTGCCGGTCACATGGAAGAAGCCGCTGCTATCGCTCCCCCGCTTGATGCCGCCGCCGTGCTCGCCTGGTATGACCGGCACGCCCGCGACTTGCCGTGGCGGGTGGGGCCAGCGGACCGGGGCAGGGGCGCGCGGCCCGATCCATATGCGGTGTGGCTCAGCGAAATCATGCTGCAGCAGACGACGGTAGCAACGGTCCGCTCCTATTTCGCCCGCTTCCTCGCCCTCTGGCCGACCGTTGAGGCGCTAGCCGCCGCGCCGCTTGACGCTGTCTTGGTCGAATGGGCCGGCCTTGGCTATTACGCCCGCGCCCGCAACCTCCACGCCTGCGCGACTGCGGTGGTTGAGCGCCATGGCGGGAAGTTTCCAGGCACCGCCGCGGCATTGCTGACGCTGCCCGGCATCGGCCCCTATACGGCCGCCGCCGTCGCCGCCATTGCCTTTGATGAGCGCGTCGCGGTTGTCGACGGCAATGTCGATCGTGTCCTCGCCCGCTATCTCGCCCTCGACGTACCGGTGCGCGACGCCAAGGATGACATCCGCGGCGCCGTTCAAAAAGCCCTGCCCGAACGGGCGGGGGATTTCGCCCAGGCACTGATGGATCTCGGCGCCACAATCTGTGCCCCAAAAGCCGCGCTCTGCATGCTCTGCCCCCTGCAGTCCGGCTGTGCCGGAACAGCGACTGGCGAACCGCTGGCCTTTCCGGTGAAGGCCGAAAAGGCTGATCGGCCAACCCGCTACGGCCACGCCTTCGTCATCCTCGATGCAAGCGGCGATGTTTTTCTGCAGAAGCGCCCTGAAAAGGGCCTGCTGGCGCAGATGACCGAAACGCCGACTTCGGCGTGGGTCGGCGCTCGCACCGAGCCGGCCTTCCCCTTCGTGGCCGATTGGCGCCATCGCGGCCAGATCGTCCACGTCTTTACGCATTTCCGGCTGGAGCTCGAGGTGTGGTCGGCCACGACCATCGATCCGGCTGCGCTGGCCGGCGGCTGGTGGGCCTCGCCAGCGGAGCTCGGTGCTGAAGCGCTGCCGACGGTATTTCGTAAGGTGCTGGCGGCCGCGCTGGAGTAGCCCCAAAACACAAACCGCCGGCCTGTTAGAGCCGGCGGCGTGTACGCCTGACAGTCTTGGAGGTCTTTCAGGCAGAAAGCAAAGCCATCCCGGCGCGGATGCCGGCGCGAAAATCGTCGATAGGTGCGAGGCGCCCGTCGTGTTCGTGGTGCCAGAAGGTCCAGCCGTTGCAGGCCTCGGCGCCCTGCACCAGCGCACCCACCTTGTGGATCGATCCCTGATGCGGCCCGGAGCTTAATGACCCGTCAGCCTTCACCAGCGCCGCAAAACGCTTGCGCGCATCGTAGAGCATGGCGCCCGGCGCAATCATGCCCTGCTCGACCAGCGAGCCGAAGGCAACGCGCGGCGCCTGCCGTTTCGACGTCGCGGACTCCAGCGCCTCGGCCGGCGCGGGCTTCGCCACGGCGATGCGCTTCAGCGCCCCCGCGACATAGGTCTCGTCGCGCTCGATGCCGATAAAATGCCGTCCGAGCTTACGCGCCACCGCCCCGGTCGTGCCAGTGCCGAAGAACGGGTCGAGCACGACATCCCCCGGCCGCGTCGTGGCATTGAGGATGCGGAACAGCAGCGCTTCGGGCTTTTGCGTCGGGTGAAGCTTTTCGTCGTCGTCGCCCTTGAGGCGCTCGGCGCCGGTGCAGAGCGGAAACAGCCAGTCGCTGCGCATCTGCGTATCATCGTTGCCGGCCTTCATCGCTTCGTAGTTGAAGGTGACACGGCTTTTCTGGCTCTTCGAGGCCCAGATCAGCGTCTCATGCGCATTGGTGAACCGTGTGCCGCGAAAATTCGGCATCGGGTTGGCCTTGCGCCAAATCACGTCGTTGAGCAGCCAGAAATCGAGGTCCTGAAGCGCCGCGCCAACGCGGAAAATATTGTGGTAGGAGCCAATGACCCAGAGCGCGCCATCGGGCTTCAGCAGCCGGCGGGCGGCCTTCAGCCAGGCGCGCGTAAAAGCGTCGTAGTGGGCAAAACTCTCGAACTTGTCCCAGTCGTCGTCGACGGCGTCGACCTTGCTCTGATCGGGGCGGGTGAGGCTTTGCTCCAGCTGCAGGTTGTAAGGCGGGTCTGCGAAAATCAGGTCAACCGAGCCGGCCGGCAAGGCATTCATGTGCTCGATGCAATCCCCGATAAGGATCGTGTCGAGGGGGAGCACGGCCCCTTCCGCTGCGGCCAAACCGGCCGCCTGACGCGCGGTACGCAACATAACACACTCTTACGCAGCACTAACGGATGCCTTTGTAAGGGGTTAGGGTTAAAGGGAATTTAAGCCGCGGGGTTAAAGGGAAGTTAGCGCATTTTGAGCCGGCCTGGACCCCGCCGGACCGCGCTATTCCGCCGCGACGCCGGGCAATTCGAGCTCTTCTGGAACCGGCGAGAGGCCCAATTTCCTCGCCCGCGCCTCGGCACACGGCGCAAAATCCATCCGGTGGTGGCGGCACGGTCCATGCCGGACAAGCGCGTCGAGATGCTCCGGCGTCGCGTAGCCCTTGTGGCCATCGAAGCCGAAATCGGGGGCGTCTGTATGCATGATCTGGCACATCCGGTCTCGCGTCACCTTGGCGACAATCGAGGCGGCGGCAATCGAAACGCTGAGCGCGTCCCCATCGACGATTGCGGTGGCGGGCACGGGCATCTTCTGCGGCAGCCGGTTGCCGTCGATTAATACATGGTCGGGGCGCACCGACAGGTTCAGCACCGCCTGCCGCATTGCCCACATTGTCGCCCCCAAAATATTGAGCGAGGCGATGATGCTCGGCGGCGCCGCGACGACTGACACGGTTCCCGCCGCGATAATCTTGGGGAACAGCGCCTCACGTTCCTCGTGGGTGAGCTGCTTAGAGTCGTTGAGCCCCTTCGGCACCCGCTTCATGTCGAGGATCACCGCCGCCACGACGACCGATCCGGCCAGCGGCCCGCGCCCCGCCTCATCGACGCCGGCAACCGTCAACGCCCCATCCCGCATCGCCCGCCGCTCAAAACGGAGCGATGGTTTTGGCTGAGGCTTGGCAGGTTCTGACGAATCGCGACGGGGCATGTCGGCAGCATGCGCAATTCCGCGCAGCCGTCGAGCCCCATCCGCAGCCGTTGCGTCTAGAACAAGCTCAGCTGCCGATCCTCAACCTTTAGCGGCATGAACAGGTCCGTCCTCAGCGGCGGCAGCTTGTTGTTGAGGCCGTAGCGCTCGCGCGCCTTCTGGAACCGCTGCTGCAGCAGCACGGCGTAGGCGCCCTGGCCCTCGAACCGCGTATGGAAATTCGGGTCGTTGTCCTTGCCGCCCCGCGTATCGCGGACGAGGCTCAGCACATGCCGCACGCGGTCGGGGAAATAGCGCAGCAGCCACTCGCGAAAAATGTCGCGCACTTCGCCCGGCAGGCGAAGCAACACCATGCCGGCGGTTTTGGCGCCCTGTGCTGCTGCCGCGTCGAGGATGCGCTCGAGCTCCATGTCGTTGATTGCCGGGATCATCGGTGCCGCCATCACCAGCGCCGGCACGCCTGCCTCCGACAGCAGTTTTAGGGCTTCGAGGCGCTTCGACGGCGTCGAAGCGCGCGGCTCCATCTTGCGAGCCAGTTTGTGGTCGAGGCTGGTGATCGACAGCGCCACAGAGACAAGCCCGAGCTTGGCGAGTTCGGTCAGAATGTCGAGGTCGCGAACGACGAGCGCATTCTTGGTGGTGATCGTTACCGGATGGCGGGTTTCGAGCATCACTTCCAGAATACCGCGCGTCAGTTTGTGCTCGCGCTCGGCCGGCTGGTAGGGGTCGGTATTGGTGCCCATGGCGATGGGCTTTGGCCGGTAGCGCGGCTCGGCCAGTTCGCGCCGCAACGCCTCGACCGCATTCACCTTCACATAGATGTCGCGCTCGAATTCGATGCCCGCCGAATGCCCGATATAGGAGTGCGTCGGCCGCGCGAAGCAATAGGGGCAGCCGTGCTCGCAGCCGCGATAGGCGTTGATCGACCGGTCGAAGCCGATATCCGGGCTCTCGTTGCGCGTGATGATGGTCTTGGCGCGCTCGATATGCTCGACCGTCGCGAACGCCTCGACCTCTTCCTCGATCTCCCAGCCGTCATCGACCGCTTCCCGGCTCTGCTTTTCGAAGCGCCCGACCCGGTTGGTCTGCGCCCCGCGGCCGCGATTGCGCCGCGGATCGATCAGCGCGCGGCTGACCAGGTCGCGGTCGCGCGTATGCGTAAGCTTTTCCAGCGCTTCGAACGAGGGAGCCACATGCAGAGCCACGTTTCGTCTCCAACAGCAAAGGGCCGACTCACCGGCCCAAATGGGAGAACGAACCTAGCAGCTCAATGAGAACAAAACAAGAACAAACCTAGGGGGATAACTTTTTGGGGGATTATGTCTTTGACAAACCCAACATTGCTGCCTATGAATCTGGCATGGCCGATAGCGACCGATCTGCATTGCAGCTGTTGTGGTTTCTTGCGCCGTTGGCGGTCGCCGCCGCCTATGTGGCGTATCTGTTTTTATGGTCAGGATTGGTCGTCAACGGCGAATTCCAGCATAACGCCGGGTACGAACACTCGGTGGACATCTTTATGGCAGTCTATGCCGCAGCCCTGATTTTCTTTGCCTATCGCGCGAGGCGAAAATGGGAAGCTGCACTAGCGCTTACCCTTGGGGGCGTCCTGATAGGTGTCGCAGTTCTCGTCGTATCGGTAGCGATTATCGACGGCTGAGCCAGTGGTCTAGACCTTGTCCTTGCGCCCAACCGGTTCGTTGCGAGCCCGCGCGACCTTCTTCAGCTTTTCGTCAAAGTGCTTCTCGTCGTCGTCCGCTTGAAGTTCGCGGGCGGCTTCCTTGAACTTGTCGAGTTGCTTGGGTTCAGGCTTCTGGGTGTTCATCGTCTTCACCTTTCGCCGGATCGGCTATCGCGGCCGGCGTGGGCTGCGCCTCTAGGTCCATAGTAGTTTGAGCAGCTTCGGGTGGCACTTGAAGGTCGCCGATGCTTATTGCCCGCAACCCTTGGGCAAATGCGAAAGCGCTTAAGCTCTTATCGTCGGTGTAAATGATGTTAGCGCCGTTGACCTTGGCAATCGCGACTATCTGCCGATCATATTTGATCTTCGCCCAAGTCTCATCACTACCGCCCTTCTTGCTGCCCTTTTTGATCGCAGCTTGGGTCATCAAGGCAACCTCTATCGCGGCCCTTTCATCGAACGAGGCGATGTTGAAATGGCCCGATTTTCTTATCGTCGCAAGATAGGCGTTTGCGGCGCTCGCACCGGCACGAACGAACGCCTCACTGAGAGCCGGGGTCGGAATGATTATCTTGACCTTCGCCTTAGCCAGCGACTTTACCTCGCCGTCAATTCTTTCCTTAGCGAAGCGGATCAGTCTGCCTTTGGAATCCTTCGGCGTCGTCGCCTGTGGGGCGACCAACAGCAACAGCGCTGTTGCGTCGAAAATTACCATCAGGCTGCGCTCTCTCCCCCGTCGCGCAAGTCAAGCAGGTCGTCCCAGGATTCATCCGTATAGTCGTTTGGAATACGTCGCAGCTCCTCCACCAGTTCGGACATGGGGCGCTCATCCAAAATGTCAAAGCTCAAGATACGGAACATCTCCAACGTCCACACACCTTCGTCACTGCGCCACCACTTACCCTCACCGATCACGCGCAACGGGCCACCATAAAGGTGCTGCGCAAGTTGGCGCGCAATAGCCCGCGTGGTGGTGCATTTGTAGACAACGTCGTTGTCTTGAATTCGAACGGGGACCGTCTCGTCCTTGCCACCAATCGAAATCAACTGACCATCAATGCTGCCAGATTGCACAACGGGCTCGTTGAGCGTTGGCACAGGGGTGTCGCGGCCGGGGAAGACCAGCAGAGGGGACCGGGTTCCCTTCACGCGAAGCGTAGCGCTTCCGTTGTCCTCTTTTAGCTGCCTATTAAGCGCACGAAAGGCGTTGAGGTAGACAACCTCAGCTTCGCCGCGACGCACCTTCTCGACCCGCTCAACGACCTTTGGCAGGGCCTCATCTTTCACCTTGTGGACAATGATGGTGCTACCGGATTCGAGCTTGGTGAAGTGGACCTCACTCGGCTCGCCAAGCATGGCACCAAGCTCAGCCATATACTGCCCTAGACGCCCCATCGGGATCGTCTTTGGCGTATATGCGCCGATTCTGAAACGCAGCTCGACCTCGCTCATCGGATCACGCGCCGTTAGCTGACCTATAGGTCAGACGTTTCCCGCTGATACCACGAAGGACGCGTTCCGCGCGAGGCTGATCATCAACGCCAAGGGCCGCGCGGTTGTTATAGCGGAAATCAAACTCCGCCAAATAGCGCTGCAAATGCTGTTGGGAAACGTGATGGAACGTGCCCGTGATGCCGCGCTTGAGGATGCTAAAGACGCCTTCGATGGTGTTCGTATGAGCCTCGCCGCGCACGTATTCATCGGCGCTATGGTTCACGACCTCATGGGCAAAGTCGTTATTGACCTTGCGGTACATGCCAGCGTCGTCGGTCATGATGACGGACTTGCCATCGATGTGCGCCAGCATGATCGGACGAAGGGTCGCAGCGGTAACATCGGTCAGGTGCATAGAGCGAACCTGACCGCCGCGCTCGACCATGGAGAAGACTGCCGCCTTACCCTGAGAGCCACGGTTCTTGCGCTTGCCGAGCGGCTTGTTGGACTCCTTGCCGCCGACATACGTCTCGTCGAGTTCCACAGCCATGCCGTTGCCGCCAAGCGCGCCCTGATCCTCTAGCGGCAGGCGCATGGCCTCGCGAATGCGATGAGCCAAGAACCAAGCCGTCTTGTACGTGCATTCCAGTATGCGGTGGAGCTGATGGGCGCTGATACCCTTCTTGGAAGAAGCCATCAGGTGAATAGCCTGGAGCCACAGGTGAAGCTCTAGGTGGCTTTCCTCAAAGATCGTGCCGATGCGAACCGTGAACTGCTTACGGCAGTCACCGCACTTGTAGAGACCGTGGCGCTCGACACCGTTCGGGCTCTTCTTGCTCGGCTTGGAACGCTGGTTCTTGAGGGGATAGCTGTTGTTGACCGTGCCGCAATGCGGGCAAACCCGACCGTCCGCCCAAAGCAGCGCCTCGACGTGCTTGAAGGCTTCGGCTTCATCGTGGAAATACGGCTTGCTCAGTACGGACATGGCGCTAACTCCTTGTCCCCATATGTAGGTTAAGCCGTTGGGTTTGTCAAATATATAATCCCCACTTTTTGGGGGATCATTATGCCTGACGTACCAGATAGATGGCATTGGATAGGCTGTCAGTTATCGACCACTACGCGCCCTGAGAAAGCCCCAACGCCTTTGCGTCGGCAAATTCGAGGTGGGGATTGGCTTGCTGTTGCAGCTTCATCAAGACGGTGACCATCTCGTCCTCTGAGTAGCTGATTGCGATACGGGGAAACTTGAACGGGTTGCGGGCGTGCCACTCATCAGTCGATAGCGTTCTTAGACGCTCGTCATCCTCGCCCGCCTCATACCAACGTCTTGTCCACCAAGCCCAAAAATCAGCTGCCTGAAGTGGTAAGTATTCGATGTCCTTTTCAAAACGCGGGGATGATCCAAATTTGTCTCGATCCTTTTCAGCCATCGCATCCAAGTCTTGGTCCCATGCATCTTGAATGACCTTTTTGTGCGACTGCTCTTCATCGAAGATGAAGTCGATCGCCTCGTCACCAATGACGGTTCGCGCCGACGCATTGTTTTGCAACATGTCGATCAGCGCAAAATTCGCAAATCGATATGGGTGAAGAGCATCGCCCCATTTCAATGGGTCAGCGTTGAAAGCGATAACGCGATCTCGCGCTCTAGCCATGTCATCCATATTAATTTTCATCGAGAACGCAATCTTGACGTACTGCTCGATAACGTCATGAAACTTTTGCAGGTGTACTCGGTAAGACGGTGCCCACATCTCGCTCATCTTAAAATGGTGGCCAGACGGGGCGGACTTGTTCACCGTTCCATACTCCGGAAGTAGTGCTGCCCAAGCATCAGAAAACTTTGCCCATTCCGCAGCGGGCGCCATGTATCCAGCGAGGGTGAACATCCCATTGAACTGCGTGTAGCTCTCGTCGGCAAACGCTTGCAGCGCCATCAGTAAACGCCTCATCCCAGGGCTGGGACGCGACCCGGTAGCCCTGCGCTACGCCACATCGCCGGCCGATATGGATAGTCTCACCGCTTTGCATTCAAGCGTAGCCGCGGCAAACGAGGGAGATCAAGCTCGCAGCCCGGCGACCGCTTACAGCACCAAACCCCGCCGCGAATATTGGCCACGGCGGGGCATTTGGCATCGCCTCAAATCCCCGCCTGCGCCTCGTACAGTGCCGCATACGCTCCGCCCGCCGCAATCAGCGCGTCGTGCGTGCCTTCCTCGACGATGCCGCGGGACGACAGCACCAGCAGGCGGTCGGCGCGGCGGACGGTCGAGAGGCGATGGGCGATGACGATCGTCGTGCGGTTGCGGGCCAGCGTTTGCAGCGAGCGCTGGATGGCGCGTTCGCTCTCGTTGTCGAGGGCGCTGGTGGCTTCGTCGAAGATGAGGATCGCCGGGTCCTTGAGGAAGGCGCGGGCGATGGTCAGCCGCTGCTTTTGCCCGCCCGAGAGCTTTACGCCGCGCTGGCCGATATCGGTGTCGTAGCCGTGGGGCAGGGCGGTGATGAAATCGTGCGCATCGGCCGCCTTCGCCGCCGCGACGATCTCCGCCTCCGTCGCCTCCGGCCTTCCGTAGCGCAGGTTTTCGGCGATCGTGCCGGCGAAGAGATAGACATCCTGCTGGACGACGCCGATGTGCCGCCGCAGCGAAGCGAGCGTCACGTCGCGGATGTCGCCGCCATCGATGAGGATCGCCCCCGCCGCCGGCTCGTAGAAGCGCGGGATCAGCGCGCAGAGCGTGCTCTTCCCGACGCCCGAGGGCCCGACCAGCGCGACGAACTCGCCCGCCTTGATCTCGAACGACAGCCGGTCGAGCACATGCGCGCCGTCGTCGTCATAGCGGAAGCTGACATCGCGGAAACTGATGGCGCCGCGCGGCCGCTGCATTGCGATGGCGCCCGGCCGGTCGGCGATTTCGGGCTCGGTCTTGAGGATCTCCATCGCTCGGTCGAAGCCGGTAAAGCCATCTTGCCACCAGCGAACGGCGGTGGTGATGCGATTGATCGGATCGACCAGCACCGCGATGCAGAGCAAGAAGGTCAGCATGTCGGCGACGCTGAGCTGCGCCGCGACCACCCGCAGCGCGCCGAACACGATCACCGCGATGGTGAGGAGCTGGGCGAAGGCGGTCGTCCCGAGCGAAAACCAGGCTTCGCTGAGATAGCTGAGCCGACGGCTGTGATAGAACTTCGCGTTCGCGGCACTGAACTGTTGGTTCTCGAGCGCCTCGTTGGCGAACGATTGCACGACGCGGATGCCGGAGAGGGAATCCTCGACCCGCTCGTTGACCGCCGCGATCTCCTTCTTCGATTGCGCCGTGGCCTGCTCCATCCGGCGGGCAAAGTGCAGCGAATAGATCAGCGCGACGGGCGCCAGAGCGAGGATGACGCAGGTCATCCAGATGTCGATGTGCGCGAGAATGACAATCACGCCGACGAATTTGAGCGAGATGATCGCGATCTCCTCGGGGACGTGGTGGAACACCTCGCCGAGCCAGAGGGAATCGTTGGTGATGCGGCTCATGAGCTGCCCCACCCGGTTGCGGTCGTAAAAGCTGAACGACAGCTTTTGGCAGTGCTCGAAAAGCTCGCGCCGCACCTGCGTTTCGATGCGCCCGCCCATCATATGGCCCTGAAAATCGACGAAGAAGGTGGCGACGATCTGCAGCGCCAGAAGGCCGAGCATTACCGCGCCCATGAGGTAGATCTGGGCGAGAGCGTCAGAGCCCGACGAGAGCTGCATCACCTGCTTGGTGACGTAGTTGGCACATAGCGGCAAAGCGAGCGCCGTAGCGGAAACCAGCACGGCGCAAGCGAGGTCGGCCGCAAGCAGCGGCAGATGCGGCCGATAATAGGCAAGGAATTGCCGCAGCCGTTTCCAGCGATGCTGGCGCGCAAGACGACGCGCGTCAGACGAAATGTCGGCGGAAGTTAGGTCGGCGGCGAGTGTGGAGGCGTTACGGCTGCCCGAGCGGGGGCGCGTCCTCCCGAATGAGATTTGCATGAAGCGTCATGTCCAGTTGCAGGATTGTGTTCAGAATGGACATGGACGTCGTCATTGCAGTCTCCTCGCGTTTGCGATGCGCGAATAAGTGCGTCGGTCGGACGGAAAATGCAACCCGAGTACTGGCGGGTACTTTGGCAGCGCGGCGTCGTGTTGCCGATCTGCTGCACTGCACGCTCAGTGGCGCTTAAAATACTGCACCTCACGTTCGTGCTTCTCCGCCGCCGCGCGGTTGTCAAACGTGCCAAGATTCTTGCGCTTGCCCGTGTCGGGATCGGTCTTGCGCGAATAAAGCCGATATTGGCCGTTGTTGAGCTTGCGGATCATTTCATCCTCCTGCGTCTCACTAAGGAGAAACGCGGAGGGCGGTGCAGCGTTCCTGTTACTTCTCCAGCAGCCTTGGCATCAGTTCGACGAAGTTGCAGGGGGCGTGGCGGTAGTCGAGCTGGTGCGTGAGGATGCCCTCCCAGGCATCGCGGCAGGCACCGCGGGAGCCGGGCAGCACGAAGACGAACGTGTCGCCGATCAGCCCGCCGGTCGCCCGCGACTGGAGGCTCGATGTGCCGACCGTCGTCGCCGAGTATTGATGGAAGAGCACCGAAAACCCCTCCATCCGCTTGTCGAACAGCGGCTCGATGGCTTCAGGCGTCACATCGCGACCGGAAAAGCCGGTGCCGCCCGTGGTGATCACCACCTGCACCTTCGGATCGACGACGAAACGCTGCACGGCCGCGCGGATCGCCTGCTTGTCGTCTGGCACCACGACGCGTTCGATGCAGGCGTGGCCATCCGCCTCAAGCAGCGATTTAAGCAGCGCGCCGGCGGTGTCGGTCTCGAGCGTGCGGGTGTCGGAAACGGCAATTACCGCCATGCCGAGCGGCACGAAGCTGCGGTCGCTAAAACGTTCGGCGGGCTTGAAGTTTACGGTCATGATGTCACCTGAGGCGCGTTCCAGCCCTTAGCTAGCACGAGCGGTGGTGTCAGAGCACCTGCTGCGCGTCGGCGGCGTCATCGGCGCGGGGGTCGAGCGCCACGGTCTCGGGCGTCTGCGATTTATCGCCCCACATTGGCCGGAACCGGCTGCGAAGCGTTCGCCGCGTTGGCCGGGCGCGCATGCGGAGGAACGTCGAAATCGCCAGCGCGCCATGAAAAGTCGCGGTGACGATGAACATGGCGACCGGCTTGATGTTGGTCATCAGCGGCGGCGCGATGGCCGGGCCGATGGCGAGGCCGACGCCCATGATCAAGAGCATCGCGCTCGAGATTTTGGCAAAATCGCCATCCTTGGCCGAGTCGTTGGCGTGGGCCACGGCGATGCCATAGAGCGGATAGGCGCAAAGCCCGTAGATGCCGAACAGCACGTAAAGCGGCCAGCCGCCCTGCGGATCGAGCAGCACCAGCAGCGCCGCCATCACGGCCGCCACCGTCGACAGCGCGATGATCACCTTGCGCCGGTCGATGCGATCGGAAATCCGTCCCGCCGGGATCTGCGCGGCGGCACCGGCGATCACCGTGAGGCACATGAGGTAGGAGATGCCGGCAGCATCGAGATGCTGGCTGTAGCCGTAGACCGGCGCCAGCGTGCCGAAGGTGCCGTTGGCCATGCCGATGGCAAAGGCGGCGATCGCTGCGACCGGCGAGGTCCGGTAAAGCAGCCGCACGTCGAGCTTCGCCGATTGCAGTGGGCGGGGCTGCGGTTTGCTGGTAAGCGCCGTCGGCAGCAGCGCGCAGATAAAGCTGATGGCGCCGACGACGAACGGCACGAAGCCGACGACGCCGGTAAGCGCCATGGCGAGCTGCCCGACGGTCGAAGCGGCCATATTGATCGCCGAATAGAGCGAAAAAATCGTGCCGCGGCTCTTGTTCTCGGTCACCTCGTTGAGCCAGCTCTCGACGATCATCGCCGCGCCGGCAAAACAATAGCCGGAAAGGGCGCGCAGGATGATCCAGGCGACGTCGTTGACCATCAGCAGGTTCAAGAGGATCGTGATCGTGCCGATTGCCGCCATCACCGAATAGGCGCGGATATGGCCGACCCGCTTGACCAGCATCGGCACGGTAATCGAGCCGGCGACAAACCCCACCGACCAGCCCGTGCCGATGAGGCCGAGCGCGAGCAGCGAAAAATGCTCTTCCGCGCCGCGCACCGAGAGCACGAGACCCTGCAGGCCACCGCCGAACATCAGCAATGCCGAGCCGATCAGCAGCGAGTATATCTTGATGACGGAAGACATGACGCTTTGTAGGGAGCCGGAATGACTTTGGAAAGGTAGAGAAACGCGGAAACCACTGTCGGATTGCCGATAAACTCCGACTAAATTCAGGCAGTTGGCGCGCTTCCAAAGAAATCGTCGGGGATACTTAAGCCGCTATTGCCAAGCGCGCGCGGACGCTTGAGGGTCAGCGCCGCACGAAGCTATCGGACGCCGTAAGCGACCGGATGGGCTTGGCCGGCACACCCGCCGCCACCACTCGCGCGGCGATCGATTTCGTCACCACCGAGCGGGCGCCGATGACGCTATGGTCGCCGATCTCGACGCCGGGCAGGATGAGGGCCTCGCGGCCAATCCAGACATTGTCGCCGATCTTGATCGGGGCGGTGGTAACCTCGGCGCCTTCCTCGATCTGGTGGAAATCGGTGTCGAACATCTCGACGCCGTCGCCGATCAGGCAGTGCTTGCCAATCGAAATGCCGACGCTGGCGTTGACCACCACGCCGTCGTTGAGAAACGTCCGGTCGCCGATCGAGATCGTCGCGTTCGGATTAGCCTTGAGGCGGATTTTGTGCGACGGCGCACGGAATTTCACCCTGTAGCCGAGAGCGATCGCGCCGAGATTGACCACGCGCGGCAGCTTGCCGGTGATGACAACCTTGTCGCGTACCGAAACGCCGCGCCGTCTCAGACTCAGCGTCACCAGCTTGTTGCGAATTCTCGGCCAGAGATTGTCGAAATGCATGCGGTCTTCCCCGGAGGTTCAGGTCTGGGGTGCAATGCGCAAACTGTTGAGACGGCGCTTGGTTCCGGAAAATTTTACGGTGATACGCCCGGACAAGCCCTCGGTCACTCGGCGGCGTACTTCCCGATCGCCGCCTTGAGCGCCAGCATGTCCCGCCAGGCCTGCGCCTTGGCGGCCGGCTGGCGCAGCAGATAGGCCGGGTGCATCGTCGGCATGGCCTGCATGGTGTGGCCGTTGATGGTCAGCTCGCGCCATTGGCCGCGCATCCGCGTGATGCCGGACTTTGTGGCAAACAGCGATTGCGTCGGCACATTACCGAGCGTCACCAGGATTTTCGGTGCCACGAGTTCTACCATGCGGTGCAGGAACGGGGCGCAGAGCGCCAGCTCCTCCGGCGTGGGCTCGCGGTTCCCCGGCGGCCGCCACGGCACCATGTTGGCGATGTAAACTTTTGTGCGGTCGAGCCCGATCGCCGCCAGCATCTTGTCGAGCAGCACGCCCGCCCGGCCGACGAATGGCTTGCCGATACGGTCTTCGTCGGCGCCCGGCCCCTCGCCGACCATCATGATTTTCGCTTCCGGATTGCCGTCGGCAAAAACCAGTTGCGTCGCCCGCTTCTTGAGCACGCAGCCGTCATAGGCGTCCATGACGGCGCGGAGCTCGTCGAGCGTTTTCGCCTCGGCGGCAAGCGTCCGCGTTTCGCTCGGATCAGCGTTGACGATGATCGCTGGCGCATCGGGCACGGGGGAGGGGGCTGTCGATCCTGCGAGCATGGCTGCAGCTGCGGGACTTACTACCGGAGCAGCCCGCCGCGGCGCTGCCTGCGACAACGCGAAACGATCAACCGGCTGGTCGCCCACCGCCACGTCAACCCCGGCGGCGCGATACCATTCGAGCGCGCTGAGGGCCTCGGCGTCATTTAGCGGTCGATTTGCAGTCATAGTGTCTGTTATGTCACGCCCCGTCGCCGATACCAACCGCCTGGAAGCCCATGGCCGCTGCCGAAGACCGCGAAACGCTCACTACAGATGTCGTGATCGTCGGGGCAGGGCCCGCCGGCCTCGCCGCCGCCATCCGCGTGAAACAGCGCGACCCGGCGATTGCCGTGACTGTGGTCGAAAAATCGGCCGAAGTCGGTGGGCACATCATTTCCGGCGCAGTGATGGACCCTGCCGGGCTCGATGCGCTGATCCCCAACTGGCGGGAAAAAGGCGCGCCGGTCGGCCCTGCGGTCACCGCCGACCGCTTCCACTACCTCACCGCCAAATCCGGCTTCGTGCTGCCGGATATCCTCATCCCGCCGCTGGCGAAGACGCCCAAGGCGGTCATCGTCAGCCTCGGCGATCTCTGCAAATGGCTCGCCGCGGAGGCCGAGGCGCTCGGCGTCGAGATCTACCCCTCGACCGCGGCCGTCGATCTGCTGACGCGGCCCAAGGGCGCCGTCACCGGCATCATCACCGGCGACCTCGGCCGCGACCGCAATGGCAAGGAAAAGCCAGGCTTTGCGCGCGGCATCGCGCTCGAGGCCCGCTACACGCTGATCGCCGAAGGCGCGCGCGGTTCGCTGTCGAAGCGGATTATCGCCGGGTTCAAGCTGGCCGAAGGCAAAAGTCCGCAGAAATTTGGCCTCGGCATCAAGGAGATCTGGGAGATTCCTGAATCTCGTCATGAGCCGGGGCGTGTCGATCACTACCTCGGCTTTCCGTTCGACATGACGACCAGCGGCGGTGGCTTTTGCTACCACGCCGCCAATCGCCGGATATATCTCGGCCTCGTCACCCACCTCGACTACGCCAACCCCATGCTCTCACCCTTCGACGAGTTTCAGCGCTTCAAGCAGCACCCCGCGATCGCGCCGCTGCTCGAAGGTGGCCGGCGGCTGAACTACGGCGCCCGCGCCGTCACCTCGGGCGGCTGGCAATCGATACCCGATCTGGTGTTTCCCGGCGGTGCGCTGATCGGCTGTGCGGCGGGCTTCATGAATGTGCCGGCCCTCAAAGGCATCCACAACGCCATTCGCTCCGGCATCGGCGCCGCTGAAGCGGTGGCCGATGCGATCAAGGCCGATCGTGCGCACGATCGGCTGCCCGAACTCCAGCAGAAGGTTATGGCGACCGGCATCGAGGCCGAGCTTTTCCCCGTGCGGAACGTAAAACCGCTCTGGTCGCGCTTCGGCGCAGTTCTGGGCGTCCTGCTGTCGGGCCTCGATATGTGGTCGAACACGCTGTTCCGGTTTTCGCCTTTCGGCACCCTGAAACACCTCAAGCCTGACTACGCGGCGCTCCGTCCCATCGCCGACATTGGGCGCAAGACCTATGCCCGTCCGGACGGCAAAACGACGTTCGACCGTCCGTCGTCAGTCTTCCTCGCCAACATCGCCCACGACGAAGACCAGCCGGTACACCTCAAACTCGCCGACCCGGCCGTTCCGGTTGCCGAAAACCTGCCGAAATACGGCGAGCCGGCGCCGCTTTACTGCCCGGCCGGCGTCTACGAAATGGCGGAGGAGGGTGGGGCGCCTGTCTTCCGCATCCACGCGGCGAACTGCGTCCATTGCAAAACCTGCGACATCAAGGACCCTGCCCAGAACATCACCTGGGTCCTGCCCGAAGGCGGCAGCGGCCCGAACTACGCGGGGATGTGAGGCCGGTAATTGCCGCATCTCAGCACAACGTGACCGCCTTGCCCTTGCGGACGGGCCGTAAAATCGACAATCTTTGGCCCAATAGAGCGACATCCCGCTTGGAGATTCTGCGCCTGTGATCAAAGTGCTGCGCCCGGCCCGCCTGCTGCTGCCGTCTTTCCTCGTGCTCGCGCTGTCGGCGCCGGCGATCGCCTCCACCGCCGTTGCCCTCGAGGGGCCGAGCGGTTTTGGCGCCTACCTCGCCGGCCAGGAAGCGCTGCGCGACCTGTCGACCAGCGATGCCGCCCGCTACCTGCATGATGCAACGACGGTCGAGTGGACCAATCCCGCCGTTGCCCAGCAGGCGTTCGTTGCCTACCTCGCCAATGGCGATATCGACCGTGCGGCGAACATGGCCAATCACCTGCTCGACCTGCAGCCCAAGAACGGGCTCGCCAAACTGGTTCTGGCGGCTACCGAACTCAAGGATCGCCGCTACCGCGCGGTCGAAAAGCTGCTCGATGGCGTCTCGACCGACGATATCGCCGGCATCACCGGCTCGATCCTCCGCGCCTGGGCCTTTATCGGTGACGGAAAGCAGGATGACGCCTTCGCGGCGCTCGACAAGGTTGGCAAGGGCGGCCTCGAGGACTTTCTGGTGTTCCACCGTGCTTTGATGGAGGACGTCTCTGGCGATTCCGCCGATGCGCTGACTCTGGCCGCCAAAGCCTACCAGTCGAACCAGACGGCTCCCCGCTCGGTCGAAGCCTACGCGCGCATTCTGGGCAATGCCGGCAAGTTCGACGATGCACTCGATGTCATCAACAAGTTCGACGCGCAGGGCCTCGGCGATCCGATCATCGACCAAGTCAAGGTTGCGGTTGCGGCTCACCAGCGGCCGGGCCTGTTTGCGCCTAACGTGCAAAGCGGCGCTGCCGAGCTGTTCCATGGCATCGCCGTGGCGCTGGCCCGCGACGGCAACAATGCGCTGGCGCTCAGCCTGCTGCAGATCGGATTTTACCTCGACCCGCATGACGACGTCATTCCGCTGCTGATCGGCCAATTGCTCGACAACGCCGACAAGAATGCCGCCGCCAACGCATTCTACGCCAATATCCCGGCGTCTTCGCCGATGCATCTGTTGGCCGCCGTCCGCATCGCGCAAAACTACGATTCAATGGGCAACCGGGCTGAAGCGATCCGCCAGCTCACCACGCTCACGGACGCCAATCCCAAAGACATCACCTCGCTCACCACGCTGGGCGACATGCTGCGCGCCGATAAGCAGTACGACCAGGCTGCCAAAATCTACTCGCAGGCCATCGATGCCGATCCGCAGACCAAGCCGGGTGATTGGGTGCTCTATTACGAGCGCGGCATCGCCTATGAGCGCGGCAAGCATTGGGACAAGGCCGAGCCCGATTTCCTCAAGGCGCTCGACCTCAACCCGGATCAGCCGCAGGTGCTGAACTATCTCGGCTACACCTGGGTCGATCGAGGTGAAAATCTCGACAAGGCGCTGGGCATGATCCAGAAGTCGGTCAAGGCGACGCAGACCGACGGTTTTATTATCGACAGTCTCGGCTGGGCCTATTTCAAGCTCGGGCGCTATCCGGAAGCCGTGACGACGCTCGAGACCGCGGTTCAGCTGAAGCCCAACGATCCGCAGATCAACGATCATCTAGGTGACGCTTATTGGCGTGCCGGCCGCAAGCTTGAAGCGCATTTCCAGTGGAACGTCGCGTCCTCGCTCGATACCGACGGCACGTTGAAGGCGGAGCTTGCCAAAAAGCAGGTCGCCGGCCTCGATACGGATACGGTGGCCGCCGCCGCTTCGACCACCACCACGCAATAGGGCTTCGTTACAAAAATGGTCATTGGTCGTGGCTGCGAGCGCAACGAGCCGGTGATTTGACCTCCTCAGATCGCCGTGGGTTCTAGCCGTTGTTCTTCGAGGCGGCGCCGGCCAAGATCAATCTCGCCTTGCACATCGTCGGCCGCCGGCCCGATCGGTTTCATCTGCTCGAAAGCCTCGTGGTCTTCGCCGATGTGGCCGATGAGCTGGAGGCCGTCGAGGCGCCCACCGACCGGCTGATTATCACCGGACCGTTCGCGACCGGTCTCGGCTCCGGCGAAACCAACCTCGTCAGCCGCGCCATCGCCGCCTTCCGCGAGCGCTGGTCGGCACAAGTAAGAACCGGCCTCACCGTGACGCTGCGCAAAAACCTGCCCGTTGCCGCGGGACTGGGCGGTGGCTCGGCCGATGCCGCTGCCGCGCTGCGATTGATGGCAGGCCTCGCCACCGATGAGATCGCCACAACCGATCTGATGGCGCTGGGCGCGACGCTTGGTGCCGACGTGCCGATGTGCCTCATCTCCCGCCCCTGCCTCGTCGGCGGCATCGGTGAGGTTGTGCGGCCGCTCCCATCGTTCCCCGCGTGCCACGTGGTGCTGGTCAATCCGCTGATGCCAGTCGCGACCGCCGATGTGTTTCGCCGGCTCGTGGAGCACGAGAACGAGGCCCTCCCGCCGCTGCCCGATCCGCTGACCCGGCCGGCTCAGCTCGGCATCTGGCTCGAAGAGACGCGCAACGATCTCGAACCCGCCGCCATCGGCCTCGTACCGCAGATCGGCAAACTCACCGACGAAATGCGTCGGCTGCCCGGCTGCATGCTCGCGCGGATGTCCGGTTCTGGCGCGACGGTTTTTGGCTTGTTCGGCTCGGGCCCGTTGGCCCATCAGGCGGCGCATGATCTGCGCTCGGCACACCCCGGTTTCTGGGTCGCCGCCGCGCCACTGTTGCCGGCCCCCTAAGGGCTAGTAGGCTCGCGAAATATAGAACTCGGCAACGTCGCTCAATAGCGTGCGCGTATCCGAAGGGGGCAGAGCCCGCAGCGCTTCGCGGGCGCGGTGCACGTGGTGCCGGGCTTTCTCGACCGTGCGGTCGAGCGACCGGTGACGGTTGAAGATGCCCACGATCTGCGCCAGCGCAGTGTCCGACGCGTCGGGCTTGCCCAGCACGCCCGCGATGATTTCGCGCTCGCCCGGATTGGCCTCCTCCAGCGCGAGGATGACTGGCAGCGTCATCTTGCCTTCGCGCAGATCGTCACCGGTGTTCTTCCCCAGCGTGCCGCGCTCGCCTCGATAGTCGAGCACATCATCGACAAGCTGGAAGGCGAGGCCGAGCTCAAGCCCGTAGTCGCGCATCGCTTTGCGGCCGATAGCGTCGGCGCCGCCGGCGATGGCGCCCACTTCCGCCGCGGCTTCGAACAGCGTCGCGGTCTTGGCGCGGATCACCTGCTCGTATTCACCCGGCGTCGTCGTCAGGTCGCCGGCCTTGGCAAGCTGGAACACCTCGCCCTCGGCGATGATCGTCGCGGCCTTGGCAAGGACGCCCAGAGCCTCGAGATCGCCGGCTTCGACCATCATCATAAAAGCCTGGCCGAGCAGGAAATCGCCAACCAGCACGCTCGCCGGGTTGCCCCAGATCATCCGCGCCGCGGGCCGGCCGCGTCGCATATCGCTGTCGTCGACGACATCGTCGTGGAGGAGCGTCGCATTATGCATGAACTCGACGGCAGCGGCGTAGTTGATCTCGCCGCCCGATTGATTGCCAAAAAGCTGTGCCGTCGCAACGGTCAGCATGGGGCGAAGCCGCTTGCCGCCAGCTTCGATCAGGTACCGCGCCAACTCGGGCACCATTTCGACATGCGAGTCCGCGCGCTTGAGGATCAGCGCATTGACCTTGTCCATGTCGGTCTGCGTAGCCGCCAGCAGCCGGTCGAGCGCGCCGGCGCCGCTTGCCTCTGCCAACGCTCTTGAGTCAGACAACGCCATGCGGTTCCTTTGCCGATCTCGGCAAATCCGGTTGAGCCGTGCGCCGCACCCGCTATGCTTCCCCTCAGAAACCGGGTTCCGGCTGCGATGTCCCTAGACCACGCGACAAATATTGTAAAACACCAAACCGTCACACGCGATGCATTTTTAGGCGGTCGGCTGGGAATAAAGCAGCCGGCAAAGGGGTTTCGCGCTGGGCTAGATTCCGTGCTGCTGGGTGCCGCTGTGAGCGCCGGCACCGGCACGTTGCTCGATCTGGGCGCGGGAGTTGGGACGGCCGGGCTCGTGGCGCTTGCGCATCACGCCCTCCTCAGCGCCGTGCTGGTCGATAACGAACCGGAAATGCTGGCCCTGGCGACTGAAAACATCGCCGAAAACGGCCTTTCCGGACGAGCAACGACAATTTCGCTCGATCTAACCGCTTCCGGCACGATCCGCGCCAAAGCTGGCCTAAAAGCCGACCACTACGCCACCGTCATCGCCAATCCGCCGTTTTTCGCCGCCGGGCAGGGGACTTTGGCCAAGGGCAGCGCCCGCGCCGCGGCGCGCCACATGGATGCCGCTTCCCTAGACCTCTGGGTCAAGACCGCCGCCGCGTCTGCCGCGCCCGATGGCGAAATCACCTTCATTCTGCCCGCCGATAGTCTTGCGCCGCTGCTGGCCGCGTTCGACGGCCGGTTTGGCGCGCTGACCCTCCTGCCGCTGTCGCCCCGGCCCGAGACTCCGGCCAGCCGGATCTTGCTTCGCGGCATCAAGGGCTCGCGCGCCCCGCTGACTTTGCTGCCGGCCCGCACGCTTCACATTGGCGAGGGCAACGCATTTGCGCCTGAGTTCGAAGCGATCCTTCGCGGCACGGCACGGCTTCTCTGGTAAAATCCGGCCGCTCGGCTTACATGACCGCCGCAACCTCAACTCTGGAAAAGCATGGCAAATCCTCCGGCAACCGGTTTTCGCGCCTGGATCAGGCGACGCCTCGGCCGCAGCGGACCGCTTATCCCGGTTGTGCGGCTGCAGGGGATCATTGCCGCCGACCAGCGGCCCGGCCGCCTAAACATCCAGAGCGTAGCCCCGCTGCTCCAGAAGGCCTTCGCCTTCAAGGCTGCGCCGGCGGTGGTCATTGTCGTCAATTCTCCGGGCGGCTCGCCAGTGCAGTCGCGGCTGATTTCAAAACTGATCCGCGACCTCGCCGATGAAAAAGGCAAGCCGGTGCTGGTCTTCGTCGAGGACGCGGCGGCATCGGGCGGTTATTTCATTGCCGTCGCCGGCGACGAAATCATCGCCGATCCGTCCTCGATCGTCGGTTCGATCGGGGTGATCTACGCCGGCTTCGGCTTCACCGAAGCGCTCGAAAAGCTCGGCGTCGAGCGCCGCATCTACACGGCAGGCCGGAACAAATCGACACTCGATCCCTTCATGCCAGCCAAGGATGCCGATATCGAGCGCCTCAAGAGCCACGAACTCGACATCCATCAGATTTTCATCGGCCACGTGAAGGCACGCCGCGGCGCAAAGCTGAAGGCCGACGACGATACGCTGTTCACCGGCGAATGGTGGACCGGCGTCCGCGGTCTCGAACTTGGACTGATCGACGCTCTGGGCGATCTGCATCAGGTGCTGCGTGAGCGCTTCGGCACCGAAGTCCGCGTTCGTCCTATTGTCGCCAAGCGGCCACTATTCGCCCTGCCGCGCTTCGGCCTTTCTGCCTATAGCGGCACCGGCCTTGCGGCCGAAGCTCTGGCGACCGTCGAAGATCGCGCCCTCTGGTCAAGGTTCGGGCTCTGAGATGACCGGCATCCTGCTCAAGATCATCATCTTTGCCGTGGTCGCCTGGTTCGTCTACACCAACGTCCGCCGCCTTTGGCGCGACCTTACCGGCCAGTTCCGCGCCGACGACAGGGCCAAGAAGGATCGCGTGCAGCAGGAGCGCCAGCGCCCCGACGTCATCGACCTCAAGCGCGACGCCGACGGCGTCTACCGGCCGCCGGACGAGCGCTAACCGTGGTCTCGTCCGCCCGTTGACCCTCGGGCGATGCCCCACTAGGTTCCGGCCGTTCACCGGAAGCTGCCCATGACCGACGCCTCGACTGCCGCCGAAGCCCAAAAGTCCCATATGGACCCCAAAAACTCGTTTCAGGGTCTGATCCTGACCTTGCAGCAGTTCTGGGCGGAGCAGGGCTGCGTCATCCTGCAGCCCTATGATATGCCGATGGGCGCCGGCACCTCGCACACGGCGACAGCGTTGCGCGCGCTCGGCCCGAAACCGTGGAACGCCGCTTATGTGCAGCCCTCGCGCCGCCCGAAGGATGGCCGCTATGGCGAAAATCCCAACCGGCTGCAGCACTATTACCAGTTCCAGGTGATCTTAAAGCCGTCGCCGGAGAATCTGCAGGAACTGTACCTGCAGTCGCTCTATCGCATCGGCCTCGATCCGAAACTGCACGACATCCGCTTCGTCGAGGACGATTGGGAGAACCCGACGCTCGGCGCCTGGGGCCTCGGCTGGGAAGTCTGGTGCGACGGCATGGAAGTGAGCCAGTTCACCTATTTCCAGCAGGTCGCGGGTTTTGAGTGCAACCCGGTCTCGGGCGAGCTGACCTACGGCCTCGAACGCCTTGCCTGCTATCTGCAGAACGTCGACGCCATCATGGACCTCAACTTCAATGGCGGCGGCGACAACTCCAAAGTCACCTATCGCGATGTCTTTCTGCAGAACGAGCAGGAGCAGTCGCGTTACAACTTCGAGGCGTCCGACACCGAGATGCTGTTCCGGCATTTCGCTGACGCCGAAAACGAGTGCAAGGCCTTGCTGAAGAAGGGCCAGGTCGCGCCCGACAAGCATTCGCTTGCCATTCCCGCCTACGAGCAGGTGCTGCGTGCCGCCCACAATTTCAACCTGCTCGATGCCCGAGGCGTGATCTCGGTGACCGAGCGACAGAGCTACATTCTCAGGATCCGCGAGCTCTCCAAAGCCTGCGGCGCTGCCTGGCTGCAGACGGCCGGCGGCATGGCGTGAAATGAAAAAGCGCGTCCGGCAGCCGCCGAAAGGGCCGCCGAACCTCGCGGCGAAGGCGCTTGGCAGCAAAATCTTCGGCCTCAAGGTGGTAACGCCTAAGAAAGGCTACAACCGAAAAGTCAAGCATCCTCAGGGGAGCGAAGCGGATAGCTCGCTCCCCAATGCGTCAGAGGGTGACGGCGAAAACTGACGCCGCCTACTGCGCGCTCGCGTCGATCGTCACCTTGCTGGTCAACGCCGTCGGATCGGCCTGCGCCGCCGCGAGGTCCACCGCCGTCAATCCGCCGGGATCCTTGGCGGTTGCGGTGATCGAGATGGATTTCGCCCCGGCGATGAACTTCGCTACGGCGTCGCCCACGGCCTTGCCCGAGGGCGTATCGCCGAGGAGGCCAAGGATCTGCCCCTGGGCACCGCCCGATACCGCCGCCCGGACCGCTGCGACGTTCGTTCCTTGGTCCTTGGCCACCTTCTGCAGGATCAGGTCGGTGAAACCCGCATCGGTCGCGTCGACCTTTATCGACTTGACCGTGAGGGCCATCGCCAACGGCAGGATGGTGTTTTGGTCCGCTGTGAACAGGCTGTCGTCGACGTTGCCGATCAAGCCGGCGAAATTGAAGCTTCCGAGGTTGTCGCCGCGAGACTCGGCCTTGTCGATGACGATCGTCTTTGCTGCCGCGTCACGATGGATGGCAAAATCGAACCCGAGATCGAGCGTCTTAATGCCTACGTCCCGAAGGGTCTTCACCGAGTCATCTGCGCCCGCATCGGCGGCTGCCGGTGGGATGTTCATGATGAGGTGGTTCATCGACGTGCTGATCTTTGTCGGGATGCCGGCAAAATAGTCGCCGAGCGACAGGTCAAAATCGGCAACCGTCGCCTTGATGCGCTGACCTGGGTCGTTGGTGTCAGGGACATCAAGCTTGAGATCGCTGAATGCAAAGCCCTCGAACGCCGGGATCAGCCTCCGCGCATTGGCGGTGAACCAGTCCTGCGAGGGCGCGGCCGGGGCACTCTGGATCGCCGCAATAACGCTGGTAAGGTCCATCTTCTTCATCGTGACGTCGCCCAGGCTCAACTTGCCGCTGGCGCCTGAATCGATGCTGACGTTTTTCGCCTCGATGGCGGGGTACTGCGCATGCCCAAAGCCGCCGATGGTCATCGGGCCCATGCTCACCGCAACATCTTCGCCTTTGTCATCCTTGCCGCTGCACGCCAGCTTTTGCAGCACCACTGGGGAAGATTCGAACGCCGTGAACATGTCTGCGTAGAAGCTGAATAGCTTGCCGATTGCCTCCGGCGACGGCTCCTTCTGCTTGAACTGATCGGACGTGACGAGCTTGAGGAGGTCGGTAAACGACAACTTGAGCGGGCGCGCCTTGAATTCGTCGGTATGAAAAGAGCCAATCTCGCAGTTGAAATTCGGCCCGGAGAGGGTTCCGCCGGCGAGGTCGGCATTCTTGTACATTGTCTTCATCGTCTGGTCGGGGCTGGGGATAAACCCATAGAGTGCCAGCGATCCGCCGATGTCGAAGGACTGCACCGACGCCTTGCCGAACTTGTAGGAGACCGTGCCAGTCTGCGACCCCTCCATGCTGCCGACGGATGCCGAGTCGGCGACGCCGTTGTGAACGCCCTCGACCTCGATGTCCTTGTAGACATAGTTGATCGGCGCCGCCGACGACCCGCCGGGCACGAAGCTCACATCGATCTCGGGGATCGTGATGCTCGTCGCATTGAGCTTGGCAAGATCCTTGGCATGGGCGAGGAAATCGCCCGCAAGGATCTTTTTGAGCGTTGCCGCATCGATGCTCGAATCCTTGGCGTCGACCGTTGGAATGGTGACTTTGAACGTCGCGGCGGCGCTTGACATTGCCCCCGCATCCGACGACGCCCCCGCATCCGGCGCTGCCTGGACATCCGGCGCCGCGCCTGTGTCGGGCACTGTCTGGATGTCCTGCGATCCCTGGCTATGCTCGACCGGCGCGAGTTTGCGGGAAGCATCCTCGGCCAACGCACCGGTGACTGTAGCCAGCGCGAGGATCGAGGCAGCGACAGCGAGATAGGCGTTCTTGCGTCCCAATTGATTCATCCTTCCGGCGATGATGTGTTCGCCCCAGCCTAGCAGGCGGGCGAAAACTGGCTCTTCCTAAAGTTACTTACGCTTTATGACAGATAACAAACGGTGCGTTGATTCTGGCGTCAATACGGCCTTTACCGCGGATTTGACCGTCATTACCACACGACGACTTGGTACATTGTTTGGCGGCCGAGGTTGAACGCCGTTCGCGTCAATGCCACTGTCGTCATCGCCTTATGCGGCAAAGGGGGAAATCATGGCCGGCTGGATCGTCGTTATCGTTATTCTCGCCATCGCCGCCTGGGTGGTGGTGATGTACAACAGCCTTGTATCCAACCGCCAGCTCTCGCAGGAAGGCTGGTCCGGTATCGATGTGCAGCTCAAGCGCCGCGCCGACCTCATCCCGAACCTGCTTGAAACGGTGAAGGGCTACATGGCCCATGAGCGCGAAACGCTCGAAGCCGTGACCAACGCCCGCGCCGCCGCCCAATCCGTCTCCGGCGGCACGCCCGAGCAGCGCGCCGCAGCCGAAGGTGCGCTGTCCGGCGCCTTGGGGCGTCTGATGGCCGTGGCCGAGGCCTATCCGGATCTCAAGGCCAATACGACCTTCCTCGAGTTTCAGGGCGCGCTGCAAAAGGTCGAGGACGAGCTGCAACTCGCCCGGCGCTACTACAACGGCACCGCCCGCAACCTGAACGTCGCGGTGCAGTCCTTCCCATCCTCGATCATTGCCGGAATCTTCCACTTCACGACTGCCCAGTATTTCGAAATCGACAATCCGGCGGATCGTGCCGTCCCACAGGTCAAGTTCAACTGACGGCAAGCGCCATGCGCCTCCTCGCCCGGCCGCTGCTGGCCTTCGTTGCGCTCCTCGTCCTTGCTCTGCCGGCGGCGGCGCGTGAGGAAATCACGTCGTTCGATTCGAGCAGCGTGCTCGCCACCGATGGCACCGTCGACGTCACCGAAACCATCGCGGTCAATGCCGAGGGCGACCAGATTCGCCACGGCATTTTCCGTGACATCTTTACGGTGCTGCGCAACGACGATGGCTCGAAATTCTATTCGAGCCTCAAGGTTTCGGGCGTTCAGCTCAACGGGCAGGACGAGCCCTATACGACCGAAGGCATCAGCAACGGCGAGCGCATCAAGATCGGCGACGCCGATCACTACATCGATCAGGGGCCGAACACGTTCGTCATCCACTATACGATGACCCGCATGGCGCGCTTCTTCCCCGACCACGACGAGTTCTACTGGAACGCCACCGGCAATTTCTGGGATTTCCCCATTGTCAGTGCGACGGCGACCGTCAAATTGCCTCCCGGCGCCACGATCTCCAAGGTCGCCGCCTATACCGGACCGGTCGGGTCAACGGGGCAGGACGCAACGAGCACCAGGACCGGCGATAACACCGCTGCTTTCCGCTCGACCCGCGAGCTCGGCCCGGGCGAGGGCATGACGATCGCGGTGGCATTCCAGAAGGGCATCGTCGTTCCAGCGTCCGGTCCGGGCGACTGGCTCTCCGATCACCGCGACAGTGTCCTGCCGCCGGTCGCCGTCCTCATCGCGCTGCTTTATAATCTTTTCGCCTGGAACAAGGTCGGCCGCGACCCCAAGAAGGGGACGATCATCCCCCTGTTCCACCCGCCTGAAGGGTTGTCTCCGGCCACGACGCAATGGGTTCACCGCCAGGGTTTTAAGGGCAACGGTTGGGACGCTTTCACCGCGGGTATCTTCGATCTTGGCGTCAGGGGTCTGGTCACCGTCGACAATACCGACAAGCAACTGACTGTCACGGCTACCGATGCCAAGCCATCCGCGCCGCTGCCCGCCGACGAGCAGGTGCTTTACGACTATTTCGCGCGGAGCGGCGCGATCACCATCAATCGGTCCAACGGCCCGACGCTCGATGGCAAACGCGCCGCCATGCTGGGCGCCATCACCGGACCGAACCGCGGCCTCTATTTCTCCAGCAACGCCCTCTACACCTTCGGTGGCGTCGTCATCGGCCTGCTGTGCCTCGTCGCGATGGTGGTGTTCCGTGTCCTTGATCCCGGCTGGCTGCTCGCGGCCGTGGTTGGCGGCGGCATCATCGGCGTCCTCATTGCGATTTTCCGCCGCGGCGCCGCCAACGCCATCTTCGGCCTCGGCTTCGCGGCGATCTGGCTCGCGGTCGCCGGTGTCAATATGCTCGGGAGCCTCGGTGGCCTGTTTCATTCCGGCGTCGGCGAACTCATTCCGGCGCTCGCCGCCCTCTCGATCATCGTCGTCACTGGGATCTTTGCCTATCTGATGCGGGCGCCGACCATCGCCGGCCGCAAGCTGATGGACCAGATCGACGGTTTCCTGATGTATCTGAACACCGCGGAAAAGAACCGGCTCAACCTTGCCGGCGAACCGCCGATGACCGTCAACCGGTTCGAATCCATCCTGCCCTTCGCCATAGCACTCGGCGTCGAGAAGCCCTGGGCCAGCAAATTCAACGCGGCGCTGGCGGCAGGCGCCGTTGCCGGAGTAGCCGGTGCCTACTACGCGCCCGCCTGGTATTCGGGCGGCAATTTCTCCTCGGACAACATCTCCAGCAACATCGCCGCGATCTCGACCGGCATGAGCGCCGCAATGGCATCGTCGGTGCCGCAATCGTCGTCGTCCTCCGGATTTTCCGGCGGCGGCGGCGGTGGTGGCAGCTCGGGTGGCGGTGGAGGCGGTGGCGGCGGGGGAGGGTGGTAGCTACCCGAGCAGCTCGGGGCCCTCGATCGCATAAGCCCGTCCGAACCCGCCGTTGAAGCTTGCCCGCTCGATGGTGAGCCGAAAAAACCGAAAATCCGGCAGGTCGACATAGATCGCCGCTTTTGGATGCATCGCCAGATAGCGGCTCCGCGCCTCCGCCACCTCAGTGCTCCCTGCCGCAATAACGGCTGCCTGGCAAACCAGCGTGATCCGCGGATGGGCAAGGGGATCTCCCTTGCCAACCGGCCCGATCAGCAGTGAGCAGCGCGGATCGCCATCCAGGGCAGCGCTGTGTGCCGCCAGCGCTGAAATCAGGATAAGCGGCGCGCCATCCGGCAGCGTCGCGAGCCCGACACGGCTCGCCAGCGGCCACCCCGTGCCGGGCTCCAGCACCGCCAATGCCGCGTGATCAGCCTCGCGGATGAGTGCTTTTGCCTCAGCAATCGCCGCCGGCGTCAGCTCGCGCAGCACGGATTTAACGTTCTCGGCCATCATCGCTTCCTCTTTCTGCCGAGAATGGACAATAGTAGGGGCTCTTGCTAGCACTCCCCGTCTTTCCCGCCCTGGTCCAATAATGCCCGAACTGCTGCTCGAACTGTTTTCCGAAGAAATCCCCGCGCGCTTTCAGCGCCGCGCCGCCGAGGATTTGAAGAAGGCCGTCACCGATGGTCTGGTCGAGGCCGGCCTGCTCTATGAGGGCGCCCGGGCCGTCGTGACGCCGCGCCGCCTTGCGGTGACCGTTGGCGGCTTACCGGTTGCCTCCGCGGACACCAAAGAAGACAAGCGTGGCCCGCGCGTCGGCGCGCCGCAGCAGGCGATCGATGGGTTCCTCAAGGCAGCGGGGCTGAGTTCCATCGACGAGGCCCGGATCGAGGCCGATCCCAAAAAGGGCGATTTTTACATCGCGCACATCGAAAAGAAGGGTGCTGCGACCACGGACGTCCTCGCTGCCTTGCTGCCAAAAATCGTTGCCGAGTTCCCGTGGCCGAAATCCATGCGCTGGGGTAATGGCCGCACGCAGTGGGTGAGGCCCATCCGCGCCATTACCGCAACCTTTGGCGGCGAGCACGAAGAACCGGCGGTCATCCCGTTTGCGGTCGAGGGCCTCGCAGCCGGCCATACCACCTATGGCCACCGCTTCATGGCGCCCGAGGCGATCGTCGTTAAGCGCTTCGACGACTACGCGACATCGCTCGAAAAGGCGAAAGTGGTCATCGACATCGACCGCCGCCGGGACATCATCAAGGCCGATGCCGACCACCTCGCCTTCGCGCAGGGCCTGACCGTCATCGCCGACGAGGGCCTGCTCGAAGAGGTCGCCGGCCTCGTCGAATGGCCGGTGGTGATGATGGGCAGTTTCGAGGAAAGCTTCCTCGCGCTGCCCGAGGAAGTGATCATTGCCACCATCCGCGCCAATCAGAAATGCTTCTGCTTGCGCGATGGTGCAGGAAAGCTCGCCAACCGATTCATCCTGACCGCGAATATGGTCGCCGAGGATGGCGGCAAAACCATCGTGGCAGGCAATGAGCGCGTTATTCGCGCCCGCCTCTCCGATGCGCAGTTTTTCTACACGCATGACCTGGCCATCCCGCTCGAACACGGCCTGCCGAAACTAGAAGACACGGTGTTCCACGCGAAGCTCGGCAGCCAGTTCGAGCGCGTGAAGCGCATCGTCGCGCTGAGCGGCGAAATCGCCCCGCGCGTCGGCGCCAACGTCAAGGACGCCAAGCGCGCCGCGATGCTTGCCAAGGCCGACCTCGTGACCGAGATGGTTGGCGAGTTCCCTGAACTGCAGGGCCTCATGGGGCGCTATTATGCGCTGGCGCAGAAGGAGCCGGCGGCCATCGCCGACGCCATCGCCGACCACTACCGGCCGCTTGGCCCCACCGACAAGGTGCCCGCCGCGCCGGTCTCGGTCGCCGTGGCGCTGGCCGACAAGCTCGACCTGCTGACCGGCTTCTGGGCCATCGATGAAAAGCCGACCGGATCGCGCGATCCCTTTGCGCTGCGCCGCGCCGCGCTCGGCGTGATCCGCATCGTGCTCGACAACAAAGCAAAGCTGCCGCTCCTGCCCGAAATCAGCCGGCAGATGACCCGGCTGCTCGAAGTCGCTTCGATCAATGGGCCGCTCGCCGATCTGATGGTCATGCAGACCGAAGCACTCCGCCGCAACAAGGCGGAGGAGGGGGGCGAGCAGGTCGCCGCCGAAGCCGCCGCTGCCGAGTTCGAGCGGCTCCGCGCCGAAGTTTTGGAAAAGCGCGGCCTCGACCTCCTGGCCTTCTTCCACGACCGGCTGAAAGTCTTCCTCCGCGATGCCGGCGCCCGCCACGATCTCGTCGATGCGGTGATCACCCCGAAATCCGACGACATTTTGCAGATTTCGCAGCGCGTCGAGGCACTCTCGGCCTTCCTGATGAGTGAGGACGGCAAGAATCTCCTCGCCGGCTACAAGCGCGCCGTGAACATCCTCGTCGCCGAGGAAAAGAAGGACGGCACGACTTACCCGGGCACGCTGACGCTCGCCGCCCTCAAGGGGCCGGAGGAATCAGCGCTGGCTCGCGCCGTCGAAGTCGCCAATGTCGGTGCACAGCAAAAGGTCGCTGCCGCCCACTACGCGGCGGCGATGACCTCTCTGGCGGCGCTGCGGGCGCCGGTCGACCTGTTCTTCGAAAAGGTGCTGGTCAACGACCCCGACCCGACGCTCCGCGCCAACCGCCTGAACCTCCTCGCCCGCCTCCGCGACACTATGCATTTGGTCGCGGACTTCTCGAAGGTGGCGGGGTAGGGGCTAAAGATACCGCCGGCCGGCCACCCAGATCGCGCGGATCAGCGGCAGGCCGTCGATCAGGCGCACCTGCAGCAGATCGGCGCGGAGGCCCGGCGCGATACGGCCGCGGTCGTTGAGCCCCACCAGTCCCGCCGGCGTTCCTGTTACCGTCGCGATCGCCTCCGGCAGCGTCTTGCCCTTGCCGGCCAGAATGAACGCCGCGTGCAAGAGGCTCGCCGGCACGTAGTCGGACGTCAGCACGTCGAGCAACCCCAACTGGCTGAGATCGGCGGCGCTGGCATTGCCCGAGTGCGAACCGCCAAGCACCACGTTGGGCGAACCCATCACGATCTTCATGCCGACCTCGCGGGCCCGCCTGGCGGCCTCGATGGTCGTCGGAAACTCGCTGATCATGATGCCGTCGGCGTGCGCCTCATCGACATCGGCAACCGTCGTGTCGTCGTGGCTGGCGATGTAGAGCCGGCGTTCGGCACCAATCTCTCCAACGCGCCGCCGGGCAGGGGGAACGTGCTTGCGCTGATGCTCGAGCCGCTCGGCGATATAGGCCGCCCACCCGTCGTCATTCCAGACCTGGTTGTTCTTCTTACGCCGGAAGTCGCGGTAAATCTTGAGGTCATGCCACTGCCGCTGGCCGGGCGTGTGATCCATCATGCTCAAAAGGCGCAGGGCCGGATTGTCGATGTGATCCTCAACGATCTCGATCAGTGCAGGATCGGATAATTCACAGCGAAAATGCAGGTAGTGCTCGGCCTTGAGCATGCCGGCCGCCTTCGCCTCGCTCACGCCATTGATGGCGGCGTCCAGCATGGCGCGCCGCGCCCCGCCGCTGTCGTAGTCGCCGAGCGACAGGGAATCGAGGACGGTCGTGACCCCGGCGCCCAGCATCTGCCAGTCATGCGCCATCACCGCCGCCTGCCGCGATGGCCAGCGAACGCCGGGCCGCGGCTGGAAATGGTGCTCGAGATTGTCGGTGTGGAGATCGATCAGACCGGGCAGCAGATAGTCGCCCTCGAGATCGACCGCGTCCTTTGCGGCGCCGTCATCGACGGCACCGATCGTCTTACCGTCGATGGTAAGCGCGCCTTCGATGACACTGTCGGGCAAAACGATTCTGGCGTTGGCGAGCGTTGTGGCCATGCCGGGTGGTCCTTGGCGAGTCGCTGGGATGTCACCGGCCGTAGGGGCCGATCATGACGCCTGCATGACAGATTGCGCTACTTCGCGCCACAGCTCGCTGTGCTGCCGTCAGCTCCTGTAAAACTGAAGCTAGTGTGCTGCTTGTGGGCGTCAGTTTTAAACGTGCCCTTCCAGTGATAGACCGTCGCGAGCGGCCCCGATTGCGCGGTGATCGACGTGCTGGCCGAGGCGATCTGGCCTTTACCGTTGCCGGGATCGCCGGCCTTTTCCTTAAAATCCGGCCCGCCGGCCACGCTGAACTGATAGTCGCCGGCCGCAAAAAGACTGAGCGTCCCCAGCGGCGCGCCGGCTCCCGTCGTGCAGCGATAGATGCCTGGCGGCGGGAATTGGGCGAAGGCCAGGGTGCTCCAGCCGGCGAAGGCGATGGTTGCTGCGATAGCGAGAGTCAGGCGCATGACATTTCTCCTCCACCCCAGCCTTGCGCGCCGATGCCCGCCTAGCAAATCAAGACCGGGTGAGGGAATAAGGCGCCCTCACACCGGCGGCATCATCTCATCGCCGCGGCGCTTTTTCTTAAATGGAGCCATGCCCTCGTTGGCCAACTGGTCGGCGCGCTCGTTCATTTCGTCGCCCGCGTGGCCTTTGACCCAGCGCCAGTCGATGACGTGCCGCTGCACCGCTTCATCCAGCGCCTGCCAGAGCTCGACGTTCTTCACGGGCTTCTTGTCGGCAGTCTTCCAGCCGTTGCGCTTCCACCCAAAAATCCATTTGGTCAGCCCGTCCTTGACGTAGACGCTGTCCGTATGAAGTTCGACATCGCATTTGCGCTTGAGCGCATTGAGCGCCGAAATCGCCGCCGTCAGCTCCATCCGGTTGTTGGTCGTCAGCGCTTCGCCGCCCTTCAGCTCTTTCACGGTGCCGTTGTACTGCAGCACCGCGCCCCAACCGCCGGGGCCGGGATTGCCCGAGCAGGCGCCGTCGGTGTGGATGATGACTTTGCCCTCAGCCATACCAGTCCTCGCGCGTGAAGATGTGGAACTGGCAATCGACCCCGGCATGCTTCTCGATGACGGTGGGCCGCATGCCGATCGACTGGAGGACATGGATGGAGGCGCCGTTGCGGGCGTCGGCGAAGCCAATGAAATGGGTGCCGTCCGTTTCGCGGAAGACCCAGTCGCGCAGCCCCGCCGCCGCTTCCTTCGCATAGCCTTTTCCCCAGTTTTCCCGAAGCAGGGCGTAGCCTATCTCCGGTTCATGGGTAGGGGGATAAATGCCAAATCCGGCCCGGCCGACAAAGGCGCCGTCGGCCTTGCGCGTGACCCTTAGCTTGCCCATGCGGTGGGTACGGAAATTGTCGGCCCACAGCGCAAGCCGAGCCTCGCCTTGGGCGCGCGTTTCGGGCTTTCCATCGTCTGTCAGATAGCGCGAAACCTCGGGGTCGCCGTGCAGCCGCACCAGATCGTCGATGTGTTCCGGCAGCCAGTTGGTCAGCCGGAGTCGCGCCGTTTCGAGCACGGTCTCGAGCTGCATCAGCTTGCCGCCGCGACGCGCAGCTCGCGCGGCAAATTGAAGACGATCGATTCGCGCTGCGTGCCGCTGGCCGCAACCTTGATGTCGAAGCGCTGCGCAAACGCCTCGATGATCTCATCGACCAGCGTTTCGGGGGCCGAAGCGCCGGCGGTTACGCCAAGGCGGGAAATGCCGTCGAATTTCGACCAGTCGATCTCGTTGGCCCGCTCGACCAGCATGGATCGCGCGCACCCTGCGCGCTGCGCCACTTCGACCAGCCGCACCGAATTGGAAGAGTTCGGCGAACCTACCACGATCATCGCATCGACGCCGGGCGCCACGCGCTTCACCGCATCCTGCCGGTTGGTCGTGGCGTAGCAGATGTCTTCTTTGTGCGGCCCGGCAATCTCGGGAAACCGCCGCTTCAGCGCAGTAACGATCGCGCTGGTATCATCTACGCTGAGCGTCGTCTGCGTCACGAAAGCGAGGCTTTTGGGGTCGCGCGGCACGAATGCCTCGGCGTCCGCCACCGTTTCCACAAGGCTGATCGCGCCGTGCGGCAATTGCCCCATCGTGCCAACCACCTCGGGATGCCCGCGGTGGCCGATCAGCACGATCTCGTGGCCTTCGCCAAAATGCCGCTGCGCCTCGACGTGCACTTTGCTGACGAGAGGGCAGGTCGCGTCGAGAAAGAACATCTTTCGTGCAGCGGCATCCGCCGGTACCGATTTTGGCACGCCATGGGCCGAAAACACCACCGGCGCACCGGTTGCAGCCGGAATCTCATCGAGTTCCTCGACAAAAACCGCGCCCTTGGCCTTGAGCCCGTCGACCACGTATTTGTTGTGAACGATGGCATGCCGGACATAGACCGGCGCGCCGTATTTCTCCAGCGCCAGCTCGACAATCTGGATGGCGCGATCCACCCCGGCGCAAAATCCGCGCGGGGCGCAAAGCACTATGTCAAGTTGCGGCCTTGTTTCCATCGGAATGGAGATGCTTTCTGGTGGGGGGCGAGTCAAGTGCTGTTGCGGGCGCCGGAAGCGCCGTTCAATGTAGTATTTGACTCGGCAATTAGGACGCGGCTGTGACCTTGGCGTTGGAAATGTTTGCGATTGCGCCGGCTTACGGCACCGCAAATCTTTCCGACTCGCAAAAAGGACTGCTGACCGGCAAGGCCCATTGGATCCACGAAACCGCCGAAGCCGGCTTTCCGGTGGTGCCGACCATCGTACTCACCCGCGCCGCCTGGCAGGGCCTGCAGGATGAGCGCGGCGGCAAGGACGACCGGCTCCGGCGGCACTGGGTGACGACGTTGTTCCGGCTGGTTGACCGGCACGGCAGGCCGCCGCCGCTGGCCGTTCGCACCTCGGCGTCGCGTCATTCGAGTGGGCTGATGCCGGCGGTAACTGGCATCGCCGCGCCGCGCAACGAGGTCGAGTCGGTCGATCCGCAGCGCCCGCTCGCCCGCGCCATAAAGCATGCCTTCGAGTCTTACGGGCCGCTTGGGCCGCAAAGCAACGGCGAAATCGTCATCGTGCAGGCAATGGCCGAGGGCGATCTCGTGCCGTTCCTCACCCGCGATCCGCAGACCGGCGAGCGGGGCCCGACGCCAATGAGCGGCACGGCGCTCGATACCCGGCTGGGCGCGGCCGGCCCGCTCATCGATATCCTCGATCGGGCATCCGGCCAGCATATGGCCTGCCTCGTCTCCGCCGAAATCGGCGGCATCCGGCTGGTGTCGGCGCGGCCGATCCAGGCGAGCCCGGCAGGCGAGCTCGAAGCGGCAGTGGATCGCGTCAATCGCGGCGTGTGGAGCAAGCACGACGCGGTGATGCGGACCAATCCGGCGCGTCTCAGCCAGTTGCTGCACCCGCGCCTGCGCTCCGACGGCAACGCAAAACCCATCGCGCAGGGCCTCGGCGTGTCGCCCGGCGCCGCGAGCGGCGTCGTTGTGTTCACCCCCGAAGATGCCGCGCGCGCCCACGCCCGCGGGCGCCACTGCATTCTCGTCGTTGCCGAGACCGGCCCGACCGACATCGACGGTATGAAGGCAGCGACCGGCATTTTGACCGCCCGCGGCGGCATGACCAGCCACGCGGCGGTGGTCGCCCGCATCACCGGCAAGCCCTGCGTCGCGGCAGTCCGCACGCTGTCGGTCGACCCCGGCGAACTGCGCTGCACCATCAACGGCCGCGAATTCCGTGCGGGCGATCGCCTGACCATCGATGGCAGCGACGGCGCCGTTTATGCCGGTGCGCTGCCGCTGAGCCAGCCGCATATTGGCGGCGCCATGGAGAAGCTGCTCGGCTGGTCCGACAGCGACCGCAAGATCGCCGTGCGTACCAATGCCGAAACGGTCGAGGCGGCCCGCACCGCACTGAGTTTTGGCGCCGAAGGCATCGGGCTTGCACGCTCCGAGCATATGTTTTTCTCGCCCGAGCGCATGGTGGCGCTGCGCCGCCTCATCCTCTCCGAGGATGAGGCCGACCGTGCTGCCGCGCTCACCGGTCTCGTCGACTACCAAACCGAGGATTATTCGGCGCTCTTCACCACCATGGCCGGCCGGCCGGTGACGGTCCGCCTCTTCGATCCGCCGCTGCACGAATTTCTGCCGCGCTCCGACGAGGACATTGAGGAGACCGCACAGTCGCTGGGGCTGCAGGTTCGCGCCCTAAAACTCCGGCTCGAACGCCTCGCCGAGATCAACCCGATGCTCGGCCACCGCGGCGTACGGCTTGCGATCACCTATCCCGAAATCCTCGAGATGCAGATGGCGGCGCTGCTCGCCGGCGTCCGCGCTGCCTCGACCCGCCAGAACGAGCCGGTGGTGCTCGAGATCATGGTGCCGTTCGTCTCGACCACCAGCGAGGTGACCTGGATTCGCGACCGCGTGACGGCGCTGGTCGAGCAATCGGGCATCGACCCCGAAGCCCGCCGGCGGTTTGCGTTCGGCACGATGATCGAGCTGCCCCGCGCGGCGTTGCGGGCCGGCGACATCGCCAAGGGCGTCGACTTCTTTTCCTTCGGCACCAACGACCTGACGCAGACAACTTTCGGCATTTCCCGCGATGACGCGCCGGCCTTTCTAGCCGCCTATCAGCGCAAGGCCCTCTACGCCGACGATCCCTTCGTCACCCTCGACCAGAAGGGCGTCGGCGAGCTGATTTCGATGGCCATCGAGCGGGGCAGGGCGGCCAACCCCCGCCTCAAGATCGGCATCTGCGGCGAGCATGCGGGCGATCCCGCCTCACTCGAATTCTTTGCCAAGCTTGGCATCGATTACGTCAGTTCCTCGCCTTACCGCGTGCCGGTCGCCCGTCTCGCTCTGGCACAGGCCGCGGGCTGAAAGCCGCCGCGATCGGCCGTTTTTCCGCCCGCTGTTAACCGCAGACCCGGCCCGGAAGCGCCAAAATCCTCGCGTTTACGTCACGCTAACCCTAACCCCGCATGATGGGAACTGTCGGCATTTTAGTCACCGTCGGCGCGTGTTGATGTAAGTAGAGAGTACCTGCGTTTTGAGTGTCCCGCCGCCATGGCCAGCTGCAGCCCGCAGGGCTCGCGCCGACTACGCCGCGCTTCGGCTCATGACCGGCGCCACGCTGGCCATCCTCTCCTATGTCGGTTTGACTGAAGGCGCGCTCGGCCCCGGCCAACAGCACGCCTTGTCCGTCGTCGTGAAGACGGCTGAAGCCCCGGCAGCGACGATATCGTTCAACGGCGTCGATCCCATCATCACCGGTTCGGTCAGTCACCTCTTCGAGGCGGTCGGCACCTTCGTCGGCCCCAACGAGGCGATGAAGCAGGATCGGCTCCGCCCGGACGTCGATGTCCTCGCCATGACCAAAAGCTTCAATGAAGCCCGCACAAAGATTGCGAGCCTCACCCAGAGCAACAACCCGACCGCTGCCCCGGTTCCCGCGACGACCGTTGTCGCCGACAGCGTCAAGCCGGTCAGTCCGACGGCCGTCAGCGCCAAAATCGCCATCGCCGCGGTCGATCCCTCGGTCGTGGCGTCACCGGCGCCGGACACGGCCGCCATCAACGCCATCGACTCGGCTGCAGCGCCGGCCGTGCCGCTGCCCGCGACGCTATCCAAGCAACTCGCCTACGCCCGCGAAGACGCGCCGATCACGACGTTCCCCAATTATCCGGTCAGCGACAAATATTCGGCGGCGGATATGAACTGCCTGTCGCAGGCGATCTATTTCGAGGCGCGCAGCGAATCCTATCGCGGGCAGGCGGCGGTGGCACAGGTGGTCATGAACCGGCTGGCCCACCCGCTTTATCCCAAGACGATCTGCAACGTGGTGTTCCAGGATGCGGGCCACCGTAACGCCTGCCAGTTCTCGTTCGCCTGCGACGGCATCCCCGAGGTCATCAACGAGCCGGGCCCCTGGAAGCAGGCAAAGGAAATCGCCGAAAAAGTCGCCTCCGGCGAACTCTATCTGCCCGAAGTCGGCAACGCGACCCACTATCATGCGGTCTACGTCTACCCCGACTGGGCGCCGCGCCTGAAGCGGGTCACCAAGATCGGCATGCACATCTTCTACAAGTTCAGGAACGCGGCGTAGGGAGAGTTCCGCCTACCTGCATCCGCCCACATTGGTGTCCGCGACGCAAACTCCATCCTGACTCGCCGGGACTGTATCGGCATCGAGGAACCCAATGGAATTAGCGCTGAACAGCGGGATCTTCGTCCAGCCTGTGAGCTTCGTCCAACCGTAGATCCCGAACGGCAGGGCCGCGACCTGCATCCGCTCGACGTGGACGCCGGGGTAGCGGATGTAGGGCGAAGCCAGACCGTCGCTCGAATAGGTGCCACTCGGTGTCGTCGAGACAGTCACGAAGCGCGTTTCGCCATAGCCGATCTTTCGGATCGTCGTGACCGCATCCGGCTCCATCGAGATCCCCGGCTCGGTGCCGATGGCGAAATAGTCGCCGTTGAATTTGGCGAGGTTGGTATCGAGCGCCTTGCCGACGGTGAACGGCGGCTTACTGACCACTGCGGCAATGGTTGGACCCGGCGACAGCTGGGCGACCATGAACCCCGAAACTGCCCCGATGATGATTCCGGCCAGCACCAGCTTGCTCGGAACGATAACCGCTTCGTCGAATAGCATCGCTTTCCCCGTATGATTCGACTGCCGCTGTTAACGGTTCATCAACCATATCGGCGAGGGGGTCAAAGCAAGGCGGCTGTTAAAGTTAATTTCCACAGGGAGCGTTGCGAAAAGCGATGGCGGATCGGGCATTTGCCCGGAGTCTAGCCGGCAAGCCCACTGAGTTTTTCGAACGCCGCCACGAACCGCTCCTGCGCCTCGCGCGTCGGCCACGGCCGGATCAGCGTCTCGAACCGGTCGAGATCGAATGCGGCTAGGCTTGGTTCGCCGAAAAACGTCCGCGCCTCAGTGCGCGAGAACCCGGCGAGTCCGACCGCCTCGAAAAACGCCGCTTGCTTATCGGCCTTCTTGATCTGCCGGGCGAGGGCGACTGCCGGCTCGGCCGGCATGGCAAAGCGGATATGCACCGCCGCTTGCAGCCGGCCTTCGACTTCCTTGTAGTTGCCGCCCATCGCCGCCTTGAACGGCGAGATGATGTCGCCCATGACATATTCCGGCGCGTCATGCAGCAGCGCGTAGAGCGCGTCGCGGTCGGATGCCTCGGGGCTGCCGGCGCGAAAAATCTCGAGCACCAGCACCGAGTGCTGCGCCACCGAAAACGGATAGTCGCCCGCCGTCTGCCCGTTCCAGCGCGCTACACGCGCCAACCCATGGGCGATATCCGAAATTTCAACGTCGAGCGGGGAGGGGTCGAGAATATCGAGCCGCCGCCCGCTCAACATCCGCTGCCACGCCCTGCTGCTCACCCGCGCCATGCCCGCCCCCGTTCGCCGCAAAGGTAGCGAGGTGGCCGCGATTCGGGAAATCTCTGTCGGCCGCCCGGTCTCACGGACAAAATGAGGACGTCCGGATAGGCTGCCCACTTCCCCACGACACCTTGGAGACCGGACACATGGCGATTAAGCGGATGGACAACGTCGGGATCGTCGTCGACGACCTCGAGGCAACGATCGATTTCTTTCGCGAGCTCGGCCTTGAGCTCGAAGGGCAGGGCACGATCGAAGGAGAATGGGCGGGACGTGTCACCGGGCTGGGCGATCAACACGTCGAGGTCGCCATGATGCGCACGCCGGATGGCCATAGCCGGCTCGAACTCTCCTGCTTCCTCCGGCCGTCTGTCGTCGAGGATCACCGGAACGCCCCGGTCAACGCCCTGGGCTACCTTCGCGTCATGTTCGCTGTAGACGACATCGACGAGACGCTCGAAAGGATCCGCAATCGCGGTGCCGAACTCGTCGGCGAAGTCGTAAACTATCAAGACGTCTACCGGCTCTGCTACATCCGCGGGCCTGGCGGGCTCCTCATCGGACTAGCCGAGGAACTCGGCTGAACACAGCACGGGCCGGGGTGCCCCGTGTACTAACGAAATTCGAGAATCACTTCGATCTCGCCAATGATGGCGGCGTTGAACGGGGCAAGCTCTTCGGCGGGGATCCAATATTCGAGATGAGCCTGCCCGCCGGCCTCCTGCACCGCATACTTCGCAAGGAAATCACGCCGCACCTCAAACCGCGTCACATATCCGGCACCGCTCGCGGGAACATTCCAATCCCGCGCGATCTTCACGGCGTACTCTTCCGAGAGAACGGGATAGAAAATCGGCTGGTCAGGCAAACGCGGGGGAAAGCTTCGCATGCCGCTCGCTTTGATGAGGTCGAGTTCGGCCGGCCCAACAGGGCGCCAGAGTGTGGTAGTCTCTTCTGATTGCCCCATCCTCTTTGACCTTCGCCTAGACGCCTTCTTCCGCCGCTTCCCCGAACTTATACGTCGCCCACCGGCGCAGGTTCAGCTCCACAGGCAAGCCGCCGACCGTCGGCTCCGCGCTGCCGTCGAAACGGTCAAGGCGCACGATGGCGACAGCTTCGCCATTCACCGGTGGACCAATGCTGCCGGCCTCGCGCTCGCCCACTAGTATGGGCATGCCGGGTGCTGCATCAGCAGGCAATCCCGAGACAATCACCAGCCGCCGCCGTGCCGTGCCGCGATGCTGCATGCGCGAAACGACTTCCTGCCCGACATAGCAGCCCTTAGTGAAGTCGACGCCACCGAGCAGGTCCATTCCGATATCGTGGGGAAATACGACGTCTGTGGCAAATTCGGCGCCCATTTCAGCGATGCCCCCTGAGATGCGAGCCCAGTGCCAGGCGATGTCGTCATCCCGCCAGCCGGTGGCCGCCTCCCCAGAGGCAATAATACGCCATCCCAGATCAATGCCTCGCGGATCGAGGTCGGCAACGCTCCCCTCGGGTCCTGCGGCAGTCCATCCCACAACGTGCGTCTCGCGCAGATCCTCCATCGTCACGTTGGCCCGCAATTTATACATCCGCATTCGTTTGAAGAATGCGTCCGCCACATCGCGATGCACATCCAGCCAGAATGCGCCGTCTGCCCAGCCGATCAGCCCCTCGGCCTGGACCTTGCCCTGAGGCGACAACAACGCCCACCATCGTGCGGCGCCGCCTTCGGCGACGATCCTGCTCGTCAGCACATCGTTGAGCAGCTTTTGCGCATCGGGGCCAGAAAAACGGAAGGGGACCCGGTCGGCGCGAAGACTGGTCGTCATAATCGCTTCCTTTGCGTTCGATCCTCCGTTAGCCAAGAACGAACTACAGGATCGGATAGAGACATGGCTTACCACGACCTGATCTTCAAGCATGCCACCATCGTCAACCAGGATGGCGTCCATGCCGCCGATATCGGCGTGACGGGTGGCCGGATCACGGCGCTGGGCGACCTTGGCACCGACAGCGCCGCCGAAGTGGTCGATTGCAAGGGCCTCCACATCCTGCCCGGCGTCATCGATACCCAGGTGCATTTTCGCGAACCCGGCCTTGAGCACAAGGAAGACCTCGCGACGGGCTCACTCTCGGCGGTGATGGGGGGCGTAACCGGCGTCTTCGAGATGCCCAACACCAGCCCGCTGACGGTGACGCGCGAAACGTTTGAGGACAAAATCACCCGCGCCACCGGCCGCATGCATTGCGACTTCGCTTTCTTCATCGGCGGTACGCACGAGAACGTCGCCGAACTGCCGGTGCTTGAACGGCTCCCGGGCTGCGCCGGCGTAAAAGTCTTCATGGGCTCATCGACCGGCAGTCTTCTCGTCCCCGACGACGACGGCGTGGAGGCCATTCTCCGCGCCATTTCCCGCCGCGCCTCCTTCCATTCGGAGGATGAGTTCCGCCTGGAAGAGCGGAAACCCCTGCGCGTTCTCGGCGACCCGACCTCTCACCCCGTCTGGCGCGACCCCGAAACCGCCTTGCGCTCGACCAAGCGCCTCGTGGCGCTTGCGGAAAAGACCGGTAAGCGCATCCATGTCCTCCACATCTCGACCGCTGAGGAAATGGTGTTCCTCGCCGATCACAAAACCTTCGCCAGTGTCGAGGTAACCCCGCACCACCTGACGCTGGACGAGACGGCCTATGTCAGGCTCGGCAGCCTGGCTCAGATGAACCCACCGGTGCGCGACAAGGCGCATCGCGCCGGCATCTGGGCGGGCGTCTATAACGGCGTCGCCGACGTGCTCGGCTCCGACCACGCGCCGCACACGCTCGAGGAAAAGCAGAAGCCTTATCCGGGCTCGCCATCCGGCATGACCGGCGTGCAGACGCTGGTGCCGATCATGCTCGACCACGTCAATGCCGGGCGCATAAGCCTCGAACGGCTGGTGGATATGAGCAGCGCCGGCCCGCAGCGCCTGTTCGGCATCGCCAACAAGGGCCGCATCGCCGTTGGCTACGATGCCGATTTTACCATCGTCGACTTGAAGCGCCGCGAGACCATCACCAGTAGCTGGATCAAGAGCAAAGCCGGCTGGACGCCCTACGACGGCGTCACCGTCAACGGCTGGCCGGTCGGCACGATTGTCCGCGGCGAGAAAGTCATGTGGCAGGGTGAGCTGGTGACCGCCGCGGCGGGAAAGCCGATCCGGTTCCTGGAAGGTCGCTAGCTACTGCAGCGAGCGCTCGAGATTGTATTCGCCCGAACGGATGCGATCGGGCAGGCCGGCGACGAGTTCGGCCGTTGCTTCTTCGCCATGCGCCCGGACCAGCGTCGCCAGCGCCGCGAACAGCGAGGCATGAGCCAGCGCCTGCGTCTCGACGCCATCGTCCTCGGCCGAGTTCCAGGCCTCGGCCAGATATTCAAGGGCAAGCTGACGCTCTTCCGCGTCATTCCCGGCGAGGCGTTCGAGACTGGCGGAGTTAAAAATGGGGCGACTCCCGTTCATGGCACTTTGAGGTAACATGGTCGTTCAGCGGGCGCGTCCGGGAAGTAACCTGAAGGTTAACGCCCCGTCAGCAATTTTAGCTAATGCGTTAGCAATTGCTTAGTAAACCGGTTTACGCTCGACAGGCAATCCCGTGCCGGATCACTTTCAGCATTAAGCCGATTTTTCACGTTATTTGGCGTATTCAGGCGCTTCTTCTACACAAATTTCTATTCGGCGTAGTGCGCGTGAATATCGCGGGCGGTCTGCTCGGCATCGGTCAGCAGTTTTGCCATCGCCGTCTGCGCCGAAATGGTGCATTCGCGGTAAAGCCGGGCATAGGATTGGTAGCCGTCGTTGAAAGCCCCAGCCAGCCGCTGTTTTCGGTCGTCATCAGGGTTGTCGAGGGCAATGAGTTCGCTCATTTCGACACGCCAGTCCTTACCACCGGCCTTGCAGAGCGGCCCAAGAAAATAAAGGCTGCCAAGGACTTGGCTCAAGTGCTCGAGCTGCGGCTCATACAACGGATCGACCGCCAGCGCCGGCCGTGCGAGGGACGTCAGCAGGAGAACGAGGGCAGGGCGGAGCAGCGTTTTCACAGCCCTAGGCTTAGGTGGAAAAGCCGAATTTTCCAAGGCGCTAGCTGCCGCTGAACAGCGCAAAAGCGCGCGCCAGGACATCATCAAGATCGGGCGTCGTGGCGAGCCCGGCGATCTCGTCCGGCCGCAGCCAGCGCCAATCCGCGATCTCCGGCGAGGGGTGAAGTTCGCCCGAAAAATCTCGCGTCGCAAAAACTTGCAGCAGAAATCCCGTGCTGAGACGCATCGCCATCACTGGTTTGGGATTGAAGACATCGATTGCCAGTTCCTCCCAAATCTCGCGGATGGCCGTATCATCGATCGTTTCGTCGGGCTCATGTCGCCCGCCGGGCAGCGTCCACAGCCCGCGATAAGGCTCGAACGCCCGCTGGATCAGCAGAACCTTGTCGCCGTCGATCAGCGCGACGCTCGCCGCGTTTGGCTCCATGCCTAACCCAGGACCTTGCCGGGATTCATGATGCCGTTCGGATCGAGCGCCTGCTTGATCGAGCGCATCATTTCGAGTGCCACCGGATCCTTCACTTGCTTCAACAGGTCGGTCTTGAGTTGACCGATGCCATGCTCGGCCGAAGCCGAGCCGCCAAGCTTCAGCACCACATCGTAAATCGCCTTGTTGGCAACCTTCTCCTGCGCCATGAACACCTTGGGATCGGCGCCCACCGGCTGGCTGAAATTGAAGTGGATATTGCCATCGCCCATGTGGCCGAACGGGCAGGCCCGCACGCCGGGAATCGCCCGCTCGACGGCAGCTGAGCCCTCGGCGATCAATTGCGGCACCGCTGCGATCGGCACCGACACATCGTGCTTGATTGAAGCGCCTTCGCGGCTTTGAACATCCGACATCTGCTCACGGAAGGACCACATCCGCGTTCGGTCGGCTTCCGACTCGGCGATGACGGCGTCCGTTACGAGCCCGTCGCCGAGCGCTGCTTCGAGTGCCTCCTGCAGGGCGCCCGGAGCATTCCCTTTCATGCGGTTGACCTCGATCAGCACGTACCACGGCGATTTTCCCGCCGTCGGATCGCGGTCGAGCATCTTGTGCCGCAGCTGCATGTCGAGGCCGAGCCACGGCACGATCTCGAAGGCCGTCAGCCGCGAGCCGACCCGGCTCCGCGCGGCGTAAAACAGTTTCAGGGCATCAGCCGGCGAAGCGACATTGCAGAGCGCTGTCTCATGCGCCTCGGGCTGCGGGAAAAGCTTCAGCGTCGCCGCCGTGATGATGCCGAGCGTCCCCTCGGCGCCGACCAGCAGATCCTTGAGGTTGTAGCCGGTATTGTCCTTCTTCAGCGCGTTGAGTCCGCGATAGAGCCGGCCGTCCGCCAAAACCGCCTCGACCCCGAGGCAAAGCTCGCGCGCATTGCCGAAAGCCAATACCTGCACGCCACCCGCATTGCTCGACAGCACCCCGCCGATCCGCGCCGATCCCTGCGAGGCGATCCACAGGGGAAACATCGCGCCTGCGGCTTCGGCGGCCTGATGCGCCTCCTGCAGCGTCAGGCCCGCCTCGACCGTCATGTTGCCTGCGTCGGCATTGATCTCACGCACTGTATTGAGCTTGCCGAGGCTGACGATCACCTCATGACCCAAAAGTGGCACCTGCGCCCCGACGAGCCCGGTATTGCCGCCCTGCGGGATCAGCGCCACGCGGTTGTCGCTGGCCCAGCGGCAAATTGCCTGAACCTCGGCAACCGAGCCGGGCAGTGCCACCGCCGATGCCGGCTGATGAAAGCGCTTGCGGGGCTCGTTGAGGTAATTCGCCATGCGCGCCGGATCGGCAATCACCGAGCCGGCACCGATCAGGCCCGTCAATCCGGCGGCGATTTGAGGGGAGGTCAACGACATGGGCGGACCATAATCCGCGACCCGGCAGCCGAGAAGCCTTAACTTGCCCGATTTTGCGGCCCATGCCACAAGCGGCAAAACAACCCGAGGGGAAAGACATGGCCGAAGGGCTGATGGCCGGCAAACGCGGCCTGATCATGGGCGTCGCCAACAATCGCTCGATCGGCTGGGGCATCGCCAAGGCGCTGGCCGGGCAGGGCGCCGAGCTTGCCTTCTCCTATCAGGGTGATGCGCTCAAGAAGCGCGTCGAGCCGCTGGCGGCCGAAGCCGGCTCCGATTTCCTCTTTGAGTGCGATGTCACCAACGACGCGGCGATGGATGAGGCGTTCCGGCAGATCAAGGAACGCTGGGGCCACCTCGATTTCCTCGTCCACGCCATCGGCTTTTCCGACAAGAACGAGCTCGACGGCCGCTACATCGATACCAGCGCGGCGAACTTCGCCATGACCATGAACATCTCGGTCTATTCGTTCACCGCAATTGCCAAGCGCGCCGAACCGCTGATGAGCGCGGGTGGCTCGCTGCTGACGCTGACCTACTACGGCGCCCAGCGCTATATCCCCAATTACAACGTCATGGGCGTCGCCAAAGCCGCGCTCGAGGCTTCGGTTCGCTACCTCGCGGTCGACATGGGCAAGGATGGTATCCGCGTCAATGCGATCTCGGCTGGCGCCATCAAGACGCTCGCCGCCTCGGGTATTTCGGGCCTCCGGGACATGCTGCACTGGCAGGAATCGAACGCCGCGCTCCGCCGCAATGTCGACATCGACGATGTCGGCAAGGCCGGGCTCTATCTTCTCTCCGATCTCTCCTCCGGCGTCACCGGCGAAATCCACTATGTCGATGCCGGCTTCAATGTCGTGGGCATGAAGCTCATGGACGAAGAATCAATCGAGCCCGCAGCCGGCGCCTGACTGCCGCTTTCCGACCACCCGCAAATCACGAGCCCAAAAATGTCTGCCCTGATCTGGCCCGAGCTGTTTTTCGTCCGCCATGGGCAGACCGATTGGAACGCGCAGAACCGCTACCAAGGCTCGCGCGATATTCCGCTCAACGATATCGGGCGCGGCCAGGCGGATAAGAACGGCGCGCTGCTGCGGCACCTGCTGGAACGCGACGGCCGGACCCCGGCCGATTTCGCCTGGTACGTCTCCCCGCTCGGCCGCACCCGCGAGACGATGGAGCGCGTGCGCGCCCACTTTGCCCCACCGCTGCCCGAAGTCACGGTAGATCCGCGGCTGATCGAAATTTCGTTCGGCATCTATGAGGGCCGGCTGCACACCGAACTCGCCGGTGGCGAAATGGTGATTGCCGGCGAGCGCGATGCCAGTTTTTGGGATTTTCGGCCGCCGCAGGGCGAAAGCTATGCCGACCTCGCCGCGCGTGTCAGCGATTTCGGCGGCTCACTTGCCGGGCCGTCGATCGTCGTCGCCCACGGTGGGCTCCTGCGCGTGCTGATGCACCTGATTGAGGGCTATCCGCGCGAAAAGACCGTAAACTGGTTCCCGCCACAGGATTCGGTCATCCATTTCATCGATGGCCGCGCGACCGTCTATCCGGCCGGCGAAAGCTGGGACGATTGACCGGCGCGTGACGCCCTCCTAGAACCGCCTCATCCTCGCGAGGCGCCCATGTCGTTCAACACTTTCGGCCAGATGTTCCGCTTCACCTCGTGGGGTGAAAGCCACGGACCTGCGATTGGCGTCGTAGTCGACGGCTGCCCGCCGGGCATCCCGATCAGCGCCGAGATCATCCAGCACGATCTCGATCGGCGTAAGCCCGGCCAGTCGCGCTTCACCACGCAGCGCCGCGAAGACGATATCGTCAAAATCCTCTCCGGCACGTTTGAGGACGAGCGCGACGGTGTCCTCAAGACCACCGGCACGCCGATCTCGCTGCTGATCGAGAACACGGACCAGCGGTCGAAGGATTATTCCGAGATCAAGGATAAGTACCGCCCCGGCCACGCCGATTTCACCTACCAGCAGAAATACGGCATCCGCGACTACAAGGGTTCTGGCCGCGCTTCGGCGCGTGAGACCGCCGCGCGCGTTGCCGCCGGCGCGATTGCTCGGCAGGTGATCCCAACGGTGAAAATCCGTGGCAGCCTCGTCCAGATGGGGCCGCATAAGATCGATTACGCCAATTTCGATTGGGAGCAGGTAGGCCAGAACCCGTTCTTCTGCGCCGACGCCAAGGCTGCAGCCGAGTGGGAAGGCTACCTCGACGGCATCCGCAAGGCCGGTTCGTCCGTCGGCGCGGTGATCGAAGTCGTGGCCGAAGGCGTGCCGCCCGGTTGGGGCGCCCCGATCTACGGCAAGCTTTCGGCCGATATCGCCGCCGGGCTGATGTCGATCAACGCGGTCAAAGGCGTCGAAATCGGCGCCGGCATGGAAGCCGCGAGTTTGACCGGCATTGAGAATGCCGACGAAATGCGGGCCGGCAATCAGGGGCCGTATTTCCTCTCCAACCACGCCGGCGGCATTCTCGGCGGCATTTCCAACGGCGATCCGATCGTGGCGCGGTTTGCCGTGAAGCCGACTTCGTCCATCCTGACGCCGCGCCGGACTGTCACCACCTCGAACGAGGAGACGGAAGTCTCGACCAAAGGCCGCCACGACCCCTGCGTCGGCATCCGCGCCGTACCGATCGGCGAAGCCATGCTGGCCTGCGTGCTCGCCGACCACTTCCTGCGCCATCGTGGGCAGACAGGTCGGGAAGGTGGGGTCGGGTACTAGCCGATCTCGGCTATCACCTCTGCGAGGCCGCTGAGGTCACCAATCCGCCGATAGCGAGGGGCGTGCGCCGGCTCGTCCTCGCGCTCTATTGCCCACTCGATCTCGTGCGGCACATAGACGCCCCACGCGCCGGACTTGAGCGCGGGGACAACATCCGATTTGAGCGAATTGCCGACCATCAGCGCCTGCTCGGGGCCGTCGCCATGCCGGGCGAAAAGCCTGGCATAGGTATCGGCGGTCTTGTCACTGACGATCTCAACGCCCGCAAAATAATCGCCCAGCCCTGACGCCGCGACCTTGCGCTCCTGGTCGAACAGGTCGCCCTTGGTGATGAGGACGAGCTTGTATGACGGTGCCAGTGCTTCCAGCGCCTCGCGCGCAAACGGCAGTGGCTCGACCGGATGGCTCAGCATATCCCGCCCGGCATCGAGAATATCGCCCACAACACTTGCCGGTATCTTGCCTTCGGTCACCTCGATGGCCGTCTCGATCATCGAGAGCGTAAAACCCTTGATGCCAAAACCGTAGAGCTTGAGGTTCTTGCGTTCCGCCGCCAGCAGCCGCTGCGCGAGATCGCCTGGCTCCGCATAGTCCCTGAGAAGCGCCGCGAACCGCGCCTCCGTCAGGTCGTAGAACTTCATATTGTGCCAGAGCGTATCGTCGGCATCGAACCCGATGGTGGTGAGAGTCTTGGCCACGATCCGCTCCCAAACGAAAGACCCCGCCCTTGTCGAAGGGCGAGGTCTCTGTCGTCAAGTCCCTGTAAGGGAGAACTACTGGCCGTAACGCTCCGGCGCCGGCGGCTTGTTGCCGACGATGGCTTCGATCTTGGCCATCACTTCGGGCGTCAGCTTGCTCTTCGAATCGAGCGCCTTGAGGTTGTCCTTGAGCTGGCTGAGTTTTGAGGCGCCGAGGATAACCGTCGAGACGTTCGGGTTGGCGTTGCACCAGAGCAGGGCCAAGTGGTGGATCGGCAGGCCGACTTCGTCGGCGAGCTTGGCCAGCTTCTGGACCTTGGCCAGCTCGTCCTTGCCCTTGGCGCTTTCAAGGCGGTCCTTGAGCCATTCGTAGCCGGGGAGGGCGATACGGCTGTCGGCGGGAATGCCGTTGTTGTACTTGCCGGTCAGAATGCCGGACGCCAGCGGCGACCAGATCGTGGTGCCAAGGCCAAGCAGGTCGTAAAGGGGCAGGAATTCACCCTCGACCTTTTCGCGGCGGAACAGGTTGTATTCGGGCTGTTCCATCGTCGGCGGGGTCAGGTCGTGCGCGCGGGCAACGGCGTAAGCCTCGGTGAGCTGCTGGGCGGTCCATTCCGATGTACCCCAGTAGATCACCTTGCCCTGCACGATGAGGTTGTGCATCGCACGGACCGTTTCTTCGATCGGCGTATCGATGTCCGGGCGGTGGCAGAAATAGAGGTCGAGATACTCGACCTGGAGCCGCTTCAGCGCCTGATGGGCGCCGTCGGTGACGTGCTTGGCCGAAAGACCCTTCTGCGTCGGCTTCGAGCCGCCCCAGAACACTTTCGAGGAAACCGCGTAGGTCGAGCGGTCCCATTTGAGCTGCTTGAGCGCTTCGCCCATCACGACTTCGGCGTTGCCCTGCTCATAGCCTTCGGCGTTGTCGAAGAAGTTGATGCCGGCATCATAGGCAGCGCCCATGATCGAAACGGCGGCGTCCTCGCCGACCTGCTTGCCGAAGGTGACCCAGGCACCGAACGAAAACTCGGAAACTTTGAGCCCCGATTTGCCCAAACGACGGTACTGCATGATTGACCTGCCTTGTCTTATTCGAATTTTGCAAAGTCCCGGGCAGCGCACCCAACGGGGAGGTCCGCCCAAAGGCGGCATGGACGCGCAAGATAAGCCGGGACACGAAAGCTTCGGGGAGGCCGAAGCGAGAGCAAGCTATCAGATCGATCTACGTACCTCAATCGGCATTTGCCGATGGATGGCCTTCAGCTGCGAAACACCGCCACAATCTCCCGATTGCCGTCGCCACCGGCAATCGGGGAAAGGACTGAGAGGCGATGCCTGAAGCCGCAGCCGGCCATGAATCGTATGACGTCGCTTGTCGCGGCCTCGATTGCCGCCTCATCGGTGACGATACCGCCTTTGCCGATATGGGCGAGGCCAACCTCGCACTGAGGCTTGATAAGAATAACCGCATCGGCGCCGGACCGGCAAAGAGATAGCGGGGCGGCGAGAACCTTCGTCACCGAGACGAAACTCACGTCGCAGACCAGCAGATCGATCGGATCGGGAATCAACTCGCGCGTCAGCTCGCGGGCATTTTGCGATTCCAGCACAACGACTTTTGCGTCGTTCCGGATTCTCTGGTTGAGCTGATCGTGACCCACATCGACGGCGAACACCTTGGCGGCCCCGCGCTCCAGCAGCACCTGCGTAAATCCGCCAGTCGAGGCGCCGACGTCGAGACAGGTTTTGCCTTCAACGTCGATGCCGCCGGCATCGAGCCCGGCGATCAGCTTGAGAGCGGCGCGGGAGACGTATCGGGCCGCGGGATCGTCAAGCTCGATCCGATCCGCGTCGCCAACCATCTGGTTGGGCCTGAAGGCAAGGGCGCCATTGACGGTCACCGTGCCGCGGAGGATTGCGTCGCGCGCCCGAGCACGGCTCGGCAGGAGTTTGCGCGCCTCGATCGCGAGATCGAGCCGGATGCGGTCGCTCATGCCCCGGCGAGGCGTTTGATCTTGTCGGCCACGGCCTTCTGGTCCTCGCCATAGGCGATCGTGCCTTCGAACTCTCCGTCCTTGCCAAGCAGGAACACCGTCGCCGTGTGATCGACAAGGTAGGTACCGGTGCCGTCGTCCGGGCCCTTCTTCGAGTAGATGCCGAACGCTGCCTTGGCCGCGTCGACCTGCGCCTGCGTACCGGTGAGGCCGATAAATGAGGAGCCGAAATTCGACACGTAACCTTGGAGCACTTTCAAGCTGTCACGGGCGGGATCGACGGTGGCGAATACGACCCTGAATTGGTTCGGCGACAGTTTTAGCTGCTGCTGAACCGCCGAGAGCTCGGCCATGGTGGTCGGGCAAACATCGGGGCAGGATGTATAGCCAAAAAACAGCGCGGTCGGCGTACCCTTGAAGTTCGCCTGCGTGAACTCGCCACCGGCGGTCGATTCTAGCGTGAACGGCGCGCCAGTCAGCCCGACCGGTCCGGCGGGTGGCTTCCAGAAATAAAGGCCGGCGGCGGCAAAGCCGACCACAACGACGAGCGCCCAGAGGATGATGCGGAATAGAGCGAGCCCCGTGAGCGGCTTTTTAGTTTTCGGAGGAGTGTCAGTCATGTTGGCGACGCTCTAGCCGATTTAGCCAATCGGGGGAACCGCAAGCGGCACAAGAAATGGTGAGGTCTCGCGGCGGCTACTTATCCAGCGGCTCGGTGCCCACGGCCTTGCCATCGCGGGAGAGCGTGATCTTCTCGATGCGCGCCTCGGCCGATTTCAGCAACGCCTCGCACTGCGCCTTCAGCGCCTCGCCGCGTTCATAGATGGCAATCGATTCGGCCAGCGGCGCCTGCCCGCTTTCGAGCTTGGCGACGATCTGTTCGAGCTCGGCCAGCGCCGCCTCAAAGCTCATCGCGCTGACGTCGTGGTCTGCTGCTTCGGGCACCCTAAAACTCCTCGCCGGCATCGGCGCCGACTTCGCCATCCTGCAACACCGCGACGTGGCTTGTCACCCCGGCGGCCAGCCCACCCCGGTCGTAGCCGCCCTCAAGTAGCGAGACGATGCGGTTGTCGCAGCGCCGTTCGGCAAAATCCATCAGCCGCCCGGTGACCCAGGCAAAGTCGTTGGCATTCCAGTTGAGCTGGGCCAGCGGGTCGCGATAGTCGGCGTCGAACCCGGCCGAGATCAGCAGCAGGTCGGGCGCGAAGTCGTTCAGCGCCGGAAAGATGCGCTCCTTATAAGCCTCACGCATTTCTGCGCCGCCCGAATTCGGCGGCAGCGCCGCGTTGACGATGTTGCCGACGCCGGTCTCCTTGGGATGACCCGTACCTGGGTAGAGCGGCATCTGGTGGCTCGAGGCGTAAAACACCGTCGGGTCGCGCTCAAAAATGTCCTGCGTGCCGTTGCCGTGATGCACGTCGAAATCGACGATCGCGATACGATCCGCACCGAACTTCCGCTGCGCCTCACGGGCAACGATGGCGATGGTGTTGACGAGGCAAAACCCCATTGGCCGGTCGCGCTCGGCATGATGACCAGGCGGCCGGATCGCGCAGAAGGCGTTGTCGACAGTGCCGAGCAGCACCGCTTCGAGCGCCATCAGTGCACCGCCGAGACCGGTCGCCACCGCGTCGAGCGAACCTGAGGAAATGAACGTGTCCTCATCTATCCGCCCAATTCCTTCGGCCGGGCGCGCGGCACGCAACCGCTTGAGGTAATCCGGCGAATGCACCAGCTCCGCCAGCGCCAGGTCGCCGCTGATCGCTTCCCTGCGGATCAGCTTGTCGAAGCGTGGCCGCGACAGCGCCTCCTCGACCGCCCGGATGCGCTCGGCGCGCTCCGGGTGACCGCTTGGCGTCACATGGCTCTCGAAATTGGGCTGGCTGACGAGCAGGGTCGACATTTGATTGGAGTCTCGGGGCGAGGGGCCAGCCATTTCTTGACGCGGGGGCACTGCCTTGTCAAACCAAGAGCCCCATGCAGAAACTGCCTTCCTCCCCCACAAGCATTGCCGATTTCGCCCTTATTCTGAGAGCCGGCGGTCTTGTCGCCTTCCCGACAGAGACGGTCTACGGCCTTGGCGCCGATGCCGGCAGCTCCGAAGCGGTTCTGGCCATCTACGAGGCCAAGCGCCGGCCGCGCTTCAATCCGCTGATCGCCCACTGCGCCGATCTGGCGATGGCCGAAACGCTGGCCGTGTTCTCGCCGTTGGCGAAAAAGCTTGCGGCCCTCTGGCCAGGCCCGCTGACGCTCGTGTTGCCCAAGTTGCCGGGCGCGCCGCTCTCCGATCTGGTGACCGCTGGTCTCGATACGGTCGGCGTCCGTATCCCCAATCATCCGATGGCGCTGGAGCTCATTGCGCTTACCGGTCGGCCGCTTGCCGGCCCTTCGGCGAACCCCTCCGGCCGGCTGTCGCCGACAACGGCTGCGCAGGTGGTGGCAGGTTTCGGCGGGACCATACCGGTGCTGGATGGCGGAGCCTGCGCCGCGGGGCTCGAGTCAACCATAATCAAGGTCGATGGCGACGAGGTCGTTCAACTCCGCGCCGGGGCGATGCCGCGGACCGAGATCGAAGCGGTGCTCGGACGCAAGATCGGTAAGGCATCGGGGCATGAAGGCATCGTCGCACCAGGGATGATGGCGAGCCACTACGCCCCGCGGGCGCTGCTTCGTCTCGATGCAATTTCGCCGGCTGATGGCGAAGCCTACCTCGCCTTCGGACAGGCGCCGCACAACTGGCGCGGGCCGATGCGCAACCTCTCGGCATCGGCCGATCCCCGCGAGGCAGCGCGCAACCTCTTCTCGATGCTGCACGAACTCGATGCCGCGGGCGTCGACACCATCGCGGTGGCGCCGATTCCCGCTGCCGGGCTTGGCGAGGCGATCAACGATCGCCTGGCTCGCGCCGCCGCTCCACGGGATTTGACGCATTCGGGTTAACGCTTGTTAACCAGTCATGGGCGCGTGATCACCACCTCGCTTATGCGCTGCTAAGCAGCACACGTCGCCGCAGCGTCGCGGTGAGTCGGAGGGCCAGTGATGAGGGAAGTCTATCGTGAGCACGAGATCGTAATGCGTGATGAGGGTCCCCGATGCGCCATCATTTTTGAGCGCGTGACCGGCATGGAGTTACCGACCAAGATTACCGCATTACCCGACGAGGCCGACCAGGCCTGCATGCGCCGCGCGCGGCGCCTTATCGATCTCTACCTTGAAGCCCCGGTCCACGGCTGACGCGGGGCATGCGTCGGCCCTCGCTTAAGGGAAGCGATGCTATTCGCGAACTTTGTAGGGCTTCTCGTCCCGCCAGAATCGCATCAGTCCTTCGAGGTCGGCATCGCCGCCCTCTGGCAGTTCGATCCTGAGACCAGCGTAGAGGTCACCATCGCCGTAGAGGCCTTTGCCTTTGAGGCGCAGCGATTTCGACACATCGACACCCGGCGGCAGATTGATCTCAACCGAACCATCGAGCGTCGGCACACGCACCTTGGCGCCGAGCACAGCCTCATAGAGCGTAATCGGTACATCGACCCGGAGGTCCTTGCCGTCGCGCCTGAACTGGCGATGACGTTCGAACTTGACCGTCACCAGCGCGTCGCCGGCTTCACCACCACCGATCGGCGAGGGGAAACCCTGGCCCTTGAGACGGATCTGCTGTCCATCCTCGACATGATCGGGAATCTTGACCGAGAGCGTTTTGCCGTTCGGCATACGCACCGGCACCGATGCACCGGCATGGGCATCTTCGAGCTTGATCGCGACGGTTACCGTGGCATCTTCGCCGCGACCGGTTCGTTGCCCGGTCCCGGTGTTCGCGTATGGATCCCAGCCCGGTGATCCCGCGCCGCCCGAGGGCCGCCTGGTCGCTCCGGCGCCACCAAACCCGCTCATGAATTCCTTGAGGATATCCTCCGCGCTGAAACCGCCGGCGTTGGCAGAGGCGCGCGCGCGTCCGCCGCGTGCCGCGCCGTTGAAGCCGCCTGCTCCGAAACCAGCGAATTTCGGCTGGCCGCTTTCGTCGATCTCGCCCCGGTCATACTGCGCCCGGCGATCGTCGTCCGAGAGGAAATCGTAAGCGGCTGAAATCTCGGCGAACTTCGCCTGAGCCTTGGGGTCTTGCTGGTTCTGGTCGGGGTGATGAGCTTTAGCCAGCCGGCGATAGGCGGATTTCAAATCCTTCTCGCCTGCCGACCGGGGCACGCCAAGCACCGTGTAGGGGTCGCGCATGTCTCTTCCGAATCAGGGGCGGTTGCATGACCGCATTTTCGCATCCTATATGGCGACGGGCCCGGAACTTGTCCAGATTCCCCTCTGCGAGGCCGTTTTCCCGAGGTTTGATGGCCATGCCGAGTTTGACCGAACGCCTCTACGACGACAGCGATCGCGCTGCAATCGATCCATTTGCGGTCTTCGAGGAGTGGTTCACCGAGGCACGGGCGAGCGAACCGAACGATCCACACGCCATGGCTGTAGCCACCGTCGACGCGACCGGATTGCCCGATGTTCGCATGGTGCTGATGAATGCCAGGGACGTACGCGGCTTCGTTTTTTTCACCAATCTCGAAAGTGCCAAGGGCAGGCAACTGCTTGCCCATCCGCAGGCCGCCATGGTGATGCATTGGAAATCGCTGCGCCGGCAGGTTCGCGCGCGGGGGGGCGTTGAGCTGGTGTCTCCGGAGGAAGCCGACGCCTATTTCGCGACCCGTGCCAGAGCCTCGCAGATCGCTTCGACTGCGTCCGAGCAATCGCGGCCGCTCGAAAGCCGGGATGTCCTGGTCGCCCGCGTCGAAGCGCTCAGCCAAAGCCTTGGCGACAAACCGGTGGCGAGGCCGAAGCATTGGTCGGGCTTCAGAATCGTGCCGCTCGCCATCGAATTCTGGAAGGATGGCGCCCACCGGATGCATGATCGCGTCGTGTTCACGCGCGATGCTGCGGGCCAGCCCTGGCGCCGGCAGCGGCTTTATCCTTAATGCCCGGCTGAGGGACTGCCGATGCGCCTTCTCGTCCGCACTTCTAGATGGGCAATCTGGGCTCGTCGGCTTGGTAGTTTCGCCCTGCCTCTTGCTGTCATCCCGGTCTTGATGCATCGCGGCCGCGCGCTCGGCACCGATACCTTCGAGATCGTCGAGATCGCGGCGATTCTTGTGGCCCTCGCCGCATTGATCACCAGCATCGTTGCTTTCGTCCGGATCTGGATCACCGGCGACGAAGGCTGGGGTAGGGCGATCACCGGGCTGATCTTCAGCCTTGCCTGCTTTGTTCCGCTGGGCCTGCTCGCTGCAGACTATGTGCTTTATCCGCTGGTGGATGAGGTCTCGACCGATTCGGTCAATCCGCCACCGCTGACCTCGGGCCTTGCATTGAGGCCGATATCGGCGGCGGCTGCCCAGACGATCGCCCTCCGCTTCCCCAATATTAAGACCCGGCACTATCCGATCCCGGCGGACCAGATGTTCGCCGTCGTCGATAAGCTTGTCCTCGATCGCGGCTGGGATGTTCGTCTGAGGCGTGCGCCAGACGGCTCAGGCGCCAGCGGACAAATCAATGCGGTAGCTATGACCCTGCTTGGCTTCCGCGACGAGGTCTCGATTCGCGTCAGCGATGACGGCGGCAACGCCGGCTCAGCGGTTGATATGCGCTGCGCCTCGCTGACCTCGCTTCACGAGCCGGGCGTCAATGGGAGCCGCATCGAGAGCTTTCTCAACGCGCTCGATGAACGGATGACGGTGCTGATGAAGGACCAGCCAGCGGGCACCGGGGATGACACCGATGCCGAATCGCAAACCGACAACGCTCCGGTGGTCCCAGCTCCTGCGCCTCGTGGACGAAAGCGCTGACGCTAGACCTCCGCGCTGGCTTTTCGGCCTATGCGTCCTCGGACTCGGCAACTGACGGCGTCGATATCCGGGTGTAGTTCGCCCCGAATGGGCCACGCCGCACCGCTACCTCGCCGCGAGCGATGAGGTTTTCAAGATGCGCCTCGACGGTCTTGGCCGCCGCGGGCCTCAGCGCAGGCGACAGGTCCTGGTAGATGCGGCTGACGAGGCGTCCCACCGTGCTGGCGCCGCTGCCGATGCCAAGCAGAATCTCGCGATCGCGATCCATCCGATGCGCCATCAGGGCACGGGCATATTTGCGGCCCTCGGGAATTGGTCCGCCATGGGCCGGCAGATAGTAGGTGAAGGGCGAAACGATAACGTTCTCGAGGGAACGCATATAGTCGCCCATCGACCCGTCCGGCGGCGCGACCAGCGTCGAACTCCACCCCATGATGTGGTCGCCGGTGAAGAGGCAAGGTGTACCGGCAAGGCTGAAGGCGAGATGATTTTCGCAGTGCCCCGGTGTCGCCATGACGGTGAGGTCGATGCCGTCGATCGACAGGGAGTCTCCGTCCGACAACACGCCATCGGGCATTAGATTGAAGTCGCAGGATCGCGACAGGATGCGCTTCTCCAGCCAGCCGGCATTGCGATAGAGCCGGTGCGGCCCGCCGAACCAGATCGGCGCGCCGGTCTTGACCTTGAGCCTACGGGCAAGTCCCGAGTGGTCGCGATGGGTATGGGTCAGCAGAATTGCTTCGACAGGCCGCCCATCGATGGCCGCGATCAGCGCCTTGAGATGAGTCGAATCGTTCGGGCCGGGATCGAGCACGAACAGCCTGTCGAAGCCGATGAGGAAGGTATTCGTCCCGGTGAACGTGTAAGGCCCGCGATTGGGCGCCGTGACGCGGCCGATACCCTCGACCACGTCGACGAGTCGCCCCGTCGCGGGGTCAAAGTCCGTGTTGACCTGCAAGCTCTCGGAAGTACTGGCCATTGCCTGACCGGAAGTGAGCGATTATGAAGTTTCGATAGTCCCCGACATGGAAGGTATAGCGATGGCCTTGACTTTGACCACACCGAAGACGCTGCTTGGCACGTTTGCGCCCAAGACGGACTCGGCGAAACTGGTTTCCGGCCTGGCGACCGTCGTGCTGGGCACCGTCGCGTTGACCATTGCTGCCAAAGTCCAGGTGCCAGTCTGGCCGGTCCACATTACCCTCCAGTCGATGGTCGTCGCCATGCTTGCCGGGGCCTTCGGATGGCGGCTCGGCGTCGCAACCGTCGCTCTCTATATCGTCGAAGGTCTCTCGGGCCTGCCCGTATTCTCAGCTGGCGGCGGCATCGGCTACGTTTTTTCGCCGAGCTTCGGCTTCATCGTCGGCTGGCTGCCCATGGCCTATATCATCGGCATGGTTGCTGACCGCGGCACCCGCCTGTTGCCGCTGCTTCTCGCAATGCTCGTCGCCGATGCAGTATCGTTCGCTTTCGGCTTCGCCTGGCTGATGGTCGTTGCCAACATGATTTTGCAGTCGAGGGGCGAGCTGCCCAAGTGGCTTGCAGGCGGCGATTTGCTCACCATCGCCTGGAATGGCGCCGTCGCCCCCTTCATCGTCTGGGATATTCTCAAAATGGCCTTCGCCGCCGTTTCGGTGGCTGGCGCCTGGGCGCTGCTGCCGAAAAAGCTCTGAGCGGGAATGTGATCAGCGTCTCAAAGCCGGCCCACGGGCCGGCTTTTTTGTTTTGTCTGGCGCTATGATACGTCAGTGATTCTGACGACAACTGGCGCTGACAAAAACTACGTAGTACTTCATAGCACCACGCAACTACTCGTAAATCAGTTCAGGCGTCTAATTCTGCATTGGATTCCGAGGAGGGTAGGGCAATGGCCAATAACGAACCGACCTCAACCTACGCATTTTCGCTCAACAAGGACCGACTCGTTTTCGTCGTCGACAGCGATCTTCAATCGTGCCGCGTGATTGCCGCAGCCATCAAGTTCGAAGGCTACGAGGTTCTGCAGATCCACAATGTTCTCGATCTTTTCGCCAAGTTGCAGGATCGGACGCCTGACGCCGTCATCATCAATGCTCGTATCGGCGTAGAGAGCGGCGTTACGGCGATCCAGCTGATCCAACAGAGAATGCCGCTCGTCGTGACCGTGATGATTCAGGATGCCGCCGACCTGAAATCAGCGACCGCGGCAATGAGACTGGGCGTGGTCGACGTGATGGCCAAGCCCATCGACATCGAATACCTTTCCCGGGTGCTGCGCGAAGGGCTGTCGGCGTCCTTTGTCACCCAGCGGCCTTCGCTCCCGCACGCGACCGGGGCGCTCCGTGGCTTCCGCAACCTCACGCGGCGCGAGCGCGAGGTGTTGCAGATGGTCACCAGCGGGCTGTCGAACAAGGAGACCGCCCTCAAGCTCGGCATCTCGTCGCGTACCGTCGAGGTGCACCGGCTTCACGTGATGCATAAACTTGGTGCGAGGAATACCGCCGACTTGATGCGGATGATCCTCACGAGTCCCGTCAGTGGCTCCGACCGTCCGGCAGATGTCGAGCGCGCAGCTCCGCCTCAAACAGTTCCAGGGAGGGAACATTTCGGATGACGCGCGAGTCGCTCAGCAGCCGAAAATAATAGACGAGCTTCTCATTCGACAAAGCCCTTATCCTGCTCGACCGCTGGTCCAAATCCTCCGCCAGCAGGGCGAGCAATTCCGGTTCGTTTTCGAACATTAGGCCCTGCCGCCGATCTTGGACGCGCAATTATCTTAACTTGTACGGATTTGTGAATTCACATTTCACGCTTCCGTGATCGCCCGAGCGATTATTGCGCGGGAAGCAGCGAACGCGCAACGCCGATCAGTTCGATGGCGTCGACCGGTGTGTCCATTACCGCCTCAGCGCCCAGCGATGGATAGTGACGGCCGATGGCGATCAGAGGAATTGAGGGAAAGCACGCATTCAGGGCTTCGACAGCGCCAAGGCTGCCTGCCGGGTCGGGATGGTCCTCGCCAACCACTAGCAGGTCGGGCACTCTATGCTGAAGCTGATCCAGCAAGCCGCTGACCGAGGCCGCGGTAACGAACGCCAGCCCGAGTTCTATGTGCAACAGCGCCGCGTAAGTATCCCGCGCCGCATGGCTAGAATCAAGGATTGCGACGAGAAGATGTGCGGCCATGACGTTTACCCTCGACAACGATGGCTCGTTTATATTGCACCTAATTACTAGCAAATCCTTTTGCTAATTCGAGTCATGAAAAAAAGATTATACCGGTTTGTAAGAAGGCGCATTTTAGCACTACTTAAAATGCTTGAGATGAAACGATTAACGCTGCAGCTAAGTCACGTCTCGTAACAGGCCGGCCAGAAATTGTCGCAAAAGGTCTGATCGACGCGTCGAACCGCAGCGTCTTGGATGGAAGGGCGGGAGAGCCGAAGGTCATGCCGGCAGTTGCCCTCAAAAGTGAAAAATAGAATCCCTCGAAAATACAAAACCCCAGCCTCGAGCGAGGCCGGGGTTTGATTGGTCGGAGTAGAGTGATTCGAACACTCGACCCCCTGCTCCCGAAGCAGGTGCGCTACCAGGCTGCGCTATACTCCGTCATGCCTGAACATCCGCCGCGTTGTCGCCGATTTGAAGCTCGGCAATTGCGGGTCGAACGCGGCGCTTTATAGCTTCGGGTTCCCGTGTGTTCAAGCCAAGATCGTGCGCCCGCCGTTTGGTTGCGCGACCGGGGCAAAACGTGTACCAACCGCCCGCGTTGGGGCGTCGCCAAGTGGTAAGGCATCGGTTTTTGGTACCGACATTCCTAGGTTCGAATCCTAGCGCCCCAGCCAAACAAGCCGCGAGCGGCACGCATTCTCGGTAGGGCGCCATGAGCCGGAAAAGCTTCTTCTGCGTCGATGCACATACCGCCGGTAACCCGGTGCGGGTTGTCGCCGGCGGCGGACCGGATCTCAAGGGCGAGACCATGAACGCCCGGCGCGAACATTTTCTGGCTGAATACGATTGGATCCGCACCGGTCTGATGTTCGAGCCGCGCGGCCATGACGTGATGAGTGGCTCGATTCTCTACCCGCCGCTGCGGGACGACGTCGACGCCTCGATCCTCTTCATCGAAACATCCGGCTGCTTGCCGATGTGCGGTCACGGCACCATCGGCACGGTGACGGTGATGATCGAGGAGGGGCTGGTTGCCCCGAAGCAGCAGGGCCGCCTGCGTCTCGAAGTTCCGGCGGGCGTCATCGATGCCGAATATGAGATGGACAATGCCGGCCATGTCACCGGCGTGAAGATCACCAACGTCCCGTCATTCCTCTACGCGACGGGTCTCGAAATCGATCTGCCAGGGGTTGGACCGCTGACCTTCGACGTCGCCTATGGCGGCAACTTCTATGCGATCTTCGGATCGCAGCCGAACTTCGCCGACATGGCGCAGTTTTCAGCGTCCGATATCCAGCGCCTGTCGCCGATCGCGCGGAAGCTGATCGGCGAGAAGTATACCTTTCAGCATCCGGATTTTCCCACCATCAACGGCCTCAGGCACGTGATGTGGACAGGCGTGGCCAAGAACCCCGAGGCCGATGCGCGCAACGCTGTCTTCTACGGCGAAAAGGCCATCGACCGCTCGCCCTGCGGCACGGGTACTTCCGCACGTATGGCCCAAAAATTCGGCCTCGGCGAACTGAAGGTCGGCGACGGCTTCGTACACGAGAGCATCATCGGCAGCCTCTTCCGCGGCAAGGTGAAGTCGGCCACGAAGGTCGGCGACTACAATGCGATCGTCCCTTCGATCGCTGGACAGGCCTGGATCACCGGATACAACACGATCTTCCTCGACGACCGCGACCCGTTCGTCAAAGGCTTCACCGTCAACTGAAGGCGCCCGCGCGCGCCGGCCGACAGCTTAGTTGGTCGGCCAACCGCTGCCCCAGAGCTTCACGCCGCCTGTCAGCCCCGCCTCGTTCGAACCGACGACCACATTTGGCGGCAGTTTCTTGACTTTATCGGCATTGCCGCCGCCAAGATGCAGTGTGTCGAAATGCGTGAGCACGAACAGCGTGCTCAGCACGCGCTGGATGCGCCGGTTCCAATCGCGCGGACCTTTGTTCTCGAGCGCCGCGTTGCCGATATATTCGTCGTAGGTCATCTCTCGGCGGATGGGGTGCTGCGACAGTTCGAGATGCGGCATCAGCAGTCCGTCACGGAACATCGCGGTGCCGGCACCGGTGCCGAGCGTCAGGACGAACTCAAGCCCCTTGCCGGTGATCACGCCAAATCCCTGCACCTCGGCATCATTCAGCACGCGGGCGGGGCGCTCGAACGCCACTGACAGCGCCTGCTCCAGATCAAAGCCGTGCCAGTCCTCGGTGCCAAGATGCGGCGCGGTTAGGATCGTGCCGTTCCGGACCACGCCCGGAAAGCCGGCCGAGATGCGATCGAACGCCGGCAGCTCGGCCACCATCTCGCGGATCGCCTCAAGCACTTTCTTGGGAGGCGCCGGATGCGGCGTTGGCACACGTTTCCGCTCGGCCTGGGGCTGCCCGTTGGCGTCAATCACATCGGCCTTGAGGCCTGTGCCACCAATATCGATTGCCAGCGTCAAAGGGCCGTTTTCGTTGGGCATTGCGATCTCCGTCTTGCGCGGTCGTTCAACTTTAGCGGCTCAACCTTCTGGCGTCGCTGCAAATCCCGGATACGATGAACGAACGGCATACCGCCGAATCTCTTGGGCTCCCACCTTATGACAGACGCAGTTCCGTATTTTGACGGCCACAACGATGTGCTTCTCCGGCTCTATCTCGATCGGGAAGGCGCCCCGCTCGACGAATTTCTCGGCGGCACGACCAAGGGCCACATCGATTTGCCGCGGGCCCGTCAGGGGCATTTTGTCGGCGGGCTCTTTGCGCTGTTTTCGCCTCCGGCGCAGAAGATGAACCTCACGAGCGGGCAGGGAGCTCTCAACGTCCCGCTGCCGCCGACCTTGCCGCCAGCCGAGGCCTGGACTTCGGTCATGGGCGAGATCGCATTCCTGTTGCGGCTCATCGAAAAGTCCAACGGCCAGATCGCATTTTGCCACAACGTGGCGGAGATCAAGCAGGCGATTGCCGCCGGTCAGATCGCCGTGGTGCTGCATCTCGAAGGCGCCGACGCAATCGATGAAGACCTTTACCTCCTCGATATTCTCTATGCGGCCGGCCTCCGTTCGCTCGGCCCCGTCTGGAGCAGGGCAAACGCTTTTGGCACGGGCGTACCGTTGCAATTTCCCGGATCGCCCGATCAGGGCCCCGGGCTGACCGAGGCAGGCAAACGGTTGATCCGCGAATGCAACCGCAAGAAAATCCTCATCGACCTCTCGCATATGAACGAGCAGGGCTTTTGGGACATCGCAAAACTGTCGGATGCGCCGCTTATCGCGACGCACTCTAACGTTCACGCCATCACCCCTTCGCCGCGCAATCTCACCGAAAAGCAGCTCGACGCCATTCGCGACAGCGACGGCCTTGTTGGCCTGAACTTCGCGACCTCCTTCCTCCGCGAAGATGGCAAGATGACCAGCGACACCGGTATCGACTCGATGGTCCGCCACCTCGATGCGCTGATCGAACGGCTCGGCGAATCGCGCGTCGGCATCGGCTCCGACTACGATGGGGCGTCGATCCCCGCGGCGATCGGCTCGGTCGCCGGCAGCCAGAAGCTGTTCGATGCCCTGCGTCAGCATGGCTATGACGAGGCCTTTCTGAAGCGCATCGGCTCGGAGAACTGGCTTGCTGCACTAGGACGCATTTGGGGGGCGTAAACCGTTTCGGATCGCTTGACCGGGAGTAAGTGAAACGTTTAACTAGTAAAAACGCCGGAGCGGCAATGGCCCGATCGCTGTCCATTCGAACCTACCATTATCTGTTCGTCACGCCGGCCTTGCTTCTCAGCGTCGCCATTGTGCTGCTACCGGCACTGCTGACGTTTGTCGTCGCCTTCACCGATTGGGATGGCGCGTCGACCCCGGTCTTTATCGGCCTCAAGAATTTCTCCGCGGTGTTTTCCGACCCCGTCTTCTGGGGCGCCCTGTTCGACAACGTGCAGTGGACGGTGATCTTCCTCACCATCCCCATGGCAATCGCCATGATCGCGGCGTCCATCCTGATGAACCGGAAGAAGAGCAGCGCCGTCTTCCAGATCATCTTCCTCCTGCCTTACGTGCTGTCGCCGGTTGCCAACGCGGTGATTTGGCAGAACATCGTTTTCGACCCGGTCTCGGGCGTGCTCGGCTATGTGGCGCGCAACTGGTTTCCGATCAGCAACCCGCTGACCGATACGCGCACAGCCCTCTACGCGGTGGCGGGCGTCGATATCTGGCATTTCTGGGGCTACCTCACGGTCGTCTTCTTTGCCGCGATGCGGCAGACGCCCGAGGATCAGCTCGAAGCCGCCTTCATCGAGGGCGCTAACGGCTGGCAGGTCTTCCGCAACGTCACGCTGCCCAACATTCTGCCCACCGTGGCACTGATGTTCGTCTTGGTGACGATCTTCTCGTTCCTCACCTTCGACTACATCTACCTCATCACCCAGGGCGGCCCGGCACGCTCGACGGAAATGCTCTCGACCTTCGCCTACGCCTTCGCCTTCACCAGCTTCCAGGTGGGGAAGGCGGCCACCGTCGCGCTGGTGATGAGCTTCTTCGGGCTGGTGGCGTCGATCGTGTACGTCCGCCTCAGCCGGGCGGAGCTTGAGACATGACCGATATCCCGGCCAAGAGCCCGCCAAGCGCCGCGCGTGCCGCAAGCACAGCCTACCTCGTTATCGCGGTGCTGGTGTCCGTGGTGCCGCTGTTGCTGGTGGCGCTCAACACTTTTAAGCCACACGCCGCGATCGTCGCCAATCCACTGAGCCTGCCGACGGGCATCGATTTCACCAATTTCGCCCGAGCGTGGCGCGGCGGGCATTTTTCGACCGGCATCGTCAATTCGCTGCTGCTGTCCGGCTCGACGGTTATCGTGACCCTGACTTGTGCGGCGCTTGCCGCGTTTGCGCTCGCACGGCGGCAGATTCGCGGCTGGCAGGCGATCACCATCTACTTCCTCTGCGCGACGACCGTGCCGATCCAGCTCTTCCTGTTCCCGCTCTATTTCGTCTTTGCGCAGCTCGGCCTGATCGGCAATTTCTTCGCCACGGCGTTGATCCTATCGGCGATCAACCTGCCGATTTCGATCTTCCTGCTTCGCGCCTACGTGCTCGGCATCCCGCGCGAGATCGACGACGCCGCGTTCATGGATGGCGCCAACCCCTGGCAGACTTTTCGGCACGTCATCCTGCCGCTGATGCAGCCGGGCCTGATCACCGTGGCGATCATCGTGTTCCTCAATTCGTGGAACGAGTTTTTGATCACCACGACGTTCCAGAAGGGCAGGGACAACCTGACGATGACGCTGGGCTATCTGTCGATGAACGGCACCTACGCCACCGACCAGGGGGCGATGATGGCCGGCGCCTTCATCCTCGTCGCGCCGATCATCGTGTTCTTCCTCGTGATGCAGCGCTTCTTCATCGCCGGCATGACCGCCGGCGCCGTCAAGGGATAGTCTTATGAACCAGCCGTTCCTGCCCGAGCTCTCCGCCGCGGTGCGCGAAAAGACCTATGCCGGTGTGCTGGGGAAACTGATCGGAGTTTATCTCGGGCGGGCAGTCGAAGGCTGGTTCTATGACGACATCCGCAAAACCTTCGGCGAGGTCGAATACTACGTCAACGACCGCGTGAACTGGCCGCTGATCGTCCCTGACGATGACATCTCGGGCACCTTCCTGTTCTACCGCGCGCTCGAGGACAACGGTTTTCCGCGCGATATCGGCGCCAAGATCATCGGCGACACTTGGCTGAATTACATCGTCGAGGACAGGACGGTGTTGTGGTGGGGCGGCCTTGGCCGCTCGACGGAGCACACGGCCTATTTGCGGCTCAAGGCCGGCATCGAGGCACCGCGCAGCGGTTCGGTCGAGATGAACGGTCCCGGCATGGCCGAGCAGATCGGCGCCGAGATTTTCGTCGATACCTGGGCGTTCGTTAACCCCGACGATCCCGAGCGCGCCGCCGCCATGGCCCGCGCCGCAGCGTCCGTCAGCCACGGCGGCGTTGCCATCGAAGCTGCATGCCTGTTGGCGGCGATGGAAGCCGCCGCATTCTCGGAACGCAACATCGACAAGCTGCTCGACCTCGGCCTTGGCTTTGCGCACCACGACGGTCTGAGGCGACTTATCGGCGATGTTCGCGAGCAATGTGCCAAGGCCGGCGACGACTGGCGTGCCGTCCGGGCCTGGCTCGGCGACAACCATGGCTACGAGCGCTATCCCGGCAACTGCCCGATGGTGCCGAACCACGCTCTACTGATCGCGAGTTTTATTCTTGGCGGCGACGATCTTCAGAAGGGCCTCAAGATTGCGGTCTCGTCCGGCTGGGATACCGATTGCAACGCCGGCAATCTCGGCGCCCTCAATGGTATCCGCCTCGGACTCGAAGGTCTCGCCATCGGCCCGGATTTCCGCGGGCCCGTGGCCGACCGGCTCTATGTCGTCGGCTCGGACGGTGGCGAGTGCCTCAGCGATGCCGTGATCGAGACCCGTCGGGTGCTGCGCGCCACCGCCGCGCTTAACGGCCGCCGCTACGAACAGCCGAAAGCACGGTTTGCATTCGAGTTTCCAGGCTCAGTGCAGAGTTTTGAGCTCGACCCGCTGCACCGCGGTGCCCAGGGCATCATCGCGATCGGCAATCTCAATGAGACGGGCGAACGCAATGGGCTCGTACTCTCCTATGGCGCGTTGGCGCCGGGCGTCACCGGCACGGTTTCGGTTCCCACCTTCATCGATCCAAAACCGCGCGGCGTCGACGGCACCAGCTATTTCGAGGTGATCGCAAGCCCCTCGCTCTACGGGACGCAGACGGTGAAGGCCACATTGCGCGCCTTCGCCGACGAAAATCCAAGCGCTCGGTTCTTCGTCCACTATTTTGACGAATCCGACCAGCTGAAGCGGGTGGATGGCGAGGCTGTCGCTATCGTCAAGGGTGACAACGCTTTGAGCTGGCAGGTGCCCGATCTCGGCGGCCATCCCATCCATCGCCTCGGTATCGAGCTTTCTGCCCGGCGGCGCCTGAGCGGCCGGGTCGCGCTTATCGATCTCGACTGGACCGGGGCGCCGGAAAACCTCCATTTCGGCACATCGCGCGAACTTACCCCGAAGCTCACGCCGTGGGACATCAGCACGTTCTGGACCAAAAGCTTCGTCAGTTCGGCCAAGCACTACGCGACCGACATCTACAACACCTTCACCCTGTCCCATCCTGGCAAGGAAGGCATCATCACCACCGGCACACGCGATTGGGTCGATTACGCCGTGAGGTCGGAGCTGGTGCTCGAACTGCACGAAGTCGTCGGTCTCGCCGCGCGCGCGCGTGGACATCGCCGCTACTACGCCGGGGTCGTTGAAGGCGGGCAGGCCAAAATCATCAAGCGCCGCGATGGCGAACTGACGACGCTCGCCTCTGTGCCCTTCGTCTTCGCACCGAACGACCGCAAGACTTTTGAGGTCACCGTCAAGGGCAACACCGTTGCCTTCTCGATCGATGGCAAGCTGCTCGCGGAAGCGACGGACGACGAATATGTGTCTGGTGGAGCCGGCTTCCTCATCGAGGGTGGCACGGTGCCCGCGCTCGGTTTCTCGGTTCGGCGGATCTGACGCATGGCAAAACTTGCGCTCAGGGGCGTCGTCAAGAAATTCGGCGAGGTGGAAGTCATCAAGTCGGTCGACCTCGATGTCGACGATGGCGAGTTCGCCGTCTTCGTCGGGCCGTCCGGTTGCGGCAAATCGACGATCCTTCGCATGCTCGCCGGCCTCGAACAGGTATCGGGGGGCTCGATCGAGATCGACGGCAGGAATGTCACCGGCATGCTGCCGCTCGAACGCGGCGTAGCCATGGTGTTCCAAAGCTACGCGCTTTACCCGCATATGACCGTCGAGGACAATATCGGCTTCGGCCTCAAGATCGCTGGTCAGTCGAAGGCCGAACGCCGCCCGAAGGTTCTTGAGGCAGCGCGCATCCTGAAACTCGAGGACTATCTCAACCGCAAGCCAAAGCAGCTTTCCGGCGGCCAGCGGCAGCGCGTTGCCATCGGCCGCGCCATCGTCAAGCAACCCAAGATTTTCCTATTCGACGAACCGCTTTCCAACCTCGACGCCGAGCTGCGCGTTCAGATGCGCCTTGAGATCGCACGTCTGCATCAGGATCTCGGCGCGACGATGATCTACGTCACCCACGATCAGGTCGAGGCGATGACGCTGGCCGACAAGATTGTCGTGCTCCGCGATGGCCGCATCGAGCAGGTTGGCGCCCCGATCGAGCTTTACGAACGGCCCGCCAACACTTTCGTCGCCGGCTTTATCGGTTCGCCGAAAATGAACTTCTTCGATGTCCAGCAAGGCGACGCTGGCTTGTACGCCCCGACGCTCGGCGAGGCGGCGCTTGGCCGTCCTTCCGCTGCCGGGGCAAAAACCCTCGGCGTCAGGCCGGAGCATATCGCGGTTGCCGAGGATGGGCCATTTTCTGGAACGGTGAAGGTGGTCGAGCAGCTTGGCAGCGTTTCCTATCTCTATGTGGAAGCGGCGGGCGGCGCGGCCATCACCATCGAGCAGCGGCGACTTACCCCGGCCCGGCCGGGCGACGTGGTGCGCTTCACTCTTGAGGGGCCGCATCTCCATCTCTTCGACGCGGCCGGCCAACGGCTGTGATCTTGGCGCAAAATCAATAGGATCGAACGGTCTCCGGTGTTATCGAACGGATAAGAAGCGAGCCGGAATCAGCGGAAAGAAGCAGATGCCACGGCAGCAGGCAGCACCGCGAAAAGCCGCAACGCTGAAGGACGTCGCGCGCGAGGCGGGAGTCTCGATCGCCGCGGTGTCCTATTCGCTCAACGGTGGTGGTACGATCGGCGAGGAAGTGCGGACCCGCGTCCGCGAGGTCGCCGAACGTATCGGGTACCGGCCCAACCGTTCAGCCCAGGCCGTGCGCACCGGCCGCACCATGAGCATCGGACTCATCGTCCCGGATCTCAACAACCCCTATTATCCGGCTCTGGCGCAGGCGGTCGAGCGAGCGGCGCGGCAGGCCGGCTACACCGTCGTGCTCATCGACAGTTCGGGCTCGGAAGCGGACGAGATCGAGGCGATGCGCCATCTCGAAAATCATGGCGTCGCCGGCGCCATCTGGTGCCAGACATCAACGGAACTGGCGCGCGCCGCTGACGACTATCAGGTGCCCATTGCCGTCATCGGCTCGCCCGGCGTGGCCTTCGACAATGTTACCGCCGACGACGAGCAGGGCGGGCGCCTCGCCGCGCGGCATCTGTTGGCGCTGGGCCACAGCCGGTTCGGCGTGCTGACCGGTGCATCGGTTCCGGAAGGCAAAGACGATCGTCGGGCCGCCTTTCTCGACGAGCTGAAAGGCCGCGCCGAAATTCGCTGGGAAATGAAGACGCCCTATTCCATCGACTTCGATCAGCGCATGGTCGAAAAACTGGCGGGCCGCGATGTGACGGCTGTGCTCTGCGGCAACGACCTCATCGCCATCAGCGTCCTGCGTGCCGCCCGCGAGCTGCGTATCACCGTGCCCCGCGACCTTTCAGTCGTCGGCTTCGACGACATCCCCTGGGCTTCGATCGTCACCCCGGCGTTGACGACGATCAATCAGCCGGTCGGCGAGATGGCCGCCGTTGCGCTGACCCTGCTGCTCGACCGCATCGCCGAGCCGACGCGCCCCGTCCGCCACTTCAAGGTTGGCGTGCAGTTAGTCGAGCGCGACAGCACCGCGGCGCTTGGCTGAGGGAGGGCCTAGCTCCCCATCGA
>Ga0105237_10000126_pt1 | contig 107192 bp, 80 predicted proteins | sample KBSC24metaG_FD_81520 | JGI IMG/M metagenome (GOLD analysis project Ga0105237, IMG submission 81520) | Corn rhizosphere microbial communities from Kellogg Biological Station, Michigan, USA - KBS C2-4 metaG | ecosystem: Host-associated > Plants > Roots > Rhizosphere > Soil | place: Michigan, USA...
GAGGGTGTATTTCATATTGTTAATTTGAAGCAAATTACCGCACTGAAAAGTTACTTTTCACCGTGAAATCACCCTTTTTTACTCTTCATTTGCGTAAAAAACTGATGTGTAAGTTATAAGCCAAATCCATCATAATTAGGCGCCAATTACCATCAATCTCTTCGCTAAAAGCCTGTAATTCAACCATGGTTTGGTTAGATAATTTTCCCTTATAGGGTACTTATAAGCAAAAGCTTCGAATTTTAATCTTCGGAGCTTTTTTTATGAATTATAAGTTAGGAGCCATTAATTGTTACCTTAAATCCCTCACTAACCATTATAACATTGGTTAGATTTATTTCCTCAAAAGAAGGTTCACTGTAAATATCTGTACAGCCTTAAAACCCATAAGCCTGTCCGTCATATTTCCGATCAAGCCCTCGAACGTCTGCTTGCCTATTCCTGGCCCGGCAATATCCGCGAACTGGAAAATCTTATCCAGCGCAGCGTGCTCCTCGCTAAAGGCGAAGTACTTGAAGATATTCCCTTACCCTGTGAGACCAATGAACCTGCGAATGGCAGCGATCTTCAACTCCGTACTATTCGAGAGAACGAACGAACCCATATCCTCGCCGTCCTCCAAAAATGCGGGGGCCGTATCCGGGGGAGTGGTGGCGCCGCCGAGATCCTTGGAGTGCCGCCAACCACCCTGGCCTCCAAAATGCAGAAATTGGGAATAAAACGCTCGCACTTTTAGCCCTAAGCGTGTATTCGACATCGCGATATGCGGGCCGCCCGATACACGCATATATTCTACTACTAATGGGATTGGGGATCGTCTAAGATAAAGCGTATATTTAGTAATATAATATATATAACATGCAAATACGTTGTTTTGGCTTGCTGGCCCTGCTTATATGCTCGATGGGCAGATCATCTGCGCAGGAGACGATCTTGCATACAGGCACCGAGCTTTCTTTTTTGGATACTATTTATAGTAAGATACAGCGCCTGTATGTGGAAGAAAACCAGCTCTCAAAATTGACCCGAACGGGCATCGAAGCTACGCTCAGTGGATTGGATCCCTATTCTGCATATATCACCGCTGAAGACGCAAAGGAATATAAAACGATCTTAAGTGGAAGGTTCGGCGGCACGGGTCTGGTAATAAGGTCGGTAAATAACCAGACCACGGTGCGCCAGATCTTTAAAGGATACCCCGCGGATAAAGCAGGCTTGATGGTAGGCGACGTGCTGCTCGAAATAGACGGAAAGCCATTAAAGGACAAAACACTCGATGAGGTATTCCCGCTTTTGCGCGGTGCTCCGGGTTCGGAGGTGAAGATAACGGTCCGGCATCCCGGGAAAAATAGCGCTGAGATAAAAACGCTGAAGCGGGAAGAAGTTGCCTTGACCAGCGTGCCTTATCATGGGATGTTAAAAGGAGGAATCGGTTATATCCTGCTTACTTCCGAAACCAGGAACTGTAGTGGTGACGTAAGAAAAGCATTGCTGGATCTGAAAAGCCACGAAGACCTTAAGGGCATCGTACTCGATTTGCGTTATAATTCCGGTGGGATCGTCAGCGAGGCGGTGAAGATCGTCAACCTGTTCATCGAAAAAGGGAAGCCTATCGTCAGGGAAAAGGCGAGGTTTTACGATACAACCTTCTATGCAGCAGCCGATCCTGTCGATACGAAAACGCCGCTTGCCCTCCTGGTGAACGGCGCCACTATTTCAGCCGCTGAGATCATTTCCGGATCGCTTCAAGACCATGACCGGGCAGTGGTCATCGGCAGTAAGACTTTCGGAAAGGGATTGGTGCAACAGTTGTACGATCTGCCGACCGGAGAAATTCTGAAGCTCACGGTTGCCTATTATTATACCCCCAGCGGGCGCTGTATTCAAAGCAGACAATATTCCGTAAAAAAAGAAGGTGTTTTTATCCCTGATTCGCTGAAAAAATATTTCACAACAGCTAATGGAAGGAAAGTATCCGATCATGATGGAATCAGTCCGGATCTGCCATTGCCCGAACAACACCTCCCTTTAGTTGCCAAAGAGCTAATTGAAAATGAGGCCAACAATAATTTAGTAGCCGCCTTCGCCACCGATTACTGTATTCAACACCCAACGATTGCACCGGCGGCGACTTTTACGGTCAGCGATGCGGAATATAGCCAGTTTGTTGATTTTCTAAAGGCTAATAATTTTTCGTACACCACGGCTTCTGAAAAAAAGATCGGGGAGCTGAAGGCTGCCGCCCTTCAAGACGGTATCTGGGACGATATCCAGCCGGGTTTCCTGGCTATACAAGATCAGCTAAAGAAGCAACGGGACAAGGACCTATTCCGATTCAAAGATCAGATCAAGGAATTGCTGGAGGAAGAAATTGTCTTTCAGCGGTACTACGATTGGGGACGCCGAGAGAATAGTTTGAAAAATGATCCGGGTGTGGCGAAAGCGGCGGAGGTGTTTGCAAAGAGATTGAATAAATGACAAGCCTGAATAGAATTCAAGAGCAGGTGATTAAACAGGCTCATAATCAATTTCTCGCTTGAAGCAATAGATTGTCTTGGATTTCCTGCTTTTCTTCCAATAGGTACTTGTCGAGATCATTGCCTGGAACGCCAAACATCAAAAAGTCCACCCCGAAGTTGTTGCCTTCACCGGGCAAATCACAAAGGATAAGCCGGGAGTAATGGAACACATTCGCGAAAGCCTAAAAAATCAAGATTCGGGGCTTTTTTATTGGTATAATTTTAATGACTTCGCCGAATACAAGAGTTACAGCTCAATTCCATTATATCTACGATATGGAGATAGATACGGAAGGAAATATATTGCTGCCGGACGCAGACCGCATTCTTAAGGTAAGTCCGGCAGGCGAAATGTCGACCATTGAATCCGGTAGGTATTTAATGACGGGCTCAGTCACGTCTTTTACGGCCGGCTTGGCCTGCCTGTTCGATAAGTCTGTGGATAGGCTGGCCTTGGTAATCATAGATATATAGCCGCACCTCCACAACCTTTCCTTCCCTGAAAGTGAATTGCTCATTGAGAAGGATGTTTCCATCGCTGTTGGCGATCGCCGCTTTGCTGATCGCAAACACCTTGTCCTCGTCAGCATATACATTCAAAAGATCAAAGTGTTTGAAATCATAAAACTCTCTCACCTTGGGATAGAACTGTTCAAATGCTTTCATTCCCCGATAAGTACCGCCGAACGGCAGGGAAGAAGGTTCGTAAACTACCATCGAATCACTTGCCCTCTCCGGATAGTCCGTCAATTGCTTCTTTTGACCGATCATTTCGAGTACAAATGCTTTGTTCCCGGCCGTATTTTCTTTATGCATCATACCTGATTTGCAGCTGCTCACTATTCCAACCAGGACGGTGAAGACCAGCCAAGTTTGTATTTTCATACAGAAAAGCTTCAAAATATATGCCACCTCCACCCTATCTCCTTTAAACAAATATCAACCCCAGATACGCCGCTACTTCACGGTATTTCATGTTCTCTACACGGTTCAGATAAAATACCAAACGGCATTTTTCGGACAATGCAGCCATTGCCTGAGTCAGATGTTCTTGCAATTCCGCGTGTTCCACTTTATCGGATGCATTTGCAGTGCCCAATTTGTCCATTACCGGCAGCAGTGGCCTGCGTCGTTTTTGCCGCAGGCATTCATGGTATACAATAGCGTACAAGTATGCCTGCACTGGACTGTCCTTCAACACCAGGAAGGCATAGGCGTGCAGCCGCTTGTAAAAGGTAAAAAATACCTGTTCAAAAGCAGACTGGTCGCCCTGCTGTAACGCTTGTGTAAATTCCTTGCCTGTCAATGTCACTGATATATATGAGCACAAAAGTGGCGCTTACCCCTACACGAAACGAAAATATTTTTAACTGGCAATCAATCACTTGCAAATCCAGTTCGGGATTGGGCCAAGGCGCATATAGGGCACTGCAACGTTTTCGCTGAAACTGGTCGGGGAACTCGAACACCCATTGTGCCACGAAAATTGAAAGCCATCTCCAGATGAGATAGCTTTTTTGTACGTCGATTCGCCAATATATAACCGACCGCACAGTGTTCATATACGAACAGTTTCATTTTTTAGCAAGTTTGTAAGTACTTGATTATAGGCTGCTTGGCAGCCTGGCACTTTCTTCGCTCAAAGATGGACGGGGTAGTTTATCTATTTAAATAATTCAGCACTATGTTTAAAAACTACTTTGTCATCGCCTGGCGAACCGTAACCAGACACAAATTATATTCCGCAATCAATATCGTCGGGCTTGCTACGGGTATGGCCGCCTGCATCGTGATCCTGCTATTCGTATTTTACGAAAAGAGCTTCGACAGCATGCATCACCGGAACCTCTACCGGCTCAATGAAGTGGAGAAATTCCTTAGCACGGGAGCCTCTCAGAAGGAAGCATTAACACAGTTCCCGATGGGGCCGACGCTCAAAGACGAATTCCCCGAAGTCCTGAACTATAGCCGGGTGGATTTGAATAATATTTATGAGATGACATACGGGGAGAAAAGAGTGTTCTTCCCACAAACCTACTTTGTGGACTCCACTTTTCTTCAGATGTTCGACTTCCCACTCCTGAGAGGTGACCGACAAACCGCGCTGCAAAGGCCAAACAGCATTGTGTTAACGGAATCTGCAAGCCGGAATTTGTTCGGAAATGAGGACCCGATAGGCAAAACGGTTTCGCATTACGGGAAAGATACCCTGCTTTTTGTGGTAACGGGCATTTTGAAGGATGTGCCCGCTAACTCTCAATTTCAATTCGACGCCTTACAATCTATTAATACCATCTTCAAACCGGACTGGGTGAAACGATCGCATGACTACGGTGTAAATACCTACCTGGAACTCGCGTCTAATACCAGTATGGCCGTACTGGAAAAGAAATTCCCCGCTTACCTGAAAAAACAACACATCGGAGGTAAAGACATACAGTACGACCTGTTCCTTCTGCCCCTAAAGGATGTTCATGCCAATGCTGTCGATATCATCTATGACGAAATCAATTTCCAGAAATTCGATAAGCGCTATACCCAAATTTTCATGGCAATCGGGCTCCTTGTATTGCTCATTGCCTGCATTAATTTCATGAACCTGTCCACCGCCCAATCGGCAGAACGGGGCAAAGAGGTGGGCATCCGTAAAACGATCGGCGCATTGCGCTCGCAACTAGGCTTCCAATTCCTCGCCGAAGCAGTCCTGTTATCCGTGATCTCGCTGGTTATTGCCCTGGGGCTGGTGAGCATGGCGCTGCCGTATATCAATAAACTAAGCGGGAGGGATTTAAGTCCCATATTCTTCATGCATCCCCGGCTGCTGATGGCGGTGTTCATCGGGACGATCCTGCTTGGAGTTTTATCGGGACTGTATCCAGCCATCTACCTGTCTTCTTTTCAGCCGGCAAAAGTATTAAAAGGGGTGGCTGAGTCGGGCAGAGGCAAAGCAGCTTTCAGGAATGTCCTGGTGGTAGGGCAGTTCGCCAGCGCTATCTTCCTAATGATAGCTACCATTCTCGTCTTCCGACAGTTAAATTATATGCAGAAGCAGGACCCCGGGTTTGACCGCGAGCAGGTGATCACCATACCGCTACATGGAGTTACCTCTCCGAAATATGCTTTAATGAAAGATGAATTGTCAGCCAGTCCGCTGGTGGCAGGGGTCACAGGGGCTCAGGACCAGTTGGGCGGTCCTTTGGGAACCTTAGGCTTCGGGTTCTGGCCAGGTAACAAACCGATGCGGGTACTATTCACCAACGGGTTGTTCGTGGATCCAGATTATCTGAGCTTTTACAAGATCCAATTGGTAGCAGGCCGAAACTTCTCCAGGGAAATATCCGCATATAGAAAGGAATACGTCATCAACGAAACGCTGGCCAGGGAACTACTCAGAGATCAGCCTGGAACATCGCTGTCCTGGCTGATCGGTAAACATTTGGGGGATGATACCCTGTGCAGGATCGTCGGCATTTCCAAAGACTTCAATTTTAATTCCCTCCACTATAAGATCGAGCCCATGTTCCTGCTCGATCAAGGTGCGAGCAGTTTCAGTACGCTGTCAGTAAAAATAAACGGCAGACAGGCCAGCCAGGCCGTCGCTTTTATTCAGTCTACATGGAAAAAAGTTTTACCGGAATATCCCTTGGAATACCAGTTCCTCGACGATCATTTTAAAGAGTTATACAGGATCGATGCCCAGGTTTCCCAGATGGTAGGCATTATGTCCGGTCTGGCGATCCTTATATCCTGCCTGGGCCTATTGGGACTGGCCTCCTTTTCCACGGAAAAGCGGACCAAGGAGATTGGGATCCGAAAAATCTTGGGCGCCTCTGTAGAGGATGTTGTATTGCTGCTGTCCAAACATTTTATCACGCCGGTGCTTATCGCTAATTTGATCGCCTGGCCGCTGGCCTGGATGGCACTCCATCGGTGGATAGAGGGTTATGCGTACCGGGTTGCTATTAGCTGGTGGGTATTTGCGCTGGCTGGCTTGGCCGCGCTGCTGATTGCGCTTGGAACGGTGAGCTTTCTGACGATAAAGGCGGCAACAAATAACCCTGTCAAGAGCCTGAGGACCGAGTAAAATCAATTCATTGGTCTCAAGACATTTCTTAATCTTAACTGGACCCCTGTCAATTTTAAAACTGGACCATAAAGGCGCACAAATTAATCCATAATTTTACGTTACCATTAAAAAACTTGTTGAACTAATACAGCAACATCACTTCGTCAAGTGAATGTTTGCTGATGACTGAAAAAGGAGGTTTATTATGAAAGCAATCGTTGTAACGGACCAGGCCGCGGGAACAGCCGGGATGAAATTGGTGGAGCGGCCCGAACCGCACGCGGCTATAAACGACGTTGTCGTTCAGGTGCACGCATCGAGTGTTACAGGGGATGAATTGTCATGGCCCTCGACTTGGACCGATCGACATGGCCGTGACCGCACGCCATCAATCCCCGGCCACGAACTGGCTGGAGTGGTCTCCGCTCTCGGTTATGGCACCACAGGACTATCGATAGGACAGCGGGTGTTCGGCCTTACGGACTGGTATCGCGATGGAACCCTTGCGGAGTATGTAGCGGTTGAGGCTCGCAACCTGGCGCCCCTACCGGCCGACGTTGATTTTACGGTGGGTGCGGCCCTCGTGATGCCTGGGCTGACTGCCTGGCAGGGACTGTTCGAGCACGGCCGCCTTCGTGCGGGTCAGAGCGTCCTCGTGCACGGTGCAGCGGGCGTGGTCGGTTCGATGGCAACCCAGCTTGCACGTGCGGCCGGCGCTTATGTCATCGGCACCGGGCGTGCTGAGGTCCGTCAAATGGCGCTTGATTTCGGCGCGCAGGAGTTCGTCGATCTCGATAACGATCAATTAAAAGATGTAGGCGCGGTCGATCTGGTTTTTGATGTCCTCGGCGGCGACATCGCAACGCACTCTGCAGGCGTGATCCGTCCCGGAGGAACGCTGGTTACCATCACGGGCCCCACCGAGGCGCGACCAACTGCAGGCCTGACTATTGACTTCGTTGTCGAACCTGATCGCGCACAATTGAGTGAGGTCGTTCAGCGCGTCCGGGAAGGACGCTTGAGGACAAACATCGGCCCCATTGCTTCTCTCGAAGGAGCCATTGCTGCGTTGAACCCGGTCAAGAAGATCAAGGGGAAGACGATCATTCGTGTTTGCCCATAAGGCCGGCTATAGTACGAATCTTCGTCCTCATGGATACCGAATAGCCCACAATAGGGGCTCACATCCCATATACCCACAATGCTGCTTCCTCACCTCCCCTTGACGGTACCGCCAGCACCAGCTTCCTTTCCTCCGGCACCCATAACCCGGTCCTTGCGCCCTTGCGCGTGGCAATATGATTGACCAGGGTACTTCCACGGATTACATCAATATACCCCTCGCCACCCGATACAAATACAAGCTCGGATACATTGTCGTAAAAAACGTCATCTGCATCCCCTACACAGGGTACGGAAACCTTCACAACACCCGTGCGACTATCCAGTATTCGCAGCTGCGCGGGATGACGATAGGCGACAAATAGCCGCCCGCCCTGGCGGTCCAGCGCCATGGGGAAATTCGCAGAGGCTCCGCTATTTTTCCAGCGGCTTCGAACGCTCCGTGTCCCCAGGTCGCCAGCGACAATCTCACCGGCGTCGGGCACATTAATAAAAACCTGTCCGGAGTCACCTAGCTGAAAGGATTCAGGGTGCCCCTTTAAAGGTAGGTCGCTTAGCTTCTGCATAGCTGCCGGATCAATTATGGCAATTGCGCCACTGCCATACCCCACATAGACCCGTGATCCGTCAAACCGCACATTGTCGGCATCATCCCCAAGGGCCACGCGGCCTGTCTCTGTATAATTTTTCCCATCATAAAAGGTACAAGCCCCATCGCCCCCATTCGCCACTACCAACCTGTCGAGAGTGGGGAGATATTGGACACCTTGTGGCTCATGCAAACCTGTTATCGAGTGCAGGCGCATCCGGGTCGATATGTCTACCACTTCCACGGTATTGTTACCAAGGGCAGCGACAAACAAACGATGCCCTTCCGCATCATAAGCCAGATGGTCGATCCGTCCGTCGACCCCTGGCAGCGGGATCTTCGCTTCCAGGTGCAGCAGGTCCTTTTCTACATGCGACGTGTCCGGCCCGTTGTGACAAGCCAGCAGTAACGTCATACATATCCACATCATAGCTTTCATATTTTATTGTCACCAGGATTCCAGGTATGGCGCTCTCCCTGGGCGAACTTCGCCCACGCATACAGCGCATCATATATCTTTATGCCCTCGGCCAGTTGCTCCTGATCGTCCTTGTAGTTATACGATAGCCCGGCAGAGATCGCCCACAATCCGGCACTTTGCGCAGCCAGGTCAAAACGATCCGTGTCTGCGCCCCGGACAATAATGGCTATTTGCAGCAGGGCTGGATCAGTGAGCCGATGCTTCCAGATAATGTAGTCAAATGTACACTCATGTCCATAGTGGGAATATTCTGCCCCAGGGAGGTCGAACGGGATGGCATTGAGTTGTTGAGCCTGCTCGAACACACGTTCTTTAGGCACATAGATAAATTCAGCCGTGGGGTCCACATGTCGCAATATGAGCCATGGGCAGGCTATACGATCGATTTTTGGCCTCTCCCTGGTAATCCATTTCATAAAAAAGGATTTATTTTTTTGAATTGGTTTTACCCAATGCTGCTTTTAAGCCAGCCGCTATCTTTCCCGGATCTCCCACACCCCAGAAGTGTAACATAAACAAACGCGGTTCATCATACAGCATGTGGTTATGAATGGCAGTCACATTAATGCCGTTTTCTTCCAATGCTTTTACTACGGGGTTCACTTCATCGGCCAGCAATACAAAGTCACCTGTTGTACCGGCTTTGCCGCCTTCCATTTGCAAATTGATACCGGTGGCCATGCCCATTGCCGGAGGCATTTCCATCCCGCTCTCGAGCAATTTCTCGTTACGGGGAAAACTATAGGATATTACAGTGCCCGATTTCTTTCCTTTTGTGCCAAGAACACCTTCCACGGAAGACCAATCTACCGTACTGGCAGCAGGCGCAGGCGTCGGCCCCAAGGGTGTGCCTGTCAGGGCAAAGGCCGATTTTATGTCCTCCGCCAGCTTTACGGCATCCCCGCTGCCGGAGAAATGAAGGAATTTTATAGCTGGCGTCTCGCCGATGAGATGATTATGGATGGCGGTTACACCCAGCCCCAGGCTGACCAGCTTGGCCACGACCTTCGGCTCCTCGGTGTCCAGCATAACAAAGTCTCCCATCATCATCGAGCTTTGCCCCATCTTGTGAATGGCTACCCAGGAAGTGAGGGCCAGGCCTGGCGCGACCGGGAATCCGTCAATTGTCACTTTGAGATCCCACCGGGGGAAGGTAACCCTGTATACATTTCCCTGAACCGTACCCTTTTTGGCAAACGCCTTTTCCAAGGTTGCTGAATCTACCTGTGCATGAACCAGGGATACTAATAATACAATTAAAATGCAACACGTTGACCTTTTCATAACGTTCATATTTGGTGGTTTATTGAATGATCATTTTTAAGATAAATCCTGCTGTTGCGGCTATTAGTATGATATAGGGTTCTTTTAGCTTTTTAGAATATATCAAGGCGATACAGCTTGCTGCTGCCAGCAATCCGGTGGGCCAGTCATAGACGCTCCGTAGGGCGATGATCACTACGGCGCCTGTAAGCGATCCGATGACGGCGGCAGTGATCCCGTCTACAAATGCTCTGATGGAGGCGTTCCCCGCGATCCGTTTAAAATGCGGGGCCGGGATCACCGTAAATAAATAGCACGGCAAAAAGGTGGCCATGGCGGCTACTACCGCTCCGGGAAAGCCTGCAACAAGATAGCCAATAAAACCCACGGTGATCACGACAGGTCCCGGCGTGATCATGGCCACGGCTACGGCATCCAAAAATGCTTCCTCGTTCAGCCAGTGATAGTCGTCTACGACTCCGCCGTGCAGGAAAGGTACAATAGCAAGTCCGCTGCCGAATACGAAGGCGCCGGCCTTAAAAAAGAACCAGCCGATCTTTTCCAGAACTCCCGGGGTGGCATCCCAGAAGCCAATTCCCAGCAGGAACAACGATGGGATCGAAGACCCGGTTGCCCGAAGCCAGGCCGGAGGGGCTTTGACAAACATATAAACCAAGCCTGCCCCTATCAGCCACCATAAGGGTTCAGAGCGGGTAATGACCGTCATCACGAGTCCGATAAGGTAGGCTGCCCATTGCATCCAACGCTGTCTGATCTGCGCAGGGTTCAGCTTGCTGATGGATTTTATCGTCAGTTTGTAACAGCTAATGGCAATAATGCCGGTGACCGCGGCTCCAACACCATAAAAGACCGCCCGCATCCAGGGCATACCGCCAAATAGTTTATATCCCATACCCAGCAGCACAACCATCAGGAAGGAAGGAAGTACAAAGGCTGTACCTGCCAGGGCGGCTCCCCGGTAACGATAATGTACAAATCCCAGGTAAATACTGAGCTGTGCTGCCAGGGGACCGGGCGCCAGCTGAGCCAGGGCAAGTCCTTCCTTATACTCTTCTTCCGTCATCCATTTCCTGCGTTCGACCAGGTCCTGGTGCATATAGCCTACCAGAGCGACAGGGCCTCCGAAGCCGATAGTGCCCAGTTTCAGGAAATAAAGGCATAGCTGCCGTAAGGTATAGCCGGGGGGTGTATTCATTATTGATTATGCGAAAGTGCAATGGTACACCCGTGTGAATGAATAAAATAGAACAGAAATGACCTGCTTGTACAGAAGTTACTTTTTCTTCAGATTTTTCTTGTAATCGGAGGGGCTCTGTCCAGTGTGCTTTTTAAATATCCGGGTAAAATGGCTTTGATCGGAGAACCCGGTGAGGTAGGCTATTTCCGTGAGCGAATAGGCCGGGTTTTCCATTAGCTCCTTTGCTTTTTCAATCCGCGACTTACGGATGTATTCACCGAAGGAAAGGTCCTCAAAATATTTGGAGAACTCACGAGACAGGTAGGACGGGTTTATGTCCAGTGATTTGGATAATTCTTTTAGGTTCAGGTTATCGTCAATATGGTCCTGAATGGTGTCTTTTAGTTCCTGTACCCATGCCGGGATCTTTTTGCCGGTGGCTGGTTTTTGTTTCAGATATGCATGGAATACATTCAATAACAGATGTTCAAAAGGCTGTTGTGTATGCTTCACGTTTTGGAGGTGTCCGGCCCAGCTATAGAGGGCGTCGTATAGAACCATTCCCTTCCCCAGTAGTTCGTAATCATCTTTGTAATTATGGGCCAGTCCGGCGGATATGGCCCATACGCCTGCGCATTGCAAAGCCAGTTCATGGTGATCGGTGTCAGCCCCACGGACGATGACAGACAGGGTACGTACTGCCGGGTCCTTGATATTATGCTTGCGGATGAAATAGTCAAAGGTGCATTCTGTACCATAGTGCGTGTATTCTACCCCGGGTATGTCGAAAGGGGTCGCTGCCAGTTCCCTGGCCTTTTCCAACACCTGGTCGTAGGGCACATAAATGATCTCCGCCTCCTGGTCGATGAACCGTCTGATCAGCCATGGACAGGCAAGGCGGTCAATTTTCGGCTTTTCACGTGTAATCCATCTCATATTGTCAAGGTAATCTAAAGTTGAACGGGAATTCTTCACACTGAAAGTAAGAGATTTGGTCGAAATCCTTTTTAATTATATACTTTCTCCAGTATTACATTCATCGAATCATTCCCAAGCATCCCTCTCAGCATTAGCCGGCCTGAGCCATTCATTGAGGTCAAAATCCCGCTGAAAGCGGGCTTATCCGCTGGTGAACGCCAGTTGATCTTTAGCTGATCATTTTCTTTTGAATAAGTACCATTCCATCTTCTTTGCGGCGTATTGAATTCAAATACGCAACCATTTTTGATGTCAAAGTAAACCACCGTCAGCAAGCTATCAGCACAACTGGTCCTGTAAAGAACCTGCTGACCGATCTTTAGCTGAGTTGCTTCATACTTCCCGGTGAGCTGCGGATACTTATCTGGTTTGCCATGCATAGCAATCAATAACAGAGGGATATAAATAATGGAGAGGCGGATCGCCATTTTAGAGAAGTTTGAAAGTTGCAACACCGGCAATCGATCTTTTGCAGCAAAGAAGAATTCCTTTAGCCGGCTGAATTCTACAAACAGAAAATACAAACACCCCGTCATCATGATGGATGCATGAACAACAACGCTATCGCCGATCTGATAAAAAATGTCCATCAATAAAATGTTAGCGAGCACCGGCAGCAGAATAAACACACCTGCGAGTCTTGTCCTGCGAAAAAGTAACAGCATAGTGCCTGCTATTTGGAGCCCGCCTATGATACAGTCAAACAGATAGGAATGGCTGAAAAAGGTCCAGAACAATTCAGACGGAGAAAAACTGCGATACGGTAGATCGAGCTTACTTATTGGCATCACAAGCTGTAAGCGACAGATCTTCGCCCATCCGAATTCGGCCAGGTCAAATGCCACGCCATATCGGATCAGGCCTTGCCAGAAAGCAAGGGTGGTCTGGTTATTTGTCTTCCGAATTTGCCATATGATTGCGTAAATAATAGCTACCACCACTGTAATGAAGGGAATGATGGAGAGTTCTCGGATAGACAGCCAGGTTCGGAAATATGTAACCCCCTGGCGGAAGACAGCGGCCCCGATTACCAGTCCGGCAAGGACACAGGTAATCAATTTCTTTACAAAGGAAATTTTCTGCATAAGAGTGTTTTGACGACCAATAAAAATCAGGTCACTAGTAAACTGCACATCAAATCTTGCTCCTCCATTTCAATTCGGTCAAACTGTCCTCTTATCCAGGTATCTTGCTTTTAAGATTGCCAAACTGACCGCCCATCTCATTCCTTTCGGCGTAGGGAAGTTTATTATGGCGCCTCATCACTCGGTACGCAATGACTTCACCGGATCAGCCAACGCTGCCTTCATCGCCTGAAAACCTACCGTAAGTAACGCTATCCCGATGGCCGCGGCTCCCGCCGCGAGAAACATCCAGCCGCTAAGCGGCGTCCGGTAGGCAAAGCTTTGCAGCCATCCGTGCATAAAGTACCAGGCCAGCGGTGCGGCGATCAACAGAGCAAGGACGATCAACAAAATAATCTCCTTACAAAGCATGACCATAATACCGGACACAGTGGCCCCTAATACCTTTCGGATGCCGATCTCCTTAGTCCTCCTTTCCGTAGAAAAAATGGCCAGCCCGAGCAGGCCAAGACAGGAGATAAAAACGGTGATCCCCATCGCCACATTGGTCAACCACTCGGTCCTAAGATCGTCCACATACAATTTGGCGATGCTCTCATCCAGGAAAGAATAGCCGAACGGCGCCCCGGGGAAGACGGTCTTCCAGTCCTTCTCTATATGGCCGATGAGGGTCTTCAGCTCGCCGGCAGTCATGCCCTTCGCAGCGATTTTGACCGCAATGGTTTTCTCCACCGCGGGATTGTGCTGGATGATGACCGGCCAGGTCGCCAGATGAAAAGAGCTCTCATAAAAATCGGCCACCACTCCGGCTACGGGATAGGCGTCGAAAGGACCGACGACCACCACCCGGCCAATAGCCTTGCTCACATCGGCAAAGCCCAATGCATGGGCGCAACTCTCACTGATCAGCAGTTCCTTGCCACTGTCGCCCGGGAGCAGATTTCGCCCCGCCACCAGCTTCATCCCATAAAAAGGGACGTAATCTTCGTTGCCGTAGTGGAAGGATACGTCGAATGGCTTCTCATCGCTGCCTTTCAGCCCGCCGCCTCCGAACCCCCAATGCATCTCGCCCAAGGGCTCCCTCGACTCTCTGATCACCTGCTGTACTCCAGCCAGCTTCCGGATCTTATCCATCAGTACAGCTATCTTGCCCGTCTCTACGACAGCCGGTTGCCGGACCATGTCCGACTGGAAAGCCATCACATCCGGTCTGTCAACCCGCGGACGGCTGAGCGTGATGATTGCATCCGTCTTGAAACCCAGGTCCGCATGCAGCACATACCGCAGCTGAGAACCAATGACAAGGGACGCTATGATGAACAACAGCGATACAGTAAATTGGAAGACGATAAGCCCTTTGCGCAGCGTCCCTTTTCCGCCGCCTGGCGACGCAGTAATTCCTTTCAGGGTCACGGTGGGTTGATAGCTCCCCAGCACCTTCGCCGGATAAAACCCCGCAAGGAGGGTGGTCGCCGCCGTTACCAACAACAAAAATAGTAGCGTAGCACCATCCAGCCGAAAATGAACTCCCGCAGGTATCAAATCGGCGAACACGCTGGACACCGGCTTTACCGCTAGCGCCGCAAGACCTACTGCAGTTGTCGTCAATAACAGCGTTTCGGCAAAAAATTGCACGGCAATGCCCGATCTGCTGCCGCCCAACACCTTTCGGACGCCGATCTCTCTTGCTCTTTGCATGGATTGTGCGGTCGACAAATTGACAAAATTGAAAATGGCAAGGATAAGGATAAAGCCTGCCACGGCCATGAGTGTGTACAAGACCGACAGGCTGGCCTTTCTGCCCAGGCCGCCATATTCCGGATGAAAATGGATGCCCGACAGCGGTTTCAAACGGGCGGCGAACGCCGCGTTCGGGCCATAGTGCCGTTTGGTAAAGGCATTAAATTGTGCATCGATCTGCGAAGGCTTGACATCCTTTGCCAGTTTGATCATGACCTGGCTGGAACGGTTTATTTTATCCCAGCCGTCCAGCACTATCTCATTCCTCAAAAAACTAACGGGGATCGTGGCATAAGAGATCCATTGTTTAAAATTGAAATCACTATTGCCCGTCCAATCGGCGACCACCCCTGTCACCCTGACCATCAGCGAATCCTGGTAATAGATGGTCCGGCCGATGATCCGGCCCGGGTCAATATCTCCAAAATATGCTCTGGCCTTTTCCGCGGTAAGTACTACCGAGTTGGGTATGATCAGGGAAGTCGCGGCATTTCCGCTTAACCATCGGTAGTGAAAGATGTCGAAGTACTGTGGCTCCGCGACAGCAAGGCTCCCGTCGTCGTTGAAGCTCTTGGGTTCTCCATTCTGGTCACCCGGTATCGTCACGCTGGCGGCATAGGTCTGAAACGCGGCCACGGTCTGAAAACCGGTCATTTCCCGGCGCATGGCAGCCGGCATAGGGCCAGGTACGCAATTCAAATGACCACCATGCATCCCGGCGTCCACACAAAAGATTCGGTCATGGTCCGGATGAAAGGTATCAAAACTGAATTCATAGCTGGCGACCAGATAAATGACCAAACAGACACAAATACCCAAGGCCAATCCCAGGACATTGACCAGGGTATATAATTTGTTACGGACCAGCGTCCGCCAAGCCAAAATCCAATAGCTTTTGAGCATAGCCGTGTTTTCCGGGAGATGCCGGGCTGGTATTTATCCATAAGCAGTTTCAACCTTTTTTTTAACCCCCTTAACATAAATACCTCGATCCAGCTTTCAGTACAAACAGCCCAATTGGCCGTCCTGGTAAAATGACCGGGCGCTAGATCGTATTCACATCCATCCGCGTAGAAATTACAGTGAAATAGACATCCTCCAGATTGGGTGTCGCCAGCATCCACCCTTCCTGCATATCCGGATCCCTGGACAAGACCCGGATATGCAGCTTGCCTCCCTTTAGTTGCGTGGAGATCACGTTGTAATTGTTGTGATAACGGCCAACCTCAGATTGGTCAATTGCCCGCGAGAAGATCGCGCCTTCCAGGTCCCTGACTGCCTTTTCCGGATCGCCGGCATACAACACTTCCCCTTTACAGATAATAGCGAAACTCGAACAAAGGGTACTCACATCCTCCACGATATGCGTTGATAGGACAACGATAGAGTTCTGCCCCAATTGACTAAGAAGGTTATAAAACCGGTTCCGCTCTGCCGGGTCCAGCCCTGCCGTGGGCTCATCCACGATGATCAGTTTCGGATCACCGATCAGCGCCTGTGCTATCCCAAACCGCTGCTTCATTCCGCCAGAAAAAGTGCCAAGATACTTCCTGCGATCCTTGTAGAGATTGACCTTCTCGAGCAATCCCTCCACGATGTCGCGCCGCTCGCCGCCCTCATTGACACCTTTTAATCGCGCAATATGGTCCAGCATCCGCTCCGCTGAGATCTTCGGATACACTCCAAACTCCTGCGGCAAATATCCAAGAAGCTGTCGGACGCGCGTTTTGTTCTTCAGCACATCGAGATCATCAAGGAAAATTGACCCGGAATCCGCTTCCTGCAAAGTAGCGATCGTGCGCATGAGCGAAGACTTTCCAGCCCCGTTCGGTCCAAGAAGGCCAAACATTCCATTGGCAAGCGTTAGCGTTACATCTTGTAAAGCATTAACCCCGTTGGCATAGGTCTTCGAAAGTGAATCGATTTCAAGTTTCATGACTATTGGTTACGGTTGATGATGGTTAGAATATTATCTTCGGGGCGACGATCAATTAATCTGTTGTAGGGATCGATGCCAGCGCTTAAAGGCCGTCCTTTCACGATGATATCAAATGAGTGTTCGCCGCGGGTGAGCCTGTACTTTTTAAGATATAATGGGGATGTTTTCGCCCCTCCCCCCTTGTCCCTGTTGGTCGCCGCAAATATCCCAATGTCTATCAAATCGTTGATCTGGTTGGCATCCGCGTCGTGACCAGAGCCATCAGTATAGGTTTTAGCAACACTGACGCTGATATGCACCTTATACAATCCAGTCTGGCCCTCGGGAGAAGCTGTTGCAGCAATTATTCTATTGTCATAGACGGCGATCTTTTCCCATGAGTCGGACAAATAATATTGCAACGAGTCGGGGACCCGCTTCTTGATGAACCTTATCAGATCATCGCTTTCAGCATAAGGAGGGTTGTTCCGAAAAGCAAAGCTGTCCCGGAATTCCTTTATTGATGCATTCAGGCTATCCTCGCCAATCAGGTCTTTGAGACCGTATAGGATCAATCCCGCCTTGGTATTCGATACAAAGCCCCGTTTGGAATCAGCCAGTGGGCTCTCGTCTCCAAATGCATACTGGTGATTTTGCAGATAGTCATTCATTTCGCTGTTTAGGATCGGTTTCAAGTTATCCCACCCTATCTTTTTTTCATACAATAGGAGCGCGCTGTATTTAGACAGTCCACTCATTATATTGTCTGATCCCCGGGCACGACCGGCAGCAACCTGAAACATCCACCATTGATGAGCGAGCTGAAACGCCGTATTGAAATAGCAGTAGTCGATCTGGTCCGGGCTGGTGAACGACGCATTCCATCCAAAATATTCGGCAAAGCAAATGCCACCGGGATAGGATGATGCCCATGAACTGAACACAGAGGTCTCCAGGAGCCGGAGTTCCTTAAACTGATAGGGCCCGAACGCTTCTGAATAATAGCTCAAGCCATCCTTGCAAGCACGCAGGAAGCGTGAAAGATTGGCGTTGTGCGCCGGATGGTAATATATCCCGATATCGGTGTTTTTTCCACCGGGCAGTGTTACATTGCTATGGAGAGTTACGTATCTGGCTGAGATCACCGGAAAATCAAAATAGGTCCCTGGGCTGTCGAGCGCATACTGGTAATAATTCCTGCCGTTCTGCACCCAGGTCTTTTCAAGGACCCCAGGTGCGATGGCTATCTGGTCCGACGATGTACTGATAGTAGCCTCAAATTTTGTCAGGCCGTTGACATCAGCAAATAACAATTTATTCGTGCCCTCCGGGCTTCCCTGCGGCGGAAGCTCCTCCTCTTTCTTTGGAAGCCCGTACTGACGGCGACGTTCTTCGCTACCCAATTCTTCGTCCTTATCGTAGCCAAGACCAGGTAGCCCGCCATCAAAATAGGTGCCGTTACGAAGCACATCCACGGAAGAGAGCCGGTTGTTGAATCCAATTATCTCTTTGGTGGAGGTTAGCTCGAGCACACTGGTGTCTCCCCGAGCCAGTGGCTTCGGCAAAGTATATACCCGATACATGGACGTATCATTTCCCTGCTTGAATATGCTAAACCAGGCACGTGGGTAGCTCAAAGGGGAAGTGTAATTCATAGGTCTTCCATTGTATCTTATGGCATAGGTAGATAGATGATCGCCATCCAGCAGCAACTGGACGATCGGCCGGGTCGTCCGGTTGACCAGGACAAATTCAGCCCTCGTAGCCATACGCCTCTCTTCAGGGAAAATATCGACATGAAGATTGTATTTTATGATGACAGGAAGAGGATCGTCCTCGTACTTTTTTAATTGCCGCTCGAACGCGACGGCTCGCTCGATGCGGTCACCAACGGTTAAATAGACACTGCGATAGCTGACCTGGTAGTAATTATATGCCCCTGTCGCCAGGAATCCTGACAATAATAGAACACCCAATAGCCGTGGCCTGAGGCTGAATCGGTAGGCGGCGATCCGCAGCCGGTCCCCGAATGAGCTTGTAACACCGCGCGGGTAAAGGAGATAACCCGCGAGTAGCCATAAGCCGGCGTTGAAAAGCCAATAGAGATTAAACCAAACCAGCGGCCTGATTGCCGGTCCGATGCCATCCATATCCGAAAATTCAATTAATGGTGTATAAGAATACAATAGCAGGTTGTAATTCACCACTGCGCCGCTGTTGGCAAGCCAAAGCAGCCATGCGATGATTATTCCCACCGCGTGCGCCCCAAATTTGTTATTGATCAATGCGTGTATTCCAAAGGCCAGCATCATTATCTCCACATATTTCGGCAATAGAATGCCAAATGAGTATTCGACGTAAAGCGAAAAATGGAGGTACAGATGCCCTTGCACCAGTTGGATCGCTACTCCAACCAGCATGGGGATCAAGACAAGAAGGAGGACCAGAAGCAGCACGGAAATCAGCTTCGATGCATAAAAGATGGTACTGGCGGGAGGGAGGGAGTCGTTGATGACCGAAAAGCCGCTTGATCTTTCCCTGTGCAGGGCCTCGCCGGAATAGAATATAATGATGAGGAAGGCGAACAATTGAAAATTGTGATTATAAAAAGGGAGAAACCGAACAGCACTGGGGAAATACGGTACTCCGTATGAACCCGACATATTAAAGCAAAACATGAATACCATCGCGCAGATGCCGGTCAACAGGATCAGGCGGAAATAATTATCCCGGAAAATATTGGTCAGCTCGATACGTGTCAGCGATGACAGGACGTTGCGATTATACCTACTGGAGTAATCAACTGATACGGGAGAAACATCTACTGATTTTTCAGGGATGGGACCAGCGAGAGCAACCACCTTTTTATTAATTTCTTTCGCGCTGAAAAATCGGGTAAAGTTAAACCGGATCCAGGTAGCCATCAGGACCAGTAACCCTATTGTCAGCCAAAGCAGCCTGTTGACCAACAACCATCCGGACATCGAAACAAGAGAGCTCTTTTTCTGTTCTGGGGAAAAGAAGCCTGTCAATACCCTTTCCGACTCAAATGCAAATGGATCCAGGAGGTAGACCCAAACCTTGTTGGGAATATCTCTAAGCACATAGGCAGAAAGCACGTACCCAAAGAAAAGTACTACCCCGGCGGCATAGATGACCCGCGCATTCCGGGTATATGCTACCACGCCAAAGAACAAGGCGGAGGTCAGGAACAAATTAGGCAGCACAAACCCCAGATATGGCTGCCAATAGTTGATCGCGTGATACGGTCCGACGCTGGCGGCATCTATCAAGCCGATATGGGAACCCGCCCAGATGCCCGCTAAGCTACCCCAGATCAGTGAGCTCCCGATGAATGCAACAACCAGAAATGAACCCAAAAATCTTCCCCAGAAATAGCCAACCCGGGTGATGGGTAAGGTGAGATATGACCCATATGTATTGAATTCAATGTCTCTGTAAAGAGAGCCGCTCATGATCACTCCGCTGACGAGCATCATAAAGCCGCTCGTCCCCGCAAAAACATCGGCTATCCTGAACGGACTGTTGATATAGGCTTGGGAACTAGGGATAACATCCCCGGTGGCAAATGCCAACGCGGTGGTTAGGAAGAAAAATAAGAAAAAAAGCCAGGTGTCCCACCTCCTCAGGCGGTATACTAATTCGAATCGAAGGATTTCCGTGAACGTAGCGGTATAATTTTTTATTTTCACCGCCAAGAGGATGCCAATCCTTAAACCTTTGCAAACAAACTACTTACATACCACTCACGGGAAAGATCGTCCGAATTCGATACACATGCTGTCTTTTTGTGTCACCCCTCTGTTCTCAAGCTCTTCACCGGGTTTGCCACAGCTGCTTTTATCGCCTGAAAACTGATCGTCACAAGCGCAATAATTATCGCAACAAGTCCGCCTGCAGGAAATAACCACCAGTCAATATTGATGCGGTAAACATAATCCTGTAACCATTTGTGCATGCAAAACCATGCAATCGGCGCGGCAACTGCAAAAGCAATAATAATAAGTACAATGAATTCCTTGGAAAAAAGATAAACTATGTTTGCAGCCGTTGCACCCAGCACCTTGCGAATACCCACTTCCTTTATCCGCTGCACAGCCATAAAAGACGCCAGTCCATACAGCCCGAGACAGCTGAGGAATATCGCGATAGCAGCAAAAATTTTATACAGCTGCGCCAACTGGCTCTCCTGTTTGTAAAAACTCTCAATTTTATCATCAAGGAACCTGTATTCGTAGACATAATCGGGAAAGGCTTGCTCCCATATTTTCTTAACAGATTGCATGGTAGAAGAAATGTTGGTCGTAGCAAGTTTTATTCCGGCCTGCCGGTACATGGTACTGTTTGTAGCAATAAGCAATGGCGCAAGATCATGACGAAAGCTCCTGTCATTAAAATCTTTCACTACGCCGACTACAGGGCATTTTATCCGGCCATCCCATATGCTTATTTCTTTGTTAAGTATTTCTTCCGGCTTCTTAAGTCCCAAACTTCTCACAAGTGATTCATTCACCAGAAATTCTTTTGTCGGGCCGGAAGGCCGCAAATTTCTTCCAGCTATCAGCTGTAATTTGTATGTCGGCACATATTCGTTGTCTGAGAATTTGATAATAGCATTGAGATCTGTCCCTTTTTTTACAGGGTCCAATCGGAATGTGCTCCAAATATCATTGCCATCTTCCACTGGAGTGTTGGAGCTGAAACTTACTGCCTGCACGCCGTTTATGGACAATAACTGCTGCCTTAAATAATCCGTCAGCTTGCTGCCCGTACTATCCGGTCGGAAAGGGATATTTACAATGGCATCTTTATCGAAGCCAAGCGGCTGATCCATAAAATAATTCATCTGCTTCACAATAATGAATGTTCCGATGATCAGCGCCTGTGCAATAATGAATTGAACCACCACCAAACCTCTTCTTAACGAAATGCCCTTTGAAGCATTCACCGTGAGTCTGCTCTTTAAAGCATTGACAGGATTGAAACGTGACAGAACAATAGAAGGGTAAAAACCCGCCAGCGCAGTCACACTCATCGTTACGGCTAAAAGAAATAAGATAATGGCAGGATTGTTGAATATGTTGAATGACAGCGAAAGATCCAAAAGTCGATTTACAAAAGGTAATACAAGAATTGTAATACCTGTCGCAAGCACCACCGCGCCTGTCACTATCAAAAATGTTTCCACGATGAATTGCATCAGCAATTGAGACTTATTGCTCCCTAAAACCTTTCTTACGCCGACTTCTTTTGCACGATTGACAGCTTGCGCGGTGGATAGGTTGATAAAGTTTACACAGGCGATCAATAGAATGAATGCCGCGATAAGCCACAATACATTGATAAGCTCGTGACTGATCGTTTTATTGCTGTAGTTGCCTGTCTCCGAATCATAATGCACCGCGTTTATCGGCTGTACAATATAACTATCCTTATTGTCCGGAGATTGCGCCTTCCGCGCGTATGCGCTTAATTGTTCATTAAAATTGCTGACCGAAATATTCGGCGGCAGCAAAACATAGCAGCCGAAATCAGGACTTGTTCCACTCCAATCGGGGTTTTGTAATCCATATAGCCGGTCTCCCGTAAAATCCGTTCCGAAAGCAATTACAAGTTTTAGCTGAAAGTCTGTATTTTTCGGTATGGTGGCAAGAATGCCGGAAACTTTCAGCACAATTGGCGGGGACTGGAATAATCCCGCACCTATCCTGTAGGTTACTGTAAGTTTAATGCTTTTGCCTATTGCCGTCTTCCAGTCGCCAAAATATGTTTCTGCGATCTCTTTTGTAAGCAGTACATTATTCGGGTCCTTTAAGGAGGCATACGAACCTGCCAGCAGCGGGAAATTAAATATGTCAAAGAACGATGGCGCTGTATAAAATACACCACTCTGCTCCTTAAAATTCTTTACAGAGCCCCCATTGACATCAAGTACCTGTAATTGATCGTTGTGGCTTGCATAGATCGGAGCTACTTGTTCTATTTGAGGGAAGGCCGTTTTCAACCCTTCGGGCATTGGAAAAGGAACACTTTGTCCATGCGACATATCCGCCGCATCCGAGTGATGATATTCGGTCAACACGCGATAGATGCGATCTTTCTTTGGATGAAAATCATCGAAGCTTGTCTGGAATTGTATGATGATAAAGATCATCATACAAACGGCTACGCCGATGGCGAGACCGGCAATATTGATAAAAGCATAGCCCCTGTTCCGGGCTAAGTTGCGGGATGATGTTTTGAAATAATTGCGAAACATGACAGTACAATTATAATAAGGTTTTAATCTCATCGGCTTTATAAACTCAGGTCTGAAATGCTTTAGCACGTTCCATAAGAATTGCCGACGCGCCTTTGCCGGCGAATGCGCATGCCGGCGAAGAAAGATCTCGATAAGATCTCCTTCGATCTCGTCCAGATAATCCTCGCGGCAGAACCAACGGAGGAACAGCAATGGCCATTTGGGTGGTCTCGTTCTCATCAGCTAAAGGATATTTTGGGGATCATTTTATAAAGGTCAGTCCGCAACTCATATTGGCTGTCGAGTATGCGTTTTCCCAGTGCAGTAATAACGTAATATTTTTTTCTTCTGCCTCCCCTATCTTCAGTAATACCCCCGAATCGTGATTTGACAAACCCTTTATCTTCCATCCGTTTAAGAGCAACATGGATGGCGCTGACGTTGATATTTTTGGATAACTTTTCTACAAGGTTTTCCTGGATACTTACCCCATACGCTTCATCATGTAAAGCAGCGACCATTAGGAGTACCAGTTCTTCAAATTCACCGATGGAAGGATGTTTCATTGTAATATTTACTTAACGAAAGTAAATGTAATGAATTAGTTTCACATTTGTTAAGTAAATTGAATATTTGATCCGGTTTGCCGGGCTGCTCCGAAAGAACGACAGTTCCTAGCGGATCAAAATAACGGTTCCTCCCTGCTGCACAGGATCTCCTTTATAATCTATGCCGCTGACCTTCCAGACAAATGCGCCCGGTTCCCCCAGCCTCCCGCCAATGGTCCCATCCCATCCAATACCCGGGTCCGTGGTATAAAAAACACGTTGCCCCCACCTATTCCAGATGGCAAAATATCCGAAGGCCTTCATTCCTATGGGTATGGCCCTTAACACATCGTTGTGCCCGTCTCCATTGGGGGTAAAAGCATTGGGAACGAATATATTCGCCGTGCTATAAACTTTTATGGAGACACTGGCAGTAGCCGTACATCCCTCGCCTGTAGACGCCGTCACGGTATAAGTAGTATTTTTTTCCGGCTGGGCCACAGGGTCCTGTGAAGAGGCATTATCGAGACCATCCGGAGGGCTCCACTGCCAGCTATTGAAACCGCTGTTGTTTACATCCTCAGCATGTAGAATAAATGACTGCCCGACAAGGGCGAAGGTATCCTGGCCGGCAGATACGACAGGTGTGGGATGAACGACGACGTTGACGGACACGGTCTGTTGACAGATGCCATTGCGGGCCGTCAGCGAATAAGTAGTGGTAGCCGCCGGGGATGCCGTCGGCTGAAGAAGGCTCGGATCATTAAGGCCTGCAGCAGGCTGCCATAGGAAAGACGTGCCGTTGGAATTGGCTTTAATGACAGCCGATTTTCCCTCGCATACTGCTACTTCGGGGCCCGCATCCACGGTAAGATCATTATTCAGCGGTACGCTGTCCGTGGCGGTAGCACTGAGGCCGCCGGCATCTTTGACGGTCACCGTATAACTGCCCACAGACAATGAAGAGAAGACGGAAGAAGACTGAAAATTCACGCCGTCCCGGGAATACGTATAGGGTCCGGTGCCGCCGGACGTCGCAACATTAAGGGAGCCATCACTCTTTCCGCAGCCGGCAGGGGTGGATGAAAGGGTCGCCTTGAGGCACCGCTGGATTATTTCCCCGGACTGCTCGCCGATGCAGCTCTTGGCATCTTTCACATGCGCCGTAAACTTCCCTACGGGTACGTTGCTAAAAACATTCTCTGCCTGGTAGTTTACCCCGTCAAGGCTGTATTGTAGTGGGGACTCACCTCCTGTCGCCTCAACGGTCACGGTGCCCCCCAATCCGTTACAGTCGGCATAATGTGTCGTCACGGCAGCAACAGGAGCCACTGAATTCACGAGGGCCACGTCCGTGCTGGCGGTGAGTGCATTGGCATCTTTGACAGAGGCCTTGTAATTACCTATGGGCAGCGAGGAAAAGACGGGAGAGGATTGGAAATTGACGCCGTCCACTGAATACACGTAGGGAGATGTGCCACGCACGGCATGTACGGTAATAGTACCGGTGGTATGAAGGCAGTCGGGGTTCTGCACGGTAGCAGTTACAGCCGGGCCCGGGCAATTCCCCCCCACGGTCACGTCGACCTGGTGCCTGTTGCCTGAAGCGTCCTTTACCATTACAGTATACACGCCTGAAAGAAGACTGCCAAATAGGTTGCCCGACTGAAAATTAATACCGTCGATAGTGTATTGGTAAGGCGGCGTTCCGCCAATGCCTTTGGCGGTAATGGTTCCATCGGGCGAGCCGCCGCAGGTCATATCTGTCGCGGTGCCGCTAAGTGAGAGGCCGCAGGAATACCCCAGCGTATAAGAGAACAGGGATAGCTGCCCTCTGCCGTCTTTAATATGGATAGTATAAACCTTCCCGGAAAGTCCTGTAAACTTACCGCTGGCCAGATAATTCGTTCCATCAAGGGAGTAGGTATAAGGGGGATTTGCATCATGAGCTGCTACCGTGATGGTCCCATTGTTATTGCCGCAAGTGGCGTTGGTACCGCTCACGACCAGGGAAACACAGGTATACAGCGTATACGAGGTGCTATATATGCAGCCTTTCTTATCGACCACGAACAGCTGGTAATTTCCAGGAGTAAGGTTACTGAATGTGGGCGAGCCCTGCCACCCGGATCCCGCCAAACTATAGGAATACGGAGCTGTGCCACCCGAAGCGCTTAAGGTAAGACTCCCGTCGTTGGTAGTACAGCCGGAAGGCCGTTTGACGTTTATGACAGTCGCTGTCGGCGGATTTCCGTTGTTGGCGACATTGACGGTGGCGCTGACAGTAGCCCCGGTGGCATCCCGCACGTCTACGGTATGGGTCCCGGCGTTGGCAGAATGATAACCGCTGCGTTGCCAGGGGCCGCCGTCAAAAGAATAGCTATAGGGCGCCACGCCGCCTGTAGGATTGACGGTGATCATTCCGTTGCCGGAAGCACAGGAAGCAGGGGTCGTAGTAATGTCGAGCTGGAAGGCAGCAAGAGGGACGGCGCCCGTTGCGGCGGGTGTAGGTGTGGAAGAAATTCCCCCTTTATCCGGCGCCTGGCTCTGGGCAGGGAAACTATCGCGGAATTCATTGGAAGAAAATGTATGCCTATGGCCCTGGCCCAAGGCTCGGGAAGGCCGGTAGCACAACGACGTCAATAATGCTATGAGCAGAATGGGTCCCCTGGACAGCATATCCGGAGGTATTCAAAAACCGGACCCGGCTTATTTTGCAGCTTCGACCCTATATATATCACCATCATCGGTAATGGCATAAAGCGCATTATCCGAATAAGCTACATCCCGAAACCGCTGGTTCTTGTCTGTGAGAAGCCGCTCTTCACCCACAACCCTGTTGTTCCTGATGATAAGCCGGTCCACATGCTGCCCGCTGAGACAGGCAACGAACAAATTATTCTTCCATTCGGGAATGGCAGTTCCCTTGTAAAAACAGATACCGCTTGGACTGACGACAGGATCCCAATAATACACAGGCTGTTCCATTCCTGCCTTTTGCTGAATGCCTTCCCCTACCTTGTCATTGGAATATTCAAGACCATAGGTGATCACCGGCCAGCCATAGTTCTTGCCGGGACGGATATGGTTTATTTCGTCGCCGCCATGGGGTCCGAATTCAGATTCCCACAATTCACCGGTCGCTGGGTCAATGTCCAATCCCTCCGGATTGCGATGGCCATAAGAAATTATTTCCGGCTTGCCGGCCTTCGTTATTTTTATGATCTTTCCCAGATAGGAGTTCAGATCCTGCGCCTGCACCCGGACATCCGGAGCAAATTTTTCGCCGAGGCTGACAAAAAGATCGCCGTTCTTGTCAAAAACCAGCCGGGAGCCGAATTGCAAATTACCCCTTGTCGCCGGCGTGGCCCGAAAGATCACCGTAATATCATCCACCTTGCCCTCCGCCTCATTCAATTTTCCCTTAGCAACGGCAGTCACGCTTCCCGACTCATACTTTTCCGAATAGCTCCAATAGATGATCTTATTACTGGTGTAGGCAGGGTCGAAAGCGACATCCAGCAACCCGCCCTGTCCGGCGTATACGACTTGTGGCAAACCCGTGATCTTTTTGACCAATGCACCATTTTTATCATGGATCTCCATAGTCCCCGACTTGAGGGTCACCATCAGCCGGCCGTCGGGCATGGCCACAATCGCGAAAGGATTGCCAAGCCTGCCGGCAATTTTCTCCACCTTGTATTGCGTGGTTGTTTTGGCGCCGGCAACCCTGGTTTGCCCCGCAAATGCCGGTTTATAATTGGCGAATCCAGGTTTTGTTTCGACGGGCGGCAAACTGTCTTTACCAGTCCTGTCTTGTCCATTGTCATAATTTGCACTTACCGCGAGATAGCCAAACAATAACAATCCCGCCAACAAAAATGAGCGCTGTCTTTGCATAAAAAAAATTTAAGGCCTTAAAAAAGCATCTCAATTTATAGTATTTCCACATACCCATCCGTACCGTTCACCCGAATTTTCTGTCCATCTTTTATCAGCTGGGTAGCGTTTTCTACTCCGATGACTGCGGGCAGGCCATATTCCCGTGCAATAACTGCACCGTGGGTCATCAATCCGCCAACTTCGGTGACCAGGCCCTTTATCGATACAAATAATGGTGTCCAGCTAGGGTCGGTAAAGGTGGTAACCAATATATCTCCATCTCCCAGATCAGCATCTTCCATGTTTAAAATGACGCGTGCCCGTCCCTCTATAATCCCGGAAGAAACAGCCAGACCTACCATAGCCCCGGCCGGGATGTTTTCCCGTTTGTACTCACCGGCAGCGATCTCGCCATCGGACGTGATAACCCGTGGCGGCGTTAGCTTTTCATATAATTTATACTCGCTCTTCCGCTTGCTGATGATCCTACGATCCAATGTATTTGTGCGCACGGCTTCGTGAAGCTCTTCAAAACTAAGATAGTATATATCTTCTTTTTCATGAATTATGCCGGCTTGTACGAGCCGTTCGGCCTCTTTCATCAAAGCCTGCTTATACGCCAGGTAACGGCTGATGATAGCGTATTTTGGATATTCGCGGTGGCCCATGAAATTCCGTACTGTGTCGACCATTCGTTTTGTTTCTTCGGCTTTTTGTTCACCGTCGGGTAATAGTCTCAACCGGCCCAGCAGCTCTTGCTCTTTTTGCAATGCTTCCTGTCGCCCTTGTTCAAATTTTCGACCACCGGCGCCAGGCTTAAAATTTTTGACATTGTTGAGAATTAGAGGAACAAGTGTAGTTGGTTTTTCGGCCCACCGGGGTCTTGTTATATCGATCTCCCCGGTACATCGCATTCCGTATTTGTCCAGATAGGCTTGAAGAGTGTCCTTGACCTCTCTCCCGCCATCAAACTTACACAATCCTTCGAAAAAACTCTCATCTTTTGCATGTTGCAAATAGTTGATTATTTCCGGATAGGGGCGGATCACATCGGCTACATCCAACAGTTGCAGGCCCATTTCCGAAGTGATATTATTGGGTACGGACTGAGAAAGTATGTCTGCCGCGTTCTTCTCGCCCAGCCACTCCTTCATTTTATCATTGATCCAGGAAGAGGCATTTATGGCAGCCATAAACACATTGAAACTTCTCGGATCAAATGTGATCTTCTTTAATTGCGCGATATCTTCCAGGATAAAATCAAAAAGGCCCGGACCCGATCTTGTTTGGATGTTTTGCTTTAGCTCTTCTATCGATGCCTGACTACGTTGGATCAATTCAGTGACGATGGCCGGATCGTTTCCAATGGGAGTTGTAGGAGGTATAGGCGACACAGCTTTCTCGTTCTTACCAGGACTTTGCTCTTTTACAAGATCTCCTCTCTCTACGATGACGATAAGCGCATCTTTCATCAGCGGGTCGTGCTTTCCCATGACATCCAATAAAGCTTCCCGGCCGGCGGGGGTGGTCAGGTTTTTTGTAACGTCAACAAACAATCTCCCTCCAGCTTTGAACATCTTTGCAAGCGCCGTTAATTGCCATAAAGAAATCCCCAACGGCCTTATGACATCGGTCATCATTTGCTGGTGTCCGACAGATACATACACATGATTTTCTTCATCATTCGCCTCCGGTATGGGATACAACGTAGTGATCGGCCGGCTCTGTACAATATAAAATATATCATCGGCCAGGCACCATTCGATGTCCTGGGGGCGGCCAAAATATTCTTCGATCCTTCTACCTATGTGTTCAAGCTGCAGGATCTGCTCATCTGTTAGCGCCTGCTGATTCTGCCGCTCCGGCCCGATCTTCTCCTCTTTCGTCCCACCGTCTTTTAAGGGATAAATAGCCAGTTTCTTTGCAGACACCTTCTTGTCGACAACCTGACCATTACGCACTTTATAGATATCAGCATTCACCAGGCCGGAGACCAAAGCCTCACCAAGTCCAAAGCTGGCATCAATGGATAAAACTTTCCTGTTAGAGGTGATGGGATCAGCAGTAAACAGAATTCCTGCCACCTGGGGAAATACCATCTTCTGAACAACAACAGCCAGATGAACTTTACGGTGATCAAAACCGTTCTGCATTCGGTAGACCACCGCACGATCCGTAAACAGGGAAGCCCAGCACTTGCTGATATGCTTTAGGATGGCGCCCTCTCCTATAATGTTCAAATACGTATCCTGCTGCCCTGCAAAGGATGCCGTCGGCAGGTCTTCTGCCGTAGCGCTGGACCGCACAGCAAAGGCATCTTTATCAAGATGGCGCACGATCTCTTCCACTATATCCTCGGGAATAGAAGTCCGTTCGATCACCTTACGGATCTTTGTACTGATCTCACTGATCTTTCCCCTCTCTTCAGCCTTGCAATGCGTTAACTCATCCAGCAGCCTGTTCAGCTCCTGATTATTTCCGGTGATCCTTTTATACGCCTCGGTCGTAACACAAAAACCTTCCGGTACCCGTATCCCCTCGATCCTGGACAATTCGCCGAGATTGGCGCCCTTGCCGCCTGCCACCATGAATTTTGTTCTGTCGATGTCCTGAAAAGAAAGCACATAGGTGTTCATACTTTTTCTCGTTTTGTCGATGCAAAATTCAGAGAAAGTATCTTAAAAAGGGTTGTTTATCAATAAAATAAATACCCGAACCAACTAAATGATTATTTTGTTATCCAATTGTCCTCCGTCCATTCCGCACAACTATTTGTATTATATCCTCAATGTCCTTTTCAGAAGTTCTGAAATTGACGATACAGGCACGCAGACAATATTTCCCGTCAATAACCGCATTCGACAGAAACACCTCGCCATTACGCTGCAGGTCATTCAACAAAGCCTCGTTCAGCGTATTCAGATCTGCTTCAGGATATCCTGGCGGAAAATATCGGAAGGTCACAATACTTAAATTATGACTGATTGCTTCCAGCTCCGGATGTTGTGAGGCCAGGCGGAATAATGATCCGGCAAGTCCGATATCTGCGGCGATCATCTCTATAAAGCCCCGCCGCCCCGCCTGCTGTAACACCATCCACACTTTTAACGCCCTGAATCCGCGTGAATTCTGAAACCCATATTCATAGAAATTCCGGGCCTCCGGCTCTTCATCGTTGCTGAAATTATAATAGACAGGGTGTGAGCTATACGTTTGGATCAGGTGATTGGGGTCTTTCACCAATGTACATCCTGCCTCCAGCGGCGCATATAGCCATTTATGCGGATCGATGGCAATACTATCCGCATCATCTATTCCGTCAAAAAGATAGCGTTGTTCAGGCACAACCGCGGCTGGTATACCATATGCTCCATCGATATGGTACCAGCAATCATACCGTCTGCAAATAGCAGCGATACCCGTCAGATCGTCCACAGCGCCTGTACTGACATCGCCGGCGGTACCGATAACCATCACTGGCAGCAGGTGATCCTCTTTATCTTTTCTTATAGTCTGCTCCAATACAGCAATGTCCATTCTGTTAGCGCCGTCAGTAGGTATCCAGCGGATCGAATTGGTGCCCATTCCAAACAATGACACAGCCTTCTCGATCCAGGTATGTGTCGCCCTGGAGCAATAGACCAAAGGCTTTCCAGCTGCACCGGCAATACCTTCTTTTTTATGTTCCGGGATCTTTACATGGATGGCGGTGCAAAAGGCTGTAAAATTGGCCATATTCCCCCCACTCACTAATAACCCATCAAAATGGGCCGGAAGACCGACAAAAGCGCCGATCCATTTCACCACCTGCTTTTCTATGGCGGTTGCAACAGGACTCAATATCCTGGCGCCGACATTCGGATTGACTGCGGCGGCCAGCAGATCCGCCAACGCCCCTATCGGAGCAGCAGAGGAAGTAATATACCCGAAAAATCGCGGGTGCCCGTTTAAAAGTGAATAGTTGAGCAGGACATCTGTAGCATGACGTACTATCTCTGATGCAGCTTTGCCATTTTCCGGGAGTACCCCACGACCAATAATCGCTGAAAGTTCTGCCACAGGCAGGTTGGTGGTCACCGGCCGCTGGTCAATATTATCGATAAAGTCGGCTATCTCATCAATCAGCCGGTAACCGATGTCTTTGAATTCGGCGCCCCGCATTTCGATACACGCATTTCTTTTCCCGGACATATAGCAAATTTTAATACAATATTCGCTATTCCCGGTTGCAAACGCTTGACTTAAAAGCTCAATAACGTGACTTAAAGATCATCACCCTTGCGGCTGCCCCACCCCATAAATAACAATCCCTTCCATATTCACCCGGACAATATCCCTACCATCCTTCCCTGCTGCTATCGACACCCCTCTCTTTTGTCCCTGCAGCTCCGGGCTCATCAATGCCAGCGCTGAGAATTTCACCCGGCTTGCATCCACCTCATAGACCAGCTCATGATCCTTCACCAGGGAAACAATATCCTTCATTAAAGGGACACCGGAAAGGTCCTTTACCTCATCCGGCTCCGCCATCAACCCGGCATTCATAAAATGGAGCACGGGTCCAACCCCATCATATGTCCTGATCCTTGCGGCCCATCGGTTATCCCCCTTTACCTGCTTCAGCACAGGCTTGAACCGCCCTCCGGAAATCAACTTTTCCAGCGGCGTGGCAGCTATCGCACTGTCTACGATCACCAGGTTCTTATGCCGCCCTTTTATCAGCCGCTCCGACAAAGGCATCTTCCTTACAAACCCCTTTTCATCATGTGTCCCAAAAGGTAACGCCATCCAAACCAACCCGCCCCCGGCAAGATAGCGTTCGATAGCTGCAAACTGCGCATCCGACACGCACCCCACACCATCCAGTACCAGGGGAGTATGCTCCTTCATCAACGCCGCCGCGTCGGCCAATTCCTCCGCACGAACAAACCGGTATCCTACATTATGCTTTACCAGCTGCACACTCCACGCCTTCGATCGGTCCCAATGTTCATTACCGGCCGCATCCCTCCATCCATTGTCCCGGCAATGACGATTATTCACCACCCTCACTTCTACCAGATCCTGCCCCTCCCAATAATGCAGATCGCTGTATTGCTTCTCCCAGTTGTTCGGCTTGCTGATAGCATCTTCCATTTCCAACGCGTGCGCAGGGTCTTCTTCCAGCCTGCCATTCAGCGTGCTGCTCCAGTTGGAAGCCCCCCAAAACCTTCCCAACGACCAACCCAGATACGCGCCCTTCTCCGACAAAGCATAGCTCAACGCCAACGCAGGAGCCCCACCCCGCCTGGCAGCAATATCCTTTTGATTCAGGGCCTCCGCATCCATGGATATCCACTCTACATTCCTCACATTTGTGCCTACATTCTCCAACATGAAAAAATCCAGGTAAGGCGCCATCTTCTCCAGGTCCAACGCTACCGCATTCAGCACGATAGGACCCGTATCGGAACAACAGGTCATCAGCGGCTTATCTCCGACCACTTCCTTGATCATGCGGATATGATCCCTCACCGAGTCCGACTTCATCCGCAGCCAGTCCCGGTACACAGGATTAGCATAATTCCCCCATTCCAGCATATCCTTTTGGGTAGTGTCCCCAAAAAATGACTTATCGGAAAAATTCGGTATCTCATGCCCATAGTCTCTCCGAAAACGATCCCTGCAATGCTTGCATCCACAGGTAGTATTCCCGGGGTAGCTGCACATATCGTCCACCTCGATCCCGTCGAAAGGCACTTCCTTCATCAGGCGTTGTAAATATTTCCGGTGCATATCCCGCAATCCCGGATTGTTATGACAGAATGCTTCAAACTGATACTGTTTTGCATAACCCCGACTTCCATCCCGCAGATCCACTTCACAAAGGTCCTGGAAAAAATAACCCTCATATTGCGCATGCTTTGCCGCAATAGGGTCCGGGAAAAGCAACACCGAATGCCGCTCATATTGATGCACCCGGCGAAAATCCGCCTCATTCCTGGGGCGGCAGACATGATTGCATGAATAATGGTCCATAAATCGTATGCCACGCTGATGCAGCTCCTCACACACGGTGGCATAATATCCGTGCAGCTGACCAAAATAATTGGCAAAATCAAACCTGTCGTGGAATCCAAAATTGATAGCCGTATCGATCCCCGCCTGGGCAAATCCGTCCGCCCTTTTTTTGATCTTGTCCAACACCTGCCTCTGAGGCCATAAAAGGTCCTCCAACGTAGACCACCAGCTGGCCGCGCGATTAGGTATAAAGGCAGGTCCCCCAATGGTTCCCATCTTTACGGCCGCCGGCCCGGCGGCCATCGCATTGGTAATTCTATTAGAGAGAGCAATACTCACTCCCGACATCGCGGCCAACTGGATAAATCTTCTGCGGTTAGTTTTAGCATTCATGTTTCTAAGCTTAACAGATGTAACCAAATTTAACCAGCAACCTGATACCCATTCTCCATTAATCGATTCAAAATGTATACTTTTTTAACCCTTTTTTTGGGCATCTCACCCTTTTCCGATAAATTGAGTACAAGCGCTGATTAAAAGCAACCACCTGCATGAGGCCTCAATTACATAAGCTTCCGCTATCCCCGGACTCTTCGTTTATTTATATCAATTGGGAATGCAACTATTTCGATAAGGCCTGGCATTTTCATAAAGAATACGAGCTGGTCCTCATCGACAAGACCAAAGGCACGCGCTTCATTGGCGACAAGGTCAACTTCATAAAAGAAAATGACCTGATGCTCATCGGGCCGAATATTCCGCATTTATACAGGAATACAGAAGAATATTACCAGAACAAGGGCCTGGTCGCACGTTCCAGCTTTATACATTTTACGGATGATTTTTTGGGAGATGGCTTTTTCGATCTGCCGGAGATGAAGCTGGTCCGGCGCCTCCTCGACAAGTCGGTACTGGGTCTGGAGATACAGGGGAAGGCCAACAGGTACGTAAAGAACAAGCTCCAGGAAATGGAGTCCATACCCCCGGCCAACAAGCTGATCAAGCTGATGGAGATCCTCGTATATCTTTCCACCAGCAGGGAGCTGGAACCCATTCTATCAAGGACCTTTATAGCCAACAATACCAGCGACACCGACAAGATCGATACGGTATTCCAATTCATTTTGAAGAATTTTAAGAACGAGATCTATATCGAAGAGATCGCTGACAAACTGAACATGAGCGCCGCCTCCTTCTCCCGGTATTTTAAACATCATACGCGTAAGACCTTCTCCAACTATGTCACGGAGATCAGGATCAGCCACGCATGCCGGCTGCTGATGGAAGGAAACTATAGTATCTCAGAAATATGCTATAAGAGCGGCTTTGAAAATCTTTCCAACTTTTACCGCCATTTTAAAAAACACACGGGACTCATACCAAAGGACTACAAAGGCCGGTTCTTATCCGGCGCCCCCGTCTGATACCTCATCCAATAGATAAAGGATGCTCCTGTACGTCTTGCCCGATGTCTCGGATAAAGCCATTTCACAGGTACGTGCCGTGGAATAATAACCCGACGCCACCTGTGCAGCCGCTTCGCTACCCTCATCCCTGCAGGCCGATGCGATCAATCCCGGATAATAAAAGCCCCTGTCCCCCGCCATGCCGCAACAGCCGGCGGTAAATGGTATAACAGGCTCTTCCACCGTACGAACAGCCAGCTCTTCCAGCTTTTTATACAGATTCATCTTGTGAAGGGAACATACGGGATGAAATACAGCCTTCCCGGCTTTTTTCCGTATCGATAGTCGCGGCAAAAGCACATCCACCGCAAATTCCAGGCTGTCCATCAGCTTCAACTTATCAAATCGTACCTGATTGTCTGGGGTTAGATACGGCCGGCAGGTGTGCAGCGAATGACTACAGGAGCTGATATCGATAACAACAGGAAGCTCGCCCTGTCGGCTCCACTCCCAAAGCTTTTCTACAGTCCGGTTGACAGTGAGACTGTATGCATCCGAAAAACCTTTAGAAGAAAATGCCTGCCCGCAGCAGCTCCCGTTAACCCCCGAAGGGACCACCAGCCCGATCCCTGCCCTGTCCGACAGACGAATCAGCACTTCGGCAATGGACGCTTTCCCTTCTTTGTCCTTCCCCATCATCCGCGTCAGACAGGTAGGAAAATAGATAGCTCCGGGAATAGCAGGACTATGCGCGCGTATAGCTACAGGCCCGGTCATCTCCGACATCCATAAAGGGAAAGAAGGCATCACTCTCCGCAGACCCACTGTTATCTTCAACATGGACCTGGCCCCAAACAAGCCATTAATAAACCGCCCCCCTTGAAGCCCTGCCTTCACCAACCACTCAACCAGCCTAAACCGCCGGGCCACCTGTAAAGCCAGAGAATTGGCCACACGGGAATGGTTCTCCCGGCGCAGCCGTTTGATAAGCTCCCCCGTATTGATGTCCACAGGGCAGTTCGTTGCGCACATGCCATCCACGGCACAGGTGTCCATACCGTCATATTGGTAGTCTTTAAGCAAGACACTATAAGCCTGGTCATTCCCCGAAGCCTTTAGCCGGGCCAGCGACCTTCTCAGCACGATGCGCTGTCGGGGTGTCAACGTAAAATTCCGGCTGGGACAGCTCAGCTCACAATAGCCGCATTCCACACATTTATCTACCTCTTCCTCCACAACAGGAAGAGATTTGAGGTTTCGCAGATGACAATGCTTGTCATCATTCAGGATGACACCCGGATTGACGATATTGTCCGGATCCACGAGCGCCTTCAGCGCTTTCATCACCTGGTAGGCTTCGGTACCCCATTCGGCTTCCACATAAGGCGCCACCTGACGCCCTGTGCCATGCTCTGCTTTCAAAGCCCCCTGACACCGGTGGATGATCAGCTCAGCTAACGCATCGTTGAAAGCCCCAAAGAGGACAATGTCCTCCGGTGTAGCTACAGCTTGCGAAACGACGAAATGGAGGTTCCCATCCTTGGCATGTCCAAAGACGATGGCATGGGCATAGTTGAATCGCCGGAATAGCTCCTGCAACAGCTCGATAGTCTCCCCCAGACGTTCCAGCGGCACGGCAATATCCTCCAGCATGACGGACTCACCTTTTGCCCTCACAGCGGCCACGGAAGGATACATCCCCTTCCGGAGCTTCCAATAGTTACCCCGCTCTTTTTCATCGGAAGTAAAGGGAGTCTGGCTGATCAACGGCAGGCCCCCTAACTGCTGTGCTGCATGAATAAGCAGGGACGCCAGCCCTTCCTTACTATCCGCCTGGTATTCACAAAGGATACAGGATGCGCTGTCCGGCAGCTCTTTTAGAAAGGCGGGGGCTGAAGCCAGATGCTCGATACTCCGAAGGGCTGCCCTGTCCATAAGCTCCAGGGCTTCCGCACCCGAATCTTTTAACAACGGAATGGCGTCACAGGCGCTGCGGGGAGATTCAAAGAACAATAAGGCGGCACTTTTGAAAGGCTTGTCAGGGATGGTACGCAGGACGGCCTCGGCAATAAATCCCAATGTCCCCTCCCCGCCGATGAGCAGGTGAGAAAGGATATCCAAAGGATGCTCAAAGTCCAAAAAAGCGTTGAGCCCGTATCCGACGGTATTCTTACGCTTATATTTTTCCCTGATCCGTGCAACAAGAGCGGTATTTTCCATCACCCGGCGACGTAAATACCCCAGGCCGCTAAAAATACCCGCCGCCTCCCGCTCAAATCGTACATAGTCCTCGGGTACACTGGTGTCGAATACCAGCCCATTGGCCAGCATAAATTTTATATGCGCCAGCGTGTGATAAGAATTATCCACTACTCCGCAGCACATCCCGCTGGAATTGTTCGACAATATGCCTCCCATCATGGCTGACTGGATAGAGGCCGGGTCAGGACCGATCTTACGGCCATATTTCCGGAGATGATGATTCACCGCGGCGCCGGTCACACCAGGCTGGACCCTGACATAGGCGCCATAATCCTCTACCTGGACGGCGCCCCAATGCTTCGATACATCCACGAGGATCCCATCGGTGACGGTCTGCCCCGACAAGCTGGTGCCGGCGGTCCGGAACGTAATAGATACACCCAGCTGCTTAGCCAGCCGGAAAAGCAAAGAGATCTCTTCAATATTGATAGGGAAGACTATAGCACGAGGCACCAGCGTATAAAAGCTGGCATCGGAAGAATAGGCATACCGGTCGATAAGCCTGGACTTCAACCGCTCAGGAGGGAAATGATTTGCTAATTCCTCTACAACGGGATCATTTTTTTGCATGACAGACAGTATCCTGTTTTAATCTGCTACGCCATTCTATTACGGGATACCCCCAGCTTCTCCACGTCTACCTCCACTACATCTCCCGGCTTTAGCCAGCTCTTCTCCGGCATTCCCATGATCACTCCTTCCGGAGTCCCGGTAAGGATCAGATCACCAGGCTCCAGGGTCATATGCCTGGAAAGGTCTTCGATGATCTCCGCAATGCTAAAGACCATATCAGCCGTATTGGAATTTTGCCGGACCTCGCCGTTCAGGCTGCACCGTAAGGATAGCCGCTGGGGGTCTCCCACTTCGTCCTTTGACACCAGATACTTGCCCAAAGGTAAAAAATGATCCAGGCTTTTCCCCATCAACCATTGACTTGTTCGGAATTGAAGGTCCCTGCAGGAAAGATCATTGGCGACACAGTACCCAAACACATAGTCCAGGGCATCCACAGCCTTCACATCCTTACAACGCCTGCCAATGACCACCCCCAGCTCCACCTCATAATCAAACTGTGTCCCCACCTTCCCAAGAGGGACTTCGGCGCCATGATCCACCAGGGTATTATTGTATTTGGTAAATACCACGGGGATGGACGGGATCGCCATCCCGCTCTCTATCGCATGCCGCCGGTAATTCAATCCAATACAAAGTATCTTGGAGGGATTGGGCGTACAGGGCCCGATGACCAGCCGCTCCTCTTTCAAAATAAAAGCCTCCTCCGCAGCCTCCCCCAACACAGCCATGTCATCCAAACATAAAGGTCGATCCCGAAAAGGTTCCCGACCACGTGCCAAAAGCCAGCTATCCACATCCACGACACCTTTGTCCACGACGATCCCGGGGCATAACCTGCCCTCACGCCTAAAATATAATATTTTCATATGATGATACTGTATTAGTAAGTAGCGCGCCCACCGGAAAGATCAAAGGTGAAGCCTGTAGAAAAACTATTGTAAGGGGAGACAATATAAGCGGCCATATTTGCAGCTTCTTCCAATGTTCCACAACGTCTCATAGGTATCTTGTCGGTCATATACTTTACCTGCTGTTCCGGCATCATATCCACCAATGGAGTCCGGATCACTGCGGGAGCCAGCGCATTCACCGTTATACCGGACTCGGCATACTCTTTACCCTGCACCTTCGCCATACAGATCACCGCGGCCTTCGATGCCGAATAGGCCAGCATGCCCGCATTTCCCTCCTTACCCGATATCGAGGCGATATGCAAGATCCTGCCATACCCCTTCGAGATCATATGGGGCAGCACGGCCCTGGAGGTATAAAAGCTGCTCATAAAATTTATCTCAAATACCTTATGCAGGTCAGCGCTGTCCACTTCATGACTTTGCAAATTGGTCAGCCCCGTAATACCCGCGCAATTGATCAGGATATCTATCTTGACATGCTGCGCTGCAACATCCGCCACAGTCCTTTCTACCAGCGCCTGATCGGATACATCGATGGGAATAAGCTGCGCCTTCTCCCCATATTTGTCAAACGCTTCATGTAATCCGGAACTGTTCAGGTCCATTAAGATCACCCTTGCCCCCTTTGTCAGCAGCTTGTGCGCAATCGCCATCCCGATGCCGGAGGCAGCGCCGGTAATGATCGCAACCTGCCCGTTAAAGTCCTCCATGTGAAAATTGTTTATTTTGAAAAATGCTTGTCCTTCACCAGGCCCAATACACGTCTGTTCAGTTCCTTGATATAGCTGACACTGGACGGATCAGGAATATAGGCAGCCTTGCGGGCTACACTGTTCTTCAATACACCACGGGCGATCAGAAGTTCCTTTTCGGCATAATGGAACAGTTCCATATTCTGCAGCGAAAAGAAGATCTGCGGCATCACTTTCTCAAACAGGTCAAACGCCTTGTCATGCTGGCCCTCTCTCCTCAATACGAACACTTTCTGTAAAATATCCGCCACGGCCAGTCCGGGCATGACACCTGCGATCCCCAGCGGCACCAGCTCCAGCATATACAGCCCGCCCCATCCTTCAAACAGACCTACCTTCCCGCCTGTGGTACGAATGATATCCTCGAACTTCGGCGCGCACAACGGCTCCTCCAGCTTCAGATATTTGAAATTGGGATGCTCCTCCATCAGCTGCTTGATAAAAGGCACACTGATAGATGCCCCGCCGGGATTGAAATCCTGGATCAGCACGGGCGTGTTGGGGACGGACCGCAGAAATCCCGATAAATATTCCTTTAAAGAGCTCTCGGGCAACCCGAATATCCGGGGCACGGCCAGGGAAATGACATCGGCGCCTGCCTTCTCGTTAGCCTGCGCCAGGCGGATGGCATGCTTTAGCGACGCATGGTTCGATTGGGCAACGATCTTCACCCTGCCGGCGGATTGCTCCACGGCTATGCGGACAACCTTTAGCTTTTCCTCATCCGACAGCTTATAAAACTCACTGGCATAGGCAGGAAGACAGACAGCCTTGATACCCCCCTCGATGGCAAATTCGATCAGCCTCCGCAACGCGTCCTCATCGATCTCTTCATCTTCCGTAAAGGGCGTCGGCACAATTGGCACTACACCAAACAATTCATTTTCAATTTTACCCATGATTCTACTATTTATGTCAGTTTTAATTGATTTGCTTTATACTGCCGGTGATCCAGGATGGTAAGGATAAGGGTAGCGATCAGCACGAGCACACCTCCGATAATAGATTGCACACTCAGGCTTTCGCCCAGTACAAAGGCTGCGATGGGCAGGCCCAGGAACGAGACCATATAGTTCGACAAAGCCACCTGTATCGCATCCAGGTATTTCAATACCATAAAGAACAGCAGCATGGAAAGGAAATTATGGAACAAGGTCAGCGAAGCCATACCCAGCCATGTCTTCGTGGTAAAATGCCGCACCCGCGCAAACATCCAGGGCTCATAATGCAACACCAGCGGCGTGAGCATGACCACCAGCACCAGGTACGTATAAAAGATCATCTCTCTCTCCGTGAATCGCTCCGCGACCTTCTTACAGCCCACATTATAATAGGCATTGCCGACGATGGCAAGAAAGATCAGCACATTACCCAATGCATATTTCGAGCTGAGGTCCATTTGCCGGATATCATTCGTACTGCAAAGGATGACGCCAAGAATGGCGATGGCAAAACTGGCCCAGCGCAATCCGTTCATTTTTTCCTTGAGGATCAGAAAGGCAAAGACGGTCGTAATGACAGGCAGCGCCAGTACGAGAATAGCCGCGTTACTCGCCGTCGAATACTGCGTACCATATGTCATAAAGACCTGGGAAGGAAAGGCTCCCAGTGCCCCCAGCTGGATAAAGATCAGCACATCCTTGACCTTCTTTTTCGCTTTCTTGAAATCCCGGATGGCAAAAGGCGCAAGAAAAACGGTCGCCAGCAGCATAGGGGCCCACACGGTAAAATAGGGACCTACCTGATCTTGCGTCAGTTTTATACTCGTGAAATGGAATGACCATATCAGGTTGCAGAACACCAATGTCACCCACGAAATAAATCCTTTCTTCATGATGCGTCTTTATAATTTGAAATAGAGCTCCTGCCCGGTCTTATATTTGTTCAATGCTGCCTTGTCCAGCTCCACACCCAGACCCGCACCGGTGGGTACAACAGCAGCCCCCCGATCAAATTGGATGGGCTCGACGATGAGATCATCCACACGCACCAGCTCCCCAAAAATGTCCGAAGGGATAGTACAATTGACACTGGCGGCTGCAATATGCAGACCCATGACCTCGGAAATACCCAGGTCCACCTCCGAACCACGCCAGCAGGACTTCCCTTCCAGATGAGCCATTTCCGCCAGCAGGATACAATTGAAAGCGCCCCCATTGAAATTATAGCCATCCACGGCATCTGCCCGTATAAACCGGATCATATCCCGGATATCCTGTGTGTACGGCAAAGAGATATGCCGGTATAGGGGTACGCCCAGCTTTTCTCTCAGGTAACGGAAGCCCTCGATGTCCGCATGAAGGATGGGGTCTTCCAGACCGAGCATCACCCCGCTGTCCACACCTTCCATCAGACGCAGTGTGGTCTCCACATTCGTCCATCGCTGATTAGGGTCAAGGATGATCTTGATCCCATCTCCACACCGCTTTTTTATCTCCGCCGTCCACAGCCGCACGGGGTCTTCATCCGAACATTTGAACTTAAATACCTTATGCCCTTTCTCCATGGCTTCGAATGCCTTCTGGGCCGCATCTTCCGGGGTCCTCCTGCCGGTCCAGCCATTGCAATCCACCTTCGCCCGGAACGCACCACCCAGCAATTGATGGATAGGCGCTTTCAGCAGCTTCCCGGCCAGGTCCAGCACCGCCGTCTCAAACGCTTCATAGATGCGTTGATCGACAATGGGCAATGCACGCCAGTTCAAGTTCAAAATATCCTCCCCCAGCAATTCGGTCATTGCCTGGTGAATAAGCTCCTTGTCGGCGCTGCGATATGTTTCTCCGATGCCTGTCAGCCCATTCTGCAGGCTCATCTCGATGATCCATTTGGGCTGATTGGCGAATTCGGTCCAGCTGCCACCGGTCAGATGACGTTTGGCGAAAGAGGCGTCCTTATCCAATACATTTTCTGAATTGAGACTACCGGGCCTGGCGGGAACAACTACTTCCGTTGCCTTGATAGAAACGATGGATGACGGCTTTATTCCACTCATACTTTCTTCGAATATTTTTCAGCCAGCTTTCTTATATCATAGCTGAATTCAATAAATGCCCTTTCCCAATGCTCCGCGCTCTCGGGCGTATACGGATAAAATCCCTTTGCATTGCTTACACCCAGCGCCCCTTCTCCAACCACGCGCTCCATCAGGGCAGGGGTGGTGGTAGAATTATCCAGGTCCGGGAACAGGTCCTTCATCACGGTCAGATAAGCAGGGATCCCTGTGAGGTCCATGAACCGGAAGGGACCCGCAAACGTGATCCAATAGCCAAGATCATTACGCAGACTGCGATCCACGTCCTCCACAGTAGCATATCCCTTCTCCACGAGGTGGAAAGCCTCCCGCAACATGGCATACATGATACGGTTGGTGATAAAGCCCCGGATATCCTTCTTCAAAAGAGAAGGCTCCTTTCCCCACGACTCGGCCAGGGTAAGGATGATCTGCGCAAAGGACAAGTCACTCTTATCACCGCAGATCACTTCCATAAATCGCGTGATATGTGCAGGCTCTGCCCAGTGGATGCCCAGCATTCTTTCCGGATATTGCAGGCCATCCTGAAGAACGGAAACAGGAATGGCCGAAGTATTGCTGCCGATGACGGCCTTGGGGGACAGGACGGATTCGAGTTTCCCGTAAACAGCCTTTTTTTCTGCTACGCTCTCTATGATGGATTCGATGACCACCTCGTGGTCCTTCAAAAGACGGACATCATCCGTAATGGTATGTCTTTCCAACACCAATAAAGGATCCTCTTGTAACATGCCTTCTGCTTTCAGCTCTTCCAGATACCCCAGGATCCGCTGACGGGCCGCTTCCGCCTGTTCCATCGTCCTCACCAGGGAGGTGACAGGATGCCCGGCTGCCAGGATGCAGGTGGCAATACTGCTACCCATCAATCCCAACCCCACAGTTCCGATAGGTTGTTTTTTACTCATGATTAGTTTTGGTATAGTCCTTACTTTCCAATAACGGCTATCGCATCGATCTCCACTTTGATCCCGTCGGACAGCACGGACTGTACGGTAGTCCTTGCCGGACGGATGCCCGTGAAAAATGAGCCATAGGCGGCATCGTATCTTTCAAAATCATTGATATCGCTCAGGTGCACGGTGCACTTTACAATGTCATCCACAGAGCCGCCGGCAGCTTCGACGATCTTACGCACATGTTCCAGGGTCAGCAATGTCTCCTCCTCTATCGTACCCCGTTTTACCTCGCCGGTGGACAGGTCCAGCGGCCCCTGTCCGCTGACAAACAATAATCCATTCACAAGGACGCCGGAAGAATAGGCGCCGGTAGACACTATTTTATTTGGATGCTTGATCTCTTTCTTACCCATTGTTGTCAGTTAGTTGATCCAAAAAAGGCCATTTTGAAAATGACTCGAGAAAGCTCACCAGGCTCTCGACAGCATATTTGTATAAATGCGCTCCCTTCTCAGCGGTCGCCAGTTGCGGCTCCCCACTGCAGCCATTGCTGGAAATGAAGGACGTCTGTTTAAAAATTGTCACCCCCCGATAAGGCTCATCATCCTCCCACCCGGTATAGCCATTGCTCTTCGGCCGTCTGGCACGTTCCACTTTCGACACATCCACTTTCCCGGGGAATAAATGCAGCATCAGGCTCGTCTCATATTCACAGGCATGACTCAAGGCCGGGCTTTCCATCGGCGGACCACCGGCAAAAACACTTCCTGCCAGCTCCCAGTACGTGGCCAGCACAATATTGGGCTGCATCTCCTTATCACAACGGTGACTCAACAGGGCCAATGCCTGCTTCACGGGCGTTATATTTCCCCCATGACCATTCAGCAGCACAATTCTCCGGAAGCCACCTTGCAACAACGAGCTGACAAGATCAACGATCACTTGCGTATACAGCTCGGAGGAAATGCTCATCGTACCCCCAAAAGATAAATGATGATGACTGGATCCAAATGATAAGGTAGGGCAGAGCATCATCTTCTCCAGCATCTTTTCTTCCGCCCCCATCGCTACCATCGTGACAATATCGGTATCCGTCGAAACAGCCATATGAGGACCGTGCTGCTCGATAGCCCCCAGGGGTAATACCACCACTTTGTCTTTCGCACGCTCCCCTATCGTGACATAATTCTGTGAAGAATACAACATAGCGCTCGAAATTGTCATGTTATAAAATTAGCCGCAATCGCCGGACGAGATATATATTTATCCGGCAGTTATGTATACTTTTTCAACACCCTATTTGACAGCCTTGCGAGCCATTTCCAATGCCTTCATCGTCGTGTAATATTTAGTCAGCATACAGCTCAATTCCCACTCGGGCAGCTTGCCGGATCGTACAAAACCAAGATACTTTTTTGTGACTTCCGCAAACGTAGCCTCATGGTCAAGGCTGTACTGCGCCGGTATCACCACCCGCCATCCTTTAACCGTCTTCTCCACCGACACTCCGGGCCAACGCCCCTGTAATTCACCCACCGCGTGCCGCACCGAGCTGTCATACCCCGCCGATGTTTTCAATGGCTCGATATACAATACAGGCTTAAACCCTTCCTCCTTGCCCTGCCGGATGACCAGGTTCGCCAACTCTCCCCTCATTACGGAATAATGTGTATCCCCGCCACCCTCCGGCGCCTGAAAATTCCATTGAACAGATACGCGCACATGTACCCCTTTCAACGTATAATCCATTTCGCCGTTGGCATATACATTCAGCAGCGAATCCTTTACATACCCGGACAAAAATGCTGGATATTGATCCAGCTGTGTTGACAGTTTGAATTGAGAAGGAGTTAGGATGGTAGGCCAACGGCGTGCGGATAGCATGTCGATATCCTTCTTATAATCCAATACGCTGTCTGAAAAACATTCCCATTGAACAAGGTCCACAAGATGAGTGGTGACATCCACGATCCCTTCACCCTCCTGCCTGACATCGAAATACCAGGATGGACGGATCAATGGTTTACCGCTGACATATTTGAAGAAATGATGAACGCTCTCCTTAGTGACGGCGGGGTTGTCCTTCGTCCCGCGCTGCAGCCGGCCAAATACCTCGGGCATCATGGACAGCTCCCGCTGCAAAATGGTGGTGATCTGGTAACGTTCGGTCATAATATCATACAGCACCGTGCCCTTTTTCCCCGCCTGAACAAACGCCTCCTCCAATACAGGAAGATCCTTCGGCTCGATGATCATCGGCTTGTCCGCAAATACATTGAACCCGCTGTCGATCGCGGTCTTGATATAGGTTATCTTTTTTTGGTTATTGCCCGCAAGGACCACCACATTGCCAGCCTTCTCCCGCATCAGGCGTGATAAATAATCAGGGCCTGCATACACCACTTCCTTCCACTTCGTCGGCTGATCAGGGCGGGTATTGTACTTTTCGATCAGCGCCATATGCGCCTGGAGCTCCTGCCCGCCGGGTGCATACACATGTACTACGGTGTCGATGTCCGGGTAGCCGGACTTTTGCACCACAGCGGCATGGAAATGTCCAGGGTCCAGCGTGATCAGGCGTATGGGGAACTCGTGCTTTTCCTCTTTCCTCTCCCCTGCCTGCCCGCACCCCGATAATAGCAACATCGCTCCTAATAAATATCTCATCATTTCATTTTTTAGATCGCTATTCTTTCCGCGCTTTGAACATCCAGAAAAAGCTCTGCATGCGGATGACGCCGTAACACTGACGAGGGATAATCCTCGATAATGGGCTGATGCAGCGTATTGAACACGGCCGGGGCCTTCCTTCTACCCGGCACCATACAATAGATATAAGGGGCCGACATCAACGTGGGAATGGTCAGGGTAATAGCATGGCGTGGCACGTACCGAAGGTCAGGAAAACACCCGTCATTTACCTGCTGCCGTCTGCAAGCCAGATCCAACGCCACCACCTTTACTGCGTGGGCGTCGTTAAAATCCGCTACAGGAGGGTCGTTAAAGGCAATATGCCCGTTCTCCCCGATGCCCAAACAGACGATGTCGGGAGGATACTGACGAAGCAGGCCAGCATATCGCACGCATTCATTTTCGGCGTTCGCAGCCTGCCCATCGATAAAATACGCATCCAGCAAAGACACCCTGTCGAAAAGATGCTCGCGAAGGAAAGTCCCAAAACCCTGTACAGCATCGGCCTTCAGACCGATGTATTCATCCATATGGAAAGCCCGGATACGGCTCCATTCAATAGGAGCCTTCTGCAATGCCGCCAAAAATTCCAGCTGCGATGGGGCAGCTGCAAATATTATATTCACATAAGCCTGCTCCTCCAGCAGCTCGCCTATCTTCTTGCTTACGCTCAAGGCGGCCGCAGCCCCCAATTCTCCACGCGATGGGAAAGTCTTTACATTCAATCTATCCATGTGCATATACAAGTTCTCCTTTTATGATCGTAGAATGTATCCGTATGTCCTCATCAAAAATCACCATATCGGCGTCCTTACCCTGCTCCAGCGAACCCTTGCTGGCCGAAAGACCAAGGATGGCAGCAGGAGTGGCGGATATCATACGCACTACTTCCAAAAGAGGGATATGCGCCTCCTGCACCATGACACGTACCAGCCGGTCGGCAGTAGCGACACTTCCCGCAAAAGCGCTCCGGTCCGGCAGTTTTGCCACTCCATCCTCCACGATCACCTCCATCCCCCGGTGAATATTCCCCAATACACTTTTCCCTTCCGGCATACCCGCGGCACGCATCGCATCCGTGATCAGCGCGGTCCTCCCCGGTCCCTTTATCTTATACACCAATTGCAACAGGGGTGGCGGCAAATGCCTGCCGTCCGCAATGATCTCCACATCCATCTCGTCTATAAGATAACCCGCCTCCACAACCCCCGCATAACGAAAACCGTCTCGTCGCATGACCGTAGACATGGCGGAGTAAAAATGCGTAGCCAGGGTATAACCATGCTCAAACCCCTTCACCGCCTCTTCATATAACGCGTCGGTATGCGCCATAGACACCAGGATACCCTTTTCCCTGACAGCATGAGCAAACTCCAATGCCCCGGGCAACTCGGGAGCAGCGCTCCACCGCCTGATCAGGTGGGCCTTTTTTAGGACCTCCGTATATTCAGCAGGGTCGGGATTGCGGATATAGCGTGGCTCCTGCGCTCCCCGCTGACTCATGGCAAAATAAGGTCCCTCCAGATGCATCCCCAGGAACTGTGACCCGGAAAGATTCTTCGGCAACACTTGTTCATAAACAGCAAGCGTATGCAACAGCTCCTCTTTGGATGCCGTCAGCGTCGTAGGCAGCATGGCCGTGGTCCCATGTTGCGCATGCATATCCGCAATAGCCAGAAAGGCGGACTCATGACCATCCATAAAATCAAATCCCCCGCCGCCATGGATATGCAGATCGATAAACCCCGGCGAAACATACCTGCCTCCCGCATCGATAATTTTCGCACCCCTCGCCAGAACGTCCTTATCACCTATGCTCCGGATAATCCCATCCTTTACCAGCACGACACCCCCATCCAGGATAGCTCCCGGAGTGATCACCTTTCCATTGATTATTTTGATCATATTCCCGCTCATGCAAGATTTTCCACTTTTTTAAATTTCCATTTTCGGATACGATGCCCGTATACGGCATAAAAGAACAGGTAGCAATAACAGGGAAGCAAGATCCAATATGCCTCCCGCAAACCCCACTTATCACCCAGCCACCCATATATCAGGGGTAGTATGGCATTCCCGCATAAACCCATTACCAGCACAGAAGCCCCAGCCTTCGTAAACCTTCCCAAACCATCCAGTGCCAGCGGCCAGATACCCGCCCAGATCAACGAATTGGCAAGACCCAGCAATACTACCAACCACAGCGAAATGTCCGCCACATGCCCGCCCAGCGCCACCTTCCCACGCAACGACACAATGGATAAGGACAGCAGCGCCCCCAGTACGGTACAGATAAGAAAAGCTTTTGCCTGACTAATATACCGGGGAATGGTCAATATCCCAATGATATATCCCACTATTGTTGCCGAAAGAATATACGAAGGAAAAACCTTCGCCTCCGACAAGGGAATATTCATGGAGCCAGCATAGCCGATGATCGTATCGATGGCCACCACCTGCGTACCCACATGCAGGAAGATAGCTACGGCGCCCAGGATCAGATGGGGGAAATGGAACACGTTTCGCTTGTCCCCACCGTCAAAAGAGACCTCTACTTTCATATCAATCTCCGGCAGGGACGAGACCCGGACCAGCCACCCCAGTAACAGCAATATACCGCCTATACAGGCATACGGTAACATCACCCTTCGTATCAATCCATCCAAAACCAGTTTCCTTTCATCCTCCCCCATCATGGGCAACCGGTGGAACAGTTCATTATCCGTCGTACGAAGCAGCACCGCGGCAAACAGCAGGGGAGCCAGTATCCCGGCGGCCTTATTACACACCCCCATCACGCTGATCCGCTGCGCCGCCCGCTCCACAGGCCCCAAAACGGTGACATAGGGATTGGCCGCCGTCTGAAGAATGGTCAGGCCGGCCCCAATTGCAAAAAGCCCGGACAGGAACCCACTATATGTCCGCCACCAGGCGGCTCCGACAAAAATGAACGCACCCAGCGCCATGATCCAAAACCCGGTCATCATCCCTTTCTTGAAACCAATGATCTTTAATAAATAGCCGGCCGGAACAGACATCACCAGGTAAGAGATGTAAAAAGCAAAGGCCACGAGGTAAGACTGAAAATTGTTCAGCTCGCACCCGATCTTGAAATAAGGTATTAAAATAGCATTGACCCAGGTGATAAACCCAAATACAAAAAAAAGCATCCCTACTATGGTCAGATTCCTTGTCAAAATTATTTACTTTTCGCCGCCGGGCTGCCGGCCTCCTTCATCACCCGGTAAATAGCCTTAAAGACCCTGTCTTCCACACCTTCCGCGAACGCCCCGGGCCAGCCATAATAGATCATATTCTCCCCTCCCTCATATCCCCCTTCCTTCAATACCCGCTCGGAAGGTATATAACACATCACTTCACTCGAATAGCCCGCCACATAAATGTTTTCCCCGGCAAACTCCCTCTTCGCACGCAGCGAATAGTCTACCACGACCTCATCGCTCAAACCCAGGATACAAAGATCATTATTAAACCGCACGGCCTGGACAGGATAGTCCTTATGATTGGGAACCAGGCCCCTGTTATAAAGGTCCAGCATCAGCCTGGCCCTTCTTTGAAGGAATTTATCGCCGCTGACGATCTCCTTCCTGTACTGCGCAGGATCAAATACAGGAAAAGGCAATTCCGCCTTTGTATACGCCGTGCGAATAGGCGCCCGGACAACATGCATCTCCCCGGACAGGACCTTCACAACGGCGTCGGAAAGGCTTTTGCCATGCTGCATAGCCAACGCCACGGTTCCCCGGGGCGAAGGGTTCTGATCACCCGCACAGCCCATAAGGAACATCGCCTGCACGCCGCGATAGGCCTTTTCCAGCTCTATCTGCGCAAACCCTGCATAATCTCCATTGACCTGCAAATTATCATCTACCAGCGTAGTATTGTGACAGGCATATCCAAAAAGAATAGCCAGCGGCTTGTCCTCCGCCGATACTACTTTCAAAACAGGCACATCATGATCCGTAGGACCATTCGGGTGAATGCTATTCCTCCTGTTGATAGCAAAATCGGCCGATCCATGCCCGGTATACAACCGCGCCGGCGCCAGCCCGCTCATCGCCATCCCGATCACCTTTACCAGCTTCACGGTCAGCTCCTGAACATACATAGATACCTTGGCCTGATCTTCCGGACCAAGATTATAGATCACATCCAGACAAGGCCATACCACGGGCGCGGAATGCGTATGAGAAGAATTCAACAACAGCTGACTCCGTTTTATACCATACAAACTATCCACCTGCTGAGCCACCTGCATTACAACATCATGCGACAACCCCAACAAGTCCACGGTCACAATGACCACCCTGCTGCCGGGCGCATCTTCCAACACCAGCGCCTTGGCCCAAATGTCGGTAAGGACCCCATTGGCAGGCTGCTCCCTGCTGGCATAACCATTCAGCCAGGCGGGCAGCGAAGGAGTAATGGATATCTTAGCAACTCCGGCCCGTATATCAGTACCCAATGCAAGCTGACACCACAACAACAGCACCCACCCGCTCAATAGTATCTTCATGATTTATAGTTTAACTCCAGTGATCCGCACCAGGTCGGTACGCGACGCTCCGTTCTCCGTGATCCTCGCCAGCGTATACACCGCCCCATCCTTTCCGACAGCAATAGCATTTACATACAAAGGACGTTGACCATCGGCATAAAAGATAGCGCCATGGTCTTCATATTTTCCGGTAGGGATATCATAAGTCACCAGGTGAAGGTCCTCCAATCCCTTTGCTTCACCCATCGCCGTACTGCTCTTTCCCTTCACCCGCTGGCCATTTACATAGATAGGCCCTCCGGTTAGATAATACAGCGTGTGACGATCAGGTCCTAATATGAACCCCAGGTATCCATAACTGAACTGGTCGAACATGCCGCTCTTCCTGGAAGGCGCCGAAGTGATCCGGTCGATGACATTGATCCTATCCTCATGAGGGTCGAATTGAAAAAGATAACCCGAATTCCCATGTACCCCATAAAAGCTTTTATTGCCAGGGTACCACACGGTCTGCCGCCAGTTGTATCCCATATGACCGGCCGAGGTAGGATCGTACAATCCGAAATAATCTTTCTTCATGTCCTCTTCCAACGGCTCCAGCACATCGCTTCCCAGTTTCAGACGAAAGATGGTCCCTTCGGAATTGGTGGCATACACAGATCCGTCGCCAGGGTCGATCGCCAGGCTGCGGCAAAGCGTCCTGAAATGCTGACCCACCCCATTCTCACCCTCGCCGGACAAAGGCCCGATCTCCTTCAGCTCCTTTCGCGCCAGGTCATACCGGAAAACATAACCGGTTGGCCAGGTCACACAATAGATCAACCCTCTCGCGGTGTCCATATTCATGGTCAGGATACCTTCCTGGTGAGGAGCGATGGCCAGATCATCAAATTTCCCTGTTTTCAGATCATAAGAAAGGACATGCCCCCCGGGATACGCCTTATAGCCTGCGGGAGGGATGCCCATCTTTTCCATCCCATCTACCATCGAGTAATAGCCGACATGCGTGGCGAAATAGAGCTTCCCCTTCGACTCCACAAAACGGACATGGCTCTTACCCTGAACTATCGTCTTCATGCCCTTCTCTCCACAGACCTCGGTAATATCTCCACAGTGATGGATCTTGCCGGTCACCGGATCAAAAGAATACATCTGCCCGCCCGTATCAATGGACTGGGAGCTTAGTACATAATATACCTTCCCATCACTGGCCACGGAAATGGAATTGTAGGAATCATGTGAGATCGCAAATCCGGAATTATAGGTCTTTGCGGTCAGCTTTTTGTCCTGCGCCACCGCCCCACCTCCCAACATCCACACAGCAATTATCGAGATAAATACCCTCATTATTTTTTATTTAGCCTGTCGGCATTAGCATGAATTTTTTCGATAGCATTTACAATATCATCCATATCCGGCTTGTCGGCCAGTAACATGGACTGATAGAACCAGATAGCCTCCTCATCACACAGCTTGTCATTCAGCGGGCAGACATTCCTTTCATTAAAGGCGTTGATGTCCAGTTCTGCCGTAGTATACATCTTTTTATAATTCTTGGACTCGAACGCCTGTTGCAAATAAGGCATCTTGTTCAATGGTGAGTACCCTTCGCTGCACGGGATGCCCTCGGCCTCCATCGCCTTAATAAATGCAGCCCTGGACAGCCCCTTGAACCCGGACTTGTCGTACCTAAATGGAAATAGGTGAAAGGCTGCCTTGGTAACATTGTCATAGAGATCATATGGAATGACGCCGGGTATCTTGCTGATACGCCCCCGTAAATAAGCCGCATTCGCATTTCGCTTCTCCGTCTCTCCGGCCAGACGCTTCAATTGCCCCAAACCAATAGCAGCCTGGTACTCGGTCAGTCTCAGTTTCGTACCAGGTATCAGCGTCCCCGCATTCACCTGTCCTACCACAGAGCCATAAGGATTGCCGTAATTGTGATAGGAATAACACCTGTCCATGAATTTTTCGTCATCGCTGTTGATAGCGCCGCCCTCCCCAATAGCAAGGTTCTTCGAGTTCTGGAAGCTGAAACAGCCCGCATGCCCGAAACTACCCACGCGGCGACCGCCGATCTCGGCGCCATGCGCCTGACAGGCATCCTCGATCACCACCAAACCATGCTTTTTGGCAATGGCCATGATGGTCACCATGTCGGCGGGCAAACCAAGGATATGCACCGGAATGATCGCCCTGGTCCTGCTCGTGATCTTTGCCTCGATCTTCGACGCATCGATCTGCCAGGTGGAGACATCGGTATCGACAAACACGGGCATGGCGCCTGTAGCCAGCACGGCGGCCACGGTTGCAATAAATGTATAAGGAGGCACGATCACCTCATCTCCACCGCCGATACCCATTTGCAGAAGAGAGGCGATCAGCGCATTCGTACCGTTGACGACAGAAAGACACCGTTTGGTGCCTATATAAGACGCCCACTCCTGCTCGAACTGGGTTACAAGGGATGCCCTGGACCATACGCCACTGCGCAGGTCATCTACTACGAGCTTCTCATCGGTGTCCTTATTCCAGATAGGCCATGACGGCCAGGCCTTCGTACGTACGGGTCCACCACCCAGCACAGCGGGAGTGCCAGCCACAGCCTTCCCTGCCGCCGACAGCACGGAAGGAGCGATCAAAGCTCCTGCCGCCAGCATTCCCGTTGATTTGATAAAAGCCCTCCGGCTCTTTTCCCTTAATTTTTTATTTTCCATCTTACTTATTTTATTTTTTTAAGGACAGACGCGCCTTCTCCAAAGTTTCCTTCAAATTGACCGCCACCCCTCCTTTTCGCTTGCTCTCGTCTGCGGCCTCCATAAAAGCATAGATCTCCAGCGTCTCTTCCTCACTGACAGGAGATATCCCCGATTGAAAGAATTGAATGATCTGTCTCAGCAGTGCCTCATATCCCGAATAGGGTCCTACACGTACCACACCCTTCTCGCCGAATGCGGTGCCGCCATACTCATGCTCGCCGCTGCGGGTACCCCTGAATGTTCCAAGGCGACCGTCTTCCCATACTCCTGTTACGATATCCGTACCTTCCGTGGATACCCGTATCACCTCCTTACAACCGGTGCCCATCAGGGTGATCAGGGTCTCGATCCCATGTATGCCATACCAGAAGAAGTCGGGATGATGAGGTTCCAATGGAGCGGGACTAAACGCATCCGCGCCCAATACCTTCCCAACCTTCTTTCCTTCCGCGATATCCTGCATATTGGTCATATAGCGCAAGGACGAGGCGGAAAAGACAGGCACCTTGTATTTTCTGGCTGCCTCATATACAGAGACGGCATCCGCCAACGTGCCGGCCACAGGCTTGTCGACAAAGACAGGCTTGCCGGCCTTCATCACTTCCAGCGCCTGTCCTAAATGCGGACGTCCGTCATTGGTCTCCAAAAAGACAACGTCTACCTTTTCCAACAGGGCTGCTATGGATCCCACGATCTCAACACCCCTTTTCTTTACCTCCTCTGTATACGCCGGAATTCTCTCCGTGCTGCTTTGAATATCCTTGCTACCCCAGGGATAGGCCGCTACTATTTTATAACCATGATAGGCCGCATCCGCATTGTCGCTGTTCAGGGCCTCTACAAAAGCGGTACTATGGGACGTATCGAGTCCAATGATACCTGCCCGCCGCCCTTTCTCCGCTGTCTGAACACTACGTGGACTCGCCACAACGCCGCTCAACACTTTTGTCGAACCACCCTTCTCCATGGAAATATCGACAGGCACATTCGTCTTCCAGGCTCCTGCCGTATAATCAGGCACGGCAATGGAATTGCTCCGATTGGCCACGGACCATACGCTCAACGGGGCAATAGAGCTCCACAACGCCGCATCATAAACATCCTGGTCCAAGGGCAGCCCATTCCGCAAACAGTCGATGGTCCGCCAGTCCATGATAAAATCCATTCCGCCATGATCCCCGATCCCCTTGGCAAGCCCGCCTATTTTGCGCAGTATAGGAGGCATGTATTTTTCTTCCAGCGCCTTATACTCTTCAGGGCTGCACCATTCATGCCCCTGGGCATAACGGACTGGCTCGGGGTATTTGAGCCCGGCACCCTTTGTACCGCCGACCAGCTGTATCCTGGAATACGGACGCGGTGAAGAGACATCGAACTGTATCATAATAGTCCGCCCATGCGTCGTACGAATGGTACTCGTATTCATCGTGCCGTTAAAAGGCTTCCCCACATAAGGCTTATAGAAAGGGTCCACAGCAGCCAGCCGTTCCGCCATCGCACCCGTAATAAAATCATTGGACGACATGGATACCAGGTATTCCATCTTGTCCCCCCGATTGATCCCCATCAGCTGACACAATGGCCCCAGACCATGCGTAGGATAAAGGTTCCCTTTTCGATGGTAGGCCTCCTCCAATTCCCACATCTGGTAAAAATGTTCCTTGGAGAACATGAGCTCCTGCAGATTGTGGATATACGCACCTTCACAATGGACGATATCGCCAAAATAGCCCTGCCGCGCCATGCTCAGCGTCAGCAGCTCCGAGGAATCATAACAGCAGTTCTCGGTCATCATGCAATGCTTCTTCGTCCGCTCCGATGTCTGCACAAGCTGCCAGGCTTCCTCGATGGTCTTTGCGGCGGGCACTTCCACACAGACATGCTTACCATGCTCCATAGACCAGACGGCAATGGGCGTATGCAATGCCCAGGGAGTAAGGATATAGATGAGGTCCAGATCATCCCGCTCGCATAATTTCTTCCATGCCTCAGGGTCGCCGGAGTACAATACCGGATGATGACCGGACGCCTCCACAAGTTTCTTCGCCAGCTCTACCCTCTCAGGTCTGAGATCGCACAATGCATTGATCCGTACTCCCTCGATCCGCGTCATACGCTCTACAGCGCCATATCCCCTGTTACCTACACCCACAAATCCTATCCGCACAGTCTCCAGCTTGGGTGCGGCATAGCCGCTCATATTAAAACGCTGCCCCGGCGCTGCCCTCTCGGCCTGCTCCCTGATCTTATCCAGGTCTTCCTTGCTATTCGCATAGGCAGGCATAAAAGGCGCCGCCATTCCCAACCCCGCCAGACCGGTCATTTTTAAAAAATCCCGACGATTGTTTCCCATATCTCTTTATTCAAAAATTGATTCTTCTAAAAATTGAGGCTTATATCCGTTATCCTGCGCCCATTGCACAGCGGTCAATATCCTCTCCTTAAAATCCGGTTGATACGCCTTATAAAAAGGATAGTAATATTGTTCGTGTACCAGCAGGTCCACAAAAGGAGGCAGGCCACCCCGCTGTTTGTACCCATCCAGGTGAGGACGGATATCGGACAATGCAGTCTTGTCGATGACAATGCTGCTCCGGATAAATACAATGTCTTCCTTGTTGTCCTTCCAGACAAATCGCTGCTTGATATGCCGGCGCTGCTCCGTTGTCAGATAATACGATACGGCCGGAAGATCGTCATCTACATTGAAATAGCCCAGCTGCCCCCGATACCCGGCGTCTCGCAATGCCCTGGAACCTTCCACGGTGGCTTCGCCCCAATGCAGCGTAGTGACGGGTCCCATTAACTCCTTCCCAGCCCACCGCTCGATCTCACCCATTACAAGTGCACAATCCCTTTTCACCGCCTCATAACCCGCGGTCCGGTAGGGCATATCGGGGAACTCCTGCAAAGCGTGAAAGCTGAGTCGCATCCAGTCGGACTGCGCCTTCCACTCTTCTCTGAACGCATCGCTCAATTGCGCGAGATAAAAATTGTCGGTCTGGTAAAAAAGGTTGATATGGACCTTGGTCCCATATTTTTCACGCACTTCCCGCAGAAAGGCCAGATAGGGATTATCAAAAATGCTGCGGTATATGCCCGCGTGCTGATGGATATCCCGGAGGAACCATATATTATCGTCGATGGAGAGCCTGTAGCCGCCCGCGAAATGCTTGAGCCGGTATACGACAGCAACTATTTCTTCACCGGTATCCTCATTTCTAACCATCAATTTATTCTCATACGCATCTAACACCGCCTCTGCAACATAGCAATCCCCTTCATACTTAGCCGCCACGCCATTCACTATCACGTGACCATTTGCTTCCGCAGCTACCCTCACCACAATACGCAACGATCCACCGACTATGTTGCCATCCCGCGCATGTAGCATATCTCCATCTATTGGACTGATCAATTCCATTTTTCTAAAGGTTTAACAGGTTTTAGATGTGGAGGCGCATCTCCAGGCATGAGAAATACGTTGAACACAGTCTTCGTTCCTGCCGGCAGGCGCATGATAAAACCCACCACGACAGTTCCCGGATTGGGGCTGTCGTATTCATGCGGCGGCGGGTCTGTTATCCAGGTCCGCATTTCGACAGGCGTCGATCCCTCGACTTTCATTACCAGCTTCTTCCCATCCAGTGATAATATCGCCCCATCGGTACCGGTAATTTCCACCGCAGCAGGCGTTAACATGGACCACCGGACAACAGCGGCACTATCTCCTGCCACAAGCTCATCCCGTACCACAACATATTTGTTCTCACAAAGAGCAATACCCCTATTGACAGAGACAAGCTCACCGGCGTACAGGGAAGTTAACGAAATCACAGCTCCGGGACACGCCGTATCCCATACAGCCCCTGCCAGCGAAGCATACCCCTTGACCCGCTGCTCTTGCCCATCCAGGGTGAGGGTATTGTGTACAGGATTCGTATACCGGAAAACCTGCCAGCGGATGCCTCCCTGCCGGTCGTCCCACAGATCTATATTTTTCGACTCCAGTGAATGGTAGTTCTGATAGCCAAAGTCCATGGCCCATCGTACTCCTTCCGCCTCCATGATAAAAGAGCCTCCGTCCATATGCCCATGCGTAACAGACGGCGACCCGCCTTTTACACCAATAAAAATAGCATTGGTATCGGTCCAGCTGGTCCTGAACAAAGCCACAGGATTACGGCCCTTGCCAGCCCAGGCAAGACCCTTCGGCGCGCCGATGCCGTGAATATCCATCCCACCGCCCCACAACAGCGCCAGGGGCAGCAGCCGGTAAGACAATTGGGCCCTCAAGGACGCTCCTTCCAGATGACGGCGCTCCTGCCACAGAAGTGAAGGGTCATTCAGCCTCCGGGCAAACCAGAACATGGCAGGCTGCAGACTGGTTGCTTCCGCCGCATCCGAATAGTTGAAACATTTCCCCGTAGGCCCGATCATATTTTCGATATAGGCAGCAGACTTCATAAAACCCGACATCCCGCTCAACCCCATATCGCTGCCAAACATCTTTTGCAGCCCATCCATGAACATTACATTATAGGTGCTGCCATACCCCCAGTAGCCATAGCCCTCCGCATAGGCCCCATCGGGCTCATAATCCTTCATGCTGATGACGATGCTTCGGATGCTCCGGTTGATCACCTGGCAGGCGTATACCGGGTCTGACTCATAGATAGCCATAGCCCCATAGCTGATCCCTGTATTGCACACCTGGTTCCAGTTGTTTGTTACGGAAAGCCATTTTCGGTACGCATGATAGCTGGTATCATAGGAAGTAGATATCCCTTTTTGTAAAATAGCTTTCCGCACCAGGTCACGGGCAGAGGAAGAAAGCCCCGTGTATAACCAATCATACCCAATAGCGGCCGCCATCGTCAGCTCCGCTACATCCAGGTAATGCGAAGGATTCCAATCGGAAAAATGACATATGGCCAGCAGCTCTTTTTCCGCCTGCTGAAAATATTTCCTTTCGTGGGTCGTCCGCCAGGCATAACATAGATAGAACACCCTGTACAAACACCAACGATTTACATCCAGCCGTATCCCCTCCATCTGCCTTTGTGAAGGAGCCAACATCAACAGACTATCGCATTGACGAAGGATCGCGTTATGGACCTCCCTCCAGGTTGCGTTCGTATGGACTGCCTTCCGGATCAGGGCCTCATCTCCCGCAGTCATCAATAGCCTTGGATGCGCAGGAACAGGCTTCATAGACACGCGGATGCTATCCTGTCCCTTTACGTCGGGAAAAAATAGGACCGATAATATAATAGCCCAGATTGTTTTCATAACACAATTCAAAAGTCCGGCTTGAACAATTCTACAAAGGATTGCGTCGCCACATGCGAACGTTCATGTGTTATACGATAATCCAGCACCTTTAACAGCAGCTTCTGCCATAACCCATATTCCACGGCAAATCTGCCCAGCATGGTGTTAAGGCGGTAAGGCATATTCTCCGACAGCCAGGCCGTGGCATAGGCATCCTTCAGCTCTCCGCCTTCATCCATTACATCCTGTAGATAGCCATGACAGATATAGGCAATATCATAATAGACAAAATCATTCTTTTTCTTTCCCAGCATAGCCTCATCCCACCGGTCGCACATCAGCCCGGCCCAGATGAAGCGGGTAGCCGTATAATGCAGCAGTTGTGCTGACACGAGGAGCGAATGGATAAAGGCGCTGTCCTCTCTTCTCGCCACCCTTAATGCCCGGATCAAATGCGTCTCCACCTCCTCGCATTCCTTTCTGGCCTTCTTAAAGTCGTTCAAATGCACCCGGGTATTGTCTAAATAATAAGGTAAAAAAGGGTTCGACCAGCTTTCCACGATAGTGCCGCCGGGAAGATTGGACGTATTCCTGCCAAGACATTTCGACAGGTCATCGATTACCCTGGCCAGCCCGGACAAGGCCTGCCACAGGTATTCATGAATAGCGGGGTACATGATATCCGTATAGTCGTCGGTGAACGTTCTTTTATCCGGCGCCTGCCCCTTCCACGCGCCGATACAGCCATAGGCCATAAACATCCAGGAAGGACGAATAAAAGGCTCTACGGCGTCGGTCCACACGGAAGTGATATAACCCAGTGTCTGATGATCCATACCGGCCTTCAGGGTAAGATCCATATTGTCATAGGTATAATCCGCATCGGGATAAATATGCCCCCAGCCGGATACGGCGGGCTGGATAAAGAATGCCCGCTTCTCCTTCAGTACGGGATCCAGGTAGTGATGGATGGCCTGTGTATCGGGCGCATACTCCCAGATGACAGGTATAACCTCCTTGGGGAATTTCGAAAGGATGTCGGGATAATAGCTGTTCATGTCGGTCCATGCCAGCACCTGCTTGCCATATTTTGCCCATTCATGCTGTACAAAATCCAGATGCTGCAGCCACAGCTGCTCGGAATGGATGGAGCTGTCCACTTCCTGCGACATCCGGTTGGTCTCCCATGTTTCGTCAAAACCTACATGCACAAATGGACTGCTGAAAAGTCCGGCATACTGCTTTATCCAATCCTTTAGGACTGCTTGTACTTCCGGATTTCGGGGATCCAGCTCCTCCCCGTATTTCCCGATAGCGAGACCGGAATATTTCTCCCTTTTCAGCAGGTCGTGTAAATGCCCGTAAAAGGCCACAAAAGGAATAACATCCATATGCCTCTCCTTTCCAAAAGCAACGATCTCTTTTATCTGCTCCTGGGTATAAGAGGCGCCATAGTTCAGGCTCTCATACCCTTTTAACTCCATGCTGACCTCGTTATAGAAGTAGTATTGATTTGCTTTCCACCTCGACAGGAATTCTATCTGCCGCTTGATCTCATCTACGGTCAAAAGACCGCCATGAGCCATATCCATCATTACCCCCCGATAAGCAAGCGCCGGCTGATCCTCTATCTCGACAAAAGGCAAACCAGCCTCCCTGCCCTGCCCCGCTATCAGCTGCCGGAGAGTCTGCACGGCATAGAACAGCCCGGTAGAAGTATGGGCATCTATCCTTATCCCCTTCCCATCTACCACCAGCTTATAATACTCCGGGTCTCCACCCTCCTTCACGCTCCACTGCACCGATGCCATTCCCGGTTGCGTAACTACACGGGCGCCGGTTATTTTTTTCAACTCGTTCAACTCAAAACGATTGGCCGACCCAATATAAACCCTGACCCCCGACAACAAAAACCTTCCCTCTCCATAAACGATATGCCGGGGCGCGGGCAGCAAGGCTGCCCGCGGAGTTACCAGCTCCCCGCCCGACAATCTATATACCTCACAACCAGCTAAAAGAAAAGCCCCCACACCATACACATTCGTACTCTCATAATTTACCTGATCAGGTCTGTCGGAGACAGCCTGCACAAAACCCAGCTTGCCATCCGGGTGCACAGAGCTTGTCAACGCCGCCCAGGCCCTTTTTACTACAGGAAAATATTTATCCCTCGGCAGGAGGCCATGATTGATGCCCCAGGCCAATGCATAACAATAGAAACCGGTGCCGCTGGTCTCCTTGCTATTATAAGTCCCGGGGTCCAGCAGGGAAGCATGCCAGCTGCCATCCGGCTGCTGAAGCCCCGCAATACGATCGGCCATCTGCAGGAACTGCTTTTCCATACGCCTGCGCCCTTCGTAGCCAGGCGCCATATTTTCCAGCATCCGCGCCAATCCCCCCAGCACCCAGCCATTACCTCTTGACCAGAATACCTTGGCGCCGTTTGCTTCCCGCTTGTCAAAAAAAGTGCTGTCCCTGAAATAAAGATGTTCCTTTTCGTCAAACAAATATCCTGACGTCTTCCACCAAAGAGAATCCGCCTTCCTCAAATAGCTCAGATCACCGGTGGCCGTAGAAAGAGTAGCCAGGGCAGGCGGCCCCATGTACAAAGCGTCACACCAGGCCCATTCATGCAGATATACTTTGTTCTTAAAAGCCAGCCCCTCGTCAAAACGCCTCATGACAATGGTATCCGCCTGCGCTCTGAACTTTTCGATCATCTTAGGGTCCCGGTATTTTATATACATCGACGCATACAACGCACCGACACAATAATCATCCGCGAACAGGCGATGCTCACCGGTCTGCCAGCCGTTGCCCTCCCCGATCTCATACAGCCATCTGAAATATTTCTCCTCCTTGCTCAATTTCGCCCATGCCACCACGCCGGTGTACAACGACGCATCCTCCCACTCGTTCCTTACATAAGGGTTGCCGCCGGACCTGAACACATCGATCTGCCAGTCCGCTACACTTCGCATGTAATTCAATATCCGCAGAGGTTCCATTACCGGATCTTTTATCTGAGCCCACAATCCGCTGACCCCGGCAAGAAGAACCATCACCGTGAACAAGACCTTCCGCAACATGAACAAGTTTTCTTTAAATATACCTATTTAATGTCCCACCATACACGCGTCGCGCAATTATCCGGTCCGCCCAGTTTTTGGATGGCCCGGGTAACAGCATCGGCATTGGTCTGCTTCTCCGTATCCAAAAAAGGCATTCTTTTGATAGTGGTTCCCACGGGCACATCCGTATTGTCGCTGTGCAGTACAGGATACAGCTCTGGCAGATCGGTCCTCCGCACTTCAGCCCATCCTTCCATGCCATCGGGCCATAAAGCCAGGTATTTCTGCTGCGCCACTTGCTTCCGCTGCATGGTCGGATCGGCATCCCACAATACAGGATAATCATTCACAGCAGGAGACCCCATAAGGTCCCCGGGAGGAGCGGGCGTTGCGGTATTATTCACATAATCATCTATCGCGGTCTGATCCGTAATACCCCACTGTGCCATGGAAGTGCGGATACCTGTCTCATACAGGTCCTGGGCATTATCGCCCATATTCCATCCGTTGAGCGCGCCTTCCGCGCGTAAAAAATACGCTTCAGCGGCATGCATGATATCCTGAGGGGCATTATAGACAGTTTTCCATACCCCGTTGGAATAGCTGCACCAGCGGGTACCCATATTGGAGGTATAGGGCCGGGTATTACCCGTCAATACTTTTTCGCTGACATACATCCCATTTCGAAGACCATTATATTGTCCGTCAGCAGTCGATGGCTGCCAGAAGATGGGCATACGCGGGTCGTTATATCCCTTTTGCATGGACAGCATGGTGGCGCTGGCACGGATATCCTCCCAGCCGGCGATGACGGCCAGCCCATTGTATTCATTATAGGTCTTGGTGGATTTCGGCATATAGGCATCGGTAGAAACATCGGTCATTACCCCGCCTGCTACGGCAGCCTCGGCCTGTGTCTTGGCGGTAGCGGGATCTACAGCGGATATACGCAGGGCCAGGCGAAGCCGCAAAGTATTGGCAAACTTGATCCAGGCAGAGACAGGGTCACTCTGCGTGCCGTATACGAGGTCAAAGGAGCCGAATGGCTTTTCCCCTGCATGGGTCTTCAATACGGTGACGGCAGCATCCAGCTTCTTAAAGAAATCATAGTAAATGGAATCCTGCGAATCATATTCGACGACACGCTGACCATTGCCGGCCTGGGAATAAGGCACGGGACCAAAATAGTCGGTCAGGCGGTGGAACACCCACACCCACCAGATATTGGCCAGCGCATTCTCGGCGGACTTGCTGTCTGTGCCTGCCAATATGGTTTTCAGCTGCGGTACGGCAGAAGTATAAGCCGGATTCCAGCAGGCAGGCATCCAGGCCTGGACAACGACATAGCGGTCTGTAGGGAAGGATTGCGCGGCCTGCCCGAAGAATTGTGAATACACGCTGGCAATGGTGCCCTCCCCGATCTCAAAATTGTCGGGGCTCAACGTAGGGGTCTGCAGCGCATAGGCAAACATTTGTGGAAATTGGCTGCTGGTTACGCTCGCGATCGTGGAAGGATTCGAATTCATCGAATCGAACTTCTTGGTACAGCCGCCCAGACATGCAGCAATGAGAAAGAACAGACAGACCCGTGTATAGAAAAAGTTAGTTATCTTAAACATGGTCGACAATTTTAAAATGAAAGTTTAAGGTTCAGACCCAGGCTCCGGGTAGAGGGAAGATTGTAATATTCTACCCCCTGATAGTTGCTGTTGCCAAAGCTGGCCTCAGGATCGATACCCAGCTTACGCTTGCCTATCCCGGGAATATCCAGCATGGATTTGCCCCTGTACAGGAAGAGAAGGTTCCTGGCCACAAAGCTCAGTTTGGCTGCCTTCAAAAAGCTTGGCAGGCGTTTGAATTCATATCCCAGTGTCAATTCACGTAGACGTACATTGGTAGCGTCATACGTAAAGAACTCGGCCTTTGCATAATTGCCCTGCGTCACGCTCTGCCATAAGGCCTGCGCTCCGATGGCGGTGCTGTTGGATGACCCGTCGGGGTGTACACCAGGCAATACCAGGGTAGCGTTGTCGCGATATTTCGAAGTATAGGACGACATGCCCATATAGGCCAGCTCAGCTTCCGTACCGGATACAATGACTCCTCCAAACTTGCCATCCACCAGGGCGCCAAAACTCCAGCCCTTGTAGGTAAATGTGTTGCTGAAGCCAATGGTATAGTTGGGATTGTAGTTACCTACACTGGAAATGTCCGTTGTATAAACAGGCAGCCCGGTGGTATCCACCACATACTGTCCCTTGGAAGAACGCTGCCATTTATAGCCATACAGATCGCCATACGATCCGCCTTCCGCTACACGGGGCGTTGCCGTACGGACATTGTCGCTCGAACCCAGGAAAAGAAAAGGCACACCCGGCGTTATCGAAATGACCTTGTTCTTGTTCAACGCATAGTTCAACGTCATATTCCAGCTGAACTCGCGGGTCTTTACAGGCTGCGCGGTGATCACCACTTCTATACCGGAATTCTGTATGTTCCCCGCATTCATATACATGGATGAATAACCCGAAGAAGCAGGGGTGGTCACCTTGAGGAGCTGGTTCTTTGAATTTGTCTTGTAGTACGTGAGATCGATGCCCAGCCGGTCGTTCCAGAAACGCCACTCGGTCCCCGCCTCGACGGCAGAAGTAATTTCTGGTTTCAGGGTGGGCAGCATTTTTACGCTATTGGATGCTATATATCCCCCAAACCCACCGGTGATATAATTGTAGGTCTGCGCCAGCAGATAGGGATCCGCGTCATTACCTACTCTTGTCACCGATCCCCTGACTCTCGCCATGCTCACCCATGAAGGCATTTGCATCATATCGGACAGGATGGCGGATACCCCTATGGATGGATAGAAGTAGGAATAAGGTTCGGGAATAGTGCTGGACCAGTCATTCCTTGCAGTCACGTCCAGGTATAAAAAGTCCTTATAGGAGAATTGAGCGGTACCATATACGGATTGCAATTGCCTTTTCACGGTGCTGACGGTCTCTTTCAGGGTGGAAGCATACAGCAGGTCGAATTTGTTGTTGTAGGCCAGCCCGTCAGCCGCTGTGATACGATGCCTGGATCCCCTGTCCAATAAGGAAGATCCGATATTATACGTCACCTTCAGGTCACGGGTGATATTATTGTTGCCATTCAGCAGCACATCAAAGTTCCTTTCCGACACATAATTGTACTCTTCGGAATAATATCCACCCGGCTGCCGTGCATAGTTCACGGTATTGTTGGCATACTGGGTAGTATTGAACTCATTGTAAGCGTCGGAGCTGACACGTCCCTGGATATTCAGCCAATCGGTGAATTTATATTTCAACGACAGCAACCCTATGAGACGGCTCCTGTTCTCATCATGATGCGTATTGTTCAATGTCCAGTAAGGGTTCATGATCACAGGGTCGGTGCTCGTCCAGAATGTAGGCGTTTCCACACCGGTGATATCAGTGGTCTTATATGCCTTCAGGTCCTGCTGATTTACGCTGGTAGGGATGCTGTATACATTCGCGGCAATAAGCCCATCTCCTCCCACACCGGGCTTGTTATAGATGTTCTGAACGATATAGGTCGCCTTTGCATCCGCGGAGAGCTTGTCGGTGATGTTGACACCGATGCGGGCATTGAAGGTATTTCTCATCAGCCGGTTGTTCGGCACGATACCGGCAGCATTATTATTCGCATAAGAAAGATAGGTCTGCACCTTATCCGAGCCGGTTGTTACGCCTACTGCATTGTTCGTCGAAAACGCCGTTCTGTAGAAATCCTTTATATTATTTGGATAGGTATGCAGCGGCACGGTCTGTCCCCTCCAGTCCGTTACCGATTGCCCGGTGGCCTTTGCACCCCAGCTGTACCCGGTGTTGGTAGTATAGGCGCCATTCGTACCCTGGCTGTATTGATCCTGTAGCTTCGGAATGCTGAATGCGCTTTCAGCAGATACACCGGAATTGAGACTTACGCTCAATTTTCCCTGCTTGCCCCGCTTGGTGGTTATGATGATCACACCATTGGCTGCCCTGCTGCCGTATAATGCGGCGCCGGCGGCTCCCTTCAGTATGGACATCGACTCGATATCGTCAGGATTGATATTGGAAAGACCGTCGCTCCCGTTCTGACCGGCATTGGTACTTCCAGCATCATCCTTTACTTCGCCGGAAATGGTCTGGTTGTCGATAGCGACCCCATCCACCACGATCAGCGCATTATTCGTACCCTGAATGCTTCGATTGCCACGCAGCAGCACCCGGGTTGCCCCGCCCGGACCATTGGCAGAAGGCGTAATGGTCAAACCTGCCACCTTGCCGGACAACGTATTGGCAAAGCTGGCATCCCGCACTTCATTGATCTGATCTCCTCCCACACGCTGCGCCGAATAGGTAAGAGACTTCGCCGTACGCTGGATGCCCAATGCGGTCACCACCACTTCGTTCATGCCTTTCTGATCCTGTACAAGAGATATCACAATATTGGAAGCGCCTGCCTCCACCACCTGTTCCATAGTGGTATATCCAACGGAAGAAATGATAAGCGTAACACGCTCAGAAGGGATATTCAGGCTAAACCAGCCCTCGTCATTGGTAGAGGCTCCTCCTTTTTTACCTTTTATGGTCACGGACACACCGGCCAGCGGCTTCCCGGTCTGCTGATCCACCACCCGTCCGCGGATCGTCTCAAATGGCGCCGCCATCAACTGCCCAATGAGCCCCAAAAGGAAGAACATGGAAAGGATTTTTACACGCATAAGTTGTTAAGTTTTGGTTGTTTAAAGACAATACATATCATTTGGCAAAGCATTCCCCGGCAGCCAACGAACCCGGATGTCCCGAGGTCACAGCTACAACACTTGTGAAACGAATAGTATTTACGAGGATAAAATTCTTAGGATAAAATAATATAACGGCTGCAATTTCTTCTATCCAAAACTAAAAATCTAATTCAATGAAAAAATTCGATAATCTATTATTAATGTATACTTTTTTAACAAGCAAAAGGCCGGTCATGGACCGGCCTTTTGCTAACAAACAAATAATAAATTACAGGGACAGATAGTCTGGCAATATAGGCATAGTCGCCAATGCCTGTTCGATGATCTGTATAGCGTCGGCCCTTTCCTTACCCGCCAGTTTCAGACGAGGGGCCCGCACATGCTCGCTGCCATATCCTACCATCGCCTCGGCCAGCTTGATATATTGCACGAGCTTGGGACGTATATCGAACTCCAATAAGGGCATGAACCAACGGTAGATCCGGGTGGCCTCCTCGATCATTCCTGCCTGCACCAGGCGATAGATGGCTACAGTTTCTGCGGGGAAGGCACATACCAGCCCGGCAACCCATCCATGGGCTCCCAATAACAATTCCTCCATGGCAATGGTATCCACACCGCAAAGAAGCTTGTACCGGTCGCCAAACGCATTGATCATCCGGGTAACATTCGTCACATCCCGGGTCGATTCCTTTACGGCCTGTATGGTCTCACAATCCAGCATACTTTCAAACATGGATAAGGTCACTTCGATACGGTATTCTACAGGGTTATTATACAACATTATAGGCAGGTCGGTCGCCTGCGCCACGGCCTTGAAATATTCCACGGTCTCACGGGCATCCGATTTATACCGCATCGGAGGCAATAACATCAGCCCCTCGGCCTTCCATTTCTTGGCCAGCCTGGCCTGGCTGACAGCATCCCGTGTAGACCCTTCGGCAATATTCAGAATGACGGGCACTTTACCCTCTACCGCCTCGACTGCAGCTTCTACCAATTTTTCCTTTTCATCCAGGGTCAGTGTACTGGCCTCACCCAGCGAGCCGCCAATGACAACTCCATCTACTCCTGCTTCCACCTGGAATAAAAGATTCCTGGTGAATAACGGCAGATCCAGCTCATCATCCGCAGTGAAATTTGTCGTTAGTGCGGGTAATACGCCCTTCCATTCTATAGCCATAAATACTTTTTTTCAAAAGTATCCCGCAAAGTGAATGATCGGCTAACGATTTTTAACAAGAACTAATATGATATTAACAATCTGCCAGGCGCCCAGGGTCCACGGGCACAGAGACATGTTCATGCGCGATCAGCCATTTATCCCCTATTTTACGATAGCCATCGGTAACACGCACTGTCCTGTCGATCGTATGACCTTGCATATCAGTGCCCCTGATACGCTGGAAGCTGTGACTAAATCCAATATGGCCATCCGCGGTGATGTCAAGATCAGTGATGGCTATTTTCGGCGTGCCCCTGAAATGTGAGAAAAATTCTTCCCAATCCTTTCGGTATGTGTCAGCGCCACGATACTCCTTCCGTGGCACGACGTCAAAAATGACAAAACTTTTGTCCGGCACATAGTTCTTCATGATCGCATCGATGTCCCCGGCATTAAAGGCCGCTATAAACCTGTCCTCAAGCGCCCGGATAGCCGCCTCGTTGTCCGCTGCTCGTTCATCATGTTTCATAATGTAAGTTTTTACAATAATGAGCAAGACTGCAAAAATTGGGCACGGCCCCCCACAGGCTATTTATCCCAGAATATCTTCGGACTGACCAGGGTCACCGAAGACGGCACATTTGCCTTATTATAAGAATACTCGGTCTGCGGGTACAGGAATCTCCGGGGCACGGACTGACCGGAAGTCGGCGTAAGGACAGGCGCATTTGTCCGCCTCCACAGGTTCCACACCTCGGGATTCAGGTACAACGCCAGGTACTCCTGGGTCGCGATCTGGCTGATCGCCGCATCGACATTCGCAATTAATGTTCCGTTATTGGCCAGATAGGTCGCAATATCTGCATCATTGACCCCCAGCTTCTTCATATTCTCCCTGATAGCCTGCTGATAGAAAACCTGGGACGCCGCAAGAGAACCTCCATTACGCAGCACCATTTCCGCTGAGGCGAATAGCTGCTCATCATACGTGATGAATTCCACAGGAGCATCGCTGACGCCATAGTATAACAGCCCATCGCCGCCATTCGCCCCCGTTGTATCGATCAGGATTGGAAGACGGGGGTCCGTAAGGGCGGTCATCATGCTCGCCGCCTTCCCATTGGAGAAGCCGATATCCCCACGCTGCTGGTTATACTGATACCAGGGGTTAGCCGAGGTCTCGGTATTGCCATAGACATACCGGGCATTGTCGGCATTGGAGGCAAAGGATTGAGCCATCTCGGTCAGAGCATGAACAGCCATGGCAGCGTCGCCCTTGGCCTGATGGATATACAGACGCGCCTTGATCGCATGACCGAATTTGATCCATTTCGTCACATCCCCCTTGTACAGTACGTCCTCCACATCCGGTGTCAACGATCCTGCATTGGGGTCGCTGAGCTTTGCAATACCCGCATCCACCAGGTTGGCTACACTGTCATATAAGTCTTTGTCGGTATCAAATGCCGGCTTGAGATTGGTAGCTCCCTGCAAGGCCTTGGAATAAGGAATGGAGCCCCAGCAGTCCACGGTCACCTGCAGCGTATAAGCCAGCAGGATACGTGCCACTCCGCCATATGCATTGAATCCCCTTGCGTCGGCCTGCTGCATCAACACCCGGTTATTCTCCAGTACGTCGGTATAGATATTCCCCCATAAGTTGTCGAAGTCCTGTGACGTGTACGTATAGGTATAGTACGCCTGCGCCTGCCGAAGATCGCCTTTTACCTGCTGCATGTTCAAACTGATAAATCGGGCCATGTCGCCTCCTTGCAGATAACCCAGCGCCGCCTCGATGGGTGGCAGCAGCACAGTTGGAGTGATACTGCCGGACGAGGGTACATTTGGGTTTGAATTTACATCGGTATAAAAAGACTTCTTACAGGCAACGCTGCCAAGCAAGGTCATCAACGTAACACAGGTCAATATATGTCGGGTTCTCATGATCATTGATTGATAATGTTATAAAAGATTATAAGGTCAGCGCCAGCCGGACGCCATAGCTCTTTGTGCCGGGGTTATTGAAATAATCCAAACCCTGTCCGTTGGCCGGACCTGCCAGGCTGGTCTCGGGATCCACACCCTTGTATTTCGTCCACAACAGCGGGTTATTGGTAAATGCGGTAAAGGACATTGCCTTCAGATGCAACTTCTTCAAAGCGGCAGCGGATAACTGATAGCTAAGGCTCGCCTGGCGTACCCGGACAAATCCGTCACCCTCGACGCTGGGTTCGGCGGGCCCGATAAAGCTGCTACCGACGTTCTGCCAGTAGTACTGGTTATAGGCAGTGACAACCTGGCTCGTCCCGCCGGGCTTTGACACTTCGGCCGTTCCTTCAAAATGAACAATATTCCCATCGCCGTCCAGGTGACCTGCCAAACCTTTGAAGGTCACGGCCTGTCCCCGATTGGCTGTCTCTTTGGCCGTTCCAAAGTAATCCATGGCTCCCCTTGTCCCATTCCAGATATGCCCGCCATGACGAACATCCACCTGTACGCTTAGGCTGAAATTCTTATAGGCGACATTGGTGACGACCGAACCCGTCCAGTCAGGATCAATCTTCGCCAGCGAGGCATTCTGTTGGCTGACGATCGGCATACCATAGCCAGGATCGGTAGGATCATCATTGATCAGCAACGGGCTGTTACGATCGGTGGGATTCGAACGCACATAGCTGCTCCCGAAAATAACTCCAAATGGCTGTCCGGCTACGGCATCCACTTCTCCGTTATTGAATCCGGCAATAAATACTTTATCTACTCCGGTTGCCAGCGATTTCACGAGATTGACATTACGCGCCCAGTTAAAATTCACATCCCAGCGCCAGTCCCTCGAGCGAACGGGTGTCGTATTCAACGTCAATTCCAAACCCTTGTTGGTGATAACAGCCGCGTTCAGCAGCTCGGCGGCAAATCCGGTGGTATACGCTATCGGAACAGTGAGGATCACATCCGAGGATTTCGAATAGTACGCGGTCGCATTCAATGTTACCCGGCCTTTCAGGAAACCCAGGTCGGCGCCCAGCTCATAGGAATTGGTCTTTTCCGCCTTGAGATCGGGATTGCCGATGACGGCTGTCAGCGACCCCAGCTGATAACCGGCATTCCCATCGATAGGAAAAATGAGGCCATTGGTGAGCCCGTCAGCAATAGTGGCGGGAGTAAAATACGTATTCAAACCCTGTGAGGGGGCATCCTTCCCTACCTGGGCGAACGACGCTCTCAGCTTCCCATAGCTGAGGGTCCCCTCCGAGCCGCCGGAAGATTTATAAAATTCCCAGGCCAGGCTCACCGATGGATAAAAGAAACTGTTGTTCTTTGCCGGCAGTGTGGAAGATGTCTCACGGCGGCCGGTCACGGTCAAAAATAACATATCCTGATAAGTCAAATGCGCTTCTCCATACCACGCAGAGGTCCGCTTCCGCGAATCCAGCTCATTGGTGGTATAAGATGTAGCATTGGCCATATCCAAAAAATTTGGCAGCACCAGCCCGGTGCCATGCGACAGCTTGGTGTGGTTGTTATAGGTGAAATAATTCTGCCCCAGCAGCAGACTGCCGGTCAGCACATCCGAGAACGTGTGCTTCATGTTGACGGTCACGTCGGAGTTGTACTGCTGGATGAGATAGTTCGATAAATGCACTGCCCCGGCCGGAAAAGCATTGGAGCCGATGTCATAAGCATTCTTGTCATTCTGGGAATAAACGTCTCCACCCAGCTTATAGGACAATGTCATCCAGTTGAAGAGCTGGTAATTGGCCTGCGCATAACCATAGGTGCGGATCAGGTCGTCGTGGAAGATGTCCCGGTTTACGGTCCAAAAAGGATTGTCATATCCCGGTCCGCCGCGGTAGTCACGTTGCGTGATACCGTCGGGCAGCAGATAGGAAGCCGGTTTGTCGGCTGCATGCTTCAGACCGTTGGAATTGTCAAAGGTCGGGGGCGTGCGAAGCAATCCCAGCATTATGCCGGATGTATTGGACCCTTGCTGGGCCTTGTCATTGGCGCTCCGGATAAAATTGACGGCGCCCGATAAGGTCAGACGGTCTGAAAGGGCGGTCTGTCCATTGACGCTGAATGTCGTCTTATCATATTTGGTCTTGGGAATGATACCCGTCTGATGCAGATTGCCCAGCGACATGCGGTAGGCGGATTTGCCGCCGCCACCGGACAAAGCAATATTGTTGTTGTAAGTCAATCCGGTCTGAAAAAAATCATACGGATCATAGACCCTGGCCCTTGTCTTACGATTAGGATTGGAGGCGCCTACGATCGCGCCATTGCGGTCATAATCATTGGGAACTCCATCGAAATACAGCGAGTCGATCCGTGCCCCCCACGAGAGACGCTTGGACGGTCCGTTGGAAGAAGGGCCCGCATACAATCCGCCACTACCCTGGGAATAGATATCCTGCCGGCCAGGCAGCTGACTCACCCTATCGACGGTAAAGGAGGAATTAAAGCTTAGGGAAGCGCCCTGACCAACACTCCCTTTCTTGGTAGTGATGATGACCGCGCCGCTGGCCGCTTGTATACCATATAAGGCTGTGGCCGCCGGTCCCTTCAGCAGCGTAACGGACTCTATATCGTTCGGGTTCAGGTCCACACCCCGATTGGTTGGCTGCGCGCCCCCCAAAAGATTTCCCGCAGGTCCGCTGGCCAGAGCCCCGCTGGAAGTAGGATCATAGTTGTTGATGGAGTTGTCGATCGGTACGCCATCGACGACCATCAGCGGCTGGTTATTACCGGTGATGGAAGTTACACCACGCAGACGGACATAGGTGCCTGCTCCGGGGTCTCCCGAGCTGTTGATGACCGTTAGACCACTGGCCTTCCCATTCAATTCACTAAGCGCATTGCCCGTACCTGTCTTATTGAGCTGGTCTGCGTTGATCGTCTGTGTCGCAGAACCTAATTCCCGCTTCTCACGGCTGATCCCAATAGCGGTTACTACCACTTCATTCATCACACGGCTGATACTGGACAGCGTGATGTTCAAATTGCCGTTGCCATTGGTCCTTATCTCCCGGGTACCATATCCTACTGCGCTGATCAGCAGGACGCCGCCCTTCGGTGCAGGGATGCGGAAACTCCCGTCCGAACCCGCACTGTATCCCGATCTTACACCTTTTACCCGTATGGATGCTCCCGCAATGGGAGTCCCTGTAGAATCAACGATCTTCCCTGTCACTTCCTGCATCTGTGCCTTTGTCGACAGCATCGTTAAAAGGCACGATACAGCTAATAGAAATAGCTTTCTCATTGGCTTATCATTTTGGTTAATAGCCATGAAAATTACCAGATAGTTCTGTCTCGTTGATTGACCAACCTCCCTGCGTTGCGCCTGATGTGCCTAACGGAGCAGTTTCTCCCACCATCGGCAAAATAAAAAATCCCGAAGCATTAGCCCCAGGATTTTTTATAAGACATTGTCCTCTTATCTCCGATTGACAGTCACCCTTAAAAAAGTAGCCGGTATTGAAGTTGTACTGTCGCTTGTGTTTTCTTTTTCAAACAAGTCTTCCAGTTCACGTTGCAGATCAGCCGCCTTACCATTTTTCTCTGCAGCCTCGAATGCATTCATGGTAGGGCCGTAATATTTTCGGAATGTGTCGACAAATTCTGTTGGAGTGGAGGATGTCTCAAAAGTAAAAGTATCCTTCATAAAGGAGATGTCCTCTTTTGCCACCCCTGCATTGGTGAAGCGTTCGACCACATGGCTTTCCACACCCCATAACATGGGACTGACAAAACCTTCCGGTGGCGGCGGAGTATAGGCGGAGCTGATCTTTAATATCTGCGCGACCAGGGTGGGATCACCGGGTATCCAATTCCCCATTACGATCTTCCCGCCAGGACGGGTAACACGAACCATTTCCTTTGCTACATCCATTGGCTTTGGTGCGAACATGGCCCCAAAGATACTAACGGTGAGGTCGAAGCTATGATCGGCCAGTTCCTGCAGATTAGTGGCATCCCCTTCCTGAAATTGACAGTTGGCAAGTCCCTCTTCCTTTGCCCTCATCTTCGCTGCCGCGACAAGATTGCTTGCTATATCCACACCCAGGACCTCGGCCCCAAGTTTCGCCTCGGGAATGGCCGTATCTCCATCTCCACAGCCAAGATCCAATACCTTCATGCCTGTGGTGATACCCAGTTGAGCGACCAGCGTAGTGCTGCTGTCACGCATACTCTCGGCGATCTTCGTAAAGTCGCCTTTTTCCCATAATGCTTTGTTAGGATTCATTTTGCTATAGATTTTATTGATAAACAATTGAAATGCAATATTAATCCCTATCAAGGGCCTCCTGTTGCCCTGTAAGTCCAATCATATGACTTAAAAGGTCAGAGGTTGGTTTTTCATAAATTTCCTAATTTTAATCTGTATGTATAATTTCCTTGAAAGCGTATTACAGCACCCCCAGTACTACCGGCAGTTTAGCTGCGGTACATCGCTGATCACGGCCTTTAGCTGTCCAATGGAAGCCCGTTTGATGAAAAGCAAATTTTCGGGCTTATGGACACAATACAACTGCTTGTTCTACGCAATAGACGGCCGGAAGATCTGGCATACGGCAGGAGGAACATACGATATCCAAAAGGACAGCTGCGTCTTTGTAAGAAAAGGAGGATTTATCCTGGAACAATTTATGGACACAGGCTTTTGCGTCATGCTGTTCTTTATACCGGATGAATTTATCTGTGACACCCTCCATACAAGAACAAAGCCGCTCGAAAAATACGAACAGCACTTCGAACCCCTGATGATGATCGAATCAAGCGAAACCCTGAAAGGATTCTTTCTTTCGATGTCCTCCTATTTTACAGAATCGCACGATCCCGACCCTTCCCTGCTGGAATTAAAATTCAAAGAGCTTATCCTGAACATTGCGGACAATGCCGGCAACAGGGATCTCTTGTCCTATTTCTGTTCTCTATTGCATGAACCACAGACTGCATTGTTGAAAAGAGTGATGGAAGATAATTATTGCTACAATCTCAAGCTGGAAACATACGCCGAGCTCAGCAACAGGAGCCTGTCTGCCTTTAAAAGAGATTTCGAAAAACTCTTCCAGAGCAGTCCGGGAAAATGGCTGTTGGAAAAAAGATTGCATCGCGCCCTCCACTTATTGGGCAATCAGAATAAGACGGTGGCCGAAACGGCCTTTGAGTGCGGGTTTGAAAGCCCCGCTCATTTCAGCCGCGCTTTTAAAACAAGATTTGGAAAGGCGCCCACCGAATTAAAGAATCATTTGTTACATCAATAGTATCTCATCTGGCTTCGGCCACGACAGCCTCTACTTTTTTCTCCTTCCCCTTTTGACCCAGCCAGCGGCGCTGTAGCCAGTTCCTCACGGGCTCATCATAAAGCTTCAGGCTTGCATAGGCGATCACCACGGCGCCAATAAAAGTAGCCAGCGCATAAGGCAGCGCCTGCCAAAACCCTACTCCCTTATGGTCACTCACCCATCCGGTGTAGGTATAGATGAGGGGATAGTGCGTAATATAGATGGGATAAGAGATGTCACCAAAGAACTTACACACCCGGGCAGCCCTCTTGCCGGCTATCACACCGCTGGCGCCCAGGTAGACGATCAGGGGAAATACCAATATAATGTTCAGCGACTCGTAGAGTCCATTCACCCACAGGTGATCCTTACCACCCACCCTTGGGAAAGCCAGGATGACAGTGAGCAGCAGGCTGCACCAAAAAAAAGCGTTTTTCACCCGGGTGAGCTTTGCCACCCGGCAAAGCAGCAGTCCCGCAAAAAAGGGAAATAGCATACGCGTAAAGCCGATCCGCAGTTGCAGCGCGTCGATGGACCAGCCGCCGATGACATCTCCGTCCTTGCTGGTAACGGCATAATGGATCAGCGCCGCGCCGGCCAGTACCACAAGAATGGACAGGGCTGTTTTGGAGAATTTCCGGATGAACAACGCATAGAAGATATTGGCTAAATATTCAAAGAACAACGACCAGCCGGGGCCGTCCAGCGGATGCATCTCCTGCCAGCCCCGTATATCCATGGATATGGGTACGGGGATAAGCGTAAACCCGATGAGCATGATCAACAGCATCTTCCAAACAGGCACGGTATGGATGGCCGGGAATGCAGCAGAATCCTGGAAATAAAAAAAAACGGCCCCTATCACCATACCCATGATCACCAGTGGATGCAATCTCACAAGCCGGCGTTTAAAAAAGCTTCCAACGCTCATCTTGCCCCAGCGGTCGTCATATGCGTAGCTGATAACAAAACCGGATAGCAAAAAGAAAAAATCCACGGCGAGATAGCCGTGGTTGACGATCTGGTACAACGGACCGGCGCTATGGGCCTCAAAAATGTGGAAAATAACTACAACAATGGCAGCAACGCCACGCAATCCATCGAGTATCGGATAGTGCGGCTTGGTGTTAAGAGGGTTCATGCTAAAATACTTTAAAAATCGATTCCCGTGCTCAGCCGGATGCCATTTGTGGGCACTCCCGGATGATTAAGATAGGTAAAACGACGGATAAAGTCGATTCTTACAATATTAAAAATATTGTAGATGCCGACGCCCGCCTCCAGATAAGGTTGATCACCCAACGCATAGGTGGCTAGCCTGCCTTTATCGTCCAAAGGGAATTGCATTTGCGCGGGATTTTGATTGGGATCATTTTCCGGCCTCAGCCGGCCATACAGCAGCTTGCCTTCGATGACCTCCCGAAGCCTTAATTTTTTCAGTAGCGGTATCCTGTTGAGAAAAAATCCATTAAAATAATGGTCGATATTGAGCGCAGTGTAATGGTCACTTATAAACTCTTCTACATTCATAAGATTGTAGCCTCCAAAGCTGTAGAAAAACGAAGGATTGGCCGGATGAATAATTAGCAATGGGAAGGGCAGAGTTCCGGTGATATACCCTGCATACAGCCGGATGTCGGAGAAGCCGAGAGGAGCGACATACCATCGTTTGGACACGCTGAATTGGAACGCCTGGTAATTGTACTGCCCGTTCAGCAGACCTTTTACACCAGCAGCATATTGAAAGGTAAGGACGGGATACTTGTTTGGAATGGAGAGGCGGTAATTCCGGCCCTGATAGAATTGCTCGTGCGGCGACCAGCTAAAAGTAGCGGACAGTTGTGTCGTGGTCAGGCTGGATATGGTGTCGGGCTTGGCGGGCTCATGGGGATAGATGTAATAGAGCGATTGCGCAGGTTGTTGCAGCCAGTAACGCATGCCGAAGTTGTACGAGAAATGATCTCCGAATTCACGGACATAATTAAGGCTGGCGATGTCCGTATACAGCCACTTCCCCCCGATGCCGCGGCTAAATGACCCCAAAAATGTATTGCTTTGGGTAAACTCGGTCTCCTGGCCGGGATTACGGATGTCATGCAAAAAGCTGGCCTGGATATAATGAAAGGGGTATTTGTATATGGATTTGTGATTGATGGAATAGGTAGCGCTTAGCTTGTATTTCCAGCGCCGGTCGCCGACGGAATAGGCGAAATAATCTTCCGTGAAAATACGCGTGCTCAGCCTTACCGTGGAACGCCCGCCGAACTGGTACCGGCTTCCTTCCAGGGAGTTGAAAGAATAAAAACTGCCGACAGGTCCGATATCGAACGGTCCAAGCGCCTTATAGCCGGACAAGAGCAGGGTAATATAATCCATCAATCGATGATAGGATCGCATTTTCACCAGGCTGTCCATATTGGCATAGGTCCTGACCTCGGAGGGGCTCAGCGGGGCCGGGCGGTCACGCACCCAAAAACTGTCTGGCTGAGGTACGGACTGCAGCGTAGTGTCTACAGGCAGGCCCCGAAAAACCGTACCGGGCAGGGTAGAATCCGAGACGTTCCTGACGGTGATAGCACGCTCGCCATAGAATCCCAGGTTATTTTTTAAAAGGCTGAAATAGGAGAGAATATCCGTAAAGGGACGGTAATAACGTCCCGCCGGTCCTTTTTCAAAGGTCTGTGTGATCTTAAAGCTTTTTACCCAATTGAGATTGCTGTGATTGCTCGTTTCCATCTCCGCCCTTTTGATGGCATAAGACCCGTCAAGAGTGATATATAGGCTTCCCTTAAAGAGCAGGTCGTGTGGATTGCGCGGGACGAAGTCGAGGTGAACGATGCGCTCGCCGTCCTCTACCAAAGTGTCCCTTATAAAAAATTCATACAGATCAGGCGCAACCCCGGCCACGGGACCGACGAACTGCAGGGTGAAGACGGACATGGTATTGTCATAGATGGAAAAATCCTCATAGAGCCTGCTCATAATGACGCTGACACCGCTCATGTCGATATAATCTCCCCAATCGACCCGCTTACGTCCTAGAATGATCTGTTTCTTTCTGTCCGGCCTGGTACTGGAATAATTTCGTGAGATCGTTTCCTCCAGGAAGGCTGGCACTAAAGATTTGCCGGGCACAAGGGTCGTATCAGGGGCAAATAGAAAATGGTAACGTTTAAAAAGCTTGCCTTCCGAGATGATCTTTGGCGGACGATCCGCCAATACACGGATCTTGTCATACTGATCGTAGGTCAGGTATGGATATTGCGCCGGTGCATTTTCCCCCTTATGGGCAATGACCTTGCGGATCAGTTCCACTGCCGGGTTATTTTTATTCCTGTATCTTCTTTTCTTATTGACTACGACCTCCTGCAGCGCGGCATAAGACACTGAGAGGAGAATGGTCAAAGGGCCCACGGTCGTGTCTGATAGGACAACGTTGACGGACGCATATCCACTGGCGCTGAATTTGATTTCATGTACCCTGCTGTCCACGGCGATCCGGAACCTGCCCCGCCCATCGGTCAGGGCGCCCTTGCCGGTAGCAGGCAGCAGCACGCTCACATTCGACAATGGCAGATGGGACGAAGAATCCAGGACAACACCCGTCAGCACCCTTTTCTGCCCTGCAGCGGCTTGCATCAACAATAAGGCGACGGTCAATAATATGAGGGATCTTTTGCTAAACACTGAATTTAATATCCAATTATCGCACCATAATCAATGGTCCGTCTCCACGGTCTTCTAGTCTCCCGATGGCCCGGCAGCAGGCCTCCGGCAATCCGATTTGCCGCAGCAATTCCTCGAATGCAGGCGCCCCCTCGCCTGCAACAGCCACCAGCAGTCCGCCGCTCGTCTGCGGGTCCGCCAGGATATTCCGTTGCCTGTCCGTCAGCGGTCCTATTTTATTCCCATAGCTGTTCCAGTTCCTGACCGTTCCACCAGGGATACAACCCTGCTCCAGGTACTGTGGTAGCGACCCTATCACCGGCACCTTCTCAAAATCCAGTACGGCCGATATCCCGCTGCCCTCGCACATTTCCGCCAGATGCCCCAGCAGCCCAAAACCGGTGACATCGGTCATTGCCTTTACACTATCCCACTGGCCAAATATCTCTCCGGCCTTGTTCAGCATCACCATGCTTGCTAAGGCAATGGCAGCATCCTCCGGTCGCAGCAGACCCCGCTTCTGCGCGGTCGACAATATCCCCACGCCCAATGGCTTTGTCAGATACAATTGACACCCCACTTCCGCGGTCGAATTCTTTTTTAGGTGCGCCGGGCTTACCAGCCCGTTGACGGCGAGTCCGAACACCGGCTCGGGACAGTCGATACTATGCCCTCCGGCCAACGTAATACCCGCCTCCGCACACACAGCCCGGGCCCCCTCCAACACCCGCTGCGCCACCTCAGGAGGCAGCTTATCCACGGGCCATCCCAATATAGCGATGGCGAGCACAGGCCGTCCACCCATCGCATATACATCACTGATAGCATTCGTGGAGGCGATACGTCCAAAGTCGAACGCATCATCCACAATGGGCATAAAAAATCCGTCGTCGAGATCAGGGCAGTCCCATTGCCAAGGTCCAGCACGGCAGCATCATCCCGCTTGTCATTCCCCACAAGCAGCCGCGGGTCCTGCATCCCGGGCAGTGAACTGTGTAATATCTTATCCAGGATGGCGGGGCTGATCTTACAGCCGCAGCCTGCCCCATGTGAATACTGTGTCAGTCTTATATCCATGAAGTTTGTTTATCTCCAGCCTGCAGCACGAGTGTAGCATTTATGGCTGCATTCCCTCCTGCCACAGGCACTTTTATAATATGTTCGTCATCCCGTCCCTGCAGGCCGGTGCGATAGGTCTTATCATAATATATAAGCACCTCCCGGATAAAATCCTCCATCCTTCCCTCCCTGATAGCCGCCACGGCCCTCTTCGTCTGCTCCGGACCAAGTCTCTTCCAGATACGTTCCGTACACTCCACTAAAAAATCCTTGTCCAGCGACCCATACTCTTCCACTAGCGCCCGCACCCTCACTTCCAACGGAACCTGTACATCGAACAGCACGGCGGAACGTATCCCATTCCAGAACGTACGGGGTATTGTTCTCTTACCGATAGTCAGGCTTTCATCCTCTACCCAGATCCTTCTTTGCCGGTCGAACCCATACAGCTCTCCGGCCAAATCATTCTCAAACTGCTCCTGCGAAGGTTGCACCAGCCTGCCAAGCGTACCATACGTAGAACCCTGGTGCTGCGCCAGCAGCTCCAGATCGATGATCTGCTCGCCTCTGCTTTTCATTTCGTGTAATATCCTGGTCTTGCCCGAGCCAGTCATGCCCCCTACCACGGACAAGGGCCACTCTATTTCAAACTGATCCAATACCCAGCGGCGGTAACGCTTATATCCTTTCTCCAAAAGATAAACCTGGAAACCATAAAGATCCAGCGCCCAGGCCATCGCCCCGCTACGCATCCCGCCCCGCCAGCAATGCACGGCTATTTTTTTCCCAGGCGCCTTCTCCAATGCCGTCCTGATAAAACCCGACCACTTCGGCCCGGCCAGATCGAACCCCAGCAGGATCGCGGCCTCCCTGCTTTCCTGCTTATAGGTGGTGCCTACCTGCACCCGTTCTTCATTACTGAATAATGGTAAATTGAAGGCCCCGGGAATATGCCCTTGCGCAAATTCCGCCGGGGTACGTACATCCGCCAGCGGAACCCGTTGCTCCATACTCATGAATTCCTGTATCGTAATGCGGCTGATCATTCTTCAAACATCTGTAAATATACACCTAAAGCATTTTTCTTGCTTCTCTCGATTAAAACGCTTATCTTTTAGTTCCCTTATTCACCCGATCGCCCCCCAAAAGCGTTCTATCATGGGCCGGGATATCATAGATTTCTTTCAAAAGCTCCTGGACAGTTCCGATTGGCCTCCACGATGGCATTGCGGCAAATGGACGGACTTCCATGGCTGGCTCTACATCATAAGCGACCTGCTGGTTTGGTCCGCCTATTTCAGCATTCCGCTGATCATCATCAGGTATATCTCCAGAAGACAGGACATCCGGTTCATCCGTCTGTATTTCCTTTTCGCCGCATTCATCCTTGCCTGCGGGGCTACTCACTTCCTGGACGCCATTGCCTTCTGGCTGCCGGTGTATCGCTTAAATGCCTTGACACGGCTGATCACAGGCATCCTAAGTTGGACAACGGTCTTTTACCTTGTTAAATATCTGCCGCTGGCCTTCTCCCTGAAGTCTTCAAAAGAGCTCGAAATAGAAATAGAGCAGCGAAAAAAAGCCGAGGTGCTGAGCCGGGAGTCCGAACGGCAGGTACAGGATCTGTTCGATGCAGCGCCCGACGCCGTTATTGTAATAAATGAAGAAGGATATGTAGTAAAATGGAATCCCAAGGCAGCATCGCTTTTTGGATGGACGGCAGAAGAAGCCGTCGGTCAACCTCTAAGCGGCCTGATCATACCTGAGCGGTACCGGGCAGCCCATCAGCACGGCATGGTCCGTCATGCCAGGACCGGGCGGAGCGATATACTGGGCAAGGCCCTCGAATTGCAGGCCTGCGCTAAAGACGGCAGAGAAATGGATATCGCGCTCAGCATTTCCCCCACCTTTACCAACGGTACACGTCTGTTCGTCGGCTTCATTCGCGATATCACCTGGCAGAAGAAGTCGCAGGAAGAGATCAGAAAACTCAATACCGATCTGGAGCAGCGCGTTTTGGAACGCCTCCGGGAGGTGTCGGACTATAAATTTGCCCTGGATGAGTCGGCCATTGTCGCCATCACTGATCAGAAAGGGATTATCACCCACGTGAATGATAATTTCTGTAAAATATCGAAATACAGCCGGGATGAGCTGATGGGACAGGACCACCGTATCATCAATTCAGGGTATCACTCCAAGACAGTGATCCGTGATCTTTGGGTCACTATCGCACATGGGGAAATATGGAGAGGCGAATTGAAGAACAGGGCTAAAGATGGCAGCTATTATTGGGTAGACACCACCATAGTTCCGTTCCTGAACGAGTCGGGTAAGCCCTATCAATATGTCGCTATCCGGGCGGATATCACCCATCGCAAAAAGGTAGAAGAGGAATTTCATAAATTGAATGAAGAGTTGGAAGACCGGGTCGACCTGCGTACCATCCAGTTGGAGTCCGCCAAAAAAGAAATGGAGTCCTTCGCCTATTCAGTCTCTCATGACCTGCGCGCGCCCCTCCGTGCCATAGTAGGTTTTACCAGCATCCTGGAAGAAGAATACAGCAGCAAGCTGGATGATGAAGCCCGGCGGGTCACCTCTGTCATCAAGAAAAATACCCTGAAAATGGGGCATCTCATAGATGACCTCCTGGCTTTTTCACGCGCGGGAAAACAAGAAATTGTCAAAACGACCATCGACACCGAAAAAATGGTCAGGGAGGTCATCAATGAGCTGACTGCCGGGAACAGCACGAACCATATTGAATGGGTCCTGCATCCTCTTGCTTCGGCTTATGGGGATATACATACGATCCGGCAGGTGTGGGTAAATTTTATTTCCAACGCCATTAAATATTCCAGAGGCCAGGAACCCGCCCGCATCGAGATAGACCATTTTATACAGGATGGGCAGCTGGCCTTTTGTGTAAAGGATAATGGGGTGGGATTTAATAATAAGTACAGGGACAAGTTGTTCCGGGTATTCCAACGGCTGCACAATCCGGAAGAATTTGAAGGCACGGGCGTAGGTCTGGCCCTGGTGGAAAAGATCATATCCAAACATGGTGGCAGGGTATGGGCAGATGGAGAGCCCGGCAAGGGCGCACAATTCTGCTTTTCTCTCCCCACAGGCCGCGACGGAGATCAGTATATTTAAAAATTGCAACGCATATGAACCAGGATCCTGTTGATATTTTATTGGTAGAAGATAATATTGATGATGCGGAGCTCACTATCCGGGAACTGAGAAAACACCGGCTGGCCAATAATCTCGTTCATCTCAAGGACGGGGAAGAAGCCCTGACATTCCTCTTTGGCTCCGGGAAGGTCGGAGGAACCCTGCCAAAACTGGTCCTGCTCGACATACAAATGCCAAAGGTCAATGGCATCGAAGTATTACAGCAGATAAAATCAAACGAGCTCACCAGGGCAACACCCGTCGTCATCCTCACGTCTTCCAAAGAGGACCCCGACATCCGTCGCTGCTATGGGTTGGGCGTGAACAGCTATATCGTAAAACCTGTAAATTTTGAACAGTTTACTGAAGCCATCCGGAACCTGGGTCTGTATTGGCTTATATTGAATCAGCCACCCACCTGAAGAAAGGACGCTTATATGACCAAGCCGTTAAAAATATTAATGCTGGAAGACGATCCCTTCGATGCGGAAATAATAGAACGACTGCTCCGCAAAGAGCAATGGGATATTGAATTCACCCTGGTGAACACCCGGAATGGTTACGAGACAGCCCTGGACCGATTCCTCCCGGACCTTATCCTGGCCGACAACTCTCTGCCCCAGTTCGATGCAGGCGATGCCTTACAGTTTGCCCGGCAGCAGTCACTCTATATTCCCTTTATTATGGTGACGGGCACCGTATCCGAGGAATATGCAGTTGAAATGATCAAAGCCGGGGCAGATGACTATATATTAAAAGACAGGTTGACAAGACTCCCTGCCGCGATCCAGGCGGCAGTCAACCAGCAAAAGGTAAAAAAGGACAAACAGAAAGCACAGGAAGAGATCAGACGTTCTAACGAACGGTTCCAAACCCTGTCGAAACTGACCAGGGATGCCGTGTGGGAGCTTGATCTGGTGACCAATAGTTTATGGGGGAACGAGAGCTTTCATCAACTGCTGGGTTTTACAACGCCCATTGCCCCGGCCCTGGAGGAATGGATAAGCCGGATACATCCCGATGACAGAGGAAAAATGGCCATACGCCTGGAAGAAATAAAAAAGGGGATCATTGTTTCCTGGGAAGATGAACTGCGTCTCCAGTTGCCCGCTGGCGATAGCAGGACGGTGCTGGACAGGGCCTATGTGCTGATGCATGACGGGAGACACCCCGTCCGCCTGATCGGCGTTCTGGTGGATATCACGGAAAAGCGAAAGATGGAAGAAGAACGGATACGGTCCAGGATCAGCCAGCAGAAAGAGCTGACCCGGGCCATTCTCGAAGCACGGGAGCTGGAACGTAATGCATTGGGCAGGGAGCTTCATGACAATATCAACCAGATCCTGGCTTCGGTCAATCTCCGCATAGGATACTACCTGGACGAGCCGGAGGATAATATGTACATTTTAGCAGACTGCCGTCAAATGCTGCTGGCCGCCATTCGGGAAACACGTAATCTCTCCCATCAGATGGTCATGCCCGGGTTTTCTGAAAAAAACCTGCTTGATGAACTGCGGCTGCTCATAGAAAATTATACTCCCGCAATGTCTATAAGCCTGGATGTCCGGAGGCTGAAAGAGAAGCATATCCCGCCTCTTATCAAGGAGACACTCTATCGCATCGTCCAGGAACAATTAAGCAATATCCACAAACATGCAAAGGCCAGCTCCGTCCAGGTACGCCTGTCCTCTGGACCCAGGTCTGTAGAATTGCTGATCCGGGATGACGGCATCGGATTTGATCCTCAGCTGAAAAAGAATGGTATCGGCATCTCCAATATCTACCATCGGGCAGAGTCCTATGATGGAAAGGTAGAAATTGTCTCCAGTCCAGGCGAAGGTTGCTACCTGGTGGTGCGCATTCCCTTATCTTGATACCCGGGTGTACGATACAGTCTAACTCCGAAAAGCCAGCGGGGACAGCGTAGTCCGTCTTTTAAAAAAGTTGGAAAAATGAGCGACCTCCTCAAAACCAAGGCTCCAGGCAATTTCTGAGACATTCCAGTCTGTCTGTTTGAGAAGTATCTTCGCTTCCTGGGTGATACGATTGGCGATAAGGACAGTAGTGGTCTTACCTGTATTCTCTTTCAATACCTTGTTGAGATGGTTGACATGGACGGCCAGACGATCCGCATAATCCTTGGCGGTACGCAGCTTGAGCTGCTGCCTGGGGTTTTCGATGGGGAACTGCCGCTCCAGCAGCTCGATGAACAGGGATGCTACACGCGTCGATGCATTGTGCGTGGAATAAAGGGCGGTAGCGGGTTGCAGCTTTTGGCCATAGTGGATAAGCTCCAGCACATAATTGCGTAACAGATCATATTTAAAGGCATAGTCGGAGGACATCTCCTTAAACATCTTCTGGAAGATATAGGTCAGCTCCTGCGTATTTTCTTCCGTCAGCTGGAAGACGGGATAGCCCCCGGACCTGAAAATAGGGAGATCATCCAGGATGACGCCGCTCTTGGCCTGTACAAGGAAATCTTCCGTAAAAATGCAAAAGAACCCCTTTTGCTCCTCGTCAAGCGGTATATATCGGTACGGTATCTTGGGTGTGCCAAATAAAAGAGCGCTCCTCTCGATATTTATCACCTTATCGGCATACTCCGCCCTGTTAGGGCCATTGATAAGGCTGATCTTATAATAGGTCCGCCGGTTGTACGGCATATGGGGCTTTTCCCTCAGCTTCGCATACAGCTCTTCCGTATTGAATACATTGAAATGCCCTATTTCCCTGGTAATACCTTCCGGCAAGAGGGTATCCACCGCTGCCTGGGAGGCCTGCGACGCATGTTGGTAGAATTTGTCTAATGTCGTGATTTCCATAGTAAAGTCATACCTTGCTCCAAACTAATAACTATGTCACAGGTGAAATGGTTCGATAGGCAGTTTGATTTTTCTACTACCCAAAACATTTTCCCCTCTATACTGGAAAGGTTAAGGGGTACCCCGGTGCGGCTGGAAGAAAAATTCAGGTCCATCGACCCTGCCCTGCTGACACGCAAGATAGACAATACCTGGTCCATCAAGGAGAACCTGGGACATCTCAGCGACCTGGAGCCGTTGTGGCAACGGCGGCTGGACGATATCCTGGCAGGCAGGGACGAGCTGAGTCCCACAGATCTTCAAAACACCCGGACAACAGAGGCTGGGCACAATGAGACGCCGGTGGAGGAATTGCTAAAAAGGTTCCGGCAGATGAGAACAAAAACAATAGTCCTGCTGGAAGCCATTGACGAGCAGGCGGTATACAAATATGCGTTGCATCCTCGACTCAAAACGCCGATGCGTACCATTGACCTCTTCCTTTTTGTAGCAGATCATGACGACCATCACCTGGCAAGGATCACGGAGCTGACAACAGCTCATCCAATCCTTCCTGCCGGAATATAACCTGCCCCAGCTTCAGATCTGACCAGCCCGGCTTGAGCTTATACGTAAAGATGGGCCGCCCTCCTTCCAGGTCGCAGCCAATACAGCAGGCATGGATGCCGTCCATTCTAGTGACCTCCTCCAGCCGGTGAAGATGTGTCGAAATAAAAAAGAAGGAACCCTGGTAGGCAGTCAGTCCCTTGATGGTCATTTCTGATATAGCAAGGGCATCATCGATATTGGTGCCCCTGAACAGCTCGTCGAAAATGGCAAAGCAACGCCGGCGCTCCCGCGCCTGAACGACCACTCTTTTCAAGGTCTGTATCTCCGTCATAAAATGGCTGTAGCCATGCTGCATATCATCATTGAGATTGATGGCCACGGAAATGACATCGAAGAAGGGCAGTACACATTTTTTCGCAGGGACAGCCAGCCCAAGATGCGCCAGGTATACGCAAAGCCCTATGGATTTTAGCAAGGTTGATTTCCCGGACATATTGGGACCCGTGATCAGTGTGACAGGACTCTTTACCTCGAGGGTGTTCCTGACAGGATATTTTAATAAGGGATGATAAAATTCGGAAATGATCAATGCGTCGTTATCAAAAGATGGAAAGTTCAAACCATGGACACGGATCCCTTTTGATATGGAATACCATGCTTCAAAAGTGAAAAAATCCTTCCAGAAACGATCCATTTCTCCTTCATTCATTTTCTCCTGCAGCAACTCCGCCAGACGGGCTGTTTCCGGCAAGGACAGTCCCCTGTCACGGGCAATCGCATAATACTTTTCGACCTGGAGCTCGGACAGCATACGCCGGATATTTGTAAGCCCCTCCTGGAAGGGCGAAGGAAAGACGTCTATTTTCAGCCGGGAAAAGTAGAGCTGGTTGATCTTATAAAAAAAGTAAAAGAACTGGTAAAGACCGCCTGATTCCTTATTGCGGGCCGATGATGAAAAGAGAAGATAGACCTGCAAAGAAACTCCGGTCAGATCTCTGCCACGGGTTCTTTTCTCTTCAATATAGCTGTATACCTGGTTGAATTCAACCTTGGAGTATGAGATAGGAACATACAGATGATCATGCTGTAATAAGGCTTTCAATATATCCTGCCGAAGATAGATATCCTCTACAGATCCAGGCATTTCTGTCAGCACCTGCGCGAGTATATCCCTCGAATGCTCGTTGTATAAGTAGTCGAACAGGGGAAGTATCTCTTTCTTAAAATGCAGGTCGTAGACATTTACCATCCCTTAAATATAGCCTCGCCCAAAAGAAATACTATAACGATGTATTGGATTTAAGAAAATTTTGGGAGATGACGGAGAGCAGCCCACCCTTAAGTACATCGAGCCGCAGCTCCCAGAAAAAGATCCCGGCGAGGCCCTTCTTCTTTACATATTCAGTCTTCGCAGCCACAGACTCACTATTGTCATAGGTCAGAAATGATCTCCGTGCAGCATTGTACAGATAAGGCGCTTTGGCGCTATCATCCCAATACTCCTGGTATCCATTGGCGGATGTATAATGCTGACGTATTTGTCGCATGGATATAAATCGCGAAAACTTCCCGGGTTGATACAAACCATGCTCCTTCCCGGGCACGCCAACAAACATCCGGCCATAAAAAGCAGCGCCAACAGCGATCTTGTGAAGGGGTACACACAATGAGTCGAGGTACCGGACGGCATTGTCGACAGACTCCTGCTGTCGCGCAGTGGAATACAAGGGGCTGTGGTGACCGGTGATCGGGCTGCGGCTGCCGATCATATCATAGGTCATAAGATTGATCCTGTCTGCAATCCCGGCTGCTTCCGCGACATTCACGGAGCCTCGCAAATAGGGCGAGAATCCGGCCAGGATAAAGCTGATCTCTTTCGATGTGCCCAGCGAGTCGCGCAACGAATGCAATAAGGCTGTAAAATTCGATGCATCCGCAGCAGAATAAGGATGCCCGGGATAGCCGCCGAGAGTAGGGAATTCCCAATCGATGTCGATACCATCCGTCTGAAAACATCGGGTAAGGTCCAGCACCGAATGGGCGAAGCGCCCTCTCCCCTCACGGGTGGAAAACACTTGCGGGCATGTCCTGCAACCTCCCCACCCTCCCAGGGACAGCAAGATCTTCAGCGAAGGATGAGCTTTCTTCAGGCTGACAAGCTTCCGTAGAACAATGCTGTCTGATCGTGTTGCATAAAGACGATCGCCCTTTAAATAACAGAAACCAAATATGATATGAGTAAGCTGTCCGACGGGGCAGCGGTCGACTGTCCGGGCATCGCCGGAATAATAGGCAATAACGGCCTGGCCCCGGCTGTTGAAAAACGTCCCCCAGGCAAAGAATAATAGCAGCAGACGCCGGATCATCGAAATTTTTACCACAAAAATTAAACGCTTTGCCACAAAGTATGCAAATCAGGTGCCTTTGGCCGGCACCCTACACAACCCAGGGGGAGCCAGTTCCGTATTTTTGCTGAATATGAGGCCCCTGCTGTTCTGCTTTTGTGTCTTTTGTGTCTATATTTCCACTGCACAGCCTAAACTATTGTCCGGCAAGGTCATAGACGCCCAGACCAATCAGCCGCTGGAAGGAGTTTCGGTAGTGCTGCAGCCGCTAAAGACATCGGCCATTACAAATGCGCAAGGCAGGTTCCAGTTCAGGCATCCGGCGTCAGCCATCACAGGCATCACCATCTCAGCCATCGGGTATGAAACAAGGTTCATTGCTGTACAGGAACTGGAAAACAACCAGCCTATACCGTTGAATGCCCAGGCCATCGAGCTGAATTCCGTGACAGTGGCTTCCCATACGGAAGACCCTTTCAAACCCATCGGCAAGATGGACATTGCCACGCGGGGGATAACCAATTCCCAGGAAGTGCTGCGCATCGTCCCGGGTCTTTTTATCGGTCAGCACCAGGGCGGCGGCAAGGCGGAACAGATATTCCTCCGCGGTTTTGACTGCGACCACGGCACAGACATCAGTCTGAATGTAGATGGCCTGCCGATCAATATGGTGTCGCATGCACATGGACAGGGTTTCGCCGACAGCCATTTCATCATTCCCGAGACCATCGAAGACACTCGTTTTAAAAAAGGCCCCTATTACGCCGAAAAGGGAGATTTCTGTACCACGGGCTATGTCGACTTCCACACAAAGAACGCATTGACCTCCGATATGGTAAAGGTCGAGGGCGGCATGTTCAATACCTACAGGGTCGTAGCGCTGGCAAACCTCCTAAATGAAAAGGCAAAAAAAACTTCCTGGTACGCCGCCACAGAATATAGATACTCCGACGGCTATTTTGATAACCCACAGCATTTCAATAGACTCAATCTCTTTACAAAATACAATAGCCAGCTGTCAGACAACACCAACTTATCTCTCTCCGCCAGCACCTTATACAGCAAATGGAATGCTTCGGGTCAAATACCCGACAGGGCAGTCTCGGAAGGGATCATTGGCTGGTTTGGAGCGCTGGACCCTTTGGAAGGCGGCGTTACCTCCCGAACCAATCTCAATGCTCAATTATCTCATACGCTGCCCAACGGTGATCTGACTAAACAGCAGTTGTATTATACGTACTATACCTTCGACCTGCATACGAACTTCACCTTCTTCCTGGTCGATACGGTCAATGGCGATGAGATACGGCAAAAAGAATCCAGGAACCTGTACGGATACAAAGGCAGCTATGAGCATATAAGCTACATAGGTGACACCCGCCTGACCACCGAGGGTGGTATCTCCCTACGCGCCGACGCTACCCACAATACAGAGCTGTTGCATACAAAAGATAGATACACCACTTTACAACAGCTTAAGCTAGGCGATATCACGGAGGTGAACGCGGCAGCCTATATCAATGAGACACTGCGGCTCAGTGATCGTTTGAGCATCAACGCAGGACTGCGCTTCGACCAGTTCAGCTACAGATACAATAACAAGCTGGCAGGGGACACGACCCTCCATGGGGCGGGGCTCTACAAGACCGGCGATCATACGGTCAGCCCCAAGCTGAGCTTTTACTATCATGCCAGCCCCCGGATGGAATTATATCTCAACACGGACAAAGGGTTTCATTCCAACGATGCACGGGCCGTGGTGGCGCAGCAAGGCACACAGGTGCTCCCGGCAGCCTATGGCGCTGACCTGGGGACGGTCTTTAAGCCGGCCCGCAATGTCCTTATCAATGCAGCCCTTTGGTATATCTATCTTCAACAGGAATTCGTATACGGCGGAGACGGAGGCGCCGTGGATTTCAGCGGCAGGACAGCCCGGATGGGATTCGATCTTTCAGGAAGATATCAGCCCACAACGTCCCTGTATTTTGATGTGGACGTAAACTACGCACACGGTCGCAGCCTTAGCGACCCGAAAGGCCAGAACTATATCCCATTGGCCCCGGTCTGGTCAAGCACGGGCGGAGTGACCTATACTGCAAGCAACGGTCTGAATGGAAGTCTGCGTTACAGATATCTCGCGGACCGACCGGCCAACGAAGACTATAGCCTGACAGCCCAGGGATATTTTATCACGGAAATGGTGCTCAATTACACCCGCAAAAAATATGAGATCGGGCTTACGCTCAACAATCTTCTGAACAGACGATGGAAGGAGACCCAGTTTGCTACGGAGACCCGTCTGAAAGGTGAGACTCAGCCGGTGGAAGAGATCTGTTTTACACCGGGCACTCCTTTTGCAGCCACCTTGCATTGTACGTTGTATTTTAAATGATCAATCCCCGTCAGGATGTGGCTTCCCATTATGACAGGTATTACACGTAACAACCAGTGGCCCATCCCCAAGACTGGGATGTTTTAATTGAAAGAACTGTTTATTGACGCGCAGGGTCATCCGCATCATCATTCTTGCCATTTCCTTTTCCGGCTTGGCATCGCTGGCATAGTCTATGCTCAAAGAGTCCTTCGCCTGGGCATGACAGAAGCCGCATCCTACACCCAGCGCATCCGAAAACTCGTCGACCATTATCTTTGAAAGAGCCTTGGAACTGATACCCCTCGGCAGCACTTTCAGGTTCTTGTATTCGCTCTTCGACGAGGCTACTCCCACACTGCATATCAGAATGGTAGTTACTATCGCGATCACTATAACACATAGTTTTTTCATGTCGATTAATTTGCAAATACGCTGAGCGACACATCCATTTCATCGGAAATAGTACTGGTGCCCCCCACTTCAAAGTCTTTTCTCTTGATCTTGAACGCTCCCTTGAAAAGATAGCCTCCCATGGCCGCCGTTGCCGAAAAGGGAAAGGAGATATCCTTTGTATGCCCCTTGATAGTAAGCTTTCCTGAAAGGAACCAGATATCTTTCTTATTGGAAGGAATGACCTTTGTTGAAACAAGCCGGATCTTTGGATAGTTCTTTATATCCAGGTAGCTCTCCCCCCTGAGATGATCATCCCTCAGGGAGTTGTCGGTATTGACGCTGTTAGCATCCAGGCTGATATCAAAATTGGCCTGATCCAAGTGCGCAGGGTCAAAATGGATAGTTCCCTCCATCCCTTTAAAAGTGCCGCTGACACGTATGCCAAAGTTCCGGATGGAAAAGTCAATGATGGACTTGTCATCTACAGGCTTTATCTGCGCCGATACATCCCCCGCGGCAAAAAGGATCAGGACGTGCAATAAGTGTGCTTTCATATAAGTGGGGTGTCGGTGACAGCCAGAGAATGGTCATGCTCTACATAATGTACGCTGGTAAGACCCAGTAGCTTTTGCAGCTGGTCCGCCGGCACTTTCATGGGCCCGGCAGAAGGGGCCGCACCGGGCTGCGGTTGCGGGAAGGCAGTGGACGTCGCGGTATGAAAGGTTATATTCCCTTCCACCTTTAGCATGGTCTGATGAATATGTCCATTCAATACGCTTACGGATCCAAAACGCTTGAGATAAGAAAGAGCCCTGGCGCTGTCCCTCGTACCCCACCCCCATTGCGGGTAGACGGACCAAAGCGGAATATGCGCAAAGACTACTATGGGAGTACTGTTCGACAATCCTTTCAGGTCGTCTTCCAGCCATTCCAATTGCTGGTCGCCCAGTACGCCAAGACCTCCTTCTCCTGTGCCCACAACATTGACCAATCCGATAAAGTGCACGCCGTTGGTATCGAAACTATACCAGCCGTTGCCCTTGGTGCCCTTTCCGTACCGGTCTAAATATTGCTTGCCATTATCATTCAGTACGTCGTGTTCACCGGGTACATAGAATATCCTGTCTGTTTTTACTGATTTGAGCACCTGGTCGAGGGTGTCGAACTCTTCTGCCTGCGCGAGATGGGAAAGATCCCCCGTATGTAATACAAAGGAGGGAGCCTGGGGCATGGCATTGATCTTCCCGATGGCGGACTGCAACGTGCCTATTACATCGGGGTTGGCAGGCTTATTGAACCCGATGTGACTGTCGCTGATCTGGGCGAAGGTAAGATCACTGCTGGGCAGGATGAGCCCATCCTTGATCCTTCCTGTATCCTTGTCCAATAACTGGCTCATGCCCATCGCTTTAAGGGTACCGCCGCTCATTAGCCAAAGAACCCCTGTGCCGGCCCAGGCCATGCATTTGATAAACCCTCTCCTGTCGACGCCGTCGTCATTATGGTCGTTGTGAATGATATCTTTCATATTCGATGTTTTTTTTCAGACACAAAAAAAGAGGAAAGTACCCAGCGTGAATAATCTTTTACATGAAACAAGCCCATAACCTGATCTCCCAGGATTATTCGTTCATCAAGGTTTTTCCCTACATGGTGTAAAAGGGGGAAAAGGAGACCGGAAAGCCTTTAAATTTGGGGCCGTATGAAACGCTGGTTCGATATTATATGGTGGGCGGCGCTATACCTGTTCTTTGTATTCATACTACAGAACAGGGTTATTACATTGTCCAGGTCGCTGACCGTACAGTTTTGTTACCTGGTCTTCATAGCCGCCAACTATTATTTTCAGGTATTGTATGGTATCCCACGATTCCTTCATCGCAAACAATACCTTCTGTTCGTCACGCTCCTAATTACTGGCATCGCTGTCACGGCGGCCCTGCGGGTACCGCTGGTAGTGTATATGAATAGCCATGTCTTCCCCTCCGGTAATAATAACCAGGGGCTCATAGACATATTTTATTCTTCCCTCCTGAACATTGCCATCTGGACCATTATTATACTCTCGATCAAGCTGGTGCTGGATCGCATGCGTCTGCAACAGCGCCTGGACAAAATGGAAAAAGAAAAGGCCAAGGCAGAGCTGGATTTTTTAAATGCACAGTTCAACCCCCACTTTTTGTTCAATTCGATCAACTCCATCTATGCGCACATCGATAAACACAATCCCACGGCGAGGAATATGCTGCTGAGCTTTTCCGAGATGCTGCGATATCAACTATACGACTGCAACACCAATTATATCAGCGTTGATAAGGAAATGAGCTATATCAGGAATTATGTAGCTATCCAGCAGGCAAGGAAGGAAAGCCGGGTACAGGTCTGTCTGACCGTCGGCGACAGCGTGACGGGCTTTTTTATAACGCCCCTGCTATTCATCGCCTTTATCGAAAATGCTTTTAAATATGTCAGCGATCATGAGGAAAAGGACAACAGGGTGGTCATCGCCTTTGAAAGAAAAGATAATGAGCTGCTTTTTTATTGCCATAATACAAAAGAGACAAGGAATGGCAGCAGCATCGAGCACAAAGGCATCGGCATCGCGAACGCCAGGCGTAGGATGGCCCTCCAGTATCCCGGCCGGCATGCGCTGAATATTGTGGACCACGAAGACATTTATGAAGTGACCGTAAACCTGCAATTATTATGAATTGTATCATCGTAGACGACGAGCCGGGCGCCCGGAAATTACTGGAAGAATACATCGGGGACATCGACTTCCTCCAGCTGGTGGGCAAGGCCGAAAACCCATTAAAGGCAAATGCCCTGTTGAGCAGCCAGCAAATAGACCTGCTGTTCCTGGATGTCAACATGCCGAAGATGAGCGGTATCCAATTCCTCCGGTCCCTTCCGGCGGTGCCCCCCACGATATTGACAACGGCCTATACGGAATATGCCATCGAAGGTTTTGAGCTGAATGTGCTGGACTATCTGGTAAAGCCCATCTCTTTTGAAAGGTTCCTGAAAGCCTGTAACAAGGCGAGGGAGTATCATGAATCGCCCACACCGGCAACGTATTTCTTTGTAAAATGCGACGGCAGGATAGAAAAAGTTGCATACGATGAGCTGGTGTACGTCGAAGCCATGCTCAACTACATCATCCTCCATACGGACACACGAAAACTGATCGTCCATCTCACCATGAAGGCCATCACGGAGCAGCTGCCATCGGGACTTTTTGAAAAGATCCACAAGTCCACGATCATCAATGTCAATAAGGTCAAAAGCATCGACGGCAATGAGGTGGACCTCGGCAAGTGCAAGGTGGTCATCAGTCAAAGCCTGCAGGAGAGCGTGATCAAAAAGATCATTCGGGACCGGATGCTGAAAAGGTAGTCCTCAATGCAGGACTGCCTGTCGATTGACTTGAGTCTCGGTGTGGATGCTGATATTAGTGCATACCTTCTCCTTTCCACCTATGACGACGACCTGGTAGTCCCCGTCTTCCATCTGTGAGAAATCCAGCACGCTGGCATATACGGGCCCGGGTATGTTCTCGGACATATATACGTCGTCCTTCTTACGGATAGTGATGACGGCGCGGCGGCCATTGGGATTGGTCACATCGATACGGAATTTCATATTGCTCTTATCCGGCTGCTGGATGTTGACCCTCAAATGGGGTGTTTCGATGGAGTCCAGCAGGGCATTCAATCGTTGGGCAAATTGCAGGCGGATCGTGGGGCGGAAACTTTGCGAGAAACTTTGAGCAGAAAAGGCTACGATAAGGATGATGGTTCCAAATAAAGTACGTGTTGTCATAGTTATTGTTTGTCGCCGCAAAGATCATAACAGCTTATTACCTCTGTGTTACGCAGTAGTTAAGTTTGCTTTAACGTGGGAGTCCGCCAGATCACCAGCCTCCAGGCCAGCTCCGCAGAGAGCAGCATCCCAATGGAGACCAGCGCCGGTGTGGCCATACTGTCTGAGCTGACCAGCGCCCCGGACAGGGCAATAGTATATACGCCGATTGGCAGCAGGATCATCAACAGCAATCCGGTATTGTTCAGCGGTATCTTAAAGGGACGGTGGGCCAGCGGCTGACGGACACGCATGATAAAAAGGGCGATAAACTCAAGCGCCATACCCGCTCCATACAATACGATATCCATCACTACAAGGTCAGAAAAGGTCCACAAAATGAGTATGCTGACAACGGCGGATGACGCAATAATGGAGAGATACGGTGTCCCGAACCTCGAATGCAACCTGCAAAGCCAGTGCGGCAGTAGACTGTCCTCGGCCATAACCTCGGGTATGCGGCTGACGGAAAGCAGTACGGCAGAATAAAGCCCCAGTGAGCTGGCCATGCCGCCGATGGCTATTAAAGCCCCCAGCCAATGACCACCCACCAACGTTCCTAAGACGGGGAACTTGCCCTTATCCAGCTCATCTGCGCTGATGCCTGACTGGTGGACGGCCAAAGCTGCCACGATATATATCAGTACGATGAGAGCAAATGCCAGGCTGATGGAGAGAAGATAGGAACGCGCAGGCCGTCGCACTTCACCGGCGTAGGTGGTGGCGTTGTCCCAACCGATAAAATTCCACATCACGGTATAAAGCCCCATGGCGATGGGCGAGAAACCCAGCCCATGCAGGGATGGAGCCGGTACGGAAAATGAATGAGTATGCTGCGTCAGCTGAACGCCAAAAAGCACAAGGAAGGGCACCAGCACCACGATCCCCAGGAAAATAGACGTCTTCCCCACGGGCACAATGCCAAGTATGTTCAGCAGGGCGGAAGCCCAGATGATCACAAGACAGATGGCTATTTTATAAACGGCTATCACGGGAAAGAAGAAGGCGGCATATCCGACAAACATAACAGGATAAATAGCCAGGTCCACAAAAGTATACAGCCAGGTCCACCACCCTTCATAAAAAGCCCAGCGCAAGCCAAGGGCCCGTTTCACCCATTGATAATACCCTCCCGTCACGGGCATGAGGCTGTTCAGCTCCAGCACCGTAAGGATAACAGGCACATCCCAAAGCAAGGGGGTAAGCAGCAACAGCAGCAGGGCGCCGTGATCGCCTACATAGGAAAAAAGAGATTCCAGTCCATAGGGTCCTCCCGAGACAGTGAGAAAAATGATGGCAGCAAGCTGCAGGGGACGAAGTTTTTTGGCCATGGGCTTAAAAATAATGTATATAAGTTTATTTGTAAAAGAATGAACATTCATTTATATTTGCAGATGTAACCTAATCTAATGGATCATGGGGTCAACGCTTATATTTGCATTCATGAGAACAAGGGATGAGAATAAAATAGAGGCTATTTACCTGGAGGCATTGCAAATGATTGTCCGTGAAGGGTTTGACGGATTCAGTATGCAAAAGCTGGCCCGGGCGGCAGGCGTCTCTCCCGCAACGATCTATATTTATTTCAAAGACAAAGAGGATCTGCTCCTGCAGCTACACCGCCGGGAAGTAGATCGTTTCTTTACTTATCTCCTCGATGATTTCGATCCCGAATCCGATTTTGCCACAGGTTTGGAGATCCAATGGAAACGCAGGGCGCAATATGTATTGGACAATCCCGAGATAACACACTTCATGGAACATTTTTCATTCACCCCTCTCCAGCGCAAGACCTATGGCCCGCAGGACAAACGCTTTAAGGAGATAATGGGTCGGTTCGTCCACAAGGCCATTGAGAATAAAGAATTGGTTGTCATGCCTTTCGAAGTATACTGGTCCATTGCTTTCGCTCCCCTGTACAACCTGGTGAAATACCATAAGGGAGGAGTGAATCTCGCAGGGGAAAAATTCGAGCTGACAGATACCATGCTAAAGCAGACCCTGGCCCTGGTGCTCAAGGCCTTAAAGCCAGATGAAGCCGGGTCCTCCGAAATAAATTCTTGATTTTTTTTGACGATTTAAATAAACGAACCTTCATTTTATTATGTCTACCAAACCAACCTTTACACGCTACCAGGTATTCATCATCGTGTTGATATCCCTGCTCCAATTCACGGTCATTCTGGATTTTATGGTGATGGCGCCCTTAGGCGCCATGTTGATCCGCATCCTGAAGATCACCCCCTCCCAGTTTGGCTGGGTAGTCTCGGTCTACGCCTTCAGCGCAGGCATCTCGGGAATACTGGCGGCGGGTTTTGCCGACAAATTCGACAGGAAAAAAATGCTCCTGTTTTTTTACACGGGCTTTGTATTGGGCACACTGTTATGTGGCATCGCGCCGGACTATTATTTTCTCCTGGCAGCCCGGATGGTGACAGGGATTTTTGGAGGCGTGCTCTTCTCCATCAACATGGCCATCATCGCAGATCTATTTCCCCTGGCGACAAGAGGAAGGGTCATGGGCTTTGTTCAAATGTCCTTTGCCGTGAGCCAGGTGGCAGGCATTCCGGTGGGACTGTTCTTTGCCAACCAATACGGCTGGCATATGCCTTTTCTTATCATCGTGGGTGTCTGCCTGGTGACAGGCTTTTGTATCATACGGTGGATGCAGCCGGTAACTGCCCATCTGAAAGAGCGGGCGGCTCAAAAACCTTTGCTTCATCTGGCAAGGACAGCCTCACGGAAAGGATATATCATTGCATTCCTGTCAACGGTGTTCCTTTCCACCGGTGGATTCCTGATGATGCCCTATTCCAGTACCTTTCTCGTACGCAATGTAGGAGTAGGTGAAAGGATACTCCCGGTGGTATTTATCGTGGCAGGCGCCTCAGGACTGATAATGGGTCCCCTCATCGGCAAATGGAGCGATAGATTGGGAAAATACCGCGTGCTCATTTTCGGGAGCGTACTATCAATAGTGATGGTGTCGATATTCACGCATCTCTCCATCTCGCCTTTATGGGAAGTGCTGATATTGAACACGCTGACCTATACGGCTGTAATGTCACGCCTGATACCATCGCAGGCCCTGATCTCGGGTGTGCCGGAAATGAAGGACCGGGGGGCATTTATGAGCATCAACTCTTCCGTACAACAGCTGGGCGGCGGCATCGCATCTGTGGTCGGAGGCTGGCTGATCGCACAGGATACGCGAGGCCGGCTGCTCCACTACGATGTCCTGGGATACGTGACCATCGGCGCCTTTATCGCCTGCGCCTTATTGATGTATTATGTCAACAGGTATATGACGCAAAAGACACAGCTATCTGCTCAGCGAGTCTAAAACGCAGAAGGGAAGCCCCTGGCACTTGTGCATCTGATAAGCTCAACGACATCACCGTTGCATTACCCCGGCATACGCTCGAAGAAATTCGTGTCGAGTACCTGCACACCTTGCAGATTTCCATCCTTATCTTTTACGATCTGAAGTGAATAGGATTGGCCCTCATTATAAAAATAGGTTTCCGACCAGGGCACGACTACGATCTCCTTGCCATCCCAAAGTTGTTTCACGATTATTGAATTATTGCCGGCCCTGATCTCCACCTGGTTGTCCAGGTCATCCTTGGAGCGATATTTCCCTTCATATTTTTTTAATACGGCCTGTGACAGCTCTATCTTAGACACCCTTATCCAAACATCATGTTTAAATGCCAGCACACGCGATATGGAACCATCCTTTTCCTTTGTAAAATCGAGCACAAAGGCAGGGATCACGGGACTGTAAAAGTTCAGTTCGGACTCCGGCAGAAAGAAAACCTCATCACCGGCCCAGCTTTGCTTTAATATCAGCCTGTTATCCCTTTCTACAAATTGAATGAACCGGTCTTCCCTGTTTTGCAGCTTGTACAAACCCTCAAATGGCTTTATCTGCTCCGGGGTATGTGCCATTTCCTTATGTCCAATAGGTTTATAGTCTTTGACCCTTTTCCAGATGCCGATCTTCGCCACATCTACCTGGTCAGCGGACCCCGAGGAATCTTTATGAAATACGATATGGATAGGACCGCCTTCTTCCGCTTCCTTACTGTTAAAGACCAATTCCGACTCGGGAATAAAATGCAGCTCCGCATTGTTCCAAAGCAATTTGGCAACGAGCTGATTTTCCCTGACAAAGAATTGCACATACTGTTCTTTGTTGTTTGCAGACTGATAATACCCTGTTATCGCCTGCCACTGCTGAGCATTAAGACTGGTTGACACAAAAAGAATGAATGATAATACAAAATATTTTTTCATGAGCCAAGGTTTGATTGATTGACAAATTATTTTATCCAGATGGTATAAATGAGCCAGAAAAGGATCAACCCAAAAGCAGCTACCAGCAGGCCGCTGGTCCTTTTTTTCCGGAGGAAGAGCAGCAGCAGCAGCCCCGTGAGGGAAACCAGCGCAAGCAGTATAGCAGATACATCGACAAACACAGACCCTGCCATACCCGCGTCCCGGCCCTTGTGCAGATCATTGATGATCCCTATGAATCCTCCGCTCGTTTCGGTCAGCTGGTACTCTCCCGACCCCCGGTTGATAAAAACATCCGCTTCATATCCGGGCCCTTTAAAAGAAATACTTAGCTGTTCATCATCGATTCGCAGATCACGCAGCGGGGCCGTTATACCATTCTCCCTGCGCAGCAATTCCACGATCTCCAGTTTCGCAATTTTTAAGGTATCCTGCACATTCGTCCAGCTCTTATCGACCCTCCCCTTTTTTTCCCTGACATGCATCTGGCCGTTGAACCGCTCCGCATGATTTAGCGTAAGCCCCGTTACTGCAAAAAAGAAGACGATGGCAAAGCTCAGCATCGAAAGATAGATATGCAGCCATCGCGTAAGCCGCGGCAGATTACGTCTAATTTCCATTGCTTTTTTTCCTAAGTTCGAGTGAAGCAGCGGAGATCTCGATATTGCCGGCTAAATTGAACGTCTTAGGCATATCATTCCATTCTATTTCCTGCCGCATCAGCTGATAGGTACCATGTTCCCGGCTCACTTCTATTTTTACGATATATTTTCCCGGTTTCACCGGATTGCCATTGTCGTCCTTCCCATCCCATTTTACGGTATATTTCCCAGCCGATCGGGTGGCGCTGGTCATCGAGCTGCTAAAGCTTTTATCCGATGTATAGATCGTTCTGTATTTCAGGTACCAGGACCTGAGCTCCGGTATATAACGGTCACTGCCATGCCAGCATGAAATGGTTCGGACAGGCGCATGGTTCTCGTCTTCCACCCATACGGCCACATAAGGCCTTTTGACAGCTCCCTGATTCGGAAGATTTATTTCAAGGCTGACAAGCATTTCAAAATCAGGACCCGCCTTTGCTGCCTTAGGCTGAACAGCTGTCTCCAATTTATTCCATCCGGGACTTTTGATCCGCTCGCCCGTCTTTGTGATAATAAGGTATTCTATGCCAGGCAGCGTCCGGGCCAATGCATCACTTTCTGAAGGGTTCATGACATTAAAGGCAGTAGCCAGCGCACCCGCATCTGTAGCATCCGATGCCACAACGGTAGCGCTGATCACCCCATCGGCAGGCTCACCCGTTCGGGGGTCGACAATATGGGAAAACCATTTGCCCTTTATCATTTCTCCCCGGCGGTAGTTGCCGCTGGTAGCCACCGCCCTGTTGCCGATATTGATCCGGTCGATGGGCAGGTCATTTTCCGCGTCGGCCTTGGGATCGCTGATCAGCACGGTCTCTTTCATATTGCCCATCACCACCAGGTCGCCGCCGATGTTTACAATGATGGCGTCCACCTTTGACGCCGCCATCCCGGCCTCTGCGGCATGACGGATAATATAGCTTTTTACAAAAGAATTCAGCATCAATGGAACATCGCTGAGATGGGTAGCTGTTTGATGAGCTGCATCCAGTCTCCAATGCGCCTGTTTCACCCGGGCTACTGCTGCTTCCAGCTCGGCGGAGGTTGGAAGCCGCTGCCGTATCGCAGTTTCTTTCCATACTTTTGTGATCGCTTCCGCGGAGGCATCCAATGCTCCGCCGGTCCGGATCCGCCACCGGTCAAAAAGATCCAACACCTCAAAAAGCTCGTGAGATACAGGTACCGCCTTTTGAGAAGTGGCTTCCCAACGCCGGAACTCACTGCCTGGATCATAAGCGCTGAGGATAGCAGTCATCCTCGATATTTCCCGAAGCACCGCCTTCTGTGCTTTTTCGGATTCTTCCCGCGAGATGGATGTAATTTTTAACTCCATAGAAGTGCCCAGGATGTTTTCGAAGTGGTCGGTATACAATCTGGGACGGGCTATATTGGCCGATGCAAACAGCCATATCAATGACAGTGAAAGAAAAAGTTTCATCGAAAAGGGTTTTCATAAATATATCTTATTTATGGCAATGTCAGCCTATGGGCATATCACTTCAGAGAAAATCCAGAATTTATCCAGAAATTGTGCCTGTTAATAATCACCATTGGAAAAGATCATCCCTACTAAAAATAAGATCAGCTCAGAAAAGCATATAAAGATCGAACCTTTCCGAAAGGGAACATTGGTCACTCCTCCCCATAAACATAAACAGTACTTCGAGATCATTTTCCTCTCCCGCGGCAGCGGTCATCATTGGATCGACGGCCATTGTTACGATATCAATCCACCGGTATTCTTCTTCCTCAACCGCGAACAGGTCCATAATTGGGATATGGATAATGAGCCGGAAGGATATGTCATTATTTTCAAGAACACCTTTTTACAGCAAAGCCGCGATGAATCGTTAAAACAATTGCTTCCCCTCATCTGGCACGCTAACTGCCTGTACCTCAAAGAGGCCGGGGACCTGGAAAGCCTGTTTGCCTTATTGGTAACCTATTCCCAACAACCTTCTGTCTATGAATACCATACCGTCGACGGTCTCCTCAAAGCGCTGATCGCGCTGCTGCTGGAAAAAGGCCGCCATGCCTTCCAGCACACGGGTATACAGACCCAGCTCTATGCCCGCTATGTCGACCTTCTCCTTACCCACCCTAATATCCAGCGAAAAGTAGGAGTACTGGCCAGACAACTGGGCAGCACCCCGCAAAATCTCAATGCAGCCTGCCGCAAGGCTGTAGATCAAAGCGCCAGTGAAGTGCTGAACAGGCACATCATCGGGGAAGCCCGGCGCCTCCTGCTCTATACGGACAACCATATCAGCGAGATTGCCTACCAGATGAGCTTTAAGGACCCTTCTTATTTTATAAAATTCTTTAAACATCATGAACAGGCTACCCCGGAAGAGTTTCGGAAGCTGCATTTTCAAAATCACCATCAATAGCAGCGTTTTTACCATCCTGTCTTGGCGGCCCTGCCTAATTTGCCGCCAATTCACCTGTATCATGGATCTGTTTTCCTTTTCAACCCACCTTCGGCTGCTTCTTTCGGTCATGGGCATCACCTGGATCACGCTATCCCAGGCACAGCCGAAGACGCTCTCCATCCGGGAAACCTTATCCCTTGTCGAAACACAACAACCGCAGCTGAAGGCATATAAGGAACGGACGGTTGCCGCAGGCTATAACACTGATCTGGCGCATAATACGCTGGTCCCCGATCTGACGGCGGGCTACCAGGCAGGATATGCCACCTACAATAATATTACAGGGATGAGCTATCCGGGTCTGATGGAGCCTATCACGGGACCGCCAAGCGCTTCCAATGTCTATGATCCGGTACCGGGCACGGCCCTCGCCGCCCTCCTCAGATGGGAACCGATCACCTTTGGCCAGCGCCAGGCTGCCATCGACAAGGCCGCAGCTCAATACAAGCTGGCCGCATCCGAATACAATGACGCAGTATTCCGGCAGCAATACACGGCGCTGACGATCTATCTCGATCTGGTTTATCTCCAAAAGCTCCTGACAAGCTTACGATCAAATACAGACCGAACCCGTCAGGCCCTGCAACAGTCGCTGGTACTGGCTAAGGAAGGGCTGCGCCCGGGCATCGATACGGCCCAGTTCCAGGCATCCCTGGCCCAGTCCGAGATGGACTACCTGAATACGCAACGTACATATCAGCTGCAGCTCATCGAGCTGACACGTCTCACAGGCCTGTCCTCATCACCGGAGGATATCACCCTCACGGACACAACTATTGCCACAAAGACACCCCTGCTTCCTGACTCTGCTCAGACCTTTATGGACAATCCTCTGTATCACTACTACCAGGCGCGACGCGATCTCGCCGCATCATCGCTCAGGGAAAAAGAACGGGCCTGGAGGCCGCGCCTGGACCTTTGGGCCAATGCCTATGCACGGGGCTCGGGAGTCACCTCCACGGGCGCCATCGACAAATCAGCAGGCTGGTCATTGACCCGCGATAACTATGGCGCAGGCGTCCAGCTCAGCATCCCTATCCTTCAATTCTCACAGGTCAATATTATTAAAAAACAATACCGGTCATTTCTCCGCGCGGATGAAGCACAGCTGGCCCAGGTGACGCTCGATCTCTCCAAACAGGTGGAGACGGCGCGGTATGCCTATCGCCAAAACCTGCTGATCGCAGGACATGCTCCAACGGTGACCCGCACCCAACAGTCGGCCTTCAGCGGATTACAGCTCAGCTATCAGAGTGGGCTCATCGACTACACCCGCCTGACACAGGCCCAATACGACCTTTTAAAAGCCGAGATCGCACAAGCAGGCGCGACGATACAGGTATGGCGGTCGCTCCTGGACATGGCTGTCGCAACGGGTCATCTCAGTCTCTTCACCGAACAAATCCAGCAGCCATGAAACTGATCTCATCAGCCCTGCGCCACCCTGTCACGGTCATCGTCTCCGTCCTGGCTATCCTCTTTTTTTCATACCTGGCGATCCGGAACTCCAGGATCGATATCTTCCCAAAACTGGGTCTGCCTACTGTCTATGTAGCGCAGCCCTACGGCGGATTGTCGCCGGAACAGATGGAAGGATTCATCAGCTCGTACTATGAATATCACTTTCTCTACATCACGGGAGTAAAATATGTACAGTCCCGCAACATCCAGGGTTCAGCCCTTCTTAAAATAGAATTCAACGAAGGTACGGACATGAGCCAGGCCATGGCGGAAGTAGTAGGATATGTCAACCGGGCACGGGCCTTTATGCCGCCGGGAACGGTGCCGCCTTTCGTCACGCGCTTTGACGCGGGCAGTGTACCGGTAGGTCAGCTGGTATTCAGTTCGGACACACGCTCACTAAGTGAAATATCCGACCTGGCGCTCTTTCGAGTCCGCCCCATGTTCTCCACCCTGCCGGGCGTATCGGCGCCCCCACCCTTTGGCGGCAACCAAAAGACGGTGCTGATCACCATCGACCCGGCAAAGCTGCGGGCTTACAACCTCTCTCCTGACCAGGTGGTCCAATCCCTGGCACGATCCAATACGATCACGCCCGCGGGGAATGTTCGCATCGGCGATACTACTTATATCACGCCGCAGAACAGCGTCATCGAAAACCTGCAGGACCTGCAGAATACACCGCTGCAACTGGGCAGCGGACCTGCCATATATATCCGTGACATTGCAACGGTGAGCTTGGGCGCAGACGTCACGACATCCTATGCGCTGGTCAATGGCAAACGCTCAGTGTACATCCCCGTTACCAAAAGGGCGGATGCCTCCACCTGGGACGTGGTACAACGCGTCAAAGCTGCCCTGCCGGATATGCAGGCAGCCATCCCCGCCGATATAAAAGTGACCTACGGGTTCGATCAATCAGGCTATGTCATCGACTCCCTGAAAAGCGTGCTCTTCGAGGGCGGACTGGGAGCCATTCTTACAGGACTGATGGTATTGCTGTTCCTGGGCTCTCTCCGCAGCGCCCTCATCGTCATCTTTACCATCCCGCTGGCGCTGCTGTCCTCGGTCACGGTCCTGTATCTCATGGGACAGACGATCAATATCATGACGCTGGGCGGCCTGGCCTTGTCGGTGGGCATACTGGTGGACGAGGCGACGGTCACGGTAGAGAATATCCATCGCCACCAGGAAACAGGCAAGAACAGGGCAAGAGCCATTGCGGACGCCTGTAAAGAAATAGCCGGCCCCAAACTCCTCATCTTATTGAGCATGCTGGCGGTCTTTGTACCGGCCCTGTTCATGAACGGCGTGCCAAAGGCGATGTTCCTGCCCCTGTCCCTGGCAGTAGGTTTTGCCATGATCGCCTCCTTCCTGCTGTCGCAGACATTCGTACCGGTGGTCGCCAACGGCCTGTTAAAAGATCACCCGCCCGGGCACCATCGGAAAACTTTCTTCCAACGCCTGAAAGATCGATACATCCGGCGCGGCGAAAAGCTGCGCAACAGCTACATACTCTCCACCTGCCTTTTCATTGCCATCAGCATAGGCTTGGTCATCTTTTTATTTTCTATCACAGGCACGGCGCTATTTCCTCCCACAGACAGCGGACAGGCACAGGTCCGGCTCCGCCTCCCTACGGGCACACGATTCGAGCGCACGGAGGACGCTACCCGAAAGCTCCTGCAGCTGACGGAAAATATCGCGGGAGCTGGCAACGTGGAGATCACCTCGGCCTTCATCGGCACACAGCCTTCCAGCTATCCGGTCAATTTGATCCATCTCTGGACCAGCGGCCCCCAGGAATCTGTGACCCGGATCAAGCTTCACCAGGGCAGCATCCCTATTGAAGATTTTAGAGAAAGACTTCGGACCGCCACAGCCAAAGAAATACCAGGGGCACAAATATCTTTCGAGCCGGGAGATCTCGTCGAACAGGTCCTCAACCTGGGCAGCACCAATCCTGTCGAAATTGCCGTAATTGACCGCAACCTCACCGAGGGACAAAAGATAGCAGGACAGCTGGTGGAAAAATTGAAGCATATCCCCGCACTGCGGGATGTACAGATAGCAACCCCCATGGACTACCCCGCCATCCGCCTGGACATCGACAGGGTAAAGGCGGGTCAGCTGGGCATATCCAGCGACCAGGTAGCGAAGAGCACGGTAGCGGCCACCTCCTCCAGCAGGTTTACCACTCCCAGCTACTGGCTCGACAAGACGACGGGTACGGCCTACCAGGTACAGGTGCAATACCCGGAATATCGCATGAACAATACTGGCGCATTGGAAGCGATACCCGTCTCATCCTCGCCGGGCAACACCCATTACCTCAGTGAGGTGGCAGATTTGAAACGAACTTCAATACCGGGTGAATATGACAGGCTGAACCAGCAGCGCTATCTAACCATAACAGCCAATATCGCCGGTAAAAATATGGGCGCCGCTTACGGACAGGTACAGGCAGCCATCGGCTCCTTGGGCAAGCTGCCGGCGGGCTCAAAAATATTGCAGCGGGGACAATACGAGCTTCTTCAGGAGACACTCGGCAATCTCCGGTTTGGCCTCCTCATTGCGGTAGTGGTTATTTTTTTGACAATGGCTATTTATTTCCAGTCCTTCCGCATAGCCCTCGTCCTCCTTTCACTGGTCCCCGCTGTCATCGGAGGCTCCTTGCTGCTGTTGGTGCTGACAGGACATTCCCTGAACATACAATCCTATATGGGTATACTCATGGCAGCAGGCGTATCCATTGCCAATGGAGTGCTCTTCATCACCCAGGCAGAGCGTTCCAGGAAAGAGGCCCATCCCTCACCCTGGCTGGAGGCGGCAGGATCGCGTCTGAGACCCATTCTCATGACAAGCGCAGCCATGATCGCTGGTATGATACCGCTGGCCCTGGGATTCATGAAGGGCGGCGACCAGACAGCTCCCCTCGGCGTTGCGGTGATAGGCGGCCTGCTTTTTTCCACGCTGAGCGTTCTGTTTTTCCTGCCTCCTGCCTATCATTGGACGGTAGGCAAATCATCATATAAAAGTTTATCATTGGATCCGGACGATATTAACAGTAAAAA
>Ga0105237_10000128_pt1 | contig 106338 bp, 77 predicted proteins | sample KBSC24metaG_FD_81520 | JGI IMG/M metagenome (GOLD analysis project Ga0105237, IMG submission 81520) | Corn rhizosphere microbial communities from Kellogg Biological Station, Michigan, USA - KBS C2-4 metaG | ecosystem: Host-associated > Plants > Roots > Rhizosphere > Soil | place: Michigan, USA...
ATCGTTGTCGCGAACGACGAGTGGACGGAACCGTTCTCCGCTTCACAATTCCATCCACCGTCCCCAAGCTGTTCACTTAGCAGACGGGAAACCACGCCGTCCATATTCTGACCAAAGTAAACGCCCAATGCGACTGCCCTGCCATTGATGCATGGTTCGACCTCACCGCTGAAGAACGGTTGCCCGGCGTGCTCCCAACGACAATTGTCCCTGACCTGCGTCACCGCCCGGCGCACCCGGCTATCATGCGGGTCTACCCCAAGATCCCGCAGTAGCTGGAGTGTTGGCAGCGTGGAGATCCAAGGCTGGCCTGGTTCCGGCGGTACGGGTTGAAGCCCGTCCGCAGGAAAGTATGCACCTCCCGCCCACTGGCCATCTTTGCCCTGCAATGCCAGAAGTCGGGCGCCCCAGCCCCCGGCAGCTACTCTCGCACGTTCCGCCTCGACAACCCCGGCAGGCGCATGGACGAGATCGTTCAAGACCTGCCAGCGTATGGCGGGATCCGAATCAAGAAGCCAATCCAGTACAACCATATAAATTGTTTAATTCGATAGTAAGTTCCATTGTTTTTTTGACATCTCCAAAATAAGCCTGAGGACACCGGTTTTGTGCCTTTGGTCAAAATTGCTCATGAATGAATTCCGATTTTTTTACCTTTTTCCCATGAAACCCACTCGTCTCCTTTATCTCCTCGCACTGATCAAGCTGATCTTACCCTTCTTTCTTCAGAACCATGTCTGGGACCCTCACCGCGACGAATTCCTTTACCTCGCGGAGGCGCAACATATGGCCTGGGGCTACATGGAAGCGCCGCCTCTGCTCTCTGTTTTCGCCTGGTTGACTAACTTGCTGGGCGGCGCGATGTGGGCGATCAAGATATGGCCTTCCCTGACGGGCGCTCTGACATACGTCCTCGTGGGCCGGCTGGTACTCCACCTGGGCGGCCGTTGGTTCGCCCTGGTCCTGGCCTGGATGCCCTTCGTGGCAGGCGCCTGGCTCAGGATGCACTTCCTGTTCCAGCCGAACTTCCTGGATATATTCTGCTGGACGGCGGTGGCCTATGGGCTGACCAGATTTCAGCAGACTGGAAAGCCCATGCACCTCTACGTCGCAGGCATCAGCTTCGGCCTCGGCATGCTCAGTAAGCACACCATGGCCTTCTATGCCACCGGCCTGCTGGCCGGTCTATTCTTCGTCCGGGACAAAAAGGTACTCACTAACCGCCATTTTTATTATGCCATCGCCCTGGGTTTGCTGCTTTTCCTGCCGAACCTCATCTGGGAGGCCCGCCACGGCTTCCCGGTCGTCTACCACATGAAGACCCTGCAGGATAGCCAGCTCCAGTACCTGAGTCCCTGGACTTTCGTGACGGACCAGCTCCTGTACAATGTGGCCACTCTCTTTACCTGGGTGACGGGCCTCGTCTGGGCGGCGCGCACGAAACAATACCGTTTCATAGCCCTGGCATTCTTCGTCACACTGGCACTCCTGATGATGGGCCACGGCAAAAGTTATTACTCGCAAGGGGCCTACCCGATCCTGTTCGCGTTCGGCGCTCCCCGGCTGGAAGCCTGGGCAAACAAATGGTGGAAAATAGGTATGCTTGCCTTCAGCCTCTTCATAGGCATCCGCCTGGTCCCCCTCCTCCTTCCCTTCAAGGCCCCGGCTCCCCTGGCCGAATACTACGTCCATCACCCCTTCGCCCGTAAAGTAGGGGGCCTCCGCTGGGGGGACCTCCGGGACCATTCCCTGCCCCAGGACTTCGCGGATATGTTGTCGTGGGAGGAGATGACCCAAAAGGTGGCCAGGGCCTACGCGTCCCTTGACAGCGCGGAGAAGGCCCACACGCTGTTGTTCTGCGACAATTACGGTGAGGCGGGGGCCGTGAACTATTACAGTGGGAAATATCATCTGCCGCCGGCGTACAGTGATAATGCCAGTTTCCTCTACTGGATGCCCCCGGACTTCGACCGGTTCGACGTACTCCTGCTGGTCACGGACGATAAAGAGGAGATGCAGCACTCCTTCATCAAAGAGTTCAAGACGGTTCGGCTGGTGGACAGTATCGCTAACCCCTACGCGATCGAGGACGGCTCATTGATCATGCTGATGAAGGGACCCAGCGATGCGTTCCGGAAAGCATTCAGGGATAAAATCGATCGGGACAGGCTGAAGACCACCGCTCAGGGGACTATCCAGACCTTGAAACCCAACTCCCTGGAAAATGGCGGCTCCATGCATTGAAATTGTCTTATAAGTGCATGGTTGATTTTCAGCAGCAAATTAAGAATCAATAGAGACATATCCGAAACGATTAATCGTGTTCCCATTTACTTTGGTCAGAGCCTGACGCAATTACCCCTCGAAATGACGCATTACGCCGCTTTCATTTTGAAGATGGCGACTTAGTTTTGAGAAACAAAAATGTTGAACTATGCGCAAACTAATAATGAAGATGTCGATCTCGGTCGACGGTTTTGTCGGTGGTCCCAATGGGGAGAAAGATTGGGTTTTCAAGTCCTCGGATGAATCTTCGAGAGCCTGGCTCGTCGAGCAATTCCGGGCGGCGGGCCTGATCATCATGGGCAGAAAGTCGTTTGAGGTTATGGCCCCCTACTGGCCGACTGCGGCCGGACCTGTGGCCGCGCCGCTGAACGAGGTCCCCAAGGCGGTCTTTACACAAAAAGGATATAAAGGCATCGATCCGGGGCCCAATGCAGAGTACTCGCCCGCCGCGGCTTCCTGGGCGGAGGCGCGGGTTTTCAACGGTGATCTTGCCGAAGGGATAAGGAAACTCAAATCCGAGCCGGGGAAACCGATCGTAGCGATTGCCGGTGCCGGATTTATGCGGAGCCTGATAGCGACCGGGCTTATAGACGAATACCTTTTGGTTACTCATCCTGTCATTTTGGGCGGGGGGGAGGCGATCTTCAATGGTGTTGCACGACCCGTGGACCTGAAATTAGCCGATGTCAAGACTTTCCCGGGAGGCGTTGTGGCACACACTTACCGCGTATAAGGTATTCGCATTTTCATTTGTATCACTTATTCCTTTATACGTAGCAGTTATTGGTCTTCTTATGCACTTATACAATGCTGCCAGTTTCAGCAGCTTTATTTGTTAAGTTCGGTTGACGGTTTACAGACCCTATAACCTCTTACTTAACAAAAACCCTTATTCACTATGTTGCTGGGCAAACGCTCCCGCAGGATGGTGGCAGCTACGCTATTTACCATCCTGGCCACCGACACTCTTGCACCCGGTATCTCCTATGCCCTGACCTCCGGGCCGACCCAACCGGAAGCCACGAGCTTCGAGCCGATCGATACGACGGATATGGTTAACCTGCAGACGGGTGATCTGGCGTACAATATCCCTTTGATCGAAGTGCCCGGCCCGGAGGGGGGCTATCCGCTATCGTTGTCTTATCATGCGGGTATCCAGACAAATGTGGATGCCAGTTGGGTGGGGCTGGGGTGGACGTTGAATCCGGGAGCGATTACCAGGACTGTGAGTGGACTGCCGGATGACTGGCAGGGGTTGCAGAATAATTCGAGGACCTATTGGCAAGGGGGTAAGTTCAGCTCTTATCAGGTCGGGGCTACTATAGGTATTGCCGAAACCCCTTTCAATGTGAGTTTCGGTCTAACTATCTCGCAGGATACATACAAGGGGTTTGGGGTTGATTTTGATGCCAGTATAGGGGACGGCCCATTTAGCCTGGGAGTATCTAAAGACGCCAATTCAGGCGCAAAACTCACCGGCGGTATAAATACGGGAGGAGAAAGTCAAAATGGTGAGATCTCCAGCTCCATGGGATTATCTTTCAGCACAAATTTTAAATCTCTTGAAGCCGGTATGCAATGCAAAATCGACCTTTTTGGTTTTAACTTTATGGAGGCCAGTATGAGCACCGGTTCCAAGTCGTCCATGTCAGTACGCGGAGAAGGAGAAGCTGCCATACAAGGATCAAAGAATGCCGGCATCCAGACCTCTCACTCCGGATTTGATCGAAAAATTCCTATTACGAAACTGCTCAGTATTCACCTGGCCTTTAGCAAAACCCGTTATTGGACGGATGAGAATGCTACCACGACTGCGGTAGGAAGTTTTTACCCCCAGAATTGGAATCCGGGGGGAGATAATGTATTTGATACCTATTCTATGCTGGAAGACCCCTCCTCTAAAAATATTGTAGTCTACCCCGATCCAACGGTCCTGCAGGGCGGCGCCATCCCGGCCTTTGACGAGTACAACGTGAGTGGCCAGGGGCTGGGCGGGAATATGCGACCCTATTTTTTCCAGGGAGGAGTGATGGGGCAAAACCATAAGGACCAGGATGGTCATGCCTATGACACCTATTATCATGGTTACGTCAGCGGATCTCCGCAACAGTTCCGGTTCATAGAAGATTTTTCCAATGCTTTCCGCCAGCAATATCTGCCCTACTCCAGCAGCGCATTGTCCCAGGATTTTACTTCGGGGGTTCCGGCACTGAATCACTTTGATCCTGCCCCTCTGTTCGGAAATACCAATGGGGCGACGGATTATGGCAACGGTACCACGATGAATAACTATGGAGCCAGTTCGGTAAATCATGATAATTTATCGGCGCCCGATTTCATGGCATTGGCAGGATCGAGACATATCGATATAGGGGTTAAGGTGCAGCCCAGTAATATCCAGGGTTATAATCCGACTGATTATTACCATAACGGGATGATCACCGGCTTTTCCATCACCAATGAGTCGGGAGTTACCTATCATTACGGTTTGCCGGCTTATTCCTATGGCGAAGAAAATTACCAGGAAAGGATCGACAGTAAAGGATTAAACTTTAACCGGTCGATCAAAGGGAATGCCTATGCCTATACCTGGTATCTCACTTCGATCACAGGACCGGATTATGTCGACCGGAACAATGACGGACATGCTGGCACAGGTGACTGGGGGTATTGGGTGAATTTTGAATATGGCAAATGGTCGGACGCCTATGCCTGGAGGAACCCTTCCGAAGGGCTTCAACGGGATGACGATAACAAGTTCCAGAACTGTTCCATGGGATACCGGCAGATCTATTATTTGAATGCGATCCGCACCCGATCGCACGTAGCCTTGTTTGAGAAAGATGCCCGGTATGATGCAAAAGGATCTTCTCCGCTGATTTTTTCCAAGAACTCCAGTACGCCGAGTTATCAATACCCCGATGGAAGATTTGATGGAAACTCCGGGCTAAGTATGAGGTTGAACAGGATATACCTGCTGAATGCGGCAGACGGGAATATGGTGACCCCGTCTTCGGGAACCAATCCCCCTTATACGTCTGCCAGCCGGACGATCGCCTGTAATTGCGAGATGGGGGCCAATGTCCTGGACAGGACCGATGTGGATGCGGTAGGCCGGGTGCCACTGGAGGCAAAGTCTATTCGCGTGATCGATTTTTCCTATGACTATTCGCTTTGTTCGAACACAAGGAATAGTTTTGACCCCAACGCTCCTTCGACCCCTATGGGGAAACTCGCCTTGAAGGCTCTTACTTTTAAAGGAAAAGGGGGCGCGACTTCCATGCCCTCGATGCAATTTTCGTATGAGCTGCCGGCGGCCAATATTAAGACAGCGACAGGTACGGTTAGCGCTACCAGCTTTACCACCTCCACGCCCGTATTCCAGACCGGCGATCTGCTACAATCGGGAGGTACCTTCTATGGTGTGGTGACAAGCTACAATGCATCGACCAACATTTATTCCCTGGCCAATTCGTCCTTCCCCGCCTCGTCGGGATCGGTGACACAGACCCTCAGCACCACCAAAAATCCCCCTTACAATAAAGATGCCTATGATATGTGGGGAATGTATAAGTCGAACTATGACCCGACCTTGTTAAGCAACAATGAAAACCTGGGCAGGAATACCGATGCGGTATCCGCACAGGCAACAGATGCCTGGAGCCTTCGGGCGGTCACTACTCAATTGGGAGATGTTCTCCAGCTGAATTATGGACCTGACACTTATCACCAGGTAGCCATGAGTAATACGTATTCGCTGGTCATGAAGAATATTTCGGTAGTGCCGAACACCAATAATGCCATTACCTTCCAACTGGAAAACTATGGATCCTCTATCAATCCCGGATCCATCGTACAGGTGGGATCAGTCTTTCAGCGGCTGGCATTACTGGTCCATACCTCCTGGAGTTGCAGCGGCTGCTATTCAAAAGGGACCATAACCCCGGGTCCGGTGACTATTACTAATATGGCGACTAATACGGATGGCAGTATCACCTATACCGGTATGCTAAATACGCCCATCGTTGCTTCGGGATTCAACGGATCGATCTTTACCGGGAATTTATGGGTCGATCAGAATTCGGATTATTATGGAGGCGGTATAAGGGTTGCCTCCCTGACGATCAGCCATACCTTTGACAACAGCGCTTCCACTTTTTTGTATAATTACAATAACCCTTCAGGCTACAGCAGCGGAGTTACCACCTATCTCCCCACGGTGCTGGAGGCATTCGACGAGGTGGCCGCAAGAAGCAACCCCGGTGGCCTTAACTATGGCGTAATGGACGCCTGGATATATTATTACAAAAAGACGTTGTACCAGAATGCAGGTGGCCTCTATCCTCTTGCCCAGCTGCTTCCGGCGCCCGGGGTAATGTATGAGTATGTCACGGTAACGAACCAGTTCAGCAACCCCGATGAAAGCGCGGCACGGAACATACCTGGCTCCACGCAATACCGGTTCGAGGTGTTTAAAAACAATATGGTGGGCAGAGAGGAGGTGAACCCGATGCAGCAGGCTACGGGTTCGGACATCAATCAATTTGCCCGCAACTGGGTACTGAGAAGATTCACGAGCTGCATCGGGAATATCAGGCAGATCACTCAATTCGATGCCGCCGGCAGGATGCTGGCACAGACCGTCAACCACTATTTGCATGACGGTTTGGAAAATCTGGGATTCCATGATTTCATGACCCAATACCAGAGCCGGCTGGCGCAATTTAATTACCAGGGACTCATCCAGGAACGATATGAGGAGATAAAGAAAATACCTGTCGGTTATGTTAATCCAAACAAGCCACCCTTGGAACTACCATTGCCAGGCAATCCGGATAGTCAGCCTCTCGGAGGTGTCCGGGCTACGATGACGGCAAGGGAAGAATATCCTTGTATCCAGATCGGCCAGACAACCACCAACTATGTCAGCGGCGTGCAGACCAGCAGCCAGAACCTCGCTTTTGACTTTTACAGCGGGGCAGTTACGAAGAAGGTCGCGACGGATGCATACGGCAATAGTTTTATGACCAGTACCGTATCGGCTTACCAACAATATCCTGCACTGGGGATAAAGGTCAACAACGACAATAATGCGAACATGCTTACCCAGACAGCGGCAACTTATACCTATAAGGTAGATAATAATAACCATCCCCTTGGGCTGGTGTCTGCTATCGTCAATACCTGGAGCAATACCTTTTCAGCCATGGATATCGATGGCACGACCCATATCCAGGACGGGCGGACGGAGTCGTCAGGTTCTTCTGCCATTCCCAACGGAAATGTCTGGCGTACACAATCTACGTATGACTGGATGCCCACGACCCGGACGAGCGACGGGCTGACGCCGCTGGCAGGCTTCAGTGATTTCAGCTGGACCTCTCCTTCTTCTTCGGACGCACGTTGGGTGAAGACGGCGGATATCACCTTGTACGATGTATTCTCCAAGACCTTGGAAGCAAGGGATATGAACAACAACTATTCCGCTACCCATATGAATTATGGCGAGCAAAAGGTCGCCCTCACCGGCGGGCCGGCCAATTATAGTGAGATGGCGTACAGCGGGGCAGAGGATGCGGGAGTGAATCAGACCAACACGGCTTTTGTACAGGCTGCCGGAGGGGTGGTGTCCACTGCTGCCGCTCACACAGGCGCGCGGAGCCTGCTACTGGCGCCCTCAGGCACCAGGGGCTTCTTATATACGGTGAATACGGCTCGTCTGGCGCTTGGCCGCGCCTATACGGCGGCGGTATGGGTGAAGCCGGTTAGCGGTACGAACTCCACGGTACGGCTGTATTACGACATCGACGGTACTGTGAAAGGCTCTTCGATAGCATCCGGCAGCAGCACGAAGACGGCCGGCGGCTGGTCGCTGATCAACCTGACGCTAACGGCTGGCGATATTGCCTCGGGGTCTGTGCTGCACGTATGGTGTCAAAACGACGATGCCTCCTTGCAGGCCTATGTAGACGACATGCGGTTCCAACCGGTGAATGCAAGCACCACAGCGTATGTGTACGACCCGTTCAGCGGCGAGCTGACGTATATCCTGAATAATAACAACCTCTACACGCGGTTCGAATATGACGCGGCAGGCCAGCTGGTCAGGACCTACAAGGAGAAGCTGAACACGGGGACTTTTGCCAACGGCGAATTCAAGACCAATCAATACACTTATAATTACGGCGCTGTTAAATATGGCAACAACCCCAATAACAATGACTCGTATACGAAAAACAACTGTAATGTCAGCGCCGGTTATGCAGGGACTTCGATGAACGTGGACATACCCGCAGACACTTACACCAGTTTCATATCCAGGGCCGATGCGGATGCGCAGGCGGCAATTTATGCGCAGGATTATGCCAATTTGCATGCCTCATGCGTCTGTTCACCCGGATTTCGTTTCATCAGCGGCACCACCGGCACCATTGATCAGGTCAGCATTTCGGGAACCCGGGTCACTTTGGGACTCATATTCGCATTCCCTTCATTCAACTTTGCTTTCGATGTGGGTGATATCGTAGGCAGTTGCGCCTTTCCGTCAGCCACTCGCACGGTACCCATCACCATAGGCGCTACCCTCATCAATTTCACCATCTTCCCGTCCGGACATGTGATGGCGCAGCTGATGTCCGGGCCTGCCCCAGATCCGTATTCTACTTTTACCATCGTATACGACACGCAGACCGTTCTGTATTATAGCAGTCCGGCGAGCGGAACATTCGCTAAGAACGATTGCGCGCCGGGGCAGACAGGCACTTCATCCACATATACTGTACCTGCGGGCGCATTTATATCCTCTATATCACAACAGGATGCGAATAACCAGGCAGCGGCTTATGCAGGAGCCATCGGTCAGTATATGGCAAATATCCAGGGCAGCTGCAGCTTCGTTTGTGGTTTCACCTGGGCCAGCGGGATAACGGCAGATGGATATGAGATAACCTCGTCGCCGTCGGATGGAACGATGACCTTCTCGTTAATATTCTATGCCCCCCCATTCCCTCCTGGTTCTAATACCTACACCGGCGGCATACTTGGGACTATCACCGGGCCTTGCAGACCATCCGCAATACGGCCCGTGCTAGTCACTGAGGATAATGGACGCACCTGGAGCGGGCACGTGTATCCGGACGGGACAATTCAAATTGATACTCCATCCGGGGCGTGGCCCTCGGTTGGCGACATGATCACTCTCCAGGGTACCATTAACCTATAAACTTTATTTATGAAATTCTTATCGCTGATAGAATTCCTTCCGGTCCTCGTTTACTACATGACGATTCCGGCGACCTGGGACCTGACGACATATGACCCAAACACGACCCTGTACCAGGCAACCCAGAGCATCACTTTCGAGCCTGGCTATGCGACACCGCCCGGGGCTAATTTAACCGCGGCGATCGTACCCGGTACAGGGGTACCACAGGCTACGCATCCAACGGGCACGGCGGATGCCAATATCAACTGGATACAGGCGGCCAGCTTTGATGAGACAGGGGCATTGATCGGCGAGTCGAAGAAGTTCTTTGACAATGGGGGGCGTCCGGTGCAATCACAGAGCAAGACCTTCTACCGGTCGGACCCAGGCACCGTGTATACCCATGTGCTGGCCGACCAGCCGATCCTGGACGCCTATGGACGGACGGTGGCGACGACCATGACGGCGCCGATCGACTACGCAGACTTTAGCTATCAGCCCAATTTCCTGCGGCATAACAGTTCGGGCAGCATGTACAATCACCAGAACTTCGACCTGTATACCAATAGCTCCGGAAGTACGGATAAGACCAACAATCCCGACCCCTTGTGGGACGCATCGGGCGGAAGCCCGGTGCAGGGGACGCTGGCCTGGTATTACAGTACGAGCAACAGCTGGGAACCCTATACGCCTACCACGAACTATCCTTATAGCCGGCGAACCTACTATTCGGATGGAACAGGGAATGGTAAGAAACAAGGAGGCATAGGAGAGACCTTCATGATGGGTAGCGGCCATGAAAGCAGCAACTATATGACCCCGGTAGCCAACGAGCTGGATTTTTATCTGCAGGTGCGCAACCAGGTATTTGCCGCTGCCGACCTTGGAGCACTTCCTGCGTCCCTGAAAAGCCAGGCGATGCAAATGGTGTCTCATGATGCCAATGGCAGAGAGGTCATTGCCATCCTGGATAAGGCGGGGAAGCCCTTAATGACGGCCCGTCCCGGGGGGAGCGACATTATAGTCAATAATACGATAACGATCCCCGCCGGAGAGATCCGGTATATAAAATTATCCGCGAATACGGGGATAGTATTTACGGGGACAGGTACTGTTTATCAAATGGACGGGAATGAAGCCCCGGCATCCAATATCTTGCCGGGGGGATTATTTAACAATGGGTCGGCTTACTTGTTCCCTACAGGGTATTACAAGGTGGTGAATGGAGACCCGTCGAATCCGGCCACGGTCAGCTACAGCAACGGATATTCGGATGTGAGCTATAGTTTTTACAACCAATTGGGCCAGTTGGTGGCATCGGTGGCGCCGGAAGGGGTTAAGAAGCTGTATGCTTCCCTCAGCAGCTATACCAATATCACCGCCGTGCCTTTCATCAGCCTGCACACTTACGACCAGCAGGGCAGGCTGGTGAGCAGCCAGGATGCAGATGGGGGACTGCATCAATTTATCTACCGTCAGGACGGGAAGATCCGTTTCTCACAGAACGCTGTGCAGGCGGCGGCGGGCAGCTTCAGCTTTACCAACTATGATCAGGTTGGCCGAATAACGGTAAGCGGCCAGTACCTGCCGGGCAGCGGCGGGATCACGTTCGGCAGTGCTGCCATGACCGGTATACTGGAAAACACCGGCATCTGGGGCGGGATGACAAACGGAACGATGACGGATGTTAGCATCACCCGGTACGATATGCCGGACAACAGCCATGGACAGCCCGGCTATACACAGGACCCTTTCAATTTATACGGTGCCGTCAGCGTGGCTCAGCAATATAGTACGATCGTTAATAATGCTCCCTCCGGCGCTGATTTGGTCAGCGCCACCTGGTATAACTATGACGAAGAGGGTAAAGTGGTCTGGAAGATCAAATATATCAATGGACTGGGCTATAAGACGACAGATAATACCTATAATACATTGGAGCAGCTGACCAAGACGGTTTCCCAGAAGAATATGCAAACTGAGACCTTTGTGCATTATTATGATTATGATCCGGCCAATAAGCAGCTATGGCATGTCTATACCAATACGTTGGACAATACCAGCACCCGGACGCTGCAGACGACATACTATTATTTTCTCCATGGAGGGGTGAGACGGGTGGAGCTGGGCGGCAACCTGCAGGGGATCGATTATACCTATACCCTGCAGGGGGCGCTGAAGGCTATCAATAACAGCAACAAGGCGCAGGACCCCGGCAATGACGGCAGTAACGGTATTGCGGCTGACGCTTTTGGGGAAGTGCTGGATTATTTTCCAGGGGATTATAACAATAGCCGTCCCATAGCGGTGCCGATCAACGGCATGAACACCTCGGGCATAGTTACGCAGGAAAGCTATGCGGGCAATATCAAGGCGATGAGCTGGTACAGCGAAAAGCCGGCTTCAACGGGCCTGACGGATGCACCGAACACGTACGTGTACCAATACGATCCCAGGTACCAGTTCACAGAGAGCACCTGGGGTACGGGGATCAATTTCGCCACTACGCCCGCGGCCTTTACGCCCACCAATTACAATAAAGAAAAAGTGGGCGATCCGTCGGCCGGGATAGCGCCGTATGATGAGAACGGTAATATCCTTTACCTGCAGCGAACGGACGCCAATGGTAATCTAACCGACCAGTTCACCTATAACTATACGGCCAATACCAATCAGCTGTCCAGTGTGACAAATGTCGTCAATGGGACGGCCCAGCCGTACGCTGCCTATAGCTATGATGCCAATGGACAGGTTGCGGCAGAGGCAACGCAGGATGGCAGCCCGCAGAAATATTTGACGTATAACGAGGCGGAAAAAGTAACGGCTGTGTACCGGGACGCCGGGCATAGTATTTTGCTGGCCGGATTTGTATATGACGAATATGGCCGCAGGATTGAGAAGCTGAGCTATAATACCTCCGGCCAGCTCACACAGGTGACGTATTATACAGGTAATGCGATCTATACTCAGCCGGTCACCGGTGGCACTGTGTATGGTACGATAACTGCACAGGAATACCAGATAGATGGCGGCAACGGCAGGATAGGAGTATACTATCCTCAAGGCTCCATTTATGCCTATGAGCTGGCGGACCACCTGGGCAATGTCCGGGCCGTGATCGCCCGGAACGGCACGACTTACCAGGTAAGGATGTATACGGATTATTATCCCTTTGGGAAAGTGATCAACAGCGGCGGTACGAATGATTACCGCTATGGCTACCAGGGCCAAAATGCGGAATTGGACGGCGAGACGGGCTGGAATAATTTTGAGCTGAGAATGTATGACAGCCGGATAGCCCGGTGGCTGAGTAAAGACCCGGGAAAACAATTTTACAGTCCTTATACAGGGATGGGCAATAACCCCGTTAGCAGCATTGATCCGAATGGAGGATTTTCCTGGCTGGGGGCCCAGTTATACAATTTAGCTCATGGTTGGAAAGGTCACGTATTTTACAATGAAGATCTCAAGGAATATCAGGTTAATTTTCTTAAGGGAGATGTTCTTACATTGGCGTACAAATGGGATAAGAAGCAACGGGCACTAAATATTTTCGATGCGCTCTTGCAAAGTGTTGATCTGAATTTTTCAGCTGAAAAGAAATTTGGAAAAATGGGCTTTGACTTCAATGTTGGTAACAAGTTAAAATTCCAGGCTGATTATAGCCAATTAACTATATCTATTGATCCTAAGAAGTCTTTTAACCCTTTGAAGTGGGACGTTGGCTTTGATTTTTACAAGACAGATATCAATACCAAACTTGGGTCGTATGCTACGATCGGGGCAAGTATGAGCCTGGATGAGACAGTTTTAGGAAAGGAAATGAACTTATTCAACGCTTCAGGTTACGCAAAATTGGGAAAAAATAAAGTTTCACTAGGGGGTACAGGGTTATATTATGATGCTGATGAAGAAAAGCTTCAGAATGATATCGATATTTTTACTAAAGAGACGATGTCATATAAACATTCCATAAGTGATAAGATCGACTTTTCCGTCGACGGCACCGACACTAAAATAAAGGCTAGTTTTGATCTCGAGGTATTGAAGGTGAAAACGAGCTTCGACTATGGCAGATTCGGCGAACTTCTTAGCAAGAGGGTGTTCTGATAAAACGAAACCTTCACTAATAACCATCGAAGCTCTTTGCCCCCCTTACCTGTTCTCGACCCGCTTGCCTTGCTGCTCCTCCCGCAGTTTAGAGCGTTTCGATTCGCCGCCGCTGCCGCCAAACCGCCAGGTGAAGGTCAGGGAGGCCCTTGCGCTGTAGCTGACCCGTTGCCAGTCCAACAACAGCGCGTCGCTGACCCGCAGAAAAGCCGGCTTCCGGATATTGAAGATATCCCTGGAGCTAAAGGACAACGTAGCCCTGTTATGCGCAAAATCGTACTTCGCCCCTCCATCAAAGCCATAAACCTGCCGGTACCGGTCCTGCAAGATCACCTCGCTGGCCTTATAATCCGCCCTTATTTGCATACTCAACCCCCTGGCAAGCGAAAAGTCATTGGTAATATTCCCATTCCAGCTAATGCCGCTGGTCGCCGCGATGCCAAATTGCGGAGCCGCGGAGTTTATCCGGCTATAGACATTGACATTCGCGGTAAAGCTCCAGATCCTGGATACCCGCACGTTGCCGATAAGCTCGAGACCGGTATTGATCGCCCGCTTGAGATTTTCGGAGATGGTAACGGTGACGTCATTGACGGGATTGGTCTGCACATGCTTGATCACATTGTTCACCTGGCTATAGTAAAGCCCCGATGTAAAATTGACGGTCGGCCAATTCTTTTTGTAGAGCAATTCAATGGAATTAATATCCTCGGGCCGGAGGGTCGGGTTGCCCATATCATAATTTACCGGGTCGGATACATCCGGAAAAGGATCCAGCTCGTGGGGCGTCGGCCTGTTGATCCTGAGTGTATAGCTCAATTGTACCTGCTGCGCATGCTGCAGCTGCCGGGTCAGGAATAAGGCCGGGTAAAGCCCGTTGGTGTTGACATGGATGGGTGTGCTGACCAGGATGCCGGCGGAATCATAGTTCTGTAAGGTGGCGGCAAACCGGCCCGCCTCTGCCCTAAGCCCTGCCTGGATGGTATAGGCTTTAAGCTGCTGCCGGTAATTGACATACACCGCATGCACCTTGCCGTTGGTTCTAAAGAAATTGATCAACGAATAATCGGCGTTGTACCCCCCACTCAACGTATCGAAGCTGGCATCCCATTGCCGGTTGTTGGTTAAGGCTATCTGGCTACGTGCTCCCGCTTCCAGCCGGCCTCCCTTGCCGATGGGCAGACTATAATCCAGCTGGATATTGTAATTGCTGTTCTTTCCTCCTTTTGTGTCCTGCAATATGTCCGGTGTCGGCTTGACCGCCTGGCCATCCACATTAAAGATATAGGTATTGTACTCCTGGAAGCTGCTGCCGGAGCCGGTGGACCAGGCAAAGTCAAAGTCCAGCTCCTCCGCTGGTTTCCTGAACTTGTGCGCCAGATCCAGGGTGGCCCCCCAGCTGGTATTCCAACCCTTGGTGGTATTGGCCCTGTTGCTAAGCTGCGTCGGTGTTTGTTGCCGCGTCAGGTTGTCGACCGTCAGGTATTCATGCCGATCCCTGGTAGAGGAATTGTACTGCCCGGTGACGCTGACCAGGTCTCTGGACGATAGGGTATAATCAACCCCCGCCTGCGCGACATGCAGATCAGTGATGGTCGTGGACGGGAATATTTCATTGGAATAATAAGTGGGATCTCCGGAATTCAAATAGGTCATGTTCTGAAAACCATTGCTGTAGGTGTTCCTGCGTTGGAAGGTGTAATTCCCGTATAGATCGGCCTTGCCGGCCCGATAGCTGATGCTCGCTCCGGAGTTGTAATTCTCCCTTGTACCGCCGGATGCCGTGAGGGCGCCGTTCAGGCCGGACCTTTCTCCCTTTTTCAGGATGATATTGATGACCCCTTGCCCCCCGGCATCATATTTTGCCGAAGGGTTGGTGATGACCTCTATTTTTTCGATGGAGGCTGCCGGAATGGATTGCAGGATCTGTGCGACGGACCCGCCACCGATAAGCGATTGCTTCCCATCTACCAGGACTTTTACATTCGTTGCGCCCCTCAGACTGATATTGCCGTTGCCGTCCACCTGCAGGCTCGGAATATTCTGTAACAGGTCGGCCGCAGAGCCGCCCACACTTACCAGGCTTTGATTGACGGCAAAGACTTTCTTATCCAAACCGCTGCGAAGGGTAGGGCCCTTACCCACCACTTCCACATCTTTTAATACGTGTACGCTGTTCAGAAAGGCTGAATCCCGGGCAGGCGTTTGCGCCCACACGCGGGAGATCGCGCTCAAAAGCAGGATGCTGATATAAGCGAATGGCTTCATGATGGTTATTTGACGGGGATTTTATTTTCGACAAATGAACGCAGCTTATTCCTGCTCCACCGCGACAATTCAACCCGACCCCTTACCGGCTAAATAAACAGGCTATTCGGGATGTATTGAGCGAAAAGGGAAATTTGTTGAATCTTGCCCTGGTCCTCTTCTAAATCAATTATTTTGCAGTATCGTATGAGGTATTTTGCAAATAGAAAGATAACGCTGACCCAACTCCAATACCTGGTTTGGCTGGCTATTCTGTTGATCAGCTTTATTTCGATGCTGTCGTCGGATGGTGTCGCGGGCTCGGCGCTCTTCGCGCTTAACGGCGTCTCTTTTTATGCCCTGATCATCTATGGAAATATTCAATTCCTGTATCCCCGCTATTTTCAAAAGAAGCGATATGTCCTGTATGCTGTCGGGTCGGTCTTGCTGGTGCTGGTGGCGGGGCTCGCAAAAGGATATTTGTCCCTTTATATCAGCAGTCAGTATTTTGCCAAGGCTTTCAGGGTCCAGAACGCGGGCACGCATCTTTCGTTCTTTCTCTCCGGCGTGACGATCTTTGTATTGAGCCTTGTCATACGACTGGCCATTGCTTATTTCGCCGTGAAACAGCAGTCGGAAGAGGCCTTGCTGCAAAAAAGCCAGTTCGAGTTAAAGCTGCTGAAGGCGCAGGTACAACCGCATTTCCTCTTCAATACCCTCAACAACATGTATTATGAGGCCTATATGGAAGCGCCGCGCACCGCGCTGCTGATCGAGCGGCTTTCCGATATCATGCGCTATTTTATCGACCAGAATATCCAGGATACGGTTCCCATAGAGACAGAAGTACAGTTTTTGGATAACTATATCGCCCTGGAAACGATTCGGATTATGCCGGAGCCGGAGCTTGAGTTTGAAAAGGATTTCAAAACAGGCATCCATCTTCCGCCGATGTTGCTGATGACGTTTGTGGAAAACATCTTCAAACACGGTATCGATAAAATAAGCGGCTGTAACCAGATCTGGATCAGGATTGCCGAACAGGAAGGCTATCTTATATTTGAGACCAGGAACAGTATCAACCGGCATCCGGGCAGGACCAAACCTACCGGGCTGGGGCTAAAGAATCTTAGACAGCGGTTGTCACTGCTGTATGGCGCCGACTTCGAGCTGGACACCCGGGACGACGGTCGATATTTTACGGCATTTCTCAAAATACCCTTGTCATGAATCTACGGTGTATCATAGTGGATGATGAACCCAATGCTGTCAACCTGCTGGAAGTGCTGATCGGCCAGACGACGGGATGGCAGCTGTTGGCAAAATGCCTGAATGCATTGGAGGCCATTTCGTTCTTAAAGAAGAACCCCGTCGACCTTGTCTTTTTAGATATAGAAATGCCCTTGCTTAACGGGATGGAATTGGCGGGTTTGTTGTCGCCTGATACGGCTATCGTTTTTACTACGGCCTACCGGGACCATGCCGCAGAAAGCTATTCCTTTAACACCATCGATTACCTGCTAAAGCCTATCACGCTCCGGCGTTTTATAGCCTCTACAAAAAAGATCGAGACCCATTTTCAAAAACAGCTGCCACCGGGTAAGATAGAAGTGGAAGAAGAGGACGGGTATTTCTTCGCGAAATCCGGGACCGAGTTACGCAAGATCTTGCTTGACGAAATACTTTATTTTGAAAGTCAGAAGGAGTACGTAAAGATCGTGACCAGTAAATTCGAGATCTTGACCTATCGCAGACTAAAGGATATCGAAGCCCAATTGAAACCGCCATTTATCCGGGTGCATAATTCTTTTATCGTCAATATTAAACAGCTGAGCAAGATACAGGCCGGCTCCATTTACATTCGGGAAAAACAAATTCCTATCAGCGACAAATTCAAGGATGAATTGATGGCCATTATCCAAAAAAGAACTTTTTGACCCTGCAAACCTGCAAAAAACAGCTGATGCCAGGTTATCTTCCTAAGAGCCGTTTGTTGTTCATTAAATAAACCATAGCCTCTGTAACAGCCTGTTCAGAATTTTTTGGGGCAAACCCCAGTTCATTTCTGGCTTTCGAAATATCGAAATTTTGTTGAAGCCCGGAAAACATGGCGATGTCCCTGGTCGTTATGACCGGCGCCTTATCCGATATTTTACTGATAGATTGCATGATCCAGGCGATCAGGTACAGCAACGGCTTTGGTAAAGCGACAGGTAACTTCAATTTCAATTCGGGAAAAAGACGCTGGCCGATTTTTGTTGTATCTCTTATGGACGTGCACCTCTCATTGGCTAAAATATAACGTTCCCCATCTACGCCTTTTGTAGCCGCCAGGTAACATCCTTCCGCCACGTCTTTTACATCTATCCAATTTAATGTGATATTCGTTTCGACGGGGATCTGCTTTTGCAAAATAAGTTGCAGGATATTATATGAGACGCTCAATGGGGCGAATGCCTCGCTTCCTATCATGGCGGATGGCAGTACGGCTACCAATTCAATGTTATGCTTTTTTGCCAATTCAAAAGCTAATTTCTCTCCGTCATTTTTTGAATTATAATACATATTCCTTCGGTCCGGGTTTTGCCCGTAACTTTCTTTCGTGGGAAGCCTGGAATAATTCAATGCTGCAATGGAGCTTAAATACACGATCCGCTTAACACCTGCTTCTGCGGCAGCTTCTATCATGTTCCTGGTGCCTTCAAGATTTACATTATAGATATCCTTTTCAGGATCTTTCGCCCATAGTTTAAAAACAGCCCCTACGGCGTAAAATGTTTCCACCCCCTCCAACGCCCTTTTCAGGGATTGTTTGTCCGTAATATCGGATTGCACTACTTCACAATCCAAACCTTCAAAAGGTTCCTTGTTCTTAATGTTCCGGACCGAAGCCCTTACCGGAACGCCTTTGCTGATAAGTAAACGTACAAGGTTATTGCCCAGGTGCCCATTGGCGCCTGTAACCAAAGCTAAATTCTTCTGTGTCATATTGTTGATTTTAATGATGACACAAATTTCCGTATTGGTTAATGGCTTCCGCTTGACATTTGTTAGGTAATTATCTTTTTACGGATCCGGCTTAGACTTTCCGGTTTCATGCCTAAAAAGGAAGCGATGTACTGGACCGGCACGCTATGAAGAATGGCAGGATAATTGTCTATGAGGTTTTTATATCGTTGCTCGCCTGTTAGGGTAGCTAGTTCTTTCGAACGGTTCTCATTGTAAGTAATGGCCTGTTGAAATACGTAAATGCTGAAATCCTTCAGGACGGGACTTCCATCGGTTATGAGATCCAAATTGTTTTTGTTGATCCTTAGCAGCTCGCAGGCCGTAATGCACTCTACATTTTCATTTGACTTTGCCTGATTGATGAAGTTGAAATAGGAAGTAATAAAGCCCGGGGGACAATTGATGTGGGTGGTTATTTCATCACCCATCTCATTGTAGTGAAACAAACGTATAAAGCCGGAAACGACATAATAGAGGTACTTAGGTATTTTACCTTCTTCTTCAATAATCCTGTTTTTGGGAAATATTACCGGCTCGAAATATTCTTTACACAGGGAGATATCCTTTTCAGCCAGCTTAACTTTTGCCGAAATGATGTTTAACAGATGCTCGTGCATTTTGGATTTGTAAGGATAATATTACTGTGTAAAGTAAGTAAAAATGTCGTAATTCGTCTCAACTTCTGTAGACAGCCATCAGGCAAACTTCAAAAATAAATCCAGGAAAATTTGATTAGGGTCCCCCCTCTGATATCCCTTCAAGCCCTCGCATACGCGGGGGCTTTTTGACAACTAAAGATAGTAAAATGCGAATTTTAAGGAGGGCCCTTTGCCCGGAGAGGGGTATATTTAGCTATCGATAATGGCTATGAAAAATTTAAAAAAACGTCTTCAACAAGGGGAAACGCTCATCGGATGCTGGCTGAATCTTGGCAGCTCCATAACGGCGGAGATCGTCGGAATGTCCGGGTTTGACTGGGTGCTGATAGACCTTGAACATGGGGCAGGCGGAGAAAAGGATGTACTGCACCAGCTACAGGCCCTGGAACACACCCCCGCTGCATCCGTCGTGAGGCTCGAAAGCGGGCAGCGACAAAGGATCCATCGGATACTGGATATCGGTGCGGAAGGGATCATGGTCCCCCGGATTAGCAATGTCGCGGAAGCCGCAGCCATCGCCAGCGGCCTGCATTACCCCCCGGATGGCAGCAGAGGTGTCGCCAAAATGGTTCGTGCCAGCGGTTTTGGCCAGAACTTTCCGGACTATTATAAAAATGGAAAAAACACCATTCTTGGTGTCGTACAGATCGAGACGGCCGAAGTCCTCCATCACCTGGATGCGATAGCAGCAATCGACGGTATCGACGTGTTGTTCATCGGCCCTTCGGATCTTTCTATGGAATTGGGGATCTTTGGTCAGCTCGATCATCCCCTTTTCAGGGAGGCGCTGAAGGCGACGGTCAATGCCGCTCAGAGATCCGGCAAGACAGTGGGTATACTGATACAGGACCCCGGTGATTTTCAGCTGTATCATGAAATGGGGATACGCATGATCGCATGTGGCGCAGATGGTACTTTTGTCTCTCACGGTGCGCGGGACATGGCCAACAAATTAAGCGCCGCCCGACGGGCTCCGGATAGCTCCACAGGCTCCAAAACCCAGCTTCCATGATCGCAACCTCCTTTATCTCCGATCCATTTTCTATATTATTGGCCGGTATTGTCATTGTAGTGGGCGGCATCATAGGGCTGAAATTACACCCTTTCCTCGCTCTCCTGCTGGGAGCCCTGGTGGTGGCGATCATGACACCCGGCTCGGTCATCGAACACGATGCGCTGGCTAAAGGAGCAACACCGGCCGCGGCCCATCAATTAGCTACGAGAAGCATAGGGGAAAGGATAGCGCTTGAATTTGGTAACACCTGCGGCAAACTGGGTATCCTTATCGCCATGGCGGCTATCATCGGAAAGTGTATGCTGGAAAGCGGCGGTGCGGAAAGGATCGTACGCTCGCTGTTGAAGCTCACCGGCATCGACAAAGCACCCCTGGCATTCCTGGCCGGTAGCTTTTTTATAGGCATCCCTGTTTTTTTTGATACGGTGTTATTTCTCATGATCCCCCTCGCGAAAGCCATGACGATGAGGATCGGTAAGAACTATCTGTTGTTCGTGCTCGCTATCATGGCAGGAGCTTCTATGGCCAATTCTTTGGTCCCGCCTGCCCCGGGTCCATTGTTCCTCACCGGTGAAATGCAGATACCGATAGGAATGATGATGATGGGAGGATTTTTGCTGGGGCTCCTTACTATTTTGGCAGGATATCTTTTTGCGCTGTATGCCAACCGGAAATGGCCGATCCCGCTGAGGGATTCATTGGACGCCCGGCTGGAAGATATCCGGTCCGCTTCTATAAAAACTGACGCCCAGTTGCCCCCCCTGTGGTTGTCCCTGCTGCCCGTCATGATCCCATTGGTGCTCATTTGTGCGAATACAGCCCTGGCTTCCTTTTCGTCTGCCCACGCTGTGACGCGGTTGATTGCTTTTTTGGGCGATAAGTATATAGCATTGGCGGCAGGTGGCGCGGCCGCTCTCATCCTTCTCGTCCGGCAAAAGAAAACTGACAGGGAAGGGATGACCACCTTCGTACAGACAGCATTGATGAGCGCCGGGGCCATTATCCTGATCACCGCGGCAGGAGGCACGTTTGGAGGTATGCTCCAGCAAAGCGGGATCAGCGCACGCATTGCCGGCATGACAAAGGACTATCAAATGACCTTGCTTCCTTTGGCGTTCCTGATCGCTGCCGTGGTCCGAACGGCCCAGGGCTCGGCAACCGTAGCGGTGATCACGGCATCCGGGATGCTATCGGGAATGGCTACCCATGGACACCTGGCCTATCATCCCTTATATTTAGGTCTGGCCGTCGGTTGCGGAGCGAAGTTAGTGCCCTGGATGAATGACGCAGGGTTTTGGGTCGTTTGTAAGATCAGCAATCTGACGGAAAGGGAAGCATTGAAGACGATCTCGCCCATGCAGACCATCATGGGGATTACAGGACTCATCGGGGTACTTATTGCCGCACGGATCTTACCTCTGGTTGGATAATAGGTTTAAAAAAAAGTATATGGAAAAAATAGGATTCATCGGACTGGGCATCATGGGCAAACCCATGGCATTGCATCTGTTGAAGGCAGGATATGCCGTATCCGTGCTGGAAAAAAATAAAGCTTCCAAAGAACTGACTGCCGCTGGCGCCCGGAGCTTTCCAACCCCCGCGGCAATCGCGCAGGGCAGCGATGTTGTGATCACCATGCTGCCGGATTCACCACAGGTAATGAGCGTTGTTTCGGGACAGGACGGCATTTTGGAAGGGATCCGGCAAGGGTCGCTTTTTATCGACATGTCCACCATTGCACCCGCGGCCGCGAAAATTTTGTACCAGCAGCTGCAGGAAAAAGGAGTGGAAGCCCTTGACGCACCGGTATCGGGAGGTCAGTCGGGAGCGGAAGCCGCAACGCTTTCTGTCATGACAGGCGGGACGGAGCAAGCTTTTCAACGGGCCCTGCCATTGCTGCAGACGATGGGCAAAAACATCGTTCATATAGGAGCGCCGGGCGCAGGACAGATGACAAAAGCCTGCAACCAGATGATCGTCGGCATGACGATACAGGCCGTGGCGGAAGCATTCACGCTGGCCAAAAAAGCCGGGGTGGACCTGAATAAAATGCGGGAAGCATTATTGGGCGGTTTCGCTGGAAGCAAGATCCTTGACCTGCATGGAAAAAGGATCATCGAACGGAATTTTGCACCGGGCTTTAAAATTCAGCTGCACAGAAAGGATATGAACATAGCATTGGAAGCCGGCAGGGAGTTTTCGGTGCCTTTGTATGGTACTTCCCTGGTGGCTGCACACATGGATGCCTTGCTGGCACAGGGGAAGGGAGAATTCGACCATAGTGCTATCGCCTTATTGATGGAACAGCTTTCAGCCCTTTAAAAAAATACCCAATGACAACGAACGCTACTCCAATCTCCCGGGACAAAAAAGGCCCGGCGATCAAAGAAATCATAATCACCCCCATCGCCATCGTCGACCCTCCCTTGCTAAACGCCGCCGGTCTGCACGCACCCTATGCGCTGAGAACGATAGTGGAGCTGATCACGGAGGATAATATTTCAGGTATTAGCGAAATACCAGGGAACAGCGATATCGATGCAGCCCTGGAGTCGGCCAGAGATCTGCTCATCGGAAAAGACCCGTTCCAGTTGAATGACATCCGGCGGGTGCTGGAAAACGCTTTTGGCAGGGAAACGGCCGCTCAGCGGGGTGAAACACCCTGGGACCAGCGAAAATTAGTACATATCTTCAGCGCCATAGAAGTGGCCTGCATGGATATCATCGGGAAAGTGACAGGGCTTCCGGTTGTAGATCTCCTGGGAGGGAGGATGAGGGACCAGGTGCCTTTCTCCGCGTATCTCTTTTATAAATATGAAGGGGCCGGCGGACAATGGGGTTTTGACCTCGATCCCGATGCTGAGGGATGGGCTGCCGCCCGCCAGGCAAAAGCGTTGGACCCCGCAGGCATCGTGGATCAGGCAATAGCCATGTGTAACGAATTCGGTTTCCGGTCGATTAAACTAAAAGGCGGTGTCTTCGAACCCCGCGCGGAAGTCGATGCAATGTTCGCCTTACGGAAGGCTTTCGGACCCGAAACTCCCCTGCGCATCGACCCCAATGCACTATGGACGACGGAGACGGCGATCCAATATGGCAGGGAAATGGAAGGGCTGCTCGAATACCTGGAAGACCCGGTACGGGGACAGGAGAACATGGCAAAAGTCAGAAGGTCCATTAATATCCCGCTGGCTACCAATATGTGTACTACTTCCTTCGAAGACATACCCGGCAGTATTTCCCTTTACTCCGAAGATATCATTCTTAGCGACCATCATTTCTGGGGCGGATTGCGGGCGTCTATGGGACTTTCGAGGATCTGCGAGACCTTCGGGCGTGGCCTTTCCATGCACTCCAACAGTCATCTGGGAATATCGCTGGCGGCCATGGTGCATCTGGGAGCAGCACTACCCCATCTTCCCTATGCCCTGGATACACACTATCCGTGGCAATCCGATGAAGTAGTCACCCGCGGCCGGTTCAAGTTTGAAGAGGGGGCAGTGACGGTACCCCGGGCACCTGGATTGGGAGTCGAGTTGGACAGACAGGCCTTAGCGAGACTGCACCGGAATTATTTGGATTGCGGTCTGACCCGACGCGATGACGAGATAGAAATGCAAAAGAAACACCCGGGCTGGAAATTTAAGGCTGTACGCTGGTGACGTTTTTCGTGAGTTGTACTAACGTGAATGCACCGATTGCCATTACCAGGTCCCGGACCGCCACGTCTAAATAATGCCCGCCCGCGATAAGTTGCAGTGCAATACATATCAGCCATAACATCACGATATATCCACCGATCAGCGGACGGACCAACACAATGATTCCCGCTATGATCTCTATGATGCCTACGATCTTCATAAAGACCAGCGCATCAAAGGGCAACATCCCCTTGAGCCCCGGGTTAAGATAATTCACCCAATCGGTAAGGAGATTAGTAAATTTGTCAAGCCCCGCAACGATTGGAACAACCCCAAAAGTCAGCCTTAACGTTTGTTGCATCTGGTTGATAGTAGCCATAAAATTGATTTTGTTATACATATTGGATGATCCATTGTAAAAAAGGTTACGAAGAAAAATGGATTGTAACCTTTTTCAGATTGCATGATCTAAATGACAGCAAGAGATGGAACAACAAATTTTACCTGGCAGGGACATTCCCGATACAGAATTGATCGTCAGAATATTACATGGCGAGAAACAAATGTTCGAGTGGATCATACGCCGCTATAATCAGCGGTTATATCGTATGGGAATGTCCATACTGGGAAACGATACGGATGCTGAAGAAGCAATGCAGAGCGCTTATGTAAAAGCATATGAACACCTGGGGCAGTTTGAAGCCCGGTCTTCTTTCGGCACCTGGCTGACCCGTATCATGATTAACGAGTCTATGGCACAAAAAAATAAACAGGGCAGGACCGACAATACAAAGAAACAGCTTGAAACGAACGCGGCGCTTCGGACACCTGATCAGATCCTGATCAATAAGGAACTGAGCGGCATATTGGAAAACGCTATTTCAGGATTGCCGGAGAAATACCGCCTTGTATTTGTATTGAGGGAGGTAGAAGGAATGTCCGTAAGGGACACCGGAGACGCCCTGGACATAGCGGACACAAATGTAAAAGTTCGCCTTAACAGGGCAAAATCAATGCTGCGCCACCATCTGAATAGCTACATGAAAGACCAGGCATTTTCCTTTCATCTTACCCGCTGCGATCTTATGGTAAAAAACGTATTTGCCAGGCTACAGATTTAATGCAATCTTGCAAAACAACTTTCGCCCGTTAAAACCCATCTGAACGGAATCCCAGGGCCCGCCCGACTCGTTGTCTTCGGCCCATCCCTTTGCGAGGGGATTTACACCGAGATTCGGATGGACATTGAATAAATTGTCGGCGCCTACGAAGACGCTGACTTTTTTGGAGAATTTATAAGAGCAATATATGTCGGTGACGACCTTGCTGTCAAAGTTGAAAACCTCCGGTACGAGTTTATTGCCGTCTGCGTCGGTCGGGACCATGGGGTTTATACCCGTTTGGTTGGGGTTGTCCGCCGTAGCGGCTCCGAATCCCAGCAAGCTGATCTTTCCAAAATAGGTAAGATGCGTGCCGACGCCGAATTTACCCGTGGTGTAGTCGATGTTCAAAGCGAATTTTTGTTTGGGGGCGGATGCCAGCAGGAATGCTTTTTCCCTGTCGCTGAAAAAGGTTTTTTGATTGAGTACAGTGCCATTCAATGCAGGGGGAACATGGATTGCATCCAGGTTCATATTTTGCAGATTGCCCGCCAGGAGTATCTTAATGTTGTTCTTACCCCAGGATTTGGAATAGTCGGCGACGATGTCCATGCCGTAGTTGGTCGTGTTCACCGCATTTGCAAAAAACTGTACCGTAGTCACCTGGGCCGGGATCTGCGAGGTAAAAGATGCCGGAAGTGTAGAATCGTTTTTACTGAAAAGACCGGATAATACGATCCTGTTGGTCACCTTTACCCAATAACCGTCAAGGGTAAAGGTCAATCCTTTGGCTGCCTTCCAGCTGAAACCGGCGCTGGCGTTTACGGATTTTTCCTCTTTCAGGGCGGGAATGCCGGCGGCGCGGGTAATGGGATCGTCATTACTGGCAATACGGGATTGGATCAGCTGTCCGCCGCTGAAGGAAGTAAGCGTATTGCTGAAGTTTATTTGTTGCAGAGAAGGCGCCCGGTAACCGGTGCTGACAGAGCCTCTTACATTAACATCCTGTGTCAGTTTATACCGGGTAGCAAATTTAATTGTCGCGACGGAACCAAAGTCAGAATAATGTTCGAAACGGACGGCTGCATCCACCAGCCATCTTTTTGTCACATTCAATTCAGCGTCGGCATATAATCCCAGGTTGGACCTGTTTTTCGCTTTTACATCCGCGGGGCTGAATCCGGGAAATCCCTGCGAGCCTGCAGCGGCCGTTCTCAGCGAATCGCCTTTGCCGTCGCCGATCAGGTTGGGATAGATGCGCTCGCTGGAATCATAGCTGCCATAGGACCCGTACTCGCCTTTGTAAATGGAGTATCTTTCGTACCTGTATTCGGCGCCAAGGCCGAGGTTCAACCCTTCGGCAAAGTTCTTGAAGGACTTGCTGAGATCCAGGTTCAGGGTGTTCTGTAAAAAGTTGAAGCCTCCGTCATCAAAATGGTTGGGCGAGGTAGCGCCAATGATGGATGCATTGAATGTCTTGTCGCCGTAGAAATGAAAATCATTTCTGCCGAGGGTATTGCTCAGATCCCATGCCCAGCCATCGCCGGCATCCCCCCTTACTCCCAGGGCCATGGACACATCCTGTATATGCGTTTGAATATGCGGGTTAAAATAGGTTTCGCCGTCATTGGATTTTCGCATGATGGAAGGATCGAACAGCAGATTGCCGCCGGCGTCCACGGGAAAACGCTCGGGTTTAGCGCTGAAATTCCGTGAATAAGCATAGGCGTCAGAAGTCTTATAGTTATATCCGCCAAAAGAATAAAAAGTCATTTGCTTACCTGGGATTATTGGGATCTCCATGTTATACATGATGCCTCCCGTGGTGAGGGATCCATCTCCAAATGCCCTCCGCCCCGTATTGAGATAAGGAGTTGCATTTTTATTGGTTTGCCAATTGAGCGTATCTACCTGGCGGTAGGTTTTGCCTTGTTTAAAAAGATCCAGACCTACATTCAGAAAACCTCCGCTCCTGCCCAGGGCTACTCCATTGTTGACGGATAAGGTGACCGTATTGCCGTCAATGGCGCTGCCGGAATAATATTGATTGCCTGCATTGAATTTCCGCGCATTGAAAGCGTTGTCGTAATAACCGCTCCAGCCGGCGTTAACGGCCCAATGGTTGATATCTTTCTTCAGAATGACATTCATCACGCCGGCAATGGCGTCCGAGCCATACTGCGCAGATGCCCCGTCGCGCAATATCTCCACCCTGTCGACGGAAGCCTCCGGAAAGGCATTCAGATCGACTCCCGAGTTACCCCTTCCTCTTGTGCCGAACAGGGTGACGAAAGCGGTCTGATGTCTTCTTTTACCATTGATCAGCACCAGGGTCTGGTCGGGCCCCAAACCTCTTAACGTTCCCAGATCCACATGGTCGGCTCCATCGGCGCCGCTTTGTTTGTTATAGTTAAAAGAGGGGGCTGCCACATTTAATATGGAAGTGAGATCCATTTTGGCAGTCGGCAGATCCACCTGGTTGATCTTTATGACGTCTACCGGGACAGGCGTCTCTGTCTTGGCCCTTCCGGCCCCACGGCTGCCGACGAAGACGATCTCAGTAAGCTCGGCAGAGGCGGGCTGCAGAGCGATGGTAACTTCGGCCTGCCCATGCAGAGGGAAAGATTGGGTGCTGTAGCCGACAAAACTTATTTCCAGGATATCATCCGGCCTGGCTTGCAGTTTGAACCCCCCTTCATTGTTAGTAGATGTTCCCGCTTTGGCCGATCTGGTCTTAACAGAGGCGCCCGCTAGGGGCGCCCCGTTCTTAGCGTCGACTACTTTGCCGGTAATGGTCACCTGGGCCTGGAGAAAGCAGGAAATCGTTAGCAAATTGACAAGTAGGAATAAAATTCTCATGCAAATTAATTTGGTGACAGAAAGTTAACGATAAATGGTGGGCGAACAAAAATATTATCACCCTGCATTCCACATTCACCCCCTCACGCCGGAAAATCTTTCATCTGCCTCGAGAATGCCTTTGAGAAATTCTCGCTGTTTTTTACGGCCCACTCCGCCATTGCATAGAGAACAGGCCTTAGTGCTTTGCCGGATTTTGACAGCTCATAAGTGACATAAGGAGGCACCACCGGCTTTGACCTTCTTACCAGCAGCCCTGCGCCTTCCAACTGTTTTAGTTGTTGTATCAACACCTTCTCGGTAATGGCCGGAATGGATCTTCTCAATTCATTGTACCGTTTGGTGCCGGATAACAGGTTGAAAAGTATTATCGGTTTCCAGTACCCGCCGATCTTTTCCATTACAAAAGTTACAGGGCAGGCTACAAATGCCTGACTTTTATTTTCCTGGACGACTGAGGCTTCCTTTATCGTTGCCATATGTATGTCACACCTACTTTAGGGTAAGTACTTGTATAAAAGTAAGTATGATTTTAATTTTGTGCAATAATTTTTCAAAAATGAAAATAACAGTTACAGGCTCCTTAGGGAACATAAGCCGCCCTCTCGTAAAAAACTTACTGGCAAACGGACACGAAGTAAAAGTCATTAGCTCTAATGCCGGCAGGGCAACGGAAATTGAGGAACTGCAGGCAATCCCATCGATCGGATCGGTCGAAGACCCTGAATTCGTAAAAAATGCGTTCCGGGGCAGCGATGCCGTTTACCTGATGATACCACCCAATTTCAGCGCCCCTGATTACAAGGCATTTACCATTAGAGTGGGCCAAAATTATGCCAACGCGATAAAGGATACAGGGATCACCCATATAGTGAACCTAAGCAGCTCCGGCTCCCCATTGGCCGGCACTCCACCACTTGCACACTACCAAAACCTCGAAGTGTGGCTCGATGGATTACAAAACATAAATGTCATGCATCTCCGGCCGGGAGGCTTTTACTCCAATTTTTATGGCAGCATACCGATGATAAAACAACAGGGCATTATAGGGAACAACTTCCCTGCTGATACTCATCTGGTAATGTCCCACCCGCTTGACATCGCCGACGCTGCGGCTGAAGCGTTAAATACGCGCTTTGAAGGAAAAAACATACAATACATCATAAGCGACCGTAAGAATGGCGGCGAAATTGCCCGGATATTGGGAACGGCCATTGGGAAAAATTTAAATTGGATCCAGTTTTCTGATGAACAGATGCTTGGAGCGCTCCTTCAAAACGGCTTTTCCAAAGACGCGGCACAGCATTACATCGTCGATATGGGTGTCGCCATAAGAGAAGGAGTACTGGAAAAACATTACAGCCAAAACTCACATAGGGTATCTGGTAAACGAAGTTTTGCTGAATTTGCAGAGGAGTTTGCAAAGGTTTGCATAATATTGTTGCCGTAATCTTTACTAATCCTCATATTTTTTTAGGCAAATGAGCCCTGACGAAGCGACAATCTGGAGGTCTATACAACAAAAAGACGGGCTGACATTTGAAAACTACTACAAAGAGCATTATAGATTTTTTCTCCTTGCAGCTAGTAAATATCTTAGAGAAGCCAGCCTGGCGCAGGAGATCGTCAATGACGTGTTTGTCAAACTTTGGGAGGATGCGGGTACGATCACCATCCAGTCTTCCCTGAGATCATATATCTACCGCGCCGTTGTTAACAGGAGCCTCAATGAGCTGGACAAAAATAAAAGAGACAGGCAACATCAGCATGAATTAAGCCGCCGGCCGGAAGAGACGTTCGAATCCAGGGGAATGGAAGAAAATGAGCTGAAGATCAGGCTTTATAAAGCGATAGACCAATTGCCGCAGCAATGCCAGAAGGTGTTCAGAATGAGCCGTTTTGAAGAATTAAAACAACAGGAGATCGCCGATAGGCTGGGCATTTCTATCAAAACCGTTAAAAACCATATAACACACGCATTGCAGCAGCTCAACAGAGTCCTGGCCGACTGGCACTCCCTTCCGCTATGGATAGTGATGATAAAATATTTTTTGGCCCCGTCGCTAGGTCTCTGGCTGCTTTTTTTTGTCTGATAAACGGACCGGAGGCCCGATCCGCACATTATAATTGGAAAAACTATGGATTCGCAGTCTACATATGATGATCTTCCCTGGGAACTGATCGTATCGGCCCTCCAGGGTGAATTGTCCCCCGACGAGGACGGTCGGCTCGCGCAATGGCTGGCTTCTTCCTCCGCCAACCGTGAAAAATACCATCGGTTGCAGCAGGTATGGAAGGAGGATATGGCCGATTATGTCATCTACCAGGACGCGAATGAAGACGAGGCCTGGAAAGCCCTTCGCGGGAAAATGAACGCCAGGGCCACCGCGATCACCCCCCCTTTTGGACGCCGGACAATATCGATAAAACGATGGACCGCGGCAGCAGCGATACTTTTACTGCTGGCCGGGGCCGGATGGTGGTATATCTCCGGCAGGGAAACCACTATCCGGTATGAGACCGCTGCCGATCAACAGAAAAAAATCCCCCTTCCGGATGGCTCGACAGTAACCCTGCACCCCCAAACCCATATTGAGCTCACCGGCAGCTACAATAAAACAGACAGGACGGTGAAGCTGGTCAGCGGGGAGGCTTATTTTGACGTATCCCACCAGGAGCTCCGGCCTTTTATTGTAGACATGGATGCCGCCAGCGTGAAGGACATCGGGACAAGCTTTACCATAGAAAAGACGAAGGACAGTATAAAGGTCATAGTTTCCGGCGGAAAGATCGCCTTCATTAAAAAAGCCACCGGAGAAGTCAGGGAAATATCCGCGGGCGGCTCCATTTGTTTATATACCACTACAGAGCGTCAGGGAGAAATAAGGCAAACGAATGACAATACCGATTCCCTGCGATTTGTTAACGCCTCTTTATCAGAGGTGATAGCCGTCTTGCAAAAACATTACGGCAAAAAGATCCTGCTGAAGGATACGGCCATCGCACAAAAAAGGCTGACTGTCCATTTTGGCGGGGAATCATTTGATGATGTGGTAAAGATCATTTGTTTTACCTTAGACCTGGAATCTGTCGTTGAAAATGGGGCGTATGTCTTAAAGAACAAATCGTCTCATTGAAATGAACCGGATAACTGCTGCATCTCCCGATAAATGGCCGGCCATGGCCGCGGTATTGCTGTTTTTCCTTGCTTCTTTTATTTTTCAACCTTCCTCTGCCCAGGAAAAAAATATATCACAGACCCTTGTTACGATCACAATAAAAGACAGGCCTTTCCGGGAAGCATTATCGGTCATCGAATCCCGGATCCCTTTTAAGTTTGCCTACAGCACAGAACTGGCCCTCGCGCAAAAAAATATTTCGATAACGACATCGGGTGTACCTCTTCCCGATTTCCTGGCTATCTTATTTAGAGGGACATCTATTACCTACAACGTCATTGGCGACCAGATCGTCCTGCAGCATATCATCTTACAGCCCAGGGTCACGCTCAGCGGTTATATAAAGGACGCCCGCACGGGAGAATTACTCATTGGCGCCAGCATCTATATTCCCGCTACCGGAGCGGGTATTTTGTCGAATAATTATGGATTTTATTCCATCACCGTTCCTTATGCCGACACGATGGACCTGGCAATTTCATACGTAGGCTATAAAAGCCAGCTCAGACGGGTGGATGCACGCAGCGACCTTACGCTTTCAATTCCACTGGAGCTGAATGCTGCCAAGGAAGAGATCAACAAATTGCTGATCGTTAATGACAAAAGGGAAGACAATGTAAAGAAAAACCAGCCTGCACTGATCGAGTTGTCAGCAGATATGATCGCCGCCCCGCCTTCTGTCAGCGGTAGCGGGGATGTCATCGGTTCCGTGGAGATGCTGCCGGGCGTACAAGCCGGCATAGATGGGACGCCGGGCTATTTTGTCAGAGGAGGAAATGCAGGACAGAACCTGATACTGCTGGACGAGGCTACCTTGTATAACCCCAGCCACATATTCGGACTGGTAGGTGTTTTTAATCCCCCGGCCATCAAACATGCCAGCCTGATGAAAGGCGGCTTTCCCGCATCCTACGGCGATCATGTAAGCTCGGTGCTGGATATTGCCATGAAGGACGGAAGCAATCAGCAACCCGGAGGGATCATCCAAATGGGAAGCATTTCGTCCGGCGCAACCCTTTATGGCCCGCTGAAGCCTGGCAGATCATCCTATCTTATCTCCGCCCGTAGAAGTACGACGGACATATTGCTCCATCCCCTTCTTCATAAGAACTATTTCAGCAACTATTATTTCTATGACGTGAACGCCAAGCTGAACTTCCAGTTATCCCCTAAGGACCGCCTTCTGATAAGTTTTTACAGCGGCAGGGATAACAACACCTATTCCAGCGATTCGACGGATGTCGCAGGGATCGATTATTCCATGCATTTCGGTAACACCGCCTTCACGATGCGATGGAACCATCAGTACTCAGGAAAATTATTTTCCAATACCTCCCTGGAATACAACCATTATCATCAGTTCCTGTCCGCCGCCGAGAGCGGTTATTTCGCACAACTATATTCCGGCATCAGGGACATAAATGCAAAAACAGACCTCACCTGGTATCTCTCTGCCACCCACAAAATAAACGCCGGGGCTGACTATTTATACCAGACGCTTTACCCCGCATCCCTATCGGGAAAAATTCCTCCCCCGGACTCTTCCACGACCATCGTCCCTTCCGGGATACCCCCGAAAACAGCCGCCCGCGTGGCCGTTTACGCCAGTGATAACATAAAATTAAGCCGGCGATGGCAGGCATACATCGGAATAAGGGCCCCTTTTTACTATAAGCCGGATGCGCAATACTTTTCTGTGGAGCCGCGCCTGTCCCTCCTGTATATGATCGATCCGGCAACCAGCGTGAAGGTCTCCTTTTCCAGCATGCACCAGTATATCCATCTGGTACAAAGTTATAATTCCTCCTTCCCCGCGGAGATCTGGATCGGCAGCAGCAATGTAGTCCGCCCGCAGACATCCCGCGAAGTTTCTGCCGGGCTGTTTAAAAACTTTTCGCAGAATATTTTTCAGACCAGCCTGGAGTTTTATTACAGACGGATGGAAAATCAATTGTTATATGGAGGAGGAGCGACACCGGCCATCGATAACACCATCGAAAACCAACTGATCTTCGGGAAAGGGTGGAGCTATGGCGCTGAATTTCTTGTCCGGAAGAATAGGGGCAAATGGACAGGCTGGCTGGCTTACACCCTGGCTTATGCTAACCAGCAGTTCGATTCACTCAACGAAAGCCAGTCATTTCCTTTTGCATACGACAGAAGACACATGCTGGATCTTTCTACTGCCTATGCCATTACGCCGCATTGGAAGGTTGCCGCTAATTTATTATTGGCCAGCGGCCGGGCATTTTCGCTTAGCCCGGATTCAGCCTTTATTCCCGGCCCGTGTAACAATCCGCTGTTTGACAACCCGGGCAGAGGCCGCGGAAGGGGCCGGGGAAGAAACCAGCGTGGCTCCTGGGATGTTATCGCCAATAATTACCGGCTAAGCCCTTATAACCGTCTCGACCTGAGCATCCATTATACAAAAACCCGCAATACAGGCCGCAGACAACTGGAGACGGAATGGATATTTTCTGTGTATAATGTCTACGCCCGCCAAAATAATTCGTTCGTTTACCGGACAATCGATCCATCCACAAGAAAGGTCGTAGCCAAAGAATTGCCTTTTATCCCTGTTATCCCGAGTGTTACGTATAGTTTTAAATTTTAAAGTGAAGAATTAAAAAAACGCGCCTTCCAATAGGACCAGGTTACGTTTTTTTTGTCTTGTAATGGAAGAAATATCACACTCATGAAAAAACCAAATGCAAGAAAACTTTCATTGTTATTAGTTTCACTGGCCGCCGGCCTCTTCATTGTTGCCTCCTGCAACAAAAGCAGCAACAACAGCGGCACCGGCCATCTGGAAGTAAGACTGACGGACGACCCCTCGGTATATGACGCCGTCTACATCGATGTACAAAAGGTAGAGGTCAATGTATCATCCGACTCAGGGACCAGCTCGGGCTGGCAGACAATACCCCTGCTTCGGCCCGGTATTTACAACCTGCTTAATTTTAGAAATGGAATTGACACAGTGCTGGCCGCAGCTGATCTTCCCGCGGGAAAACTATCCCAAATGCGGCTGATCCTTGGCGATAACAACTCTGTTGTGATCAACGGCCAGTCATTTTCTTTAAAAACCCCTTCTGCACAGCAATCCGGATTGAAATTCAACATTCACACTACACTCACAGGCGGTATCGTATATCGTCTCTGGATCGATTTTGATGCCGGCCGCTCTATCGTGTCAACAGGCAATGGCGATCACCTGTTGAAGCCTGTGATCCGCACCTATACCGAGGCCATCGGAGGCAGCATTAAAGGATATGTCCTGCCCGGCGTAGCTAAACCACAAGTATGGGCCGTACAGGGTACGGATAGCCTGCTGGCATTACCGGATTCGGCCACGGGATACTATTTCCTCGGTGGCGTGAATGCCGGCCCATGGAACCTGTCCTTCCATGCTCAGGATTCTATTTATAGAGATACTGCATTCTCTGTGACGGTAAGTACAGGCGTAGTGACCAATGCCGGAACAGTGACTCTGCAAAAGAAATAAGCCCGTTTTTATATCCATTCCTTACAACCGCTTCCCCTAATAGATCAGGCGGCCACCGGGCCGCCTGATCTTAATTCTTTGTGTAAAAAGAGTCTAATTACAACTGCTATATGTCTCCAGTATCCTGTTAATATCGGTGTTGATATTTTTGGATTGTTTGATCATATCGGTCGTCGCTGTACAATCAGCAAGATAGTCAGTAAGGTTCTTTCTAAAATTGATCAGCTTTGTACGCACTCCTTTGGGGTCTCCCGCTTTCCGTATCAACATGCTGCTCTCGCTTCCATCCGGCTGAGGCAGCAAAATACGGTATAAGGAGACCTTCGGGCTGACAAATGTCTCTTTCATTAGAATATAGCTATCACTGCCGATCGACACCGAACTCATATCCCCCAGCATATTGGCGCCGGCCTTGATCACCGTGTAATTGCTGGAGTTATTATCTTTCAGGCTTTTTATCTTGGATAGCTTGGTCCTGATCTCATTGTTGGCCCCGTTGTCCTTGTATTTGATGACCATATCGAAATCCTGCGCGTCAAGGCTCATCATCCCATGGTTCTTATCCACGCCAGGATCGGGTTTCCTGATATACACAGTGCCCGTGTAAGTCCCTCCGTTCTTTTTGTCTTCAATGGTGACGGTGCCATCAATTTTTAGATACATAAATCGGAATACGGCTTCATTCAACGTAATTTTCTTATCGGCCGGAGAAATAGCTAATACCTTCTTTTCTGGGTCAAGCTGCGCCATCAGTTTTTCCAGATCTTCGCTATTCTTGTACTTCAGCAGACCCATGAATTCCTTTTCTGTTTTATCCACAATTTTATAGGCATCGATAGTTGCATGCGCCTTCTCAGCATTCCCTTTCAGGATATAATACAATCCAAGATTTTGATAAGCCGCACGTTTGACCTCATCCCCATTCTTTTCCAGGTGATTATCCGCCTGCTGTTGCCAGAAAGAGAGATATTTTTCGGCAGCGGTACAAAATGCATCGATGCCATTCCTGGACAAAGCCTCTTTTAATTCTTTCACCTGGGGCTCGAAAGCCTTTAATTCAGGTAGCTTCTTGACATCGCTGAGGTCAGCCAGTTTAGTGGTCACCGTGGCCGAATAGCCTGTCATTGCATTTTGAAAACCTTCCAGATTTTTGGCAATGGCGTTTTCTACCACAGCCTCGTTCACCTGGGAATGTGTTAACGCCGGCCCGTAGGAGGTAGAGAAGTTTTCGTTGCTGAATTGCTTGCTGAAGAGCTGAACTCCTTCTCCGTTGCTGACGGAAGTGTATAAGGAGATATTGGACGTCATGATCCCGCCGCTGCCGCTGAATCCTGCTTTCTGCTGCAGTGTCTGAACCAACGTTATGATATGCAGATCGCCGATCGTCGTGCTGTCGACCTGTTGCATTCCCGAAAAACTGATCTTGTAGTTGCTTTCAGCCAGCTCTTTTCGCAAAGTCTTACTTGCTTCACTGGCGAAAAGAGGGTCTTCGCCCGCCAATAATACTTTTAGATCGAATGTTTTTGGCGCGGCGCCCTCTACCTTGAATGTGGGAGGAATAGTATAGGGGAAAGTGAACGTATGATACTCCGTTTGCTGGGCAAAAACGGTCTGTTTTGCACATAAGGCAAACAGCAATAAAGCTAAACTAAGGCCTTTTTGTTTCATATGTATTGATTTTAAGGTATTTGAGTTGTTTTCTTACAGGACAAAATGTGTGGTTGTCCGATGGTTCCTGTCCAGCATGGCCCGTAGATCTTCTGCGTTTTTTTTCAGCCTTTCCCCATCTCTGGTATCATAACCGTTTGCTACGAGCTTGTCAGCCTCCGCCACGGCTTTATCAGGAAGACAGAGGTAAGTATAGATGACGGCCTTATTGTAATAGGCCGCATAACGCATTTTTTTATCCCCCTTCTCGTCCTTGGTATATTTCGACTCTACTTCATTGAAGTATTGAATGATTGGCTCCATATCCGTAGCGAGCCATTCGATGGAGCTGTCAGCTTTCATCCTGCCGAATTCATCCTTTATTTTTGCGATGGCCGCCTGTTGCGCCTCGTGTTCAGGATGTTTTTTGGAATTGAGTATCCATAGATTGTCATAGCCGCTATGAGCGACATAACCGTAGTCCGTGCTTAACCTGTTTCCCATGGAAGTAATGGCCGGGTTGATTATTCCGGCAATAAAGGTATTTTTCAGCGCGTCTCTATTGTTATTCCAGTAATCAGACGCGATCTTATAGGTACCCATGTACTCGGACTTGTATGTATTCTGACTGCTTCCCAATGAGGCCGAGTAGAGAAGCTGTTTTTGGGCGGAATAACATTTGCCTTCACATTTTAAAGAGTAGATCGCCTGTACATAATAGTAAGTTTTCCGGCTGGTTTCATTTCCTTTGCTGTCTTTTTGAATATCTACATAATCTTTAATGCTTACTTCATTAATGACAAGATCTTCCGAATTGAAGTAGACAAGCAAAGAAGGGGTATTAGTCACTCTTTTAAGACCCCGGATGGAGACGCCGTTTTCAATGTTGGCCTGAGACACGGCGTTTAACACATTGCCCGGCACGCCAACTTCGACGGCATAGGTGGAATAATTGTCGCCGAGAGGTTTTGCCGGAAGGTCTTTAAATTCGCAATGAATGTTGTAACGATCCAGATCGACTTTTTGAGCGAAACCTGCAAATGGTAAGAGACAACAGGTCAGTTTGAGTAGGGTTTTCAATTTTTGATAAATTTAGGTGATATATAATAAGAAAAATTACGCTCGCTGATAATGCGGGTAGCAAAATGTCGAACAGTATATAATGGTTATTCTATGCCTGAAAGAGGGGAGTGGCAATAAAGAAGCGATGATTGGCGTGGGATGTTGCTGGTGTTGTTTTTCATGGGTCGCATAGGGTCTGGGTTATACCTGGTATTCCGATAACGTAAATAGATAGGGTAAAAGTATAATCGGCATTTAGTTTATTTACAGATTTCCCGATTTGAGAATGAATCCGGGCAGCAAAGGGACTGCTACCCGGATATCATCTCGAAACTTATCCTGCCTGCTCTACCGCCTCTTTCCGGCTCTCCGTCCGGGCCTCCACCTTTTTAGGTGCTGCACACGGACATATAAAAGGATATTCGGCCGGATCAATGATCGGCTTGATGCCAAAAAAATCATTCAGCACCGACTCTGCCGTACAATAGGCTCCCTCGACCCAGGCCTGGTCATTCGAATAGGCCTCGCCGACAATAAAGATATTCGCGTCCGCCCCATCGATCAGTTGCGACGGCTTGCGTATCTTCTGCTGTACATCGCAGACGTCGTAGTGAGCGGCATATGCATGATATCCCGCATTGAAGGGCGGCAGGGACCAGTCCATATAACGCGTCTCCAGCGGCTCGGGTACCGCCGTATAGTCGGCTTGCGGCCCGAAATGCACCGCGGCCAGCTGCGCCCGCAGCATCTTGATCATCACCGGCGTGGCCTTGCGCGGACCATCCAGGGGCTGGGTGTTGTCGGAGATCGGTATCTTTCGCTGCGCATCCGGTCCCAGTTCCAATTCCTGCCAGAAGGAAGTGAATTGCTCATCATCATAGCTCGCCAGCAGTCCATACACTTTCTCCCCGGCCCTGTCTGTCGCATTATCGCCGAAATACACTACCTGGCGTATGGGGGTGTCTGTTACACTCGGTCCGATGGTATTTCGCTCCGCAGTCGCCAGCAACTGCTCTTCCTGCACCTGCGTCAGCTTTTCCCGCAGACAGGTCTGCACTGCTTCCAGGAAAAGTACCGTTGATGCAAAAGGATTCTCCATGATCTTTTTGTCCGCACCCAGCCTGGTAAGATAGGCAGGAGGGAACCCCAATTGCCCCAACGTGTTAAGCACGTCATGGGTGATCTCGTAGCTGTTTATCTTCGCCGGGTAGGGCGGCGGCGTCTCAGCATTATCCGCCCACCAGGGTTTGTCAAAGAACATCCCTACTTTATAGGATGGTTGCAAAACAGCTGACTCGAGATACAGCTGCACCTTCCTGTGATTGAGCACGTCCAGCCCGGCATGGTCCTCATATCTCGTAGCCTGCGCCACACGTTCGATGGCCGCCCGGGGCATCGCCAGCCACGCAGCCAGCGTCGTCTTTGTTCCGGATTTTTTAGTCGGGTTCTCCCGGGTAGCGGTTGTATAACGGATCACCCCATCTATCTGCAGAATGGAATGCAGACGGGTATTGGGATAGTAATTAAAGGTCACTCCTTTCTGCGCCGCCAGCTGCAGGATGGCTTCAAATAATGCATCGAACATGCCCGAATAGCCCGTCGTCAACGTACAGTACTCTGTACCCGGGGTGAACTCATTATTCGACTGGAAAGCTACCGCCGAATTCCAGTTGATGACATTGGAAGTATATCCGTTGCCGTCGGAGGTATACGAATAACCTTCCGATCCCAACTGGTCGAACATCAGGTTCCAGTAACCGATATCTTTCAGCAGATCGCCCTTTTTGTATATGGAAGATTCCGGCAGATCGATGTTGATCCGCCCGCTGCGATAGAACTCACACCATTGCGTCCGCGTCTGAGGTCCGGTAGTTGCCGTCACTGCCAGCGCCTCCACCGTCCCGAAACCCGTATCCGGCGAATCCGTTGCGCCATAGTTGTCCACATTGTAAGGCGCCGGATTGGAAGACGTAATCTCACTCAGATACATATTCTTTGTCCGGAGGTAATACAAGGGATTGGTCGACTCATTGAAGGGAACGGACTTGGAACTCAGACCAAGCTGGTCGATGACTGTCGTCACCAGCCGGTGTCCCCCGCCATCCTTCGTGCCGTCCCATTTCGAATAACGCATCCCCCCCAGTTCGAGATAAGACTTGGTTTTGTCATCTTTGTAATGCCAGGTGCACACCCTCGCGCCGGGCGCACGCGTCCCGGGATTCTCCCTGGAGAAATTGTACCGTCCCCAATCGTATAGTTCAAGAATATCGCCGCTGGTCAGAGTCTTCACCGAATGGCCATTTGTGGCCTGCGCGGCATTCGGTTCACCGTTCAACAGCCGCCAGGCTGTATACAACCCCGAGGCCCCGGCCCCGAAGATCGAATAAGTCTTTTTTTCCATCAGAATAGTTATTTAGGTTTAAGAAGATAAATTGAAATGGCGCTGCCGCGCACACCCCTCCGGTTGCACGCCGGAACCCTACCCCTCCTCGCCCAGCCGTTTCATCTGGCCCGGCAGATCCTTTTCCGGTATCACCACTTCGACGAGCACAGGCTTATCGGTAATGGCGATTATCTGCGGGAACGCCTCTACCAGCTCATCCACCGTCGTCACCCGGAACCCAACCGCCCCGAAAGCCTGCGCCAAAGCCAGGTAATCCCATTTGGCCAGTATATCGAAGGTGTCAAACTTATGCTGCGGCCCTGGCTTGAACGCATCCATGTTGACGTACACCTGTTCGATGGCATACACCGCATTGCTCATCACCCAGATCACCGCATTGAGGTTGTTTCGGGCAAGCGTCGACAACGACTGGCACATCATCATAAATCCGCCATCACCCGCCACCGTCCAGGCCCTCTTGCCGCTCCCAAGCTGAGCTCCGGCAGCCGCGCCTGTCTCATACCCAATGATCTGCCAGGCTGCCGAAGAAAGGAAACTGTTCTTTTTTAGTCCATACGCATTCGTCGCCACATACAGAGAGGAGCTGACGCCAAACGTCATCACGATCTTCTCCAGCAGCGCGTTGTTATGAAGGAATTTCATTGAATGCGCAAAAAAGCGATTGTAGGTAATGACTTGAGGACTGGCGTCAAAATAAGGATCGGAATTGGATAACCACGGTTCGGGGTAAGCAGGAGGCGGGGGGGCCACATACCCCTTTGGATAATCGATAGACAGCTGAAAGCGTTTTAACAGCGCTTCCATAAATTCCTTCATGGTCACATTCTCATAAATAAAATAACCTGCCCGTATCTGCTGCGTCGTAGCCAGCACCATATCCGCATATTTATTCTCGATGAACCAGAGATAGTCGTCGGTGATAATGGTCCCGAAGGTGAGGAAACAATCGGCCTGCGCCACGATATCCCGCACCTGTTTGATCGAAGCCGCATCGGAATAGGTGCCGATGAATTTGTCGCCACCCTCATCCAACACCGTTTTTCCCAGCGTGGTGGTGGTGTACATGAACCCGCTGGCATCGATGATCTGCTGCAGCAGACCGGACAGCCCGTGACGGAGCACTTCCACGCCGGCGAAGATCAACGGATATTGCGCCGCGCTGATCTGTGACCAGGCCTGCTCCACCGCATTAAGCAGCGCGAGAGGATCGCTCTTTTCCTCCAGCGGTTGCAGTACAGTGTCCGAAGGCTCGGGGCAGCTCTCTCCCCATACCTCTTTGTAACACTCGATGTACACCGGCCGTTTGTGAGTGATTGCCGCAATAAGGAGATTGTCTATCTTCTCTGCAGCACCCGCCGAAGTGCTGAGTGTCTCCGCGGCTACCGTCACCTGGCGAAATATTTCCTGGTCCGCTTTCAGATTGCCCGTGGAGTGATGGAACAGGACGTCATACATCCTGGTGATCTGCCGGTCGTCTGCACCCGGCGTCGCGCTGATCACAACCACAGGACTGCGCTCCACATAGGCTCCTGCGATGGCATTGAGCGCGCTGAACGTACTCACTCCATACTGCAGCGAGACGGCGGCTAGCCCCCGCGTACGCCCATAAGCGTCTGCGGCATAAGCCGCATCCAGCTCGTTAACCGCTCCAACGGCATTGACGCCAGGAAAATGTTCCAGCGCCTGTGTAAAATGTTTGACATAATCACCGGGTATTTGAAAGACTTCGGTGACGTTTAGCTGCCGCAGCCGGGTCAGCAGATAATCCGCTACGGTAAAGGATTTTTGATCCATAGTAAAAGGTTTATGGTGGTAAAAAAGATGAGTTGGCTACAAAAAAGAGTCAGCTACAAAAGGGGAGCCCGGTGGAAAGAGAAGAATGAAATAAGGAAAACAGCGAAGATACAGTGCCTGCAATATACTCTTATTAATTTATAAGAGTAACGCGGAGGTATAATTTTCCATACCCCCGGAAGGCGAAATTTTAGGATAGAAGCATCGGGTCTATTCCGATCGGAGACTGTTCACAGGATTGGCGGCCGCAGCTTTTATAGCCTGCAAACTCACTGTCAATAATGCTATCAGCACAGCGGCAAAACCTGCCAATGCAAATACCCACCAGTTTATTTGAATGCTGTATGCAAAACCCTGCAGCCAAACATGCATGAAATACCAGGCAATGGGAGAACCGATGATTATTCCCATCAATACCAGCAATAAAAGATCCTTTGATAACAGGATGACGACGGTCCCCATCGTCGCGCCAAGCACTTTCCGGATACCGATCTCCTTATTCCTTCGCTGGGCCGTAAAGGCAGCCAGTCCGAACAATCCGAGACAGGATATGAGAATGGCCAGCCCTGAAAAATATCGGGATAGGATTGACACCCGGTTTTCCGCGGCGTACAAGGCCTGATAGTTCTCATCCAAAAATGTATAGTCAAAGGAAAATCCGGGATTGAATTGTTGATACAACTGCTGAAGCCCCTTAATAGCCGCCCTTTCCTTGCCGGTTTCGATCCTGACCATGAACCGGTAGGCATTCTGAGGAGCCAGCCGGAAGAAAAGAGGTTTTACCTTTTCGTGAAGTGATTGAAAATGGAAGTCTTTAACCACCCCTGCTATTTCCATATCCTGATCCCATAACTTCACCCGTTTCCCGATGGGGTTTTTGAGCCCCATGAATTGAATGGCGGCTTCGTTGAAGATGATCTTTGCGGTGTCGGAAGGATAATCGCGCGAAAAGCTCCGCCCTTCTTTTATTGTTACGCCGAGTGTTTCCAGCATGTCAAAGTCCACTCCGACGGCTTCAAACTCGGTTTGATCTTTGGGATCCTTTCCCTCCCACTCAACGTCACTGGTTCCGTTGTTATGCCCTGTCAGGCTATGAGCAATACTGGAAGCACGAATGACTCCCGGTATATTTCTCGCTTCAGCCAGGAAAGTTTCCTGCTGCTGCACCCCGGATAACTTTCCTTCTTTGAAGAAGGTGATAATATGATCCCTGTCGTAGCCGATATTTTTCGTTTGTATATAGCTGATCTGCTTGTAAACCACCAGCACCGCTACGATCAGTATGACGGAAAGGGTGAATTGAAAGACGACCAATCCTTTCCGGACCAGTAACTCACTGACAGAGCTCCTGAGCTTCCCTTTTAATACCAGTGCAGGCTTGAAGCCGGAGAGATACAAGGCAGGATAGCTTCCGGCCAGCAGCCCGGTGAACAAGGTGATGCCAAGGGCGGATAGGATAAGTCCGGCATCGGGATGCTGTAAGGACAGCTGTTTTCCCGTGATAGTATTGAAGGCCGGAAGGGAAAGGAGGACCAGCGCAACAGCGAGGGCCAGGGATGCAAAAGCCATCAGCATGGATTCACCGAGATATTGAAGAACAAGCGATCCCCGCCCCGCACCCATGGTTTTTTTTATTCCCACTTCTTTTGCCCTTCCGGATGCTTTTGCTGTGGACAGGTTCATGAAATTGATGCAGGCGATCAAAAGGATAAAAATGGCAATAATGGAAAATAGACGCACATACTCGATCCTGCCTCCCACCTGGACGCCCCCCGCATACCGGCCATACAGGTAATTGTCGGAATAGCGCTTGATGAATGGGGTCCGATGGGTAACTTCATTATTCGTCTTAAGTTTAATATAACCGGCAATTTTAGCATTGAATGCGTCAGCGCGGATGCCTGGCTTTAATAACAGATAAGTATAAGGCCATGTACTGGTCCAGTTGTCGACATTTGCCATCGCCTCCTTTTGCGCCTGGATGGATAAAACAAAGTCGAAGACATCGGAAGACTGTGCACCGGGGGCTTTAAAGATGCCGGTAACAGTATACAGCTGCTCATGTTGAAACTCTACTGTTTTGCCTATGACATTTTCGATGCTGCCAAACAATCGCATGGCCAGGACATCGGATACCACGATGGATTTTTTATCCGCCAGCACCTGGCCGGGGGTTCCATAGATCAGATCGTAGGTGAACAGATTGAAAAAATCCTTACCGGCATATTTCCCTTCTGCCTTAATATTTTTTTCATTTTTTATGGAGAGAGTAATATTTCTGGCAGGTATCGTCGAGGTGGCATATTCTACTTCCGGCATCTCTTTTGCCAGGGCATCCGCCATCGGCACCGGTGAGGAGCTCGCAGTCCAGATGCCGCTGGCCTGTACCCTGTTTTCCATTACCTGGAACAGCCGGGCATCCTTTTTATGGAACCTGTCAACGCGCAGCTCGTCATTTACCCATATATAGATCAGTAGCGCACAGGCCAGACCCGTGGTAAGACCGGTTAAGTTAAGGAGGGTGAACCGGCGGTCCTTTATAAGATTGCGCCAGGCGATTGTAAAATGACTTTTAAACATAACATTGGGGCTCCCCAATTCAGTACCATTTTTTCAACCTGTTGACGACCAGTTCGCTATATTTTATTCCCGTAGGTAATTGTCCGGATTCGATACAGGCGCCGCCCGGTTTCGCAACAGCAAATTCATCCCGTGATTTTCTCCAGCTGCGCGAGGGAAAACCAATTGCCCGAATCGTCTTTGAATAACGCTTCCGTGCCGTAGAATTCTTTTTTAGGCGCTTTCGTGAACTCCACGCCTTTAGCCTTCAATTCTTCATAGGTCGCATAGATGTCGTCACAGGTAAAGACACCGCAGCCAAATGTTCCTTTTTTGACCAGCTCCCGCAAAGCATCAGCCGCTTCTTTGGAATACCACATACCCTCTGTTATCGGCGTCAGGTTGATCTCAAGATCCGGATGCCCCGGCGGAGCGACGGTTAGCCACCGGTGACCATTACCCATTGGTACGTCGGTAACCACATTAAATCCAAGTTTGTTCATGTAGAAGTCGTAAGCACGGGCCTGGTCGAGCACGTAGATGCTTACATGTGTCAATTTGGTGATCATATTGTTTGTGTTGATCTAACTATTAAATTGCCGGAGATGATGGTCGCTATGTTTATAAGCTAAATGTCCAATTTGTTCTTTTGTCATCTTTCCAAAAAAAGGATGCACGAAGGCCGGATTTGAAAAATGTGCATATTCCTCGATCAGGGCGATCCATTTCGCTCTTTCGGGTGAAATACCCCCGTTCCCTCCTGTCTTGAATTCAGGAAGGGTAGGCATATTTCGTCTGATCGGGTTCTCATCTTTCAGTAATTCTTTCAAAGCTATTTTACCGAACAAACGGCCAATGAATACCCGTTTGTACTTTTTCTTGCCTGATGCCATTTCTTCCCAAAGTGTGCAATGTTTTATCATCTGGTAGACATTCATTTTACCCCACTGGGCCGTGCTGTTTTCATGCAGCATAGCGATCCTGCTGATCAATTCGTTCCTGGTTGTTTGGTCAAATACCGTTTTCATTTTTTATCCCAAAGGACCGGAAATAACGGGTAACTTATTTCTTCAAAATTGCTTTTTTTTTAGATCCCACCGCTTTTTTGGGCAAAACAGGCCGGAATGAAACTCAATGGGGATTCTTTGATCTGCGCCTTTATCAGCTGCTGCTGTTTTAAATAAGCCGAAGGGGTTACCCCCTCCCTCCGCTTGAACAGCCCGCTGAAAGATGGTAAACTTTCAAACCCCACAGCATAGCAAACTTCCGAAACGGACCTGCCATCCCTCAGTAATTCCTTTGCCTTCTCGATTCTCACGGAGATCAAATACTGATGGGGCGTTTTGCGATAAATGCTCTTAAACTGTCTGATGAAATGAAACTGGGAAAGATAAGATTCGTCGGCAATGTCACAAACGTCAATATTGTCGGCATAGTGGCTGTCAATGAAAAGTTTAGCCTGAACCAGCCGTCTGTAAAGGAATATTTTAGGATATAGTTCGGTTGTCATCGCTCCATATTGCTTGTACCAACTTGTTCCAACTTGAACACTTGCGTTTCAGCGCTTCACGCGGCATTCCCGATCTTTAGGGAGCACCAAAACACCCCCAATGCAAATCCTTGTACAGGCAGGACGCCGCGCCTTCGCCATCTGTCTCGCGGGCCTTGCGGCCCAGCAGTTCTATTATGGGGACTTTCGCCCCTTATTCGTCCCCGCCTGGCCTCACCCGGTGCCCGGCCAGGCGATCCTGGCCTATCTTGCCAGTGCAGCCCTTTTCGCAGCAGCCCTTGCCATTTTTTTTGAAAAAAGAGGCCGGACAGTTTCCCTCATCCTGGGCGGAGTCTTTCTCCTCCTCGTCCTTTTTTGCCATACCCCCTTCGAAATATGGGTCGACCCCTACAGCAAACACATCGGCGTGTGGACCAATGCACTTAAGGAATTGGCCTTTTCCGGAGCCGCTTTTGTCGTGGCGGCATCCTTTCCCCCACAGTCGATCATTCTAAAAGCAAACCCCTTGCAGGGACCGCCTATCGCACAAAAACCGCCCATTCTGGTCCGGCTGCTGGAAGGATTTATTCCAATAGGCCCCGTCTTCTTTTCGATCACCATGATCATATTCGGCATCGATCATTTTTTATATACCGATTTCGCAATGTCGCTGGTGCCCGCCTGGATACCAGGCTCCCTTTTCTGGACTTATTTTGCAGCCGTCGCCCTCATCGGCGCAGGTGCCGGTATCATTTTACGTATTCAGTTGAAGCCGGTCGCATTCCTCCTGGGGACTATGATCTTCCTCTGGGTCATTGTTCTCCACATACCCCGGGCGGCCGTCGCCTCCGCCACGGATAAAGGTAATGAATTGACCAGCGTCTTCGAAGCATTGGGCTTTAGCGGCGTTGCCTTTGTGATAGCCTATGTTTATGAAGCATTTACATTCCCCAAAAAACAAAATATAGGGGACCCCCTTACGTCCTGATGGCGGGTTTATAACCCGTCAATCTCGATAACTTACGTTCCTCGCTTTTATACGCCTTATATTGCCCTGGCCGCCCTTCAATTCGCAAACTCCCGGTTATACCGGTTCCTATACTGCAATGGCGACAGCCCCGTCACTTTCTTGAAGATCATCCGAAACGACTTGGGGTCGGAATATCCCACCTTATCCATCGCCTCGCTGACCCCAAGCCTGGACGTTTCCAGGCTTTTCTTCACCGCCTCCATCTTCACCCGCTGAACATACTCCATCACCGAATTACCCGTGGCCTTCTTGAACCGTCGCTCCAGATTCCTTCGACCCAGCGCCAGCATAGTAGCCAGCTCATCTACCGTTATCCTCGAATGAATATTTTTTTCTATAAACTCCTGCGCCGTCCGGATCGCCATATCCTCGTGTTCTTTTTGCCCGCTGAAGATAATAAAAGGCGACTGGCTGTCCCGCTCGAAATCGATCTGAAAACCCTTGGAACAGGTAACCGCTATTTCCCGCCCCGCATATTTTTCCACCAGGTATAAGATTAGGTTTAGCCAGGAATAAGCTCCGCCACTGGTGTAAATATTATTTTCATCCGTAATGATCTTGTCCTCTACAAGATGCACGGCAGGGAACAACTGGCGGAACGCATCCGCAAACTCCCAGTGCGTCGTACAACTTTTTCCGTCGAGCAATCCTGTCCCCGCCAGCAAAAACGCCCCGATGCACATTGCCGCCACTTCCGACCCGCCCTGGTATTGTTTGACGATCCAGTCCAGCATGGGCCGGTTGTCGGATAGGATCTTTTTCTTATCCCCATGCACGGAAGGAATAAGGATAAGATCGGTTCGCTCAACCTCCTGGATCAACACGTCAGGACAGATAACGAATAAACCATTCTTCATCCGGGTCTCCCGCCGGAGCCCCACAAGCTGAACGGTGAAGAGACGAGGACGCCCCGCTTCTTCCAGCCAGTCGTTCACCCGTAACAGGATCTGGTAAGTCCCTTCGATGGTGGTGATACTGCATTCACCATCAGGCGCTAGTATGGATACGTGCTTCATAATATAAAAGTAGCATAAGTTAATCTTTAAATATTTTAAAAATCCGCCCAAAGAACTTATTTTCGATTACCTGCCCTATAGGACCCCTTGTTACTAAATATTCAACCTTTAAACCTGTCTTCCGATGAAAAAAGTACAACTATTGTTAGCTGTTATCCTTATCGTCTGTTATGGTGCTCATGCTCAAACCAATACTTTTCCCACCACCGGTAACGCCGGGATCAGCCTTTACAATGGAAATGCCCCGCAGGCCCTGCTCGATTTAGGTCCCAACAATGGCGTAAAAGCTTTATTTTACGGCGCAGGCGGCACTCTCGGATATTATTGGGGCGTAGGCGTCAATCTGGGCCAGACACCAAATGAAGCATCTGTTTTCATCGGCGGCGCTACCGGATCATGCTGCGGCGCTGAAAATTTTGCAGTAGTCTCCGCCAACCAGGCCGCCTGGCCTTATACCAGCTATACAACCAGATTCGTCGTCAACTCACGGACAGGAAATGTAGGCATCGGAACCCTCAATATTAATGACGCCACCTATAAACTATATGTAGAGAACGGCATTCGCACCCGAAAGATAGTCGTCGATCAGGCCACCTGGCCCGATTATGTTTTTCAGCCGGGATATCACCGCCCTTCCCTGGATAGCGTAGCCCAATACATTCAGGCCAATCACCATCTGCCCGGCATGCCCTCCGCCGACAGCGTGGCACAGAATGGCATCAATCTCGGGGACAACCAGGCGCAATTGCTGAAAAAGATAGAGGAGCTGACCTTGTATGTCATCGAATTGCGGAAAGAGGTAGACCAGCTCAAACAACAAAATACTTCCTCACAACCCCGGCACTAATTTCGCCTTCAGATCTGGCGTAGCCATATTCTTATCGAACGGGAACATCGGTCGCTGTATCCGCTTGTACGGAAGACCTTCCAGGTTCTGGTCCACCCCGCCCGGTGTCAGCGCCATTATCCAATCCGCCTGCATAGCATACAGGTCAGGCTCCAGGTACCCCATCTTGACCATGACAATATCCGTTTTCAATGGAGCCAGCCCCAGCCGGATATAGTCTTCCTTAAGCCGGTAAGACTTCCGCTTTTTGGGGACAATGATGTGTAGACTCCCTACCCGGACGACCACTTCTACTTCCGCCTGCACATCTCCATAGGCTATGGCTTCAATTGTCCCTGTAAGACGTACCGGCCCCGCAAACCGTGCATCAACCACGGCGCCCACATTGGCGTCGACATGCCCGCCCACACCGGCGGTGACGGCAGCCTTCACCAGTTCCGGACCAGGAATGGACGCATAAATGAGGGACGGCCCATTGGCCGCCGCAAATTCGGGCCGGGCCAGCAACTGTTTCAGGGTCCAGGTGACATCCCCGGCTCCCCCGGCAGTAGGATTGTCCCCGCAGTCACTGATCAAGTAAGGATGCCTGGAACTCGCCAGCGCTTTTGCCAGGCATTCATCCAATGTCCCCACCGGCGCGACAAAAGCATATCCAAAACGCGCATCCCAGAAACTCCGCGCCAGTCGTTCGGCTGTATTTATCACGATCGCTTTCTCATCCCCCGTCACCATCACTGCCGCATGATTTCGCGGCTCGTCCGCCCAGGCATAACCCACCCATATAGACGCATCGATAATGCCGTGCTGCGCCGCAGCAGGCGCAACGGCCTTATAAACGCTTTTGGCCGGCTCGATCCGCGTACTCGTCTTTTCACCTGGTAACAGCACGGGTATAGAGACATACGCTTTATAGGCCGGTTTCCCTTTCCCGCTCCCGATGCGGTCGAGAAGGGTAGTGATGGCCCTTTGTTTTGTTTCCATGGCATCCTCATGCGGCGCCATACGATAACAGGTGATCAGATCGGTATTCTGCGCAAGCCGCCAGGAGACGTTCCCGTGTAAGTCCATAGACGTAGAGATCAGCGTTTGCGGCCCCACCACTTTCCGGATACGTTCGATATAATCACCCTCGGGGTCGTCCAGCCCCACCACGCTCATGGCGCCATGGATGTCCAGGTAAATGCCATCATAAGGGCCATTCTTTTTGAGGGAGTCCAATGTCTTTCGCACCAGCGATTCATAGGCCTCCCGGGCTACGATCCCTCCCGGCAACGCCCGCGCCAGGACAGTTGGCACCCATACCGCTTGTTTACGCAAGGGCGAATCTGCCGACAGGAAAGGGTAGGAGCTAAAGGACTCCGCGCCATATTTGGCATGAAAGGCTTCTTCCAGGGTCACCGCAGGGGAGAAAGTACTCGACTCTATGGAAATTCCCGCAATGGCTATCCGCGGCATCTTTTTTTGGGCGGATCCACTCGCCACCCAACAATAAAAACCGATTAAAAATAATATGCGTTTCACCGGTAAAAATTATTACTGATCAATCATCCGCCCGGTTGGCTACCAGGATGGTCTGCACGTTCTCAAAATCCTTCGTTAAAAATATCTTGTATAACTCTTCAATTTCCTCCCAGTCGTTTAGCCTGGCCCGCACCTGCTGCTGCGCGCCATTGGCAAAAATACCGATGACCGTAAGGTCTTTGTGCGTCTCTAACATGGTCTCCTCACTCTCCACGATACTTACCCAAAAAGCCCCATGTTCATCGTCCATTTTCCTGATTTTTGCAATGGCGTCGTGGATAGTCTCCATGGTCACCTCCCGCTCGCTGTCACCCCATGCAGTCGCTAAGTATATTTCGGTTTCCTCCAGCATAATATTATTTTATATCAAATATAATACCTTCAATGCTCAAACCGTATCTCATAAATAGCCGGCCAAAATTTCCCCGTCACATAGACCTTATCTTTCACAGGGTCATAGGCAATCCCATTCATCTCCTGCCCCTCCGGATACTTCTGCTTCGCAGAAGCACTCAATTCCGACAGATCCAGTTTGCTCACCACCTTGCCGCTGGCCGTATCGATCTTCAGAATATAATTCGTCAGCCATTGATTGGCATAAATAAAGCCATTGATGAATTCCAGCTCATTCACATTCCCCACTACCGCATCCTTCTCGGTCACCGTCAGGGTCTTCACCGGTTCGAAGGTCACCGGGTCCCGGTACCGGATCGTGCTGGTCCCGTCACTCATGATCAGATGAGCTCCATCGGTCGTAAGCGCCCAGCCGTCACCCGCATAATGAAACTCCCCCAATCGTTTGTAAGTCCTGGCATCATAAATAAAACCTATCCGGGTGGTATCCGTAAGCTGGTATATTTTATCCTTCAAAATTACGATCCCCTCCCCAAAATATTTATCTTTATCGATCTCCGCCTTAACATCGATCTTGCCCGTTTCCCAATCCACTACGCCAAACAAACTCCTGGAAAAAGGATACGTATCCGTATGCCCTGTACTTTCATACAAAACCCCGTCATGGATCAGCAGACCCTCCGTGAAAGCAGTCGTATCATGAGGGAAAGAAGCCATTACCGAATAAGAGAGGACCGGTACGTCCGGCAAAGACGCAGGCGGTTTTTCAGAAGTCGTGTCCGTACAGGCAAAAAGTACACAACCAAGAAAGGGGAGTATTTTTTTCATCAGGCTACTGGCACAATTTTTATAAAAGGACGTATCCCGATAAGCACTTTCGATCGCCACGGGATCACCGGGTCCAGGCTATCCGGCGTCAGGAACAACACCAGCAACACCAGCATCGGAAACAACGAGAATATCAGCGCAGGCCCCCATACCGCCAATGGAAGACTCCACCTGGTGATGCCCCCATGCGACACTACCCATGCATAAGGATAGGCAATGAATGGCCCCCCGAAGAGCACAAATAAAAACAAAAAAAACACATTCCGGCTCATGACCAGGTGATGCCTGCAAGCCAGCATCAGCCGGGTCTCCTCCTCGATCTCCCGCAGCTCCTGTTTATAAAAGGTGGTGATGGTAGCAGTATAGAACGCCTCGAAGTCTTCCCCCTCTTCAAACTCCCGCTCGATGATGACACAGACATGATCGAGCAGATCATACCGAAGACTCTCCGTCTCAATGCCCCTGGCACTAAGATCGTGGAGAATGTAGTCTGATTGTTCATCGTTGATACAGTACATTAGGCCATTTTGGGTTTTATGTCCAATAAAGAAACCATTGTCTCTATAAAACTCGCCAGCTCCTTTACCTTTTCTTTTGCCCTGGCCTTTCCGGTTGGACTCAGACTGTAATATTTCCGTACTCGTTTGCCAATAAATTCCGTTTCGGTGGTTACTAACCCATCAGCCTCCAACGCATGTAAGGTCGGGTATAAGGCCCCTTCAGTGATCTGGATCTTATCCATTGTCAACTCTTTCACCTTTTGCGTGATCTCATACCCATACATCTTTTTGTTGTCTGCCAGTAATTTTAAGATAATGGTCTTTAACGTTCCCTTTAATAATTCAGTAGAATAGAACATACTGTAAAATTTACTTCCGGAATTAAATATACATAAGAAATCAATGCAAATCGCAAGCCCCATGGAATGATTATTGCTTCGGCCCTTTAATCATGACAGAGATCACCCGGGTTTCACTGAAAAACGAAATGGACATTGTGATAGCGCACCAGCGCATGATCAGTGTGGCCCGGTTCTTTTCCCTGCCCGTTTCCATACAGTCGACCATTGCCAGCTCCATCGCAGAAGTCAGCCGGATAGTCGTTGACAAAACGGACAGAGGCTTGCTGTGCATCGGCGTAGAAAAGGGGAATGGCAGGTTTTTACTTATTGGACATATCAGTTTTCCCCCCAATACCGATATCGGGCTTTCGGAAGAAGGGCTGCAATATGCACAACTCCTGGTACCCGAATTTCACTTCGATAATGACGCCAGGACTGCTTCTATCATCGTCGGCATCTGGATACCCCGGTCTTTAAAGCTCAATAATGCCCGCATAGAAGAGGCGGCAGAATTCTTTAGCACCATCCAGCCGATAACAAGACAGAGCCGCCTGCTGGATGAAAAAAAGAACGAATTCATTTCTGTTGCCAGCCACGAACTGAGGACACCGCTCACCTCTATCATGGCCTTTACCCAACTTGCCCTCGATGCAGGCGAGACAGAAGCCTCCACCAAGGTCCTGCACTACCTTGAAATAATAGACCACCAGGTACATAAATTGCACATCCTGATCCAGCAGTTGCTGGATATCTCCAGGATCGACTCCGGCAAAATGGACTATCATACGGAGGAAAAAGGCTGGAATGGATATATGAAGGAGATGGTCCCGACACTGACGCACATGGTCCCTTCCCACCGGCTTTCCTGGTTGCCCTGCCCTGCAGAGGTCCTGGTCTGCATAGATGTTCTGCGCATCGAGCAGGTGCTGATCAATCTCGTCAACAACGCCGCCAAATACTCCCATCCCGATACCAACATCGATATCTCCTGCTCCTCGGATTCCCAAAGCCTCACCATTTGCGTACGCGATGAAGGCATCGGCATCTCAAAAAATAATGTCAGTCGCATCTTCGACAAATACTTTCGCGAAGAATCCGTCGCCGACAAATACAGCGGCTTCGGCATGGGTCTCTACATTGCCTCCGCTATCATCCGGGAACACAATGGCGCCATCTGGGCCGAAAAGAATCAGAAGGCCGGCTCCTCCTTTTATTTCAGCCTACCCATCTCCGTTCCCTAGCTTCCTCCATCTCCGTCGCTGTGACTCGCGCGCCCCGGCCCTTCTCCCCAAGTTGGGGTATAAATCAGCCAAAAAAGTGTTTCTTCTTCCGGAATTTTCAGGAACGAGGTTTGTATTATTTACGGTCAGAGATTTTATAGCGCATTTTATTAATAAGTCAGACCAAACCAAATTCATGAGCATCAGGTGTCTATTGCTATTTTTATTCATCGGAATACAGGGATTGGCCTATAGCCAAGTAAACAGCCCGCTTGACTCGCTCAAAGCGGATTCTTTACGCTACATGACATCGAAAACGCAGCGGCCGGCTGAAAACATCAATAAACAATATGATTTCGGGGATTTAATGCGGAATGTCCTGCATCCTAAAAAACAGGCCGATACGGTACATAAAGGATCAGGCATCACGGTCGTACCTAATATCGCCGCAAATCCCACCATCGGCTTTCAGGCAGGGATAAAAGCCGTGGCAGGGAGAAGGCTGGGCAATGACCCCAATACGCTATTTTCGGTTGCGGCGACCTCGGCCTCTATCACCACCAAAGGGATCATTTACTTTTATTTGAATCATAACGTGTTTACACCCGGTAACAAATTTAACTTCCAGGGTAACTTTGTGATCGCAAAGACGGTAACGCCCGATTTTGGCTATGGCATCGGCAAGAAGTTCAACGGGAAGGGCGCAACGGATTCCGTATTGGCAGACCCTACACACAAGGTTTATCCCATCCATTCCATCTATTTTAATTTTAGAGAAAAGATTTACAAACAGGTGGCAGAAAATCTTTTTCTGGGGGCGGGATTGTCCTTTGAGATAAGGAAGCAGATCGAGAATAAAGACACGGCAAACAATGCAACCCCCTCAAGTGTCTATAACAACCGGCATGGATTTCCCCAGGATCATTACTCCGCAAACGGTTTTCTTTTCAACGTGCAATACACCAGCAGGGACAATCCCAACCGTGCCTACAGGGGCATTTATTTTGATGCAGGGTTTCGGATCAACCAAAAATTCATCGGCAGCACAAAGAATTCGGTGCAATTGACCTCCGACTTCCGGAAATATTTTAGTTTATCGGCTTCCAACCCCGAAATGGTGCTTGCGTTTTGGAACTGGGGTTCTTATCTCGTTGGCGGTACGATCCCTTATCTTGAATTGCCCGGTACGGCCAGGGACGGATCTTTTCGCAGCGGCAGAGGGTATACGGCGCAGTATTTTAAAGGGACGAAATTTAATGATACGGAATTGGAGCTCCGCTTCCCGATACTGGCCAGCAAATTCATTAGTGGCGTCGTTTTTGGAAATTTGCAAACAGGCAACGATGAACACGGTACTCAAATATTCCAGGTATTTCAGCCGGGCTATGGTGCCGGTTTACGGATATTGTTCAACAAAGCTACCCGCACCAATCTCGCCCTGGATTATGCCTACGGAAAATTTGGCAACAAAGGATTTTTCCTCAATCTCAACGAGACATTTTAGGTAACTTGCAGCCGCGGCGGCAGCTCGCCCGGTTCAATTGACGTCCCATGGCCAATCCTTATATATCACTCCTTAGCACCGCCTGGCGTTATGCCCGTAAGGAAAGAGGGAAGTATATCCTGGTCTATTGTATGTTCATTTTCGCCAATTTGTCCTACTCCCTTAACCCCATCCTTTTTGGCTGGTTTGTAGGCAGTATCCAAAAGAATTCCGCAAACATCCCACACTATGTGATGCTTTATGCCGCCGGATACATCGGTATAAAGTTTTTGCAGTGGTGTTTTCATGGCCCCGCCCGTATCATGGAACGCACCCTTGCCTTCCACCTCAGCCGTAACTTTCTGCAGGAAAAATATCACCAGGTGCTTCACCTCCCCGTGAAATGGCAACAGGATCATCACAGCGGCTCTACCATCAACCGTGTCCGTAAGGCATACGAGGCGCTTCGGGAATTTTTCGACCGCGGGTTCATGTATATCTACGCCCTGGGAAAATTTGTCATCTCCGTCGTCGCCATAATGTATTTCTCCCCGCTGTACGGCGGCATCGCTATCGGCATGGGCCTCTTCACCATCTTCATCATCCGCACTTTCGACAAACCGTTTATTAAAGCCCTGGATGAGGTCAACGAAAAAGAACACGTGGTCTCTGCCACCCTTTTCGACAGCCTCTCTAATATCATGACTGTCATTACCCTGCGTCTGGAAAAAAGTATGGAGACAGGCCTGATGAATAAGGTACGGCTCATCTTCAGCCCCTTCCGTAAAAGCGCGCTTATCAATGAATGGAAATGGTTTTGCGCCGAAATGCTCATTGTCTGCATCTATGCGACTATCACCCTGGGATATGTTTTCCAGCACTGGACGCCGGGCAAATTTTTCTATGTAGGCAGCCTGGTCACCCTCCTGGCCTACGTCAACCAGTTTACCAGCGTATTCCAGGACATCGCCTGGCAATACACCGATATCGTGCAGTTCAATACCTATGTCCAGACGGCCTCTGTCATCAGCGAGGCCTATGCGAAACAACATCGTGCCGATCGCCCCGACGCCCTTCCGGCGGGCTGGCAGACCATCGATATCCGCCGGCTTAATTTCTCTTACCATGAGTCTTATGATACTACCCGCCGCGCCCAAAGCCTGCACGATCTGCACCTGACCATCCGCCGCGGCCAGCGAATAGCCCTCATCGGGGAAAGCGGCAGCGGCAAAAGCACCCTATTGTCCCTGCTGAGAGGACTCTATGTCCCTGAGGCCGGTATGGAAATACGAGTGGACGGCAACATGCAATCTCTCGACCAGCTCAACGAAACCGTCACTCTTTTTCCTCAGGAACCAGAGATATTTGAAAATACTCTTGCGTATAATATCACCCTCGGACTCCCCTTCTCCGAAGAAGAGATCCTGCAGGTTTGCGAAAGCGCACATTTTACCGAAGTCGTCCACCAGCTGCCCCAGGGCCTGGGATCAGACATCCGTGAAAAAGGGGTCAACCTTTCCGGTGGTCAAAAACAACGGCTGGCCCTTGCCCGCGGCATCCTCGCCGCCCGCGACAGCGACCTGGTCCTTCTCGACGAACCCACCAGCAGCGTCGATCCCCGCACCGAAGCCCTCATCTATGAACGCCTCTTTCAGGCCTTCTCCGACAAAGCCGTTATTTCATCCATCCACCGCCTGCATCTGCTCGCCCGCTTCGATTATGTCTATGTCCTCCACCAGGGCAGCATCATCGCCGAAGGCTCGTTCGAATACCTCCGCGACAACAATGCCGCCTTCCAGGAAATGTGGAAACAATCCCTGGCCTCGAAAATGGGCTTCCCAGAATTTTAAAGGCCCCGGAGGGGCCTTTAAAATTCTGACTAAACTATTCCTGCCAATTCAAGGCTCTTCTTCTTCAGCTTCCTGATCTCGACATCCTCGATTATCGGCTCCGGCGTCAACACCAACGAAGTGTTATTCTCCTTCCACCAGCTGCCCTCCTTTATCTCCCGGAAATGGATCACCCCAACCAGGTATTTCCGGTCACTCTCCGCATGCCACTCCTCGATCCACTCGAACTTGTCCCTCGGAACGTACTGCCAGTCATCAAAGCTCAGATATACCCGCACATAAAAATCATTGGTTAATTCATGCGGCTTGTGATGATATAATTTTTTATACTCGTATTTGTATTGATAACGCAACGCCGAAAGATCACTCAGTACAGCCGAAGCCGTGGGGAAGGACCCCGCCCCCTTGCCATAGAAGAATTGCTTGTCGGCAAACCCACTCTCGATCACCACCCCGTTGTATTCGTTTTTCACAAAAGCCAGATGATCGTCCTGTTTGATAAACTGCGGCAATACAAAAGCGGCTACCTTTCCATTCTCCAGCTTTTTGGCCTGCGCCACCAGCTTGATATCGAAATGTTTTTCCCGGGCTACATCCGCGTCTCCCGCCTGAACGAATTGGATGCCGCTGAACACCAGGTTCTCCGTTTTCTCGATGATGCCATATGCGTGCGTCAGCAAAAAAGCCCATTTATTGGCGGCATCATACCCCTCTACGTCCAGCGAAGGATCGCTTTCCGCAAAACCCAATTGCTGGGCAAGAAGCAACGCCTCCTGGAATTCCAGCTTCTCTTCGAACATCTTCGTCAGGATAAAATTCGTGCTGCCATTCACTATCGCTTTGATGGAATGCAGCAGGTCGTTGTCGTAATATTCTTCGAGATTACGTATCACAGGAATGGACGCACAGGCAGCTGACTCATATAAAAAGGATTCCCCTGTTTGTTTTTGCAGTTCGAGCAGCTCGGGCAGATGTTCAGCGATCATTTTCTTGCTTGCACTGACAACCGACTTCCCATTCTTCAGGGCCTTTGACACGATCTCAAACGCCGGTCCCGACTCGTTGATCACCTCTACCACGACATTGATGGATGGATCATTCAGGATAACATCCCGGTCCGTCGTGAACAATTCGGCCGGCGCCTCCCTTTTCTTGCCGGGATTCTTGATACATACTTTTTTGATCGATGCCTTTAAAGATGGGGTCTGCTGCAAAACTTTGTATAACCCTTCTCCTACTACGCCAAACCCAAAGAGCCCGATGGTAAGCTGCTTGTGTGTTTCCATTGCTTGTATATGTTGTTTTTTAAATTTACTTTCTTACATAGTTACATCCCACTCGTCTTCAATCCTTTGCCAGTCACTGAAATTTTCTTTGCCACCCCTTGCCTTCCAGTCGCTGTCGATGGTCAGCTTCGAGCTGATACCACCCCTGGGGTTGCAGATCATAACAATACGCAGCCGTTCCGGTTCATACACCGCCATCAGATGGTCGTAGAAAATGTTTATCAGCCGCTCATACGAGACTACCGTATTACGCAGTTGGAAGACATAGTGTTTTAACGATCTCAGCTCGATGATCTTCTTCCTGGGATAAAAGGTCAGGTAGATGGTAGCAAAATCCGGCTGTTCCTTTACCCCCAAAAAGGTGAATTCGGGTATTTTCGTCTTTATCTCGTACGCCTGATCCGTCGGATTCGGAATAGCCTGTAACAACCCCCGGTCTATGTCCTTATATGTTTGGATAGTACTGGTACTCATACACCGGCTTTAGCGTTAACTAATTCACCTGTCTGCTCCAGCGCCCATAACGTCTCGCGCCGGTCCCGCCGCGCCGCAATCCTATCCAGCGTCAGCCGCAGATCCTGGATCAGATCCTCCGCGTCTTCCAGTCCCACGGACAGCCGGATGAGACTATCCGTCACTCCCGCCGCCTTCCGCTTTTCCGCCGGGATGGTCTTATGCGTCATCTGCGCCGGATGCGACACCAGGCTCTTGATGCCGCCCAGGCTTTCCGCCAGCTTGAATAACTCCGTCGACGTTACAAAAGCAGTCGCGGCCTCTATCGTATCTTCTTTCAGCGAGAACGAAACGATGCCCCCAAACCCCTTGGACTGTGATGCGGCAATGTCATGCCCCGGATGGGTGATCAGCCCCGGATAGAATACTTTCTTCACGGCTGGATGCTGCTCGAGGAAAGCCGCAATAGCCCGCGCACTGGCGCTATGTTGCCGAACCCGCAGATGCAGGGTCTCTATGCCCCGTATCAATAGCCAGCTATCAAAGGGACCGAGGATAGCCCCGCTTGCATTTTGCAGGAACCTGATCTTCTGCCCCAGCTCCGGATCAGCAGTTACCACCAGCCCGGCGATAAGATCGCTGTGACCGCCCAGGTACTTGGTACCGGAATGCACGACGAGGTCGGCGCCCAGTAACAAGGGCTGCTGCAGGGCCGGAGAAGCAAACGTATTGTCTACGCAAAACAGACATTTGTGCGCCTTGGCTATACGCGAAATAGCCCGGATATCGGTGATCTTCAGGGTCGGATTGGTAGGCGTCTCGATCCAGATGAGCTTTGTGTTCGGCGTCAGCGCGTTAAACACCGCTTCCGGATGGGTTGTGTCGATATAACGAACCGTAATACCGAATTTCTTATACACCTGCTCGAAAAGCCGGAAAGCCCCGCCATAAATATCGTCCACGGCAATAATTTCGTCCCCCGACTGAAGGAGCTTGAGCACGGCATCTATAGCCGCCAGCCCGCTGGCAAAGGCCGCCCCGGTGCTGCCCCCTTCCAGTTGCGCGATCAGACTTTCGAGGGTGGCGCGCGTAGGATTGCCCGTACGGGCATAATCATAACCCTTGTTTACGCCAGGCGCTTCTTGCACGAAAGTGGAGGTTTGATAAATAGGCACGGAGATCGCACCAGTTAACGGATCGACAGGAATGCTGTGAATGAGTTGTGTTGTCGCTTGCATGATAAACAAATTTTAATGTTAACTAAAATTGTTCAGCGACACCACTTACCAAGGCCATCAGGAGAGTGTTTCGCACCGACGCCGGGTACAGGTGACCGGCAGGCAAAAAAAAACTCTTCTGATTCGTCAGAAGAGCTTTGAATATGTTTGTGCATTATTGTCAAGCTGGGATCTGACTTATCTGTCCCGATATTCCATCGGGATGGAGTTGGCACCTTACACCCTCGCTTGCGCAAGTAAATGCAGGTTGTCAAGGCTTCTTCGGGCCATTTCCCTCAGCCTTTCTTGATAAGAGATGTTGTAAGAACTGACGCAAATATAGCAACACCCCTTCCATATTTCCAAATCTACCCCCGGTTTTTTTTGACGAACACGGACTAAAGTCCCGTAAACATGCCCTTAACAGGCCAATAACGCATTTTTGGAACGGTTTTTGGCAACCTATTGATACAAGATGGAGTATCTCTACCTATAAACTACACAACATGAAAACGGTAACCCAATGGCTGACTGCCGCTACAGGCGTCTCAGCTGTACTCCTGATCTTTGCTTGCAACAAGAACAACAGCAGTAACTCAAATCCCTCTATCCCCGCAGGGCAATCACGACTCTCTGTATACATGATGGATGCCCCGGTGCAGTTTTCTAAAGTCCTTATCGACATCCGCCAGGTCGCGGTCCTGGTCGACACCGCAGACAAACAGAGCGATAACGATCATGACGATCAGTGGGATGACAGCTATTGTGGCTGGCATCACGACAAATCCAACAAATCTGTTTTCTGGGATACACTATCCATCACCCCGGGAGTCTACGACCTTCTCCAGTTGCGCAACGGCACCGACACGCTGCTCGCATCCGGAAATTTCCCCAGCGGAAAAATTCTGAAGGTGAAAATAACTCTGGGTTCGGACAACACTATCTTCACGGATAGCGCAACGTCTTATCCCCTCGAAGTCTTTGGACCTAATCCTTATTTCACTATCAACGTCAGCAGGGTCAATGTAGCCAATGCCAGTAGCAATGACTTCAAACTCTGGCTCGACTTCAACCTATCCAGATCTATTTTCTTCTGGAATGGCGAATTCCTGCTGAAACCATTCTTCGTCGTATTTAACGACCAGGTCACCGCGAAGATCCAGGGTCAGGTGCTGCCCGACGGCGCAGCCGCCCTCGTCACCGCCTTTAACGCAACCGACACTCTTTACGCCGTCCCCTTCTGGAATGGCCAGTATCTGTTCCGTGGCGTGCCGGCTGGTACCTACTCCGTCAATTTCAAGGGCCGCAACGGCTACCAGGATACCACCCTCTCCGGTATCAAGGTGGATTCCACGAAGCTCGTCAAATTGCCGACGATAACCTTACATAAATAGTTCACCCATAATCATTTAAGCCTATCAACAAAGGGGGTGGGACAAAGTCTCACCCCCTTTTTCATTTTCCCCCGCCTCCGCCGGCCATGAATATTACCCTTTTGCAAACTTTTTTAGCATTTTGCGTGTTATTCTTATCTTAGCACAATCTATGGCGACATCTGTGAATAATGGGGACACCGGCCTCCAACCCGGCGAAGAAACGATCGAAGTATCCGGAGCCCGGGTACACAATCTGAAAAACATCGACATCCGCATTCCTAAAAACCAACTGGTGGTCATCACCGGCATCAGCGGCAGCGGCAAGTCATCCCTGGCTTTCGATACCATTTATGCCGAAGGTCAGCGCCGCTATATGGAGAGCTTTGGCGCCTATGCCCGTCAGTTCATAGGCGACATGGAAAGACCCGATGTGGATAAGATCACGGGCCTCAGCCCGGTCATCTCCATCGAACAAAAGACCACCAACAAAAATCCCCGCAGTACGGTCGGTACGGTCACCGAGATATACGACTTCCTTCGCCTCCTGTTCGCCCGTATTGGAGAAGCCCATTCTTATAACACGGGTAAAAAGATGATCAAGTTCAGCGAGGAAGAGATAGTCGACAACGTGTTTAAAAAATTCAAAAATAAAAAGATCTCGATCCTCGCCCCTCTCGTGCGGGGCCGCAAAGGACACTATCGCGAACTTTTCGAAGACATCCGCAAAAAAGGTTATCTCAAAGTGCGCGTCGACGGCGAAGTAAAAGACCTCGTCGCAAAGATGCAGGTCGATAGATATAAGATACACGACATCGAAGTCGTCATCGACCGGCTGGCCGTCACAGAAGATATGAAGACGCGTCTCAGCCAGAGCGTACAGAAAGCCCTGCAGATGGGTAAAGACCTGCTCTTCCTCCTGCTTAACGACGACAACCGCGTCCTGCAATATAGCAAACAGCTGATGTGCGAAGACACAGGCATCAGCTACGAAGAGCCTTCCCCCAATAGCTTTTCTTTTAACTCGCCCTATGGCGCCTGCCCCACCTGCAAAGGACTGGGAGCCGTCTATCAGATCAGCCTGGAAGCGATCATTCCCGATGCATCGAAAAGCATCAACGAAGGCGGCATCGCCCCCCTCGGCGGGGAAAGGGAAGCCTATATGTTCCGCCAGGTGCAACAGATAGCTAAAAAGAATAAGTTCAGCCTGGACACGCCCATCGAAGACATGCCCAAAAAAGCGCTCAATCTCGTATTATATGGGACAGAGGCCGGCGAGACCTCGCTCGACCTGGACTATGACGAGAACGCCACACAGGGCCAGATATATGCCGAGGAATATGAAGGTCTTATCAACGCCCTCAAACGCTGGTTCTCCGGCGGCACCACCGACTCTCTTCGCGAATGGGTCGAACAGTTCATGCAACTCAGGACCTGTGACACCTGCGGCGGAGCCCGCCTGCGGAAAGAAAGCCTTTGGTTCAGGGTAGGAGAGAAGAACATTGCCGAACTCAGCGCCATGAATCTCAACAAATTGATAGAATGGTTTGAGGGAGTGGAAAAAAAACTCAGCAACAAACAAAACATCATCGCAAAAGATATATTGAAGGAAATTCGCGAACGTCTTCAATTCCTGTCGGACGTAGGTCTCACGTACCTCACGCTCAACAGATCCTCACGAACGCTCAGCGGAGGTGAATCCCAACGTATCCGCCTGGCCACCCAGATAGGCTCGCAGCTGCAGGGGATCACCTATATTTTGGATGAACCCAGCATCGGCCTCCATCAGCGGGACAACCACCGGCTGATAGAAGCGCTGAAAAATCTTCGGGACATCGGTAACAGCGTCCTCGTCGTAGAACACGATAAAGACATTATGATGGCCGCCGACTACCTGGTGGACATCGGCCCCAAAGCCGGCTTCCATGGCGGTCGCATAGTCGCCCAGGGCCACCCGCCCGCCTTACTCAAACTGGATACGCTGACCTCTTCTTATCTCAACGGCCACCGGAAGATTGAAGTGCCAAAAGAAAGAAGAAAAGGCAATGGCAAATTCCTCGAACTGAAAGGAGCCAAAGGGAACAACCTGAAGAACGTCGATACGAAATTCCCGCTGGGCAAGCTCATCGTCATCTCCGGGGTCAGCGGCAGCGGAAAAAGCACGCTCATCAACGAAACCCTTTATCCCATCCTCAGTAAACATGCCTACGGCTCCCGGGTAACCCCCATGGAATTCAAAAGCATTAAAGGGCTGGAGAATATTGACAAGGTCATCGAGATCGACCAGTCACCCATCGGCCGCACACCCCGTAGCAATCCGGCCACCTATTGCGGATTCTTCACCGACATCCGCACCCTTTTCGCCTCCGTGCCCGAGGCAAAGATCAGGGGCTACAATGCAGGCCGTTTTTCCTTCAATGTAAAAAGCGGCCGCTGTGACGTCTGTGAAGGCGGCGGTATGCGGGTGATAGAAATGAATTTCCTCCCCGACGTATACGTCCATTGCGAAAAATGCAACGGCAAACGCTATAACCGCGAGACCCTCGAGATCCGCTATAAAGGAAAATCCATCAGCGACGTACTGGACATGACCGTCGAGGAAGCCGTCGAATTCTTCCAGAACGTGCCCTACATCTACCGCAAGATAAAGGTGCTGGAGGACGTAGGCCTGGGATATATCACCCTTGGACAGTCAGCCGTCACCCTTAGCGGCGGCGAAGCCCAGCGGGTCAAGCTAGGTACGGAATTAGGTAAGAAAGACACAGGTAAAACATTTTATATACTCGACGAACCGACCACCGGTCTTCACTTTGAAGACATCCGCCATTTGCTCGAAGTCCTTAACAAACTCGTCGACAGGGGAAATTCGGTCCTCGTCATCGAACACAACCTCGACGTCATCAAGGTCGCCGATCATATTATCGACCTCGGACCCGAGGGCGGTGACGGCGGCGGCAGAATACTATTTGAAGGCACTCCCGAAGAACTGGCGAAGAACAAAGAAAGTTTTACCGCTAAATTTTTAAAAGAAGAATTAAAAGGATAAACGCCGGCCCCCCGGCTCAACCAGGACCCAACGCGCGGCCCGGCCCGACAATAAAGACAACTATGGAAAGAATTATAATCGACATGGACGAAGTCATCGCCGACCCAATGGGCGATATGATCGAATGGTATCGCAAAGAATACGGCGGCGGGGTCGACTGGGATAAAATGCTCGTCGGCTCCTGGCTAAAAGGTTTCCCCGAAGAACACCAACCCATCATCCAGGAACGACTCATGGCCCCCGGCTTCTTCCGGCACCTTCCCGTCATGGAAGATAGCGTCGACGTCCTTCGCGAGTTGAATAAAAAGTACGAGGTCTTCATCGTCTCCGCAGCCATGGAGTTTCCTAACTCTCTTAAAGATAAGTTCGAATGGCTTATGGACCATTTCCCCTTCTTCACCTGGAAACAAATAGCCCTCACCGGCAGTAAAGACCTCGTATACGGCGACTATATGATCGACGACCACGTAAAAAACCTAAAAGGCTTTAAAGGGAAACCTTACATCTATACCACGGCCCACAACCTCGAAGTCACCGGCTACGATCGCATCAACAACTGGAAAGAAGCCGCCGGCATCTTTCTAAAATGACAAGCCCCCAACAAGCTGTTGCGGGCCTTCTCATTTCCCAATAAGCGGTAGCAGGGAGTGATTAATAAAATCTTTGTTTATAAAGGGTACAAGAATAGGGAACGGATCAGGTTTTACTTAAACCTTCGGATATTCGGATTTTACCAATTTCCCTGCTTGCTTATTGGTTGTACAGTAACAATTATCTCACTTTCAACTGCCCATGCTCAATACGCTCATCATTGGTAAACACCTCAAAGAGGAAATTACCTTCTGAAATATTGGTCAAAACCGTTGTTTCACGGTTACGGATCTGCGTTTGGGTGACTAATCTGCCATCCATGTCGAAAAGAAATAACTGGTACACCTTTCCCTTCTCCCCATTGGCAGAGAAGAACAGTACCTGCTGCCGGGCATCCGGATACAGCTTGATCTTGTGTTTTTTGCTACTCAGGGACTTACTGATCTCGATACTGTGGGTAATAGTATCATCTGAAGGATAAAATCTGCCGTCGCGATGCGATCCTGCAGCGGCATAAGTGGAAGCTTGAATGCATAAGACGAGGCCAAAGGCAGCCACGCCGGTAAGCACTTTCGGAGATAGGTAAGTTTTCTTTAGGGGTACAGTTATATTCATAGTGTACTATTGATTTTGATAAATCAATAAAAAAGATAGGGTACGGATTAATAACAACTAAAAACAACAAAACAAATATGGTACGATCAACAACGTTCTTTAGAACCTCAACAACGGACAGTGCGTAGAGTTATTCCAGCGGTTGGAAGTATTTCCACCGATACGGAAACCCAACTTGAATTGCGCTGTGAAATAAGCGTCATTATTTCTGGGGTCTCCTCTTTTTGCACCTGGAGTATACGCGGTCGTCTTATTGGCCATTGCAGCTGCAATGGGAGCCTGTGAGGGAGAAAGATATTTGTAGAAAAGGCTCGGATCTACATATTTCGTGCTCACGTCATCGATATAGTCCGTGAATGTCTTGCGATGGATTATCTCGAAAGAAATATTCAGGTTATCGCTGAAAAAGTATTTAACACCTACGCCTATCGGAATATTCAGCTGGGTCAGTTTATAAGGCTTTCTGTCGGGATACTCGGGAAACCCTTCCCCTTCTGTATGCAAGGGCTGAAGATCCACCCAGTAAGTATCGCCACTGGGCGACCTGTAGCTGCCCTGGGGTTTAAAATGGAAAAGGCCAAAACCTGCTACACCATAAGGACGGAGACGAGCCGTGACATCGTCAGGATCCTCTTCGAGGAAGACGGTGGGATAGAACTCGGCCATCACGGTTCCTTCTATTATTTTACTACGGAAGTCGAGGCCACGGGCCTTACGCGTCTCTTCATCCCCGCCTTTGCCTTTGATCTGGCTATCCGCACCTTCTATAGCACCATAGTTCAGGGAAAAACGAAAACCTAACCATTGCATGGGATATGCTGTAAAATACCCGCCTACCGCAAGCTTGGTGGTAGGCCAGTTCCAGTCTTTTATAAGGGTTTTGCCTGTACCGGCGTGACCGCCAAGGTCACCCAAAAACACCATGGGCCCAAAAGTAAAGCCCGCCTCAGTGTTGTTTCTAGCCTCTTCCTGGCTGTAGATGGAAGAACTCAGAGATAGGGTAACGGCTAACACAAACAAACACTTCCATGACAAGGAGTGTAAACTCTGTTTCATTGATATTAGATTTAGTTTTCCGATGGTTTGGATTTCCGCTTTTCACCAAAAGTGAAAAATGGGTCTCATGTAAGAAACGAAAAAAGATCAGTTAATTGTGTATCTAACATCAACTATTTTATCCACATAAGACTTTGTTAAAGCATACGCCTTAAAATTCAATAGTTAACAGCATTTCAATGTGTTCTATTCCATCTTCGAGATATGTTTCCCCTTTCTGGACAAAGCCGAACGATTCATAAAATTGCTTGAGATAGTATTGCGCGCCAATTCGTATATCCCTTTTGCCGTGTATAGTATATAAGGTGTGTATACTGTGTGTAAGCAGCTCCCGGCCAATGCCCCGGCCTCTTGCAGCCGGTGAACTTACGACTCTTCCTATCGAAGATTCCACATAGGAAATTCCCGCAGGCACTATTCGTGAATATCCTAGCAGCTGATTATCCTCCCATCCCATCAAATGATCACAATAGAGATCTTTATTATCCGGATCGAGATAAACACAATTTTGCTCGACTACAAAAACTTCACTGCGTAAACGCAAAATGGCATACAATTCTCCAGGGGTCAGCTCGTTGAATTTCTTACAGGTCCAGGTTATCATTAATATTTATATTTTTCTCCCCAGAGTCCGCGCAAAAATTTGCGCAGTTCCTCCTCCCGCGCATTTTTGCCAGGCTCATAAAAGGTTGTTCCCGCAATTTCTTTGGGTAGATACTCCTGCAGCGAAAAGTTTCCTTCATAGCTGTGGCTGTATTGATACCCTTTGCCATAATCCATATTCTTCATCAACTTCGTTGGTGCATTACGGATATGAAGAGGTACCGGCAGATCGCCAAAGTTCCGCACTGCTGCCTGGGCGGCGCCAATAGCCACAGTCGAAGAATTGCTTTTGGGAGAAGAGGCCAGATAGGTCGCACACTGGGAAAGTATCAGGGCCGACTCGGGATACCCTATCTTGTTCACTGCTTCGAAACAGGCATTCGCCAGCAGCAGGGCATTCGGATTGGCATTGCCAATATCCTCGCTCGCCAATATCAGCAGCCTCCGGGCGATAAACTTTACGTCTTCCCCGCCTTCGATCATCCTGGCCAGCCAGTACACCGCGGCATTGGGATCGCTTCCCCGGATACACTTTATGAACGCCGAAATGATATCATAGTGCTGTTCCCCTTTCTTATCGTAAAGCGCAATGCGTTGCTGCGCTATCTCCATCACCTTTTCATCCGTGATCACCGCGCTTTTGCCCGTAGCATCGCATACCACTTCCAGCAGGTTTAACAGCTTTCGGGCATCTCCCCCTGAAATATTGATCAACGCTGCTGTCTCCTTCAGTTCGATGCCGGATTCCCTTAACCACGTATCATCCCTGAAGGCATTATGCAGCACCTGGATCAGCTCCTCTTCCGCCAGCGGCTTTAATACATACACCTGGCACCGGCTGAGTAAAGCGCTGTTCACCTCGAATGATGGATTTTCCGTAGTCGCTCCGATCAGCGTGACGATACCTTTTTCCACCGCTCCCAGCAGAGCGTCCTGCTGCCCTTTGTTAAACCGGTGTATCTCGTCAATGAATAAAATGGCTTTTTCCCTTTCCTTTGCCTCCGCAATCACTTCCCGGACTTCTTTGACACCCGCAGAAATGGCGCTCAACGTATAAAAAGGCACCTGAAGTGTATTCGCAATAATGCCGGCAATAGTCGTTTTTCCCGTCCCTGGCGGCCCCCAGAGGATCATAGAGGGTGGCTTTCCGTGTTCCAGGGCGGTTCTGAGCACACTCCCCTTGCCGGTCAGATGCTGCTGCCCGACCAGCTGTTCCAGCGTTTGCGGCCGCAAACGCTCTGCAAGAGGCGCTTGAGGAGATACCATAACAAAATTTTAAATGACAATAGTACAACAAGTTATCCTTTTTACTGTTTAAATTGGGATAACAAATGATCAACCCGCCACCATCCCGCTTCCCATTTTTTCAGCGGCTTTTTTCGCTGCTGCTGGCGGTTTTTACCATCATTTCCAATCCCCATTCGTCCCGGGCCCAGGCGATCTTATCCGACGAGCCCAATGCTTCGGATATGCCAGCTTCCTCCAATCAACCCCTGGCTGCCGGTCAGGCTTCGAGGTCAGGCTCTTCAAAAAATTCTCCTTCCCTCTATGGCAAACTTTCCGGCGTAGAGAACTATGCCCTCAACCGGCCTGGTATTGTCATGATCCGCACGGAATACTCCGCCAACGTATATGTCAACAGCATGAAAATGGACAGCAGGGCCTTCAACGCTTTACTGGACTCTATTCAAAATTTGGACCACGGCGGCGGCGTCACCGCCGAACAAAAGCTCGACATTGTCTTACGGGAAATGAATAACCGACCCGCCCGCTTTTTTCAAACTACTTTTGATTATATCAAACAGCCGGAACAGATCACTGCCAGCGGAACGGGTTTCTTTATCACCGGAGATGGATACGTAGCTACCAATTGTCATCTCATTGACAGGGAGGAATCCTTCATCCGACGCCAATTCATCCTTTCCGCCTTTCACCAGATCACCGATGCAAGCATCGCCGCCCTCGAGTCGTCCTGGGCTACCCGCTTTACCGAAGTACAACGCAGCCTGCTCTTTAATACGTATGCTTCCGTTTACTCCCGCCTCTTCTCCATGATCCTGTACGATCTGAAAAAGAATATTTACGTGGTCTACAGAAGTGATAACAGCAATTTGCGCAGCGACACCGTTAAAAGACTGGCAAGTATAGTTGCTAAGGGACAGCCAATGCCGGGAAAAGATATCGCTATCCTCAAAATTGCCACCCAGGAAGAAATGCCGGTACTGACCCTGGCCCGGTCTGGCCTGCCCCAGGTGGGTGAACAATTGTTTGTATACGGTTATCCCGGCCCGGTGACGAATAATGATTTCGTATCCGCCGCTTCGGCCATCGAACCAACGCTTACCATGGGCATCGTCAGTGCGGTGAAAAAGTCTGTTGGCGGCTGGCCCCTGGTTCAAATGGATGCCAATATCAATCATGGCAGCAGTGGCGGTCCCGTCTGTAATGAAAAAGGGGAGGTGATTGGACTGACCACGTTCGGCAGTCTGGAGAATTCCGGATCGCTGGCGGCAGGACTGAATTTTGCCGTACCTGTTTCCATCCTCGATGAATACCTCGATAAGGCCGGGGTAACCCTGGCCCCTGGCCGGTCCGCCGTTTTATTTGGAAAGGCGCTTGCCCAATGGCATCAACACCAATACCGGGCAGCCCTGCATAAATTTGAAGAAGTACGTCAATACAACAGCCATTACCCCGGCCTCTATACCTATATCGCCGATTGCCGGTGGAATATTAAGAATGGAAAAGATGGAATGCTGGATCCTGTGGCCCGTCTTTTATTTATCGGAACCCTGCTGCTGCTGGCCATCGGAGGGATCGCCTGGATCAGGATACGTCGCTCTGCTTGACCAGGTAATACCAACGCAACAGCCGTAGATTCAACGTGACATTCACGCTGACACAAAGCCCCATAAACAGAAGAAAACCTCCTATAAAGCGAATACCACGGGCATTGCTTAACAAAGATTTCATTTCGTCGCTGCCCACCAGCTGGTCTTTCGAAACAGTTGCTATCGTTGCAGCGTTTAGCAGGGATAAAATGCCGATAATGATCATTATCGCACCGCAAAATTGGGCCGCCAGACCTACAAAGCGGATACCCACAGGGGTTTGAGCGTTTAATTTCACCGAAGAGTGCCGGATGCTTTTATGCAATTGCAGGGACGCATATGAATTGAGCGGTATCGATGCCAATAAGGCAAGCACGGCCATGGCCAGCATAGGCGCCCCAAGCGAAAATATACTGGTTAGGCTCGAGACGATATTCAGCGTCCACCATACCAGGTTGAACCAGCTGAGTACGGATGCAATTTTGAGGATGATTTTCATGCGTTTTCCCTCCCGGCATTCTGCCCGCTGACATTCAGTTTTATCGACAGCTCCGTCAATTGTTTATCATCGATAGTACTTGGTGCATCCAACATGACATCGCGCCCGCTGTTGTTCTTGGGGAAGGCGATAAAATCCCGGATACTTTCGCTGCCGCCAAGGATGGCGCACAGCCGGTCAAATCCAAAGGCAATACCGCCATGCGGCGGAGCGCCATATTCAAAGGCCCCCAGCAAAAATCCGAATTTATGAAGGGCCTCTTCGGGGCTCATACCCAGGGCCGCAAACATCTTCTCCTGCAGCTCACGCTGGTAGATCCGGATAGACCCACCCCCTATTTCATTCCCGTTGAGCACCATATCATAGGCATTGGCCTTGATATGATTGTAGGGATGCTCCAGGTATTTCTCCGCATTTTCGATCACAGGGTTATTGTTGATCATCACTTCGATGTCGGAAGGCTTGGGCGATGTAAAAGGATGGTGACGGGCAACCCAACGATTTTCGTCTTCGGCATACTCAAATAACGGGAAATCCAGCACCCATAATAATTTAAATTCGTTCTCCTTACGCAGACCCAGACGTTTACCCATCTCCAGACGCAGTTCGCTCATCGCCTTACGCGTCCTTTCTTCCCGGCCGGCCAGCAATAACAGCAGGTCACCGCGCTGCGCGCCTGCCGCTTCGGCAATAGCCCGCAGCCTGTCCTCGGAATAGAACTTATCGATACTGCTTTTCAGACTGCCTTCTGCATTATACTTTATGTATACCAGGCCCTGCATGCCTATTTGCGGACGCTTGACCCATTCAGTCAGCTCGTCCGTTTGCTTGCGGGTATATTCACTACAGCCCGGCACGGAGATGGCCAGCACCGTCTCGGCATTGTCAAACACACCGAAACCGGCATCCCCGATCAATTCTCCGGTAGCCAGCAATTTGCCCCCCAGCGTAAAGGCCGACTTCAGATTCAGGATCTTCATGCCAAAACGGATATCCGGCTTGTCATTCCCATATTGCCACATCGCCTCTTCCCAGCTGATCCGGCCTACCTTTTCTTTATAATCGATATTCTTGACGGTCTTAAAAATATATTTGACCATGCCTTCGAACATCGACAGGATATCTTCTTGTTCGACAAAGCTCATCTCACAGTCGATCTGCGTGAACTCCGGCTGCCGGTCTGCACGCAGATCCTCATCACGGAAACACTTAACGATTTGATAATACCTGTCATAGCCGCTCACCATCAGCAGTTGCTTGAATGTTTGCGGCGACTGCGGCAGCGCATAGAATTGTCCTGCATTCATCCGGGAAGGCACTACAAAGTCCCGGGCCCCTTCCGGCGTAGACTTGATCAGGAAAGGCGTCTCGAGGTCCATAAAATTATTTTCATGGAGATAGTTCCGCGCCGCCCTGTTCACGGCATACCGTAATTCCAGGTTCTTTTTTACTGCCTGACGCCGGAGATCCAGATACCGGTACTTCATACGCAGGTCATCCCCGCCATCCGTATCATCCTGTATGGTAAAAGGTGGCGTAACTGACTTATTCAGAATAGTGAAGGATTTGACCTTTATTTCTATATCTCCTGTTGCCAGTTGTGGGTTTTTGCTCGCCCGCTCACTTACCTCCCCTTTCACCTGCACCACAAATTCCCGGCCCAGGGAAGCCTCCGCCAGTTCCTTATTCAATTCTTCCCCAAACAACAGTTGCGTGAGGCCATAGCGGTCGCGCAGATCAACGAAGGTAATACTGCCAAATTTACGCACCGTCTGTACCCAGCCGGCCAGGGTTACCGACTGACCAATATGCGCTTCTCTTAATTCCCCACAGGTATGAGTTCGATACATGCCAAACTGTTTTTCCTTTTATAAGAGGGGCAAAGGTAAGGAAAGTCTTCCCCCCGTTGCACGATGCAGGAAAAATTGGTACATTTCCGCAAGATGTCTAATGGTGCTGTTAATATGATCGGCTTTATCCTGTTTGGGTTGGTGCTGGCTCGTCTGACCCCGCATGTCTGGGTATGGATCAAAAAGAAAAAAACAATCCGTGTCTATGAAGAAAGACATCGGGATTTCGAGATCTTGCTGTCCCGATATAATCCTTATTTTAAAAGCCTGAGTCGAGCCGGCCGGGAACGTTTCCTCCGCCGGGTGCTCCTGTTTATGGAGTTGAAAAAATTTGAATATATCGACACCGAACCCGAGGAGAGCATGCCCCTGCTGGTTAGCGCCGCCGCCGTACAGCTTACCTTCGGATTAGAGAATTTCCTGCTGGACTATTTTCACACTATCTATATTCTGAAAGACAAATACCGCTACGGGCTTTACAATATGCCTTTCGAAGGACATGTCAGCGAAGAAGGCATCTACCTCTCCTGGAATCATTTTATGCGGGAATTCAACGACTATTCAGATGGCCAGAACGTCGGTCTGCACGAAATGGCACATGCCCTCACCTATGTCAACTTTACCGTCCCGAATGGCCGTGACGATGCTTTCTTCCATCATTTTAACGACTTTTCACTCGTTGCCCGGCCGATATTCGAGCGTATGCAAACCGGCGAGACCAACCTCCTCGATTCCTACGCAGCCACTAACTACCAGGAATTCTGGGCTGTTTGTATCGAGACGTTCTTCGAACGTTCCACCTCCTTCAAACGTCAGCTTCCCGAGTTATACTCCGCCCTATGCCACCTTCTCAACCAGGACCCCCTCACTCCGGAAAAGGTCCTGGTCCCCAATCCTTCTCATCACACACAACCCTCCCATCGCGCATAACCCCTCCCATCCCATAATTAATGTGTAAAATATTGATAATTATCGGATTGCATAAATGTAGATAAAACATTTCCACAACATTTCTCATTTTCAAAAATTCTTTTTATTTTGTTTGCCTATCCGTACGATTCATTCCTCTTGATTAAACCCGCCTATAGGTTTTCCCTTCTAACCTGAAAACCATAGTTCCGTATCCAAAGCCAATGTAAGACCGTTTTTCTCGATCCTCACGGGTCGTTCCAGAATCAAAAAGAAAAATGAACCTTATGGAAATCGTTGTCATTATTTCATTGGTAATAGGAATACTACTCCTGAACCGCCCGGTTACGATACTCTTTCAGCGTCTTTACACCAGGCATCAGTTTAAACGTTTTATTGCCCGGGAAACCTTCTATCACTCCATCATCTCCCGTTATTTTAGATACTATAACAGACTGGGATTGGAAGAACAAAGGAAATTCCTCTTCCGCACTTACCTTTTTCAACACGCCAAGAACTTCCATTATATAGAGGTAGAAGAAACGGCTGAAATGCCCATTCTCGTCAGCGCCGCTGCGGTGCAGCTGACCTTCGGCCTGGAGAAGTTCAAGCTGAATTATTTCGACGACATCTTCATCTTACGCGATGACTATCACTATGGCTTTTATTCCCGCCCCTTTATGGGACATGTAGACCAGACGGGCATCTACCTTTCCTGGGATAATTTCATTAAGGGTATTTCCGGCCAGACAGCCAACTGTAACGTCGGACTACATGAAATGGCGCATGCCCTCGCCTATGTTAATTTTATCACCCAAACGGAGGAAGACAAACATTTTAAAAAGGAATTCCCCAACTTCTCCAAAGTGGCCCGCCCCATTTTTACAGCTATGCAACAAGGTCAGGGTGAAGGAGAAGGCCGCGCCAAATACCTCCTCGGCGACTATGCGGCTACCAACTACCACGAATTCTGGGCCGTGGCCGTCGAAGTATTTTTTGAAAGCTCCGTACCCTTCCGGCACGAACTTCCCGAACTCTATGAGGCAATGGCCTGCGTCCTCAACCAGGACCCCCTGCGCTTCATCTCCGGCAATACGACCATTATCCGTCGTTCCGAACCCGCCAAAACCTCCGGGAAAACTATCGCCCGCTAGATCGAAGCCCCAGTATCCCCCAGCCGATCCCGGCTCTCCCGACTGCCCCCGATATCCCACCGCCTTATCCCCGTTTGAATCCTATCCTCTGCCTGTCCTGCCATTTCTTTTCTTGCATCTTTTCGTCTAAAAGGTTCTCGATCGCCGTGTAGATACTGTTCAGCTGCACATCGTGCTCACCCAGCCTGTCCCTTATCTCCTGCAGCTGATCCGTCAACGAATGTTGCCGGACAGCATATTCCTTCAGCGCAATAAAGGCCCGCACCACCGCAATACTCATATTAACCGCTTTTTCGCTCCTCAATACGCTTGCCAGCATCGTCACCCCATGTTCCGTAAAGGCATAAGGCCGGTAAGCCTTTCCTCTGTTTTTCCCTGCACCCGAACTCATCACAATTTGTGATGAGTTCCCATCTAGCTGATTATCAATAATTCCCGCATCTTTCCCCGAACTGGTCACAATTTGTGACCAGTTCGCCCACTCTTCCTCTGTCAACCGAAACATAAAATCCTCCGGAAAACGATTGATATTTCTTTTCACCGCCTGATTCAAAGCTTTCGTCTCCACCCCATACAACTCCGCCAGATCAAAATCCAACATTACTTTTTGCCCTCTCACTTCATAGATCTTATCATGAATGTTCATAGTACCTGATTTAGAGAATAAAAATAAAATATCCTTTCTATAGCCGCGAGAGAACTTTGGTAAACCGCAGTATATCCGCATCGGCCTGAACAGGCCTCCCCATAGTAAGAAAATCCACCAGCTGCCGGGCAAAATAAGGGGCCAGCGAACACCCCTTCGTCCCCATCCCGTTCAAGATACCCACCGCCGGATACAACGGATGAAACCCTACAAAAGGCCGCCGTTCCAAAGTCGCCGGCCGCACCGCCGCCACATGATCCATCACGCGAAATGGCAGTTTCACCCACTCCCGCAACGCCGCCTCCGTTTTCTTCCGAAAACCCTCCGTCGGCTCCCCCGTCTCAAAAGACCACTCATAGGAAGAACCTACCCAATACAACCCATCCTGCCACGGCGCCAGGCTGATCCCCTTCTTAAAGATCGTCCGTTCACCCGCCCCCTCAAACCCCTCCGCCAACCCCGGAATATCCACGATCAGCACCTCCCCCTTATTCGGCGCAAACGGCAGCCTCGAAAAATAGGGGTTTGCAAAGCTTTCAATGCCATCACAAAAAACCACCCTTCTCGCATGGATATCCCCATATCTCACCCCGCCGGCCACATCCAATTCCCCCTTTTCAAATCGCTCCTCCCGCAACACCCCCTGCTCCAGCATCCTTTTCCGCGCCGCCGCCAGCAAACCCGGCATATCCACCAGGTAACAGGGACTAATTACCCCATACCCCAGCTCATAATGAAAATAGGTGCCCCATCTTTGTTCATCGACTGGCAATTGCAGATACCCGCGACCAGCCTCCTCCTCCAATCGTTTCAAAAAAGCCAGCCGCATCTGCGCCGTCGGAAAAAAGTCCGTCACGCTTACCCGTTCAAAAAAACTGCTCCCCAGCATACCCTCCAGCCGCCCATACGCCTCCTCCGCAAAAGCCAGCAGCTCATCGATCATCCAGGTCGTTACCAGCCGCCGCCCTGTCACCGGGTTTATCAGTCCGGCCGCTACCCTTGACGCCGCAAAAGGCCGCACCTCATCTATTACCAGATATGAAAGCCCGGCCCTTTCCAGTTCGATAGATAAAAAGGTCCCGCAAATTCCCTGTCCAATGATCAGAACGTCTATCTGTGTTGACATGTCGTGGTTCAAAGTTTGCTATGAATAAGGTAAATGTAAATAATCTCATCAAATGAGAACACAGCGGGGCAATCAGGAGGTAATACGCCTTCCGCCATCCCTGCGGCGGCTTATCGGCCGGCTGTCAGAGACAGGCTTCAGACGTGTGTTTGACAGCATCAATCAATATGGCATAAAAAATGGCGTCGACCAAATGGGCATCGACGCCTATATAGAACATTGTGCCCGGCTCGCAGCCGGGACGGGAGCGATGACGGGACTCGGCGGCGCTGCTACGCTGCTCGTCGGGATCCCCGTAGATATGCTCAATAATCTTATGCAGCAGTTCCGCGTCACCCTTGGCGTCATTTACCATCGCCGGGGAACCTATAATATAGCTTTTGACGAATTCATGGCGATCGTCGCTGTTTCCGTAGGTATCGAAACCGGTCTACTGTTGACCCGATCCGTGCTGGAGAACATGGCAGAACGTCTCCTTCTCCGCATGGGCGCCCGCGCTGGTGGCCGCCTCATTCCCTTCGTCGGCGCAGTCGTCGGCAGCGCAACCAATTATATTTTCATCAAAAGCATCGGCAAGTCCGTAAAAAGACTTCCGCTCTAACCCATCCGCGCGATCCTCGCCGCACACGCCCGCCGCCCTCACGGCTCCCCCCCACGGCGCCTCACCGCCCTCACGGCGCCCCCTCCACACTCACCCGTATCCCTTCACTATGATAGGCAAACTCCGGCGCATACATACACTCGATACTCGTGATCCCATTGCTGAAATTGCCTGCCTGACCTACCTTCAACGGGTATTCGAAAACATAAGTCCCGCGGGGCATCGACGCAAAGAAAAAGTCAGTGCTCGCATCCTTTGTACTCTCATAATAACCCAGCCCGCCCTGCCATTTGTACTGGCTGAGTACATTCACCGGCTCCATACAAGCCGCCCGCATATCCTTCATATGTACATATTCCATGCTCCTGTCCGCCTGCAGCTCGATACGCACCACCACTTTATCACCGGGCTTCAATACGCCATTGTCGGCCACAGGATCTAAAACCCGCCCGCCATCGGTATTGCGTTCGATAAACAACTTCTTCGTCAGCTTCAGCGGCGCCTTACTGCCACCCGGCGGCGTTATCCGGTCCAGTATATCAAAATACTGCCAGTACACCGCTCCCCATGCCGGCGAACCGCCAGCCGCAGCCCCGGCCCGCATCGTCACCGTAATATTCCCCATCGCCGGGGTCACAAAAGCCCCGTCAAATACTTTTTTATTATACCCCGTCCCGGCCTCACCAGCAGCCGCTTCACCCGAAAGCCCCGGCCCCGCGGCGCCTCCCCAGCTAACCACTTTCTCCCCAAGCTTCACCTCCACTTCCCGCTCCGCATTCAGCCAATCCTGTCCCCCCACGAGCAATGCATAACAGGCATCTGCTGTCGCCTTCGTCGTCCGCCAGCTGTGCGTCTGTTTTTGCGTTAACAGCCAGGTCTTCAGATCCCTATCCACCACCGCATCCCCGCTGATCTCCCGGAAAGCTTCGATCAGCAAAGACTGAATTTCTATCGGCGCCTCATACCAGTAATATCCCCCTTCCATGCCCTTCCAGTACATCCCCCTGTCCTCATCCCGTATCGCATTTTGCTGTAAAGATTTGATAATATCCTTCGCCGTCTGCACATCGCCCGTCCGGAACAAAGCCAGCGCGATCATCCCCTGCATATATTTACTTTGTCCCACCCAGGTCTGCTGTACTTTCTTTCTAAAATAACTCATCGCCGGGAAAATATCCCCCGGTATCCCATAGTCGCTAAAATAGCTACGCATATATAAGTACTGCACCGGCAACTCCCCGATCCAGACCCCGCCGGGACCGGCAATCTTTCCAGAACCAGCCGCACCCGTCTTCGCCCGCGCGCCCGCCGCGCTCGCTCCCGCCACCCGGGAACCCTCCGTCTTCCTGGCCTCCTCATAACGCCGTTTCATCTCCCCATCCACAAACGGCAACGCCGCCTTCACCAACGCCGCCACCTTTGACGCTAAAGACGCCGGTAAAGCCTGCAGCTTCTGCAAATGCCCTATCCCCGTCAGTATATACTGCGTAATATACAGGTCGTCATACCCGCCCTTAAACCAGGCAAAACCCCCGGTAGCAGACTGTGCGGCTATCAACCGCTCCAGGGTAGCATCCAGTTCCTTGCCCATCCGGCTCATATCGAACAACAACGCAATATTCTTTTTCTGCTGCGCCTCGGTCTTACCCTGCAACACCCAGGGTGTCTCCTCCAATAATACCGTCTTCAGTTCCTGGTTCTTCTGCAGATTGCTCAGCAGGGCCGCCGTATCCTGCGTCCGCCAGCGGGCAAATACCTCCTGCAGCCGGGGCGATGAAGACGCGATCTTACTGGCCAGCGCATTCGCATAAAATCTATTGAAGGTCTGCTCCGCACACTCATACGGATACTCTGTCAGATAGGGCAGCGACTGCACCGCATACCAGGCCGGGTTGGTGGTAAACTCCACCGTCAGCGCATGATGATTCAACGTCTCGCTGCTGCCGCTGTGTAATAGCTTGTCGAAAGTAAAACTCCGCGTTCCATTCCCGCTAAGATTCAACGGCAATGTCTCCGTCACCAGCATCCGGTTGCTAACCACCGGCAAGGTGGCTTCTTCTCCGTCGCTGTAGTTGCGGGCCTGTGCAATTACCCGGTACGTCAACGGCCGGTTGTACTGGAAAGGCACTACCAGCGGGAAGCTCACGACAGCGCTTTGCCCCGCGCCTACCGTAAAATATTGATTGGGCTGCCGGTTGGTGAACCAGCCATCGGCCGTTTGTCCGGTAGTCGGGTCGGTCAATTGCAAGACCATCTGTCCCGTCATCTCTGAGTCGGTGAGATTCACCACTTTCACCGCCAGGTCCATATGGTCTCCCTCCCGCAGAAAACGCGGCACATTGGGTTGCACCATCAATTGTTTCTGTGTGATGATCGTCTTCTCCGAATATCCAAATGCCAGCTCTTTGGTCTGAGCCAATGTCATCCATTTCCAACTCGTCAATGCCTCCGGCATAGTGAAGGAAAAGCTTACCGACCCCGCGCTATCCGTTCGCAAGTCGGGGAAAAAGAAAGCCGTCTCGTTGAAGTTCTTACGCACCTGCACGGGCTGTGGAGCGCTTTCGTTGTCCTCCGCAGCAGCCCCCCCCTTCTTTGCCATAACTTCCGCTTGCACGGACATATCGCCTGCATTTTTGAACGTTCTACTAATTGCACTCGCCATCGGTTGCGCTTCCATATGCAAGGGCATTATATTCATCATACTTTTCCGCACCACCTGACTTTTGCCCTCTTCCATCAACTGGTCATAGACCTTTAGATAATCGAATCGTGCTAAAACATCCCCCGGCCTTTCCTGACCGCTAGCACTGCCGAAACCAGCGCTGATCCAGGGAGTACTTTCGCTAAACACCGGATATAAGGCGGGTATCTCCCAATTATGCATCGCGAACTGATCCAGCGAAGCGTCATACATGCTGCTTAACACCTCTGCCGACACCTTATCGGTATTGTGACCGTCGATCGTCACAGACCATTTTTCTCCGCTGCCGGGAAGCGTCTTGTCGCGATAGCTGGTATAATGTATCGACAGCTGTTTGTTGCTCCACGGTACGTTAATGGTTATCGGATGCGTATAAACGCGGTTATCCTTGACAAAAACATCCGAAATACCCATTCCGCCCCTGTCGGCTTCTGTAATGGGCAGCTCAGTGCTTTTCTTTTCTTTATTCAGCGTGAAGGTGCTGAACTTCTCCTCCTTCTTATCATCCGCGCGGCTTACCTTCCGGATGACAAACACATCCCCGGCAGACGAGCCTGTCTCCACCCGGACAGTCCCGCCGGGCTCTGCGGTCTGCTCCTGGGTAAGGCTCCAGTTATATTGAGGATTGGCCGGTCTTCCGGTCTTGCCATCGAATAACTCTACATATTGAACGTCCTTCACAGGCTGTCCATATCGGTCGGTTGCCCTGGCCTCGATCACATACCATCCCGGCGCCAGCCGCCCCGACGGGAGGATAATACTGGTGCTATCCGCTTTCGTTTCCCATACTTTTTGTCCCTTCGCCCAACTTTCTTTCGCCAGCTCGTCGCGATATTCATCATGCGGGAAACTATCCAGGAATTCTTTTTCCGATAGTACGAATACATCCGGCTTGCCCCACAATCTTTCGCGGATCAACCGGTTGGGCGATTGCAGCGGATAAATGGACAGATCGACAGGCAAAGTCACCCGTTCACCCGAGAGATTGGTTGTTTTCACCGTAAGCCTTTTCAGGCTGTCGGCGGGCTGATGCTCCCCGCCAGGTATCCCGATAGAAAGATCCAGTACCGTATATCCTGCTGTTATCGACGTCATCCCGCTTCTCGTTTCACCATTGACATCTGTAACATCGGCCGACACTTCATATTCAAACCGGGGATCTGTACTGCGGTCCATGCTGCGGTCCGGCAGGGCTGAAAACACCAGCCGGAAGAGCCCTTTACTATCCGTTTTTATTTCCCCATGTTTTATCTCCTGCACGTTGCCGCGCGGCACGAAATTTCCCCGGAAATGCCAGTAGGGTACAAAACGCGTTCTGCGTACTATCCTGTATTTTACAACAGCGCCATCCAATACATTCCCTGCATAGGCTTTTACGTTTCCTGTAACAGTAATACTATCTCCCACGCGGTAGCTGCCTTTTTGCTTTTCATACTCTACATAGAAGTTGGGCCTTTTATATTCCTCAACAGAAAAGGATTGACTGTTCCCTCCTGCTGTATCGGCGATCCGGAATTCTCCGTTCATTTTGCCCGTCGGCAGCCGGAAAGCTCCATGATAGGAGCCATATTCATTGGCTTTCACGTCGAGAGAATCGATTGGGGTATTATTAGCGTCATAAAGGATCACCTTTGTCCGCCGGTCGGCCAGCACCTTTGGGTGATGAGAATCCTTATCTTCTGTAACAGCGACGCCTTTAAAATAAAGGGTCTGTCCGGGACGGTAGAGCTTCCGGTCCAGGAAGAAAAACACCTGGGTCGCCGCCGGAGCATTCAATTTTTCGACGTCCATGTAATCATTTAGTGATGCATCGCGGATAAAAAGGCGGTCAGTTGCTGTTTGTATATCCAGCATTTTAGATTGGTAAGATTGACCCGCCTTGTGTGTTAGTAAAAATTGTCCCTGATCATCCGTTTTATAGTTTGACTCAAGTACCAGTTGCCAGCCTCTCGCATTTCTATCATACTCCTGCCGCATTACCCGAACGGAGGCGCCTGCCAGTGGCTCACCGGTTTCCCTGTTCACCACAAAATAATGCCTGCCGCTGCTGACGTAGGCAATAGAAGAGACATAGAGGTATTGCACTGCGGCTACATTTTCTTTGCTCCAGTTGGGCGAGTTGCAGCCAACCAGGGCATAGACTCCGGGAGGCAATGACCCGATGGCTATTTCGGTGGCATGACGCCGGTAGTCAGCGGCGCCCGGCAGCGTCTGGTCGAATGACCGTACCAACGGCAGGCCCGCCAGCTTTAGCCAATAATTATCATCGTAGATCTGCATCTCCGGCAACAGACCTTTAAAACTGTTCAGACTTAACAACCGCAGATAAAGATGGTCAAAATTGCTCCATTCGATCCGGGCGCGTATCGGTTTGCCGGGAATACTTACCCGCTCCGTTTGCATCGATACCCATTTTTGCAGAATTTGGTTCAGAAGGTCTTTGCAATTGGCCTTGCCTTCACTCGAATCCTTTTTGGCGATCACCCTTTCACAAATGGCTTTCGCCGTCACGTTAGCGGACCCTGAACTGTCCCTGTAAGAAACAGCGGTGGAATGAAAGAGTTGACTTGCCTGAAGAAACCAGGCCTGAGCCGCAGCCGGCTCATCGCCATAGCGGTCAGTTATCCCAGCCAGCGCTTTTGTGTACAGACTGTCCTTGTTGTCCATCACCGCATAGGAATAAACGAATTGTACCCGCTCGATATCGACATCGATCAGCGCTCCCGGTCGGGGATCATTGAGATGTTGACGGATAAGGCGCTGAAAAAGCAACATGCCTTTGTAATGCAGCGAGGAAGTATCAGGCGTGAGGAATGTATGCCGCGCAAAAACCGCCGCTCCGGCAAAGGCAGCGGGATCATCGAGCTCGAAAACATTCGCAGGCTGATTGATATGTCTGTCGTTACGTTTGTAAAAATCGAGCGCCTCGTGCGCCAGCAGATCAAAAAGGGTAGGGCGTAAGGAGCGCACATTGCCTTTAATGATCACCGGTTCATAATTTTCCAGCTTCGTTGCCTTTAACAGATCTTCGTTCTGTAACGCGGCCCGGTACAGCATATCTATATTTTTATTGAAATCATCGGCGCCCCAGCTGGCTATATTCGTCTTTACGAAATTCATCGTATTCGTTCTGTCCCCTAATTCCCATTGATGACGCTGGAAATATTGCCAGTAGACATCTGCCAGAAGGCATTGCAGGATCGACCTGGCCGGTTGCTGCGCTACGCTGATGGCCGAGTCCAGCTCTTTAATGGCCTCCGGGGTGGCGTCCTCCTGCCGGCTGCTGTTCAGCGTGATACGATAAACCAATGCTTTAATACCTTGCGCATCATTATGATCCTGCCTGGCGAGCAGATAGATACGGTTTATCTCTGCAAGCGCTGTTTCGCTCAGCCCTTTTTTATAGATGAGAGAATCGACCGTCTTCCATTTTGCATCATAATTTATGGGTTTTATCTGCGCCCTGAGTACCATCCCGGACAAACAAAGAACAAAGAAAGCAAGGAGCTTTTTCAAGATCATAGGAGAGAAATTTTTTAAAGTTACTTTTTATTTAAGATGCGGCAAATAAGCCCATTACATACGCCATAGCCCTTTTAACATAGCTATAACGCTCTGCCCTTAAACACGTCGTCCCACAAAACATCTTATATATACGAGTCACAATTGACTCGCTAAACAATAAAAATTGAAGATTATGAAAACGAAATTTACAATACTCCTTGCAGCCGGTTTGTTCATCGGTATTGCTACCCAGGCTCAAAACCGTTTCGATGATCGCAGGGATATCCGCCATGACCGTACCGAGCTTCGTCACGACCGTGCCGACCTGCGCTATGACCGCCGCGACCTCCGGGATGACCGCCGCGAATATGCTCATGACCGCCGCGACCTCCGCTACGATCGTCACGAACTTTACCGCGACCGCCGCGACCTTCGTTACGACCGCCGGAATTGTTACTAGTCACTGCATATAAGGCCATCATATGTACAAAACGCGAAGGCCGGTCCCTGAGAAGGGGCCGGCCTTACTTATTAAGTCAATTACCTGAAATTTATTTCTTCAACACCTTCGCCATCGTGGCGCCTATCTCCGCAGGTGTTTTCACTACCGTGATACCACATTCCGCCATGATCTTCATCTTGGCCTCAGCCGTATCATCTGCACCACCGATGATCGCACCGGCATGCCCCATGCGTCGTCCGGGAGGAGCCGTCTGACCTGCGATGAATCCAACCACCGGTTTGCGGTTGTTTTCCTTGATCCAGCGGGCTGCGTCAGCTTCCATGCTGCCACCGATCTCTCCGATCATCACGATGCCTTCTGTTCCCGGGTCATTCATCAACAATTCCACGGCTTCTTTCGTCGGAGTACCGATGATGGGGTCGCCTCCGATGCCTACGGCAGTAGAAATTCCAAGCCCGGCCTTTGCTACCTGGTCGGCGGCTTCATAGGTCAGGGTACCGGATTTGGATACGATCCCGATCTTCCCCTGTTTGAACACGAATCCCGGCATGATACCAACCTTACATTCTCCGGCAGTGATCACCCCCGGGCAGTTAGGCCCGATAAGTCTCGTACTGCGGCCCTGCAGGTAGTTCTTAGCTCTTACCATATCCTGCACCGGGATGCCTTCTGTGATACAGATAACGAGCCCGATGCCCGCCTCGGCTGCTTCCATGATCGCGTCGGCCGCAAAAGCCGGCGGAACAAAGATGATGGACACATCGGCCTGTGTTTGTTTTACCGCATCAGCTACTGTGTTAAAAACGGGACGTTCGATATGCGTAGAGCCACCCTTTCCCGGGGTCACCCCACCCACTACCTGGGTGCCGTAATCGATCATTTGCGTAGCATGAAAAGTACCTTCTGTCCCTGTAAAGCCTTGTACGATGATTCTGGAATTCTTGTTAACTAAGATTGACATGAGAATTGATTTGAAATCGTCCTTTCGGGGGACGAAGTTAGGGGAAAAACGCTTCCGAATCAATTCCCCCTGGATCATTATTTATTTTGCGCATACATAACGATCGACGCCTTCCCGATGGCATTGGCATTTAGATAAAACCCCACCAGGGCCGGGCCGGCGCTCTTATCCAGCGTCAATTTTGACTTCAACGCATATACAGTGATCAGGTATTCATGGATAGGTCCGGGAGGGGGGGCAGGACCGAGATATCCCGGTGCTCCACCGTCATGATTGCTTTGGATAGCCCCTTCCGGCATCAGGTTCTTACCGGTATTGCCCGCATCCGCCTTCAGCTCCGTCACATTGGCAGGAATATTGAACACCACCCAGTGCCAGAACCCGCTGCCCGTAGGCGCGTCCTTATCATACATCGTCACAGCAAATGCTTGTGTACCTGCCGGCGCATTCTCCCAATGCAGTTCCGGAGATATATTCTCTCCATGCCAGCCAAAGACGTTGGCCATTTGTTTATTGGTCGCCTGCCCGCCAATGTCATTGCTTTTTAATGTAAAAGTCTGGGCCGAAACGCCCCCGCTGACCAGAATGGCCAATAATAAAAAGGAAACTGTTTTTCGCATATTAATGAAGATTTAATATGCAAAGCTACTTTGTATATGCTCCGCCCGATAGAGCCATCCGTTCAAAAACTATTGCTAAACGTTCACATTTATTTCAACAACTCATCCATATTGCGATTGTTGTCGATCTTGCCCTTCACTTCCAGCATGCGCATATCCTTGGCATCCCGGAGGAATTCAGAGGCAAAGATAAAATCGTTCAGCAGTTTGTTCTTGCTGAAGATAATTTCCTTGTTGCTGCCTTCCCACTCTTTTATACCCTGGTACATATACATGATATGATCCCCTATTTCCATCACACTGTTCATATCATGCGTATTCACTACCGTGGTGATATTGTATTCGATGGTTATCTCCTTGATCAGCTGGTCGATCAGCAAAGAGGTCTGAGGGTCCAGACCGGAATTGGGCTCATCACAGAATAAATATTTGGGATTCAGAACGATCGCCCGGGCGATACCCACTCTTTTTTTCATCCCACCCGATATCTCAGCCGGAAATTTTTTATTGGCGTCCTTTAGATTCACACGGTCCAGCACTTCGTTTACCCGTTTCAGCTTCTCGTCGTAACTGCTCTTCGTGAACATGTCCAGGGGAAACATCACATTCTGCTCCACCGTCATACTGTCGAACAAGGCCGAGCCCTGGAAAAGCATTCCAATACTTTGCCGCAGATTCTTCCGGTGCTCCTCATTCATGTCGGAAAAATTCTGCCCATCATAACAGATCTCCCCGCTGTCCGGTTCAAACAGCCCGACCAGACATTTCATCAATACCGTTTTGCCGCTGCCGCTGGTGCCGATTATCAGGTTACATTTTCCCGTCTGGAATACGGCACTAACATCATTGATGACCGTCTTTTCTGCGAATCCCTTTTTTATATTTTTTATCTCGATCATAATTCTTCCGATTACAGCAATATTGCCGACAATAAATAATCCGCGAAAAGAACCAGCACGCAACTCACCACCACCGACTTCGTACTGGCCCGGCCGATCTCCAGCGCCCCGCCTTGCACATTATAGCCATAATAAGCCGGAATGCTTGAAATAATAAATGCAAAGGTATAGGACTTGGCCATGGCAAAAAACACATTATAAGGCTTGAAATACTGATGCAACCCCTTATCAAACGCCGCCGCAGACAATATTCCCGTCGACGTCCCCGCCAGCCTTCCGCCCAGGATGCTCAACACCATCGATATAACCACCAGCATGGGGATCACCACGATCGACGCCATCAGCTTGGGCATGATAAGATAAGACTTCGTATTGATGCCCATTATCTCCAGCGCATCTATTTGTTCGCTCACCCGCATATTGCCCAGCTCGCTGGCGATCTTACTGCCGACTACGCCTGCCAGCACGATACACACCAGGGTAGGGGAGAATTCCAGGATGACGGTATCCCGCACGATCTGAGCTATCGTAGACAAAGGGATCAGCGGACTTACCAGCTGGTAGGCGGTCTGCAGCGTCGATACCGCACCCATAAAAATGGAAATGATCGCTACGATGCCCAATGACCCTATCCCAATATCCGAACATTGATGCATAAACTCTTTCCAGTACATCTTGCCATTTTCCGGTCGGGAGAACATGCCTTTTAACGTGAGCAGATAAAGCCCGAATTCTGTAAAAAACTTCATTAATTAAAATTAGTATTTTGGTTAATGCCTCGCCCTCTTCCACCAGGGCGCCTTTCTCGACTCTTCGTCCGATGTCTTACACTTTATCTGTGCATCCACTATCGCCACTAACGCCACATTATAAATATTGCGCACCGTACTGCCTAGCTGCAGCACATGCACAGGTTTTTTCAATCCCAACAGGATCGGACCGATAGCATCTGCCCCCCCTACCTCCTTCAAAAGGTTATAGGCAATATTCCCTGCCGCCAGATTAGGGAACACCAGCGTATTGACTTCCTGGTCTACCAGTTCGCTAAAAGGATAATTTTCCTTGATCAATTCGTTATTCAACGCTACGCTTGCCTGCATTTCCCCGTCGACGATCAGCCCCGGCTCTCTTTGTTTGACGATGTCCCGGGCTTCGGCTACTAATCTGGCCTCCGCAGAATTGCTCGTTCCAAAATTGGAATAGCTCAGCATGGCCACGCGTGGCGTGAGGTTGAAATGTTGCACTTCCCGGGCCACCAGCAACGTGATATCCGCCAGCTCTTCCGCCGTAGGATTGAAATTGACCGTCGTGTCGGCCAGGAACAGCGGACCGCGTTTGGTCAGCAGCAGATACATGCCCGCGATCTTTTTCACGCCGTCTTCTGTCCCGATGGCTTGCAGCGCAGGCCGGATGGTGTCGGGATAGTTCTTGGTCAGGCCCGAGATCATCGCATCGGCGAGACCGGTTTCTACCATCATGCAACCGAAATAGTTCCGGTCGCGCATGATCTTATAGGCCTCGTATTTATTAAAACCCCTGCGCTGGCGTTTTTTAAAGAACAGCTCGCCAAATTGCTTGCGCTGGTCTTCGTACTCGTCATTATATGGATTGATCACCGGCATGCCTTCCAGGTCTATCTGGTTGGCCGCGGCGATATGGCGTATCTTTCTTTCATCTCCCAGCAGCATCGGATAAGCAACCCCTTCGTCATATAACAGCTGTGCGACCTTCAGTATCTTAAGGTTATCGGCTTCTGCAAATACCAGGCGTTTGGGATTTAGCCGGGCCTTGCTGCCCAGCACCCGCATCAGTTGATTGTCCAGACCCAGTCTCCTGTTCAGCTCGATGCCATACGCTTCCCAGTTATCGATCTGGCGGTGGGCTACGCCGCTTTCCATCGCGGCTTTCGCTACGGCCGGACTTATCGTAGAGATCAGCCGGGGATCCAGGGGTTTGGGGATGATATAGGTAGGACCGAACACCATATTCTTCTCATTATACGCCATGTTCACAATGTCCGGCACCGGCGTTTTGGCCAGCTCCGCCAAGGCCTTCACCGCGGCCAGCTTCATGGCTTCGTTGATCTGCGTGGCCCGCACGTCGAGAGCGCCCCGGAAGATAAAGGGGAATCCCAGTACATTATTCACCTGGTTGGGATAATCGCTCCTGCCGGTAGCCATGATAATATCTTCACGGGCAGCCGTCGCCAGTTCATAGCTGATCTCCGGGTCGGGATTGGCCATGGCAAAGACTATTGGTTTGCGCGCCATGCCTTTCACCATGTCAGCTGTGACCACGTTGCCTACGCTTAACCCTACAAAAACGTCGGCATCTTTCAGGGCTTTTTCCAACGTCCAGTCACTTTTCTTAGAGGCAAACTTCCTTTTCTCTTCATCCAGATCGGTCCGCCCTTCATGAAGAACGCCGTCTTTATCGAAGAGGATAAAATTCTCCGGCCTGGCGCCCAACGCAACATACAGCCTGGAACAGGCCATTGCCGCTGCGCCGGCTCCATTGATCACAAAACGCACCTTATCGATCTTCTTTTTTTGTAGCTCCAATGCATTCAGCAAGGCCGCACTGCTGATGATGGCCGTGCCGTGCTGGTCGTCGTGCATGACGGGTATCTTCAACTGCTCCCGCAGCTCCCGCTCGATATAGAAACACTCAGGAGCCTTGATATCCTCCAGGTTGATACCCCCAAAAGTAGGTTCCAGCGCCTTGACGATCTGAACAAATTTTTCAGGATCTTTTTCATTTATCTCGATATCAAATACATCGATATCGGCGAAGATCTTAAAAAGAACCCCCTTCCCTTCCATCACCGGCTTGGATGCTTCCGCACCTATATCGCCCAAACCAAGCACCGCGGTTCCATTGCTGATCACCGCCACGAGGTTGCCCTTGGCTGTGTATTTATAGACTTCCTCTACATTTTTATGGATCTCTTTGCAGGGTTCTGCCACACCCGGGGAATAAGCCAGAGAAAGATCCCGCTGTGTTTTTGCCTCCTTTGTCGGTACGACTTCTATCTTACCGGGTCTTCCTTTGGAATGATATTCAAGCGCCTGCTCTTTGCGGAGCTGTTTTTTTTGCATACAGGATTTTTATCGTTCCGGCGATCTTCCGCCCACCAGTCATCATGGACTCGGGACTTTATCCGATCCTCCGGGCTCATTAGGACTTTCATGTCCTAAACCGGTGCAAAATACGAAAATGCCGCTAAACCTCATTTTACCTGATTTTACCCTCTTTATCCCGTTTATTATCCCCTCTCTACATCCATATTTACCCTTAATTACTCCCAATAAGTTACTCTTAGACGCCCATGAGGTTCCTTCAACTGCTAAAAAACAGCATAAACACTTACTAAATTACCCCTAGATATTTATTCGTCAAAATACTACACCTATCCGCACCCGCCGTCCGCACCCCACCGATTGCCGCTAAACTCCATTTGCCAAAGCTAAATTAAACCTTATGCCCCCCATCCTAAACCCTTGCCATAAAGACAAACAGGACTTTTTCTGTTTCATATGCATTCTACCTCTTTTTATTGGATTATCAGGATTTTATCCGCGATCAATCGATGAGAGATGCCGGGATCAATGGAACGACTTCGTACAGCAAGTCCACAAAAAACATAAAGATATTGATCGACGGATGATGGCCGTCGGAGATTCGATCAAATCACCCATAGTGGGAAAATTATCACAGGAAAAGATCAAAGAATTAACAGTAGAAGCCGCCCTTTTGCAAAATCGATGCGCCAGGCTGGAAAACGCTATTATTCTTATTGATAGTCTGGAAAAAAGTACGGTGAGATATGCAGTAGAAATTCCATCGGGCGATGAAGGTGAAACGACTTATGATAAGGACGCAAAAGAAATTGTATTCAGGGTCCATGGCCCGGCTAACTTTATTCATGAGATTACACATGGAGGTCAGTTTGAAAAAGGGAAACTGGCATACAAAAAAGATACAGGGGGAGCCTTTGGCAACGATGCAAAAGATGAAATTGAAGCCTATTCAATGCAGTTCGCTTTTGAACCTGATTCTGTAAAGGGATTACGTTCTTCTTCAATACCCTCTTCTTTTACAGCTATTACCGAAACCTGGTTAAGAGATCTCACGAAAGCCGATGGCTCCAAACCATATGCAAAAAAAGGATCTGCTCACCTTGCATTGAAAACAATTACCATTTATTCGGGTAGAAGGCGTATCCTCAAAGCCTATCGATATTACCCGGATAGAAAGACAAGGTGGCCTGCAGGATATAAGACCCTCGCCGATGCCAATATGTATTATAAGCAATGAATTGCGAGGATACATCTTATTCCATAACGGCCATTTGAATATGCGAGGCCTGCTGTCCCCACCGATACACCTTCTGCGTCGCCACCTGGAAATCCTCCTCCTTCGCGTCGAAAATATTCTGCACAAATTTTTGCGGATTGCGATCGATGATGGGAAACCACGTGCTCTGCACCTGCACCATGATCCGATGCCCCTTCAGGAAGACATGATCCTGCGTATGCAGGTCGATCGTATATTCCTCCACCTTATCCGGCGTCACAGGCTCCGGCTTTTCAAAACTTTTCCGGAATCGTCCCCTGAACACGTCATTGGCGATCATGAACTCGTAACCCGCCATGGTAGGCTCCTTCGGATAGTGTTCGGGGTAGACGTCGATCAGCTTGACGACCCAGTCGGCATCGCTGCCGCTGGTGGCTGCATATAGCTTGGCAACGAGCCCCCCCGTCACCGTAAGGTCTTCCGTCAGCGTATCCGTTTCCCAGCTAAGCACGTCGGGCCGGTCCTGTACGAACCGCTGATCCTCCGTTAGCCAGGTATACCAACGGGAGCCAGGCCCATAGGTCTCCTCTATCGGCCGGGTACGATACGGCACCGGATGCGCCGGGTCTGAAACATAACTGTCGTATGCCACCTCTCCCCCCGGAGCCATAAACGACAATTTCCCACCCTCTCTAAAATAAAGCTCCCGTACCTTTGCCTCCCGCGGCGGCCAGCTATCATAAGACTTCCATACATTGGTCCCCGTTTGGAAAGTCACGGCCTTCGCAAACTGCCCATCCCCTTTACCCTTCAGATAAAAAGCAAACCACGGCGCCTGGATATATTTACGGAAATAGTCGCCCGTCGCGGAGTCGAATTTGATATTCCCCAGGTGATCTCCTTTAAGGAACCCCCATCCGCCATGGTTCCAGGGACCTACTACCAAATGATTATAGTGATGCACATCCCGTTTCTCCCAGGTCTCGAACTCCTTGAGCGGCCCGTAGAAATCTTCCTGATCCCACCAGCCGCCCACATTCAGCGTGGGCACACGAGGCGAGTCCAGCAATTGCAAAAGGGATTGCTTCTTCCAATACGCGTCATAGTTGGGGTGAAGGGCGAAATTATTCCACGAAGGCAGTTTGTTAAAGAAATATTTTTTGTTGACATTGGACAAAGGCCCCAATTTCAAAAACCAGTCATACGTATCGTAACTGGAATACGGGAAAAGAGAATCCGTTTTGGAGATCTCTTCCATGAACGCATATTCGAAGGAATAGCTCAGCCGGAAAGCCCCGTTGTGATGAAAATCATCCCCCAGGAACATATCTGCGGGGGACGCCTGGTCGGATACCGCCTTCAGTGCCGGATGAGGATCGATAGCACCCATTATCGTTGTCCAGCCATCATAGGATACGCCATACATACCAGCCTTACCGTTATTGTTGGGGACGTTTTTTAACAACCATTCGAAGGTATCGTAGGTATCGGTGCTTTCATCAATGGCTTTGGGGTCTTTCTTGTCTCGGGGAAATCGTTGCATGACATACCTCCCTTCCGAACCATAACGTCCCCGGATATCCTCCATAACGAAAATATATCCTTCTTCCGCCAGGTCTTTTATATACTTTAACTTTTCAGGACTGGGATATTGATTGGCTCCATACGGAGTGCGTGTCAGCAGGAAAGGCAGCGCTTCCGGATGCCCCTTCGGTGTAAAGATCACCGCGTGAAGACGGACCCCGTCCCTCATAGGGATCATCACTTCTTTACGGTCATAGGTTGTATCAGGACTCGCCTGGGCAAAACAAAGGTTGGTCAGGCTGATAAAAAGAAGCAGGAATATTCTGGACATTGTTCGAATTTTCGCAATTGCAGCGCCAAACTATCCCTATTCCCCGAAGTTTACGTGCGCTCCCATCCAGGCCATCATTCCGGCGCCGATCTCAATAGCCGATTCATCGATATTGAACGTCGGCGTATGCACTCCCGACGTGATCCCCTTCTCGAGATTCATCACTCCCAGCCGATAAAAACATCCCGGTATCTGCCGGGTATAATAACCAAAATCTTCCGCACCCAGCCGTATCTCTGTCTCTAGCACCCTATCCCGGCCCATGAACTCCCTGGCTTCCGCCCGGGCCACTTTATCCAGCGCCTCGTTGTTATGCACCATTGGATAGCCGACATCAATATGCAGATCGATCTCCGCTCCCATACTGTGCACCAGCTCCGTAGCCTGTCTGCGGATCAGTTCGTGCGCACGAAAACGCCACTCTTCGTCCATAGCACGGAAAGTTCCCATCATCTTCACCTCGCTGGGAATAACATTGGTGGTATATCCTCCCTGTACCGAAGTGATCGATAATACCGAAGGCGACAGCGGATTCCGGTTGCGGCTGATGATCTGCTGCAGGGCTACCACCAGGTGAGAGGCCACTAGTATGGTATCCACTGTCAGATGCGGAGCCGCAGCATGCCCGCCCTTACCCTTTATCGTGATATATATTTCATCAGCGCTGGCCATCACCATGCCGCCGCGAAAACTCAATTTTCCTGTTTCCAGTCCCGGATGCACGTGCAATCCAAAAATGGCCTGCGGCGCCGGATCTTGTAATACCCCTTCTTTGATCATCAGGCTGGCTCCTCCCGGATTCTTTTCCTCCCCCGGCTGGAAGATCAGCTTAACCGTCCCTTCCCAATCTTCTTTCAGCTCATGCAGGATCCGCGAGGCGCCCAGCAACACCGTCGTATGTACATCGTGACCGCAGGCGTGCATTACCCCCTCATTGGTCGACTTATAAGGAATATCATTTTCTTCTTTAATGGGCAACGCGTCCATATCGGCCCTCAGCGCGATCACTCTTTTTTCAGGGTTCTTTCCTTTTAACAACCCCACCACACCCGTACCCGCCATCACCTGGAAAGGAATGCCGATCTCCGTTAATTTTTGTTGTACAAATTTCGAGGTCTGAAACTCCTGGTAAGATAATTCAGGATGGGCATGCAAATGATGCCTTATAGATATTAAGTCCGGGGCATATTGTTTAGCGAGTCGCTGGATCTTTTCTTTCAACATGGATATGGAATCAAAATTTTATAAATCACCCACCTTTACCTCAATGACATCCCGGATAATATACAATCCCGAAGGGAAAAATTGCGCCATTTGCTTCTGCATCGCCTCCGCCTCTTCCTGGGTCTTGAAGTTGCCCACCTTTAGCTTATAATTCGGCGCCTGATATAAAAGATAAGGCTTTAGATCCGGGAACTCCTGGTATACCTTCGCCTTCGCCGCAAAAACTTTGCTGCGATCAGGAGAATTGATCACCTGTATCCGGAATCCCGGCATATTCCGCCGGCTGTCCCGGGTCGTCTCTTCATTGATCTCTATCTGTTTGCGGACCAGCATATCCACCCTTGGATCTTTCACCACTACTACCGTCCCGGAATCCGTCTGGGCCAACCCCCGTTGAGCCACAGACAATAATGCCAATAACAGAACTTTATACATGCTAATTTTTTTCACACTTATGCAAATGTCCGGCCAAACCCCTCGCACCGCTTCCCCCTTTTAATACCCCCCCGGCCCCACATGCTCGCCCCGAACGATCTCCACACTCGCACTACACCCCAACCTATCCGCCCCCGCCTCCACCATCGCCATCGCCGCCGCATAGTCCCTGATACCCCCCGAAGCCTTGATCTTCACCCGCGCCGGCAAATGCTCCCGCATCAACCGCACCGCCTCCACCGTCGCCCCCCGCTCCGCATATCCCGTCGAAGTCTTTAAAAAATCTACACCTATCCTGCTATACACCTCACAACACCGGATGATCTCTTCATCAGTCAATATCCCGCTTTCGATAATTACCTTCACGATCTTTCCCTGTTCATGCGCACGTTGCGTCAAGGGCCGCATCTCCTCCTCCAACACCCCCCAGTCCCCTTCCTTCAGGGCAACCAGGTTGATCACAATGTCCAGCTCATCCGCCCCATCCGCTATCGCAACCTCCACCTCCGCTAATTTCGCCTGAACCGTCGAATACCCAAACGGGAACCCGATCACCGTCGCCACCTTCACCACAGGTCGCTCCCCCTTTAACAGCGAACGCGCCACCCTTACCAGCGGCGGCGGCACGCACACTGCGGCAAACCCATATACCAGCGCCTCATTACATATTTTGTTTATATCAATATGAGTGGCCGTTGGCTTTAACAACGTATGATCAATATAGGATGCAATAGTATTCACCGAACTTTTACCGTTAATAAAATATTCAAACCTTAAAATTACTCCATTTAACTAAATTCGGGACCATATTTTCATTGACTAAAAACTAACAACATGAGAAGCTCGCGACACCGCCCGAGAGGTAAGATCCTCCTCCTCTCTCCCTTACTTATCCTGTTTACACTCTTTAGCACGGCCCAAACTACATTTCCTGTCAATGGCGTAGCTGATCCCCGCGAAGGATGTTACGCCTTTACACACGCTACCCTCGTGAAAGACGGGCAAACAACCCTTTCCGATGCGACCCTGATCATCCGCGACGGACTCATCGTCAGTGCAGGTCCCGGGGCCGTTATACCCAAGGACGCCGTTGTCGTCGACTGCAGCGGAAAATATATCTACCCCTCTTTTATTGACATCTATAGCGACTATGGCATTCCCGGTGCGGAAAGAGGTGCAGCCCGCCCCCCTTTTGATTTCCGCGCCCCCGCCCAGCTCACGTCCAACACTAAAGGCGCCTACAATTGGAACCAGGCTGTCCACCCCGAGACGGACGCATCGCGTCTTTTCACAGTCGATGGTGCCAGGGCCAAACCCCTTCGCGAAATTGGCTTCGGCACGGTCCTCTCTCACCTGAAAGATGGCATCGCACGCGGCACCGGTGTTGTCGTTACCCTTGCCAAAGAAAACGAGAACCTTGTCGTCGTCAAACAAAGGGCTTCCGCGAACTATTCATTAAATAAAGGCAGTTCGACACAAAGTTACCCGGGCTCTCTGATGGGCGCTATCGCATTGCTCCGCCAGACCTATCTCGACGCCCAATGGTATAAAAGCCAGCCTGTACACGAAGGAACCAACCTCAGTCTGCAGGCCTGGAATGAAGCACAAACCCTTCCTCAGTTGTTTGATGGCGGTGACAAATGGGGGGATCTCCATGGCGACCGCATTGGCGACGAGTTTGGCGTGCAATATATTATCAAGGCCGGTGGCAACGAATACCAGCGCATGCAGCCGATCATAGCCACCAAGGCTGCTTACATCGTACCTCTCAACTTCCCACAGGCTATGGATGTGGAAGACCCCAGTGACGCCCGCTTCGTGTCGCTCACGGATATGAAACACTGGGAAATGGCGCCTACCAATCCCGGCGCTTTCGAAAAGGCCGGCTTGACATTCTGTCTCACCGCTGCCGATATGCAGGACACCAAACAATTTTTTACTCACCTCCGTAAAGCCTTCGACTATGGCCTCACAGAGAACAAAGCCCTCGAAGCGCTCACCAGGACCCCGGCGAACCTCATCGGCATCTATGATAAAGTAGGTAGCCTGGATGCCGGTAAACTGGCCAATTTCCTTATCACTACCGGTCCTGTCTTCAATGAAAAGACGAGCATCGTGGAGAACTGGATACAGGGAAAGAAATATGGGGTGAAAGAAGAAGCCTGGAAAGACATTAAGGGCCAGTATAACCTGGTCGTTACTTCCGCAGGCGCCTCTTCGACCTATATTCTCGATGTAAATTCTGCTGCATCGGCCAGCGTTATAGCTAAGGATACACTCACCGGTAAGTTCAGCTATGACGGTAAACTCATTTCGCTGAGCTTTGGCGCCGGCACACCCGCCGCCCCCGCCAGAAGACCCGGCGGCGGACGTCCATCCGCCTCTACCCATCTCAGCGGCGTAGCCAACGGCGACGTCTGGAATGGCAACGGCACCGACTCCGCCGGCAACCTCGTCATCTGGACAGCCACTTTCTCCAAAACAACCCCTCCTGCTCCCGACACCATCCGCAAAAGAGTCGCCCGGATAGGCAAAGTCCTCTATCCCTTCGATGGCTATGGCTGGGACAGCCTGCCCAAACAACAGGACCTGCTCATCAGGAACGCCACGGTCTGGACCAATGAAAAAGAAGGCCGGCTGGAGAATACCGACGTGCTGGTAAAAGCCGGCAAGATCGCTAAGATCGGTAAGAACCTGTCCGCTGCCGGAACCATCACTATCGACGGCACAGGCAAACAGCTGACACCTGGCATCATAGACGAACACTCGCATATCGCCGCTTTCTCTATCAATGAAGGCGCTCAGTCGGTAACGTCAGAGGTGCGCATCGCCGACAACCTCAATCCCGAAGACATCAACATCTATCGCCAACTGGCAGGCGGCGTCACCAGTTCGCATATCCTCCACGGCTCTGCCAACACCATCGGCGGCCAGACCCAGCTGATCAAATTACGCTGGGGTGTAGACGACGAAGGATTGAAGTTTAAGAATTGGGATCCTTTTATCAAGTTTGCCCTTGGCGAGAATGTAAAAAGGACCACTTCGCAGAATAACAACCGTTTCCCGGATACCCGTATGGGCGTCGAAGAGGTCCTGATGGATGCGTTCAACCGTGCCAGGGACTATCAGCAACAACGGAAGGTGGCGCCCAATGTTACCCGCCGCGATCTTGAACTGGACGCGCTGGTGGAGATCCTGGAGAAAAAACGTTTTATCACCTGCCATTCTTATGTACAAAGCGAGATCACAGCCCTCATGCGCGTAGCGGAGAAATTCGGTTTCCGTGTCAATACGTTTACCCACATCCTCGAAGGCTATAAGGTAGCCGACAAAATGAAGGAACACGGCGCCAGCGTGTCTACCTTCTCCGACTGGTGGGCGTATAAAGTGGAGGTGACAGACGCTATCGCCTATAATGCAACGATCATGCAGAAGGTGGGTCTCAACGTTTGTATTAACTCCGATGATGCCGAACAGGCCCGTCACCTCAACCAGGAAGCCGCCAAGTCGGTTAAATATGGCGGCATGTCCGAAGACGACGCCTTTAAGATGGTGACGCTCAACCCCGCCAAAGCCCTCCATGTGGCCGACCGCGTCGGCAGCATCAGGGAAGGTAAGGACGCCGACCTGGTCCTGTGGAACGACAATCCCCTGAGCATTTATGCCAGGCCCGAAAAGACCATCGTGGACGGCATCGTTTATTTCGATCTTGACCGCGACGCCCTCCTTCGTAAGAACACCGCCGCCGAACGCAACCGGCTCATACAAAAACTGGTTGGCGAAAAAAGAACCGGTAACCCCATGACACCGGCAGCCCCCAGCTTCCACGTCGAGTTGAGCTGCGGTGACCATGGCCATCACGACGGGTTGCTGACCATCGACGAACAGGAAGGCGACGACGAAAATGCTCACGATTAAACAAAAAACAATGAAAAGATCAATTTTTATACTGGCTGTTTCTCTCTTTGCCACAGCAACACTCAGGGCGCAGGACGACGTGTACCCTGCGAAACCTTATAAAGGAAAACTCTTTATCACCGGCGGTACTATCCACATCGGCAACGGCCAGGTCATCGAAGACGGTTCTATAGAAGTGGATAACGGTAAGATCGTCCGCATCGGCGCCGGCCTTACCCCCACAGGCGACACAAAAGTCGTCGACGCGAAAGGAAAACAGATCTATCCCGGTCTCATCCTATCCGTTACCGATCTGGGGCTGAAGGAAATAGCCGGCGGTGTCCGGGGCTCCAACGACGTCCAGGAGATCAGCGACATCGACCCCAGCATCCGGTCGATCGTGGCTTATAATACGGATTCAAGGATCATCAATACCCTCAAGGCAAATGGTATCCTGCTCGCCGGAGTAACCCCCGAGGGCGGTACGATCAGTGGTTCGTCCACCGTAGTACAGCTCGACGCATGGAACTGGGAAGACGCCGCTTACAAAATGGACAATGCGATCCATATCAATCTGCCCACGTTTATCACCCGCCCCCGGCGTTTTGGCGGTGGTGGGGGTCGCCCCGGTGCCCAGCCTCCAGGCGATCCCAAAAAAGAAGCGCTGGAGAAGATCGAAGAGCTCAAGACCTTTTTCCGGGAGGCAAAAGCATGGCTCGCCGAGCCGGCGCATAAAGAAAACAATCTGAAGTTCGAAGCCGTGAAAGGGCTCTTCAGCAAACAGCAAAAACTCTTCGTTCATGGCGACCAGGTGAAACAAATGCTCGTGGCTATCGACTTCGCGAAGGAATTCGGCTTTGACGTCACCATCGTGGGCGGCAGCGAAAGCTGGCTCATCGCCGATCTGCTGAAACAAAACAACATCTCCGTCATCCTGCAACAGACGAACTCGCTGCCGACGACAGAAGATGACGACTACGACCAGCCGTTCAAGACCCCGGCTACCCTTCAAAAGGCCGGTGTCCTCTTTGCCATCAATGACGAGCACGGTGAGACCCGCTATCGCAATCTCATGTTCAACGCCGGCGTAGCCGCCGCCCACGGCCTCACCAAGGAACAGGCCCTGCAGGCCATCACCCTGAACAGCGCCAGGATCCTCGGTGTCGACGACCGCACCGGCTCCCTCGAGGCCGGGAAGGATGCGAACATTGTTGTCAGCACCGGCGACATCCTCGATATGCGCACCAGCCTCATCGAACACGCCTTCATCCAGGGCCGCGAAGTCAGCCTGGATAACAAACAAACACAACTCTACCACCGCTATATGTCGAAATACGGCCTCTAAGAGGCCCGTCGCAAAAAAGGGGGTCGCCACTTTGTGGCGACCCCCTTTTTTTGCGGAATACGTCCAACCCCTGCGCCAGCAGGGGCTGGACGCTTAATTCCAACCCGGCGTCTGATAAAACCCCTTATTATTATACCCCTTCGCAATATCCACCTCCGACTGCGGCACCGGCCACAACGTATCCCGCAACGGGAAAGTCCTATAGGCATTCGTAGGGTCTTTTACCAGCGGAATAAGGACCCTATCCAGCCTCCATCGCTTCAGATCAAAAAAACGTTGCCCCTCCATAGCCAGCTCTATCCTTCTTTCATGCTGAATACGCGTTCGCATATCCGCCTGTGACAGCCCCGGCGGCAGGACAGGCATACCCACTCTTTGTCTTACGGAATCGATGGCCGCATGAACACTCGCGTCGGGGCCAACGGATTCATTTTGCGCCTCTGCATACATCAACAGCACATCGGCATATCTTAGGAACACCCAATTCTGATCGCTTTGTGTAGAATAGGTAGTGGGGAAACGAGTGGAGTCCACTCCCTTTTTAGGAAGGAAACCACTGGGTACCGGCGGAGTCACCGTCGCCAGGTTGAATACTGTACTGGCCGTCGTACCTCTCCATACGCCAGGCACAAGAATGGTGGCGGCCAGACGCGGATCCCGGTTTGTATATGGCTTAGAGGAGTTGTATAAAGGCGATTGGGTTATCGGCAATCCGTCGGTGCATTCATAATCGTTCACCAGCGGTTGCAACACCTGTATCGAGTTAACATAGGAATAAAGCCAATCCGACGGACTGTAGAGATTGGGTGGGAGATAGTTCGCGGAAAACATGATCTCGGGGTTACCGTTCTGTCCGGGTTTAAAGAACAGATTGCGATAGCCTCCCGTATATAAGCTGAATCTATGCTCGCTGATGATCGTTTGAGCCGTAGCAGCCGACTGCTGCCAGGCACCGTTGGCTAAAAAAACCTTTGCCATATAACCCAATGCCGATCCCCTGACAACATGCCCATTGTAGGCGGAATTGGGAAGATGCGCAGCCGCAAAGGCCAGGTCGGATAATATCGTATCAACAACGATGGCTTTCGCCGTCCTGGGCAGAGTCGCGCTTGCATTGTCATTGCTCAATGGCTGCAGGGTCAACACGCAATCACCATATAATTGCGTCAGCAGGAAATAGTAATAGGCACGAAAAAATTTTGCTTCCGCCTTGTATTGATTCATCGTCGTACTGTCCAGGGGAATGTTGCCGACATTGGCCAGCAGATTGTTGCAGGCGGCGATGGCCTGGTAGGAGACGGTATAGGCAGTCAATTGCATACCCCCTGTCGTAGCTTCGATCACTCCCGTCGAAATATTGCCAAACGAACCTCCGCTGGACGTGGTATAGGCGTTGTCGGAAATGGCGTCCCAGAACATGGAGCCTCCGCCCCATCCGGCCCCCGCAGCAGTGACACCGGTAGCATTATTGCCGATGACCAGAAAATTATAGATACCAGCCAACGCCAGGTCCGCCTGGGATTGCGTTTTCCAGAAGTTGTTGGCGGGAATTGTGGCTAGAGGGTTTTTATCCAGGTAATTTTTGTTACAGGCAAATACCCCTGTCAGGAACAATAGGATAATTAAAGATTTTATAGAGGATGACATGACTGTATCAATTTTAATGTTAGAAAACGGCTTTTACTCCAAATGAGAACACCTTGTTTTGAGGATGAGCGACATATCTTGCATTGGTGACAATTCGTTCAGGATCCAATCCGGGGAATTTGGTAAAGGTGAACAGATTGTCTCCGGCAAAATACAGACGTAAGCTGCTCATAGCGGCGTGCCGGGCTATTTTTGAAGATAGATTATATCCCACCTGTATATTTTTGATCCGCAGAAAGGAAGCGTCTTTCAGATAATAAGTAGATGGAGTGCTGATATTACTGCTGACATTCCCGGTGCCGGTGATATACAGCAGGGGCATGGTCGTGCTGTGATTCAGCGGCGTCCAGGCGTTCAGCCAGTCTTTTGTGGGAACGGAACCCTGGTTAAAGGGCTGTATGCCCCAACCCGTAACAAACTGTTTTTGCCCCTGCGAACCATAGAGGTAAACGGTAAGATCAAAATTTTTCCAGCCCGCACCCAGATTGAAGGAATATTCATATTTCGGAAAAATACCCGACACAACCGCCCGGTCGTTCGCGGTGATCGAATCATTCCCATCCAGGTCTTTAAATTTAAACGTACCGGGAATGGGTTTGTAAGGTTGGTAAGGCGATTTGGAAATTTCATCAGCGGATTGAAAGATGCCGGCATACTGATACAGATAAAAACTTCCGTAAGGTTTCCCTTCTATATCTATGGTGTTGGCGAGGATATTGGGCGGGCCATATTTTACCAGCACATTTTTATTAGCCTGGATATTCCCGCCTATAGAATAGCTGACCTGCCCGATCTTATCTGAATATTGTGCAGATATCTCGATCCCGGTGTTCCTCATTTTACCGTTATTGAGGATAGGTGCGACCAACCCTATATAAGACGGGAGCACCTGCTGCGCCAGAATACCATAGGTCAGCTTATTATACCAGTCGAAGGTAAAGCTGAGCCTGTTCTTAAATACGGATATGTCCGTGCCGAAATCAAACACACGCGTCGTCTCCCACTTTATGCTTTGATCCGTCAGGTTTGTCTCAACAGCGCCGGAAGATAATCCTGCAGAAGTGTAGGGGTAAGGATAACTGGGCACGTATACGTTCTGGTAGGGGTAATTCCCGATATTCTGATTCCCCAGTTTACCCCACGATCCACGGAATTTTAAATTGCTCAGCCAGCCGACATTATCAAAGAAACGTTCCCGTGAGGCAACCCAGCCCAGAGAAACGGAAGGGAAAAAAGCCCATCGGTTGTCGGGGGGGAATCGGGAAGAAGCGTCATACCGGGCATTGGCCTCTAATAAATATTTGTCCTGGTAGTCATAATTCAACCTCCCGTAAAAAGACAACAAGGACCATTCGGCCGCCGTGCCCGAATTGGACTGTGCACCCGGACTTCCCGCGTTCAGCTGCTGCAGGCTATTGTCTGGATATACCACCCGCGCTCCTCCCAGGGATTGACCCTTGAAATATTCGGTCTGTGTACCGCCTAATAATTTAAAGTGGTGGTCGCCCACACTTCTATTATAGGTAAGTTGGGTATATCCCACCGGGTAGAGATAGTTGGAGTCGGTCACGGATAAACCTTGTCCCCCTACGTCCAGTGTACGAATAAAACCGTCATTAGGCCCTGCAAACCAGTTATAGAGATTGATCACCGGCTTGTAGACAGACGTTTTCTGGTAGTCGATATTAAGACCTCCGCTGGTCTTCCATTCCAGACCTTTTACAATTTTTACAGTCAGATAAACATTGGCCTGTTCATAAAATTCGTTGACAGTCCCGGGTGAGGTTTGCGCAACGGCAACGGGGTTTTTGTTGGGCGATATATTGGGATAGGCGGATGCCGTATACCTGCCGGAACCGTCCGGCAATACCGGCCCATACAAAGGCGCCTGTGACAGCGTGGACAGGAACAGGTCCTGACTCCCATCCTCCGGATAGTTCCTGGTACTATAATTCAACGTAAGACTGGTGCCAAAGGTGACATTCTCATTCAACTTTGACGTCAGATTAAACTGCAGGTTATATTTTTTATATGCGAAACCGATCATGATATCCGGTTGATCGACATAGCCAAGCCCCACATTGTAGGTAGTCCCATTCCTGCCACCCGTCAGACCGATATGATGTGTTTGTACGTTCACGGTTCGCATGACGGCCTTCAACCAATTGAAGTTGGGATATAAAGTTTTGTTGGTGGGATTCGTATAGGCGGCCATTTGTGCCGCTGTAAAAAGAGTGGCAGCACCCGCTGCCTGGTTGTACATGGTCATATAGTCAAGCGAATTGTAATCCAGATCCGGCAGGGCCGTCGCTTTTGTAATACCGGCATTATACCCGTATGACAACTGGAATTTTCCATTGTTCCCTTGTTTGGTCGTTACCAGGATGACGCCATTGGCGCTTCGGGAACCATAGATAGCAGCCGAAGCGGCATCTTTCAGCAACGTCACCGATTCTATGTTTTGCGGATCCAGCGCGGTAAGACTCCCCGGGAGCCCGTCGACGATCACCAATGGCACATTGGAGGAGCCATAGGAACTATAACCCCTTACGAGGAGGGCAGGACTTTCATTACCTGCTTCACCGGAAGCCTGCGTCAGCGATAGTCCGGGTAATTTCCCCTGTAATAATTGAGTGGGGTCCGTAGCGATCCTTTTGTTGAGATCAGCCCCGCTGACGGAAGCAATGGCCCCTGTCAGGTCTGCCTTTTTTTGCGTGCCATAGCCGATCACGACAACATCATTCAGGCTGGTCCCGCTGAGTTTCAGGATAACATCCAGCGAAGTGCGGCCTCCTGTTGCGATCTCTGTCTTCTCATAGCCGGTATAGGAGAAGATCAGAACGGACCGCGCACCGGGAACGGCCAACGCATACCTCCCGGTGCTGTCCGTCATGGTACTTGCATCCGCCCCCTTGACGCTGACAGTAGCGCCTTTCATGGGGGAACCATTTTCATCTTTTACAAAACCGCTGATACGTGTGGACTGCGACCGGACAGCGATAACGGCAGTCAGTTGGAAGAGGAGAAGAAACAGGATTAGTTTATTCATAAGCAATCGGTTTAATAGTTGTTACCGATGCAAATAAATCCATTTGCTTATCTGACCCCCTCCGAAGGTTGGCATAATAATAAACAATCTTGACGCCAATGATGGCTTCACGCGGGAACGCCGAAATTTATTCCGTCCTTATACTTTTAACAGGATTAGCCACCGCAGCCTTTATGGCCTGAAAACTCACCGTCACCAACGCGATCCCCACCGCGGCCAGCCCCGCCGCTACAAACACCCAAACATGAATATCCACGCGGTAAGCATATCCCTGCAACCAATTACTCATCACCAGCCATGCCACCGGAAAAGCCACCAGGTTGGACAAAATGATCAGCTTCAAAAAATCACGCGACAACAGGCTGGCAATGCCCGACACACTCGCCCCCAGCACCTTCCGGATACCGATCTCCTTCGTCCTCCGCTCGGCCGTAAATGCCGCCAGCCCAAATAATCCCAGACAGGAAATAAAAATGGCCAGCGCCGCGAAGACTCGCGAAAGCTTACTGATCAGCATCTCATTGCTGAACATATTATTGAATTGATCGTCGACCCACCGGTAGTCAAAAGGATAACCCGGATTGGCTTTTTTGACAATCGACTCGATACGGGCCAGATCCTGCTCCGGATGTTCGGTTGGTTTCATCTTCACATACAGATAGGTCCCCACTTGCGGGTGGCAAAGGAATAACACAGGGTCCGGTTGCCCGTACATATCCCCGTATACATAATCTTTTACTACACCTACGACAACGGCCCTTATCGAACTGTCCGAGGTTGATATCATTTTGCCGATGGCACTCCCTTTGCCCATTTGGCGGGCCAAAGCTTCGGTGACGAGAATATGCTGGAACTTAGCTTGCATATTCGCCGAGTCATTGATAGTGAATCCCCTGCCTTCTACGATCTTCATGCCCATAGTGGCCATCAGCTCCGGGCCTACCTCCCGTGTAGATATCAATACTTTTCGACCGGGATCTTTTCCCGGCCAGGTGAGATCATCCGTATTGTTACCTCCGGTGATCATCGTATGGTCCGACAGGGCGGCATTTTCTATAATACCCGTGTTCAGCAACTCCTGTTTGACCACGGGGAAGGCATTGGTCAGATTCCCCGTCGAAGATATCTCTATCAGATGGTCTTTAGTAAAACCAAGGTTTCTGTTTTTGATATGCTGTATCTGCTGGAAGACGATGACCGTTCCAATGATCAGTACGATAGAAACAGTGAATTGCAGCACCACCAGCCCTTTCCGGATAAAAGCTGCGCCCCCTGCTTTCATATTCAGACCCTTTAGAACAACCACCGGATTGAAAGAAGAAAGATACAGCGAGGGATAACTGCCCGCTACCAATCCGCAGACGACAACGATCACGAGCAGCGCACCTATATGCAGCGGCTGTCCAAGCCCCAGTGTCAACTGTTTTTCTACCAGCAGGTTGAAAGCCGGCAATACCAGCGAGATGATCAACACGGCAATAAATGCAGACAGTAATGACATTATCAATGCCTCCCCGATAAACTGCATGACAAGCCGGCTTTTTTCCGCTCCCAGCACTTTGCGGACACCGACCTCACGGCCCCGTTTTTCACTGCGGGCCGTTGCCAGGTTCATAAAATTGATACAGGCGATCAACAAAATAACCCAGGCTATCACAGAGAAAAGATGCACATACGCGATACGCCCGCCACCGGTCAGCTTGCCGTTCTCAAAATCCCAGCGCAGATGCCAGTCTTTCATGAAAAACAAAAAGCCATGCGCTATGGAGTGCGTTGTCTTTGTCTGGATAAAGCCGTGTAATTGTTTATCGATGGCAGCCACACTGGCGCCTGGCTTCACTTCAACAAGGGTGAGGGGCCAGTTGTTATCCCAGTGGGTGAGGTTACTGTTCTCTTTCAGATGAATATCGAAAGGGCTCAGCCATTCGAATTGGATCGTGGCGTTTTTCGGCACATCTTTAATCACCCCCGAAACGACATAATCCCTTTTGTGATTCATCCGCACCGTCCTGCCTATTATGTTTTGACTGGTCCCGAAAAATTTCTGAGCCGCCTTTTCCGTCAGTACTATCGAATACAACTGCGAAAAAGCCTGTCCCGCACTTCCGGCTGTAAATTGCAGATCGAGCATGCTGAACAATGACGAGTCGGCATAATGTCCCGGGGAATACAGCGCCTTATCCCCGATGGTAAACAATTTATTGGGCGATTCATCATCAAGACGGCAGACATTGGCAAGGCCGGGAACCTCGGCTTTAAGGGCTGGCCCCAACAACCCCGGCGTAGAAGCCCACGTACGCGTATTATCCGGATATTCCCAATTCTCCAGCACCAGAGCCAGCCGGTCTCTTTTGGCATACATGCTGTCATAACTCATCTCATCCTCCACCCACAGAAAGACGAAGCCGGCACAGGCGATGCCTATCGCCAGACCGAAGAGATTGAGAAAACTATAGGTTTTGTTCTTCCAAAGATTCCTCAGGGCTGTTTTTAGGTAGTTTTTTAACATGCGCATAAAGGAACTAAAAAAATGCCAGTTTAACAGTCGATTGACTATCAGCCGCTAAAGTGACCCCCTCCTACGGCGAACTGTCCGTTTGCGTACATTTATCGTGCAAACCCGTTCATCCATCGTGCAAACCCTCCCATCCAGCGAATAGTCTGTTTCCCGCTGTCAAAACCCTTAATTTTGATCAAACCGCCATGTCGGACACCTCCACCAATACCACCGCTTTCCCCGGCCCCTCCTTTGCAAAGGACCTGCAGGGCTCGGGCCTGCTGAAACGACGCTGGCTGTATCATCTGCTCTTCTGGCTGTCCTACTACG